>Ga0209203_1001994_pt1 | contig 14177 bp, 14 predicted proteins | sample AD_UKC109_MetaG_FD_184423 | JGI IMG/M metagenome (GOLD analysis project Ga0209203, IMG submission 184423) | Active sludge microbial communities of municipal wastewater-treating anaerobic digesters from Hong Kong - AD_UKC109_MetaG (SPAdes)... | ecosystem: Engineered > Bioreactor > Anaerobic >...
CGGTGTCAGGAATTATGCTTTTTGCGAAAAGTCCTGTTGCAGCGGGGAGGCTCTCGGATGATATAAAGCATAGAAATATCAGGAAGTTTTACTGTGCACTTGTGAGCCCTGCAGTCGAAACAGATTCAAATAATCAATGGATTGAAATGCAGCAGTTTATAGTACGCAGGCGGGACAGGGGATACATTGTCAGTAAAGATGAACCAGGTGCAACTGCTGTTTCACTGAGGTACAGAATTTTTGAAACATACAATTCCTCCAGCCTGGCACTTATTGATCTTATTTCAGGGAAACGCCACCAGATCAGGGTGCAGCTTTCATCTCTTGGCGCACCGGTCATAGGGGATAAATTTTACGGATCAAAAACAGTGATTGGAGAAGAGATAATAGCGCTTCATGCTCATTACATCTGTTTTACTCACCCCATAACTCACGAGCACGTTACTCTTAACGCACCAATCCCGCAATATATGCTGGACAGATTCAGGGAGAGCCCGGCCTTTGCAGACTATAACGCAAGATGATTCTGCTGCGATTACCCGCGCAGAGTAGCGGCAAGCCTTAACGGGTTAAGCATAAGTTCCAGCGCATCAATAATTGATGTCACAACAATATCTGCAGCAGCAAGAGTTTTTGCGGCAGCCCCTTCCTTCTGAATTACAGTAATACCAAGAGCTGATTCTTTAAGCATAAGGAGATCGTTAAATCCGTTTCCTACTGAAATAACTTTTTCAGGACCAAGTGATTCAATAAAATCAAGTTTCTGTTTCTGCTGGTCACCTTTACCGATAATATCAAGAGTACATTTTATACCTGAAAGTTCTGACGCTGAATTTCCGAATGTATCAGCAGTAATTACATGTATCTCAAGGTTTTCAGAAATACGATTCAGTATTCCCGCCACTCCGGGGATAAGTTTCCCGTCTTCAGCAACTGTACCGTTATAATCAAGCACAAGATGTTCAGCATATATCTTTCTGATTCCCGGAATATCAATTTCTATCATTTTTCACCCTCCCTGTTTACGAGAACTGCTGCGGACTCCATCTCACAGCAGAAGAAAAACCTGCGTAATTTTTAAAACCACCAGTGCATCAGGAAACAGTCACAGGTAAATAAATCAATTCTTTTATCACCTATGCTTTTATTGAAACCATAACTCATAGCTCAAAAAATAAAGGTAAAAGTAATTTATGTATTTACAAGAAAATTATTATCTACAAAAAAATACCCCTGCCGGGTTTTACGGAATACCGTTCCCCGTTTTTTTAAAAGTTTCATGCGGCGCATATTTAAACTATTATTTTCACAAAAAAAGGAGAATTATTGAATGTCAGCAAAGATAAAAATGGAAACCCCCCTCGTCGAAATGGATGGAGATGAGATGACAAGAATTATATGGAAGCTAGTCAAGGAGATACTTCTTGAACCATATATTGACCTAAAAACCGAGTATTATGATCTTGGCCTCGAATACAGGGAAAAAACAAAAGACCAGGTTACGATTGATGCTGCTAATGCCACAAAAAAATATGGCGTAGCTGTAAAATGCGCCACAATAACAGCAAATGCTGAAAGGGTGAAAGAATACAGCCTAACACAGATGTGGAAGAGCCCCAACGGAACAATCAGGGCAATACTTGACGGTACTGTTTTCAGGGCGCCGATAACAGTGAACCGCATAACACCTTATATTCCCGCGTGGAAAAAACCGATCACAATCGCAAGGCACGCCTATGGTGATGTGTACAAGAACGTTGAATACAGGGTTCCCGGGAAAGGAAAAGCCGAGCTTGTTTTCACCGATGAAAAAGGTGTAGTTACAGGGCAGACAATTCATGAATTTGACGGGCCCGGTGTAATTCAGGGCATGCATAACATTGATAATTCAATCAAAAGCTTTGCACGTTCATGTTTTAATTACGCTCTTGATGTAAAACAGGATATCTGGTTCGCCACAAAGGACACAATATCAAAGCAGTATGACCACACCTTCAAAGATCTATTCCAGGAAATTTATGACGAGGAGTATAAAGAGAAATTTGAAGCGGCAAAGCTTGAATATTTCTATACCCTCATTGATGACGCTGTAGCGCGAGTTGTGCGTTCAGAGGGCGGTTTCATATGGGCATGCAAAAATTATGACGGAGACGTAATGTCTGATATGGTAGCCACAATTTTCGGAAGTCTAGCGATGATGACTTCAGTACTTGTGTCACCTGAAGGCTACTACGAATATGAAGCGGCCCACGGTACTGTGCAGAGGCACTACTACAAACACCTCAAGGGTGAAGAGACATCAACCAATTCCATGGCAACACTATTCGCATGGAGCGGAGCGTTGAGAAAAAGAGGGGAACTGGATGGCCTTTCTGCTCTTGTTGATTTCGCTGACAAACTGGAAAAAGCCTCAATACAGACTATAGAAGACGGCATAATGACAAAGGATCTCGCGATGCTATGCTCTGATAAAGACCTGATTACCGTAAATACAGAAGGCTTTTTAAGAGAGATAGACAAAAGACTCAACAGGATGATGTAGCAATAATAATTCTCCCCCGCCCGCGGGGGAGATGCCCAACGGGCAGAGAGGCAATCAGTAAAACTCCCCGTTACCATCTTTCACCGTACTTCTTTTTTTATAATCCTTCTTCTCCCTGTACATAAGCGCATCAACTCTCTTAAGAATATGTTCAATTGAATCCCTTGAAGCCGGAGAGTATTCAAGAATACCATGGCTCATGCTGACTTTGTAAGGCTTCAGGCTGTGTGAGTTAAACTCATGCAGCCTCTCAGTTATTCTATCCCATACAAGTTCCGCATCTGCAAGATCACACTCGGGGAATAGTATAAGAAACTCATCCCCTCCCATCCTGCAGACTGTATCCATCTGTCTTATAGATTCTCTCATCGCATCACAGGCTGCGGAGATAAGCTCATCACCTTCAGCATGCCCATACGTGTCATTTACAGTCTTAAGATCATTAATATCCACATAACAGATTGTAAACGGCTTACCATGGCGAAAAGATAACTCATGCATCTTTTCAAGAATAGCAAGACCGGTTCTTCTGTTGACAAATCCTGTAAATTCATCAGTTGTGGCATAATACTCCAGCCTCTCCTCTGCATGTTTGAGATCTGTTATATTCTTTGAAATACATATCACAACAGAAACATTACCTGAATCATCAAAAAGCGGCTTAACAGTTGTGAGATAGTAAACCATACAGTCATCAGACTCTGATGTCAGCTCAACGACCTTCTGCCTCCCTATCTCAAAAACATATTTTACAGCTTCAAAACGCCTCTCCGCCTCATCCCGGGAAAAGATATCCCAGATACTTCTCCCTATTATATCCTCCACCATCTTCCCTATGCTGTCTGCAAAAGCCCTGTTAACATATCTGAAAGTCCCATCCCTGAGGAAACTGAATATGGGGTCACTGGCCTCATCAAGGAGTTCCCTGTATATTTCATTATCTATCTTCATAGATATACCTTTCGTTAATATACCAAAGAGATGGAAATGTTTCCTTTTTTTTCAAAACTAAAAAAGAATAGCCGTTCTATCCCTGAAGGTAGCCGGTCTTATTTATTGAATTAAATGAAGTTTTTTCCTTAAATCAGGCCTATTCCGCATTTTTTTTCAAAAGAATAGATAAAAAATAACTTTTTTATTAATAATTGTTCTTATTATTATTAATATATTGGGAAGGTAAACATTTTATGAAAAATATTCCGGCAATCATTCTGTTCTCACTTATATTCATAATAATATGTTCAGGAAGCAGCAGCAACGGACCACGCGTAGTAACTATTGCTGATTTAGATGGCAATCCTGACGGAGTTACTGTTGCAGATTCAGGGAATATTTATGTTACAGATATAGTAAGCGGAGAAGTTATACAGATTACTCCCGGCGGAGGGGCTACGGTTATAGCAGACCTGGACAGTACCGCTGACAATACCCATCCTGATGGAATTACCTCTGTTACAGGGGGGAGCGGTAATGAAATATTATATGTTACAACTACAGGCTCAAGCGATCCTGAAGGAGGGACACTGTCAACGGACGGAACTGTTCAAAAAATTGATACCACAACAGGAACAGTTACAGAGTTTGTGGGGAGCACCACTCTTGATAATCCCACAGGTATAGCAGCTGATGAATCAGGGAATCTTTATGTAGCTGACCAGGGAACCGGTAATATATACAAAATACCTGTTGATTCCAGCGGAAATCCAGGTTCAATAATCAACTTGACAACCACTCTTCCAGCCGGTGTTGATATAGAGGAACCTCATGGACTTACCCTCGTTACAAACAGTGACGGATCAATTACACTCTACACAACAGATGAAGGAGATAGCAGCAATAATATTGTCAAAATAGATATTACATCAGCAACCAATTCAACTGTAACAGGAATTATCGAATATACTCCTGATTCCACAGGCGGGACAACAACAGATACCACTACAGCTAATGCGAAATTTAATAAGCCCCACGGAATCACAACAAACGGAAACGGGGCAATATTCGTAGCCGATGAGAATAACAACAGGGTGCAGATAATCACCCCCGGAGGGAATGTAGTTACATTTGCCGGCACAGGTATAGCCGGGGACAGCGATGGAGATCCGGATAATGCACAATTTAACAAACCGCGCGGAATGGCTGTTGATAGTGACGGCGGTGTACTGGTATGCGATTACGGCAACGGAAAGGTAAAAAAGATTATTAACTAACTGCCGGATTCAAAGATAGAGAAATCCTGATCTCATTTTATTTTAATTTTCTGAAGCAATAAACTTTTCAAAAGCGCCCCAGAAAATGTCCGGATTAGTGAGATCGAGGTCATTATGCATTCCCCCTTTTATAGTGACAAAATCCTTACTGCCATTATAAGCATTGAATAATTTAACACCGAGTTTATAGGGGATAATCTCATCAGAGGTCCCGTGAATCACAAGTATCGGTGCTTTCAGCCGGTTAATCTTTTTCTCAGACTCAAAATGTCCGTAACCGATTCCGCTGAAGACATCGGGATATTTTTCCTTTATAAAATCCTCTGCCGACGTAAGAGGTGTAACAAGTATCACTCCGCCATATTCCATTCCTATTGAGACATTTACGGCAACGGTTGTGCCGATTGATCTGCCGTAAATAAAAATCTTATTTAAGGGATATCCCAAAGTATCAACCGCATAGTCACATACAGTTCGACCATCAATATAAATCCCCTCCTCAGTGGGCTCGCCTGTACTTCTGCCATAACCTCTGTAACCTGAAATCACAACATCGTGCCCCATACTGAAAATACGCGATCCTTCATCTATCCTGCCGTAAAGATTCCCGGCATTCCCGTGAAAATAAATAACAACTTTTCCGTTCCCCTTATCATGCCGGAAATAAAGAATCTGAAGTTTAATTCCGTCCGGCGTAATAATAATTCTTTCTTCAACGGACTCGGGAAGGTTTTCACTTTTAACCAGGTAATTTCTGTCAGGGAAGAACGAGAGAGAATTAACCAGGCCGTTACAGCCTGGCAGAATCATAAGCATCGCACCAAATAACAGTAATGCAGCAGCTTTCATTTTCAATCATAAAGCGCTGTGAGAGATCACGCTTTTTTTGAAAGATCCTTCATTTTGTTTTCAATATCTTTACACTTTAGTTCAGCAGCAGCAATTTTTTCAGCAGAATCTTTCACCTTATCGTCTGAATAAATATCACCTTTCGCTTTGTAAATCTCATTCACAACATCACCTAAATCAGCAAGCAGATTGTGAAGATCCCTCTGAGCAAGGAAAAGGTCTTTTTTTAGCTGAACATAGGCCACACCCTCCTTACCCTTCTCAATTGCAAAATCTGTTGTCTCTTTAAGGTTAGCAATAGCAATATCAAAACCCTTCATTGCGACTTCTTTTACTTCAGACCAGTAGCTCATAACATCCTCCGGTTAACATTTCCAGTTTTTAATAATAGATTTATTTACTTTTTTAAATAAACACTTTTCAAAATAAAAAATCAAATAAAGTTACAGGAATCTATCATCAGCCAGATTCACACAACAAGGTAAACAAGGTATGAAACATAGAGGATAAGGAAAAAAGCCCCCTCCCCCCTGTCGATAGAGCTTCTTCTGAATGTCATTGTTGTCATAAAAAGAAGAAGGCTTGCTGCGATGCACACAGCAATATCCATATTTACATTTTTATTAAAGGGAAGAGGATTTATCACCGAGGTTATCCCCAGTACAAAAAATATATTGAAAATATTGGAACCGATTACATTCCCAACTGCAATATCCGTCTTCTTTTTATAAGCGGCAACAGCTGAAGTTGCAAGCTCCGGAAGCGATGTACCCACCGCAATTATCGTCAGCCCTATAACCTTTTCACTGATACCGATCATTCTTGCTATATCAACAGCCCCCGAAACAAGGTATTTTCCTCCAAAAAAAAGGCCTGAAAGACCTGCAATTATGAGAATAATACTTTTCCATACAGGAATTATATTCACATGTTCCTCAACAGCAATATCACCTTTTAATGTCAATATATATGTATAGGAAAAAAAGATCATCATAAAACATAGCAGAATTAAACCATCCCCCCTTGAAAGAAAATCACCGGAGGGATCGCTGTTTACAGCAGTGTCATTAGCCATGACAAGAAGCACAACAGCAGCCATAAGACTCAGAGGTATTTCTTTCCACTTTGTATTATTATTGATTGCAAGGGGATAAATCAAAGAAGACACTCCCAGTATCAGAAGAATATTACATATATTGCTCCCGATAACATTTCCTATCGCAATATCCGTGGCACCCCTTACTGCTGAAAAAATATTAACCGCAAGTTCAGGTGAGGATGTCCCGAAAGCAACTATGGTCAGTCCTATAACCATATCGGAGATACCGAACCGCTTTGCGATGGATGACGCTCCGTCAACAAGCCAGCCCGCGCTTAAAATTATAACCGCAATACCGCCGAACAGAAAAAGAAAACTTATCATAGATGCTCCATTATAAAATTTGATAATACCGCCATTGCCGGCCTTGACATATCCCTGAACTTCAGTGTCACATAATAAACCTTCTCAAGTTCCACTGTCCTGGATGTTATAACCTTTCCAACAACCCTGAATGAATAATCCGAGATTTCAAAAACCATTGTGTACTCCCTTTCAAAGGGCATCTGGGTCTCAGTACGCAGTTCACATTCGAACTCATTTATGCGATAAATCGTCCCGTCAAACTGCTCATCATCCTCCAGGCCGCTGGCTATCCCCTGTGTAATAACAACAGGAATAACAACGCTTACATAGGGATGCCGCTGTTCCTTTTCTCTTACAAGATCCCCGGATATTGCAACAAGAAGACGGTTCTCCTCAAAACCGGCACACTTTGTACTTATTTTATACTCAGCATCATTTACCCTGACTATAAAAATTTCAAGATTCTGCCCGGCTTCAAACCCCCTGAGATCCCTTAAAGGTGTAAAGAGCTGAATAGCCAGAACATCCTTTCCTCTGCCGCTCACTTTCCCGATATATATATTTCCGGAATCCGATGCCACATAGAGAATCTGCCCGTTCTCAATAGCAGACATTGAATCCATGGGCTCCCTGTATCTCCCCTTTACATATAATTTTTCATAAATTGTAAGGAGATCGCGGCATATGACCTTTCTGTCATCAATGTCCTCCCTGCTTTTCTTCAGGTATATCATAAAATTTGAAAGCATGGATTCAAACAATGCCGCATTGGCAACAATACGGGTAGGGTTGGCTTTATTCATCTGTTCAGCCATACTATTAAGAATCTTTATCTGAAAATTATTAAGCCCCTTACGTTTAACCTGAAACAGGAAAAGCTGATAATTATGCAGCCTCTCCCGCTCCTTCATCCTTAAATAAAGAAGAAGAAGGTAAACAGCAATACCCATAAAAAGCATAAAAAGTACTATTGAGATCCCCAGAACACCCGGACCCGGCCAGCTTATATTAAAAATCGGATTATACACATCCATAATGCTCCTCCGGATTCACAGTTCGTTAACTCCTTCTTAACAGGAAACTATTACTGTAATGCTAAAAAATTCAAATTCCCTCTTCGGAACAATAAAGAAACCTGAGTTTCCATTTAAATATAATAGCCTCAAAAGCAATCCAAGTCAAGCTGATATTCAAATTCAACTATTTATCCAAAAATGTAAACTAACATAAATTTAAGGGTAAAAGTGCTAAAATAACTTGACTATATAAAAAGAAATGTTAAGAATAAACGGATTATGTCTTTTTAGTTTTTACGGGAAACTTTTCATTTTTTATTCTGAAACTTATCAAGCCTTTATTCAGATATCATGATGGTGATATAGAATACATTTATTAATCACATAAAATTGTTGAAGGTTAAAGATGAATATAGCTGTAATAATAGGTCTTACCGCGGGTGTTTCAGTTCTTATAATGGCTATACTTGTAGCCGGGGGTAATGTTCTGATGTTCTGGGACGCCCCTTCAATACTTGTTACAGTCGGGGGCGGTACTGCGGCTCTGATGGTTGCATACCCTTTTTCACGACTTGCCCAGATCCCGGGACTTATGAGACTTACAATCTTTCCTACAAAATTCAACCTCACAGAGATGATTGTTACTCTGGTTTCCTTTTCAGAGAAAACCAGGAGAGAGGGTCTCCTTTCACTTGATGATGACCTTGAAGCTCTTGACGAGCCTTTTCTCAAAAAAGGGCTCCAGCTCGTTGTTGATGGTACAGACCCTGAACTTGTGCGTGCCATTATGGAGATCGAAATAGATGAGATGGCAAACCGCCACGACTCGAACAAAAAAATATTTGATGACTTTGCCGGTCTTGCTCCATCATTCGGTATGATTGGTACACTTATGGGTCTTGTTCTTATGCTCGTAAACCTTAATGATAAATCCATGGTGGGTCCCTACCTCGCTGTTGCTATCTTAACTACTTTTTACGGTGCTGTTCTTGCATACCTTATCTTTACACCAATGGCATCCAACCTCGACTCCCAGACAGGTGAAGAGGTGCTGATGAAAAACATGATACTTATGGGTATCCTTTCTATTCAGGCCGGTGAAAACCCCCGAATTCTAAAGGAGAAACTTGTATCATTCCTGCCGCCTGTAATGAGGCTCGGAATTGCTGACGAAGAGGGCGGAGCGAGCTGATGGCTAAAAAGAAAAGAGAAAAAAGCGCACCAAAGGGGCCGCCCGCATGGATGGTTACAATGGGGGATATGAACAACCTCCTGATGTGTTTTTTCATCATCCTCATGGGGGAGGAGACCGTAGCAACGGCTGACGACTTCAAAATGATAATAAGTTCCTTCAGGGGGAACCTCGGATTTATGGAGGGGGGGACATCTGTCTCCAGGGGTAAGATGGCGGAGATGGGGCATAATGTCACTGCTCTCCCCTCTTCAGAAAAAAATAAAGCCCTGGGGAAAAAACTCGCCAAAGCACAGGAGGCTTTTAAAGCTGAAGTTCAGGCGAAATATATATCGATAAGAGAGGATGAGAGAGGGCTCATTATAAGCCTTGCATCGGATTTCTTTTTCGATCCAGGTTCTGCAGCACTCAGGGAGGAGATGTTCCCTGTGCTTGCCAAAGTGGGGAATATTGTAAGAAATGTTCCCAATTTTGTCAGGATAGAGGGGCATACAGACAACAGGCCTGTTTCAGCCACAATGATGAGGGACGGGTTTAAGACCAACTGGTATCTCTCTTCAGCACGAAGCCTTTCAGTGCTGCAGCATCTTACGGAGGAGGAATCAGTTGATCAGAAACAGGTTTCATCCGCCGCGTTCGGAGAGTTCCGCCCTATTGAAGACAACAATACCCCCGAAGGGCGCGCGTACAACAGAAGAGTTGACATTGTTATTCTCAAGGAGAGATATCTTGAGGAGACAAAGGATAAGCGTATAAACAGGCCGCTCCCTGACGAGGAGTGGGACTGGAGATAAGCCTACCTCACTGAAAGCTCAGTTGTTATCCTCGCGATATTGGCTGAGCACTGTTCCTTATAATTATTTATAATCTCAGACTTCGGGAGCCTGTCAAGATCCTGCTGAAGCTGCTGGTATATCTGGAGCGCTTTATGCAGATCGCCATTTTCGTAATTAAATCTCCCCATGGCAAACCTTGCCGGATAATACGCGGGATTTTTCATCGCAAGTTCGGTTACGAGCCTGAGCCCCTCCTCCTTCCCGTTGCGGTGATAGTACATAAGCACGCCGAGGCCGTATAAAGCATCATCATACCCCGCTTTCTTCTCCAGTGACTTCCGGTAATACTCCTCGGCTTTAGCGAAATCAGTATCACTGTCATGCTCATAACCCCGGTTTGCATAACCCAATCCAAGGGCATACATAACAGCTGCGCCATTACCGCCGTACTTTTCGGAATTCAGATAGCACTCAATACTCTGATCCCACATCTTACGTTCAAGGAAAATTCTCCCCAGCAGGGCATACTGATCCGCAAGACGCTTAACTGTTGACACATCTTTTATCTGCTCCTTTTCAAGACCGGCAATTTTATCTTTTATCCTCTGGATATCCCTGTCTTCCATGCTTTTGTAGCTTCTGCGCATATTGCACTGCACAAGATCAAAAACTTCATTAATCCCTGTAATTACCAGAATAACTGCCAGAAATATGAAAAGGGTGATATGCCTGTTTTTTTTCATCTGAGCGCCGCCTTTTGGGAATGATGAAAATATGTCACATAGGAAAAGTTATGTCAAGCCTGAAAAAATCCTTGTTCATCTGAGGGCTTATATGATATAAGCCCCTCAGATGAAATCTGAACCTGTACATATACAAATTGCGCTTCCGCTTCAGAGAGTGCGTATTAATTCCCCGGCAATAATAATTATTTTTTCCCGTCTAATGGAAAAAATGAGAACGTTCCCTGCCTTTTTCAGTCTAAAGATCAGAAAGAACGGCATAGAAAGGGAAAATGACCGTGAGCTTGTCACTGCTTTTTTAAATGGTGACATGAAGAGCTTTGAAGCAATAGTTGAGAGGTACAGGGATATGATTTTTAACCTCTGCTATAATATAATGAAAGATTACGATGAGGCGGGCGACTGTGCGCAGGATGTTTTTATCAAGATGCACAGAAATCTTCACCGGTTTGAGTTCCGCTCGTCACTCTCAACGTGGCTATATACTATCGCTGTTAATACATGCAGAAACAGGTTATCCGCATCATATTTCAAAAGAGTGTTTCCCATGGGAGAAGGCGGAATGATAGATTTTCTCCACAGGGACGGAGATAACCCTGAAGCAGATTTCGAAAAAACGGAGAAGGAGGAGGCCGTCAGACAGGCAGTAACGAAACTCCCGGATGATGAAAGAATACTTATTGTCCTGCGCGACTTCGAAGGGCGCGATTACGAAGAGATATCATTGATCACCGGAGTGAAAACCGGAACTATCAAATCAAGGATATCCCGGGGGAGACACAGGCTAAGGAGTCTCCTCGAGGGGGTATTGCCATGAAATGCAGGGATGCCAGGGAACTTATAAACTCTTACATTGACAACGGCCTCGATCCTGAAAAGGACAAGTTCCTGATGGAGCATGTCAAAAAATGCAGCAGATGCAGTGAAGAACTCCGTTTCCTCATTGTTTACAGAAAAACCGTAAAAAAAATTAAGCCTGTAAAAGCTCCCACAGGTTTTATGTCAGAACTGAACAAACGGATTGAGCTTGAGCAGAACTCCCTATTCCGCAATTATTTCAATAAAACACTGGATGCCTGGCATCATTTCACATTCCCTGTTGAAGCTGTTGGTGTTATTGCTGTGGCGCTGCTGATTTTTTTCCTCTATACACCACTTTTCCACGATACAAAAAAAATCTCATCCTTCAACGAGGAGCAGATTTTCACTGAAACTAAATCTAAAAGCATGGATGAACAGATTAAAGAAAAACGAAGGCTGCTCCCTCCTGCCGCTGAAAAGAAAAAACGGATGAAGCGCCTGTCGGTATCTTCAGAAAAAGATATAACTGGAGCAGAGGAGACTACTGACGACATTATATTTAGGGAGCAGGAGAAAGCCCCTGCAGTTCTTGAAGATTCAGCTCCAGGTAAAAACAGGCAAAAAACCGGCAAAGCACTCTACGACTTTGATTCTGATAAAGCCGCAGGTGCCATTAGTACTGAATCTTTTAAAAAAGAGGAAGCTGCTGAAAACAGGAGAAAAAGCGGATCTGCAAATGAAATCAGACGGCCTTCTTCAGTGACACCGGAAATAATAATCACTGAATCAGAAGGTACAATTATTATTAAAAGTTCAGGCCGTTATATTGTAAAAATTGAAGAAGATAAGCTATCTGCTCTTGCAGATAAGCTTAAAAAAAACTACTCCGCAACATATAAAATTACCGGGAGATCCGGCAGCACACTTACTGTTGAATTTCTAATATCTGAATAATTTTCTCTAAACAGAAAAAATCAAGAACCTGTTCCGCTTCACTCCTGTCAAAGATACAGAAAACAGCAGGAGGAACATCATGAAACCATTTATATCAGCAATTATTTTAACAGCAGCAATAGCCCTCTCCGGCATGGTATTTGCCGCTCCCGGCATAAGTACAAACGATAAAATTCAGATTGCGCTACTTCTGGATACAAGCAGCAGCATGGATGGGCTTATTGAACAGGCTAAATCACAGCTCTGGAAAATAGTAAATGAACTGGCTGCCGCAGAAAAAGAGGGCAGAACTCCAAAATTAGAAGTTGCTCTCTTTGAATACGGGAAATCATCCATCCCTGAAGGTGAAAGCTACATGCGGATGATAACCCCGTTCACCGGGGATCTGGACAGGATATCCGCAGAACTTTTCGCTCTTACAACAAACGGGGGAGACGAATACTGCGGGAAAGCAATAGACTCTGCCGCAAAAAACCTTAAGTGGGATAGTGACAACGGCAGCCTTAAACTTATATTTATCGCAGGGAATGAACCTTTCAATCAAGGAGAGACAAACTACATTGATGCAGGTCGAAAAGCAGCATCAAAAGGTATCGTTGTTAACACCATATTTTGCGGTGACAGAGAGACCGGTATTACCACATACTGGAAACATGGGGCAGATATAACCGGGGGGAGATATATTAACATCGATCACAACCGGAAAGTTATGAATATAGTAGCGCCCCAGGATGCTGAAATCGCAAGACTAAATGCCGAGCTTAACAGAACATACCTCGCTTACGGCATAAAAGGGAAAGAGAAAAAAATGGAGCAGGAAATCCAGGACAACAACGCAAAATCCCTATCCGGAGCAATCGCTTCTGAAAGGGCCGCGTCAAAAGCCTCTGCCCACTACAGAAATTCATCCTGGGATATTGTTGACGCTGTTCAGGATAAAAATATTGATCTGAAAAAAATAAACAAAGAGGACCTCCCGGACGAAATGAAAAGTATGAATGCAGTCGAGCGTGAAAAATATGTTAAACAGCTCGCCTCTAAAAGGGAGAAAATAAGAGAAACAATTAATAAACTCAACATTGAAAGACGGGCTTATATTGAAAATGCGGAGAAAGAGCAGGGGGGAGATGAAACTCTTGATACTGCAATTATAAAAACCGTGAGAGAACAGGCATCAGAGAAAAAATTCCGGTTCAGATAGCTCACCTTAAATATCTTACCAAAACAAAGCCCGCCTGAGCGGGCTTTGTTTTGAAACTTTTTTTCTTGCAATTAACTGCTTTTTAATTCATATAATACACAAGCGGTAGTTACAGGATGATTAAAAAAAATATTCTATATTTATCACTCTCCACAATAATCCTTTTTTTATCCTGCGGAGAGAAGAAAGATGAATTCAGGGAAAGACTGAATTATTACAACAGCAAATACCGGTTCCGGATTACATTCCCTGAAAACTGGATCAACTATTCATCTTTTGAAATCGATGAAATAATAGATCCTGAACTTAAGGTTACAACAGTTTTTTTTGCTCTCCCTACAAGGTCAAGGGACTGGCAGCCGATAAATCTCCCGGAAGGCTATGGGGCGCTCTTTGCCATAAGAATATTCACACCGCAGCAGTGGAACAGATTTATTGAAAAATACAGCGGAAGTAAAGAGATAAACAACGCTGACCGGAAATTAGGG
>Ga0209203_1001996_pt1 | contig 14172 bp, 2 predicted proteins | sample AD_UKC109_MetaG_FD_184423 | JGI IMG/M metagenome (GOLD analysis project Ga0209203, IMG submission 184423) | Active sludge microbial communities of municipal wastewater-treating anaerobic digesters from Hong Kong - AD_UKC109_MetaG (SPAdes)... | ecosystem: Engineered > Bioreactor > Anaerobic >...
GGCTTGCAACAGGCCACACGCTAATTACAGGCTCGGCTTTTTCTACAGTAACCTCAACGGTTCCGCTAACTGTGCTATAGGTTTCGCTATTGGTTGGAGTAAATGTAACATTGGCAACATAAGTTCCTGCATTTGGCTCATAGGTTGGCGTATCGAAAGTAAAAGTTCCCTCAACCTGCGTGCTATTGTGCGATGAAAATCCACCTGTTAAAACTGATGCAGAAAGGGCATCGCCATATGTTATTGAGCCTGCAACTGGCCACTCAGTAATATTTGGTGTTGCTTTGCTAACGGTGAAATATTCGCTGTAAACACCATATTCCTTACCGTAATGAAAAGAATATACACGATAACTTTCTCCAACAATAAGATTCTCAGTATTAAAAATGATTTTGTTTTGACCCTCGTTATAATAGCCTTCCTCTACCCATAAGTAGTTATAATTGACATCTGTTATCTGAAAACCCATCCATGAATAGAATCTATTATCAATTATAATCTCCATAGTTCCTAAGGTTTCAACATGGCTTAAAGCATTGGGTTCAATATAGGAATATGGAGGAATATTGGAGATTGTAAATGGTTCAGAGTAATCAACAACACTGCTATTCGAGGCATCTTCCATTTTTATTAGACACTGAGTGTTTTCGCCTGTAATTTCGGCAGGAACAATAAAGGAATAACTATTTGATCCATCCTGTGAGAGGACACCGCTTTCTATTAAACTCCATGTAATTCCATTATCGAGTGAGTAGCTAATGTTTATGGACACAACATTTACAGAATTCCAACAAATAGTATAATTATACCCTTGAAACCAGTAACTTGAAGAGTTAGGTTTCCATATATCGATTAACGAATTATTATTCACAACCTCAAACTCATCGCTATACACGTAATTTGTTTGATCATTATACCAGTATTCCATTCTGAACTTATAGGTTCCGCTTGGTAATGTTGCTGGTGCACTATATGAATCACTAATGCTTACTGAGTTGCTGTAGCAAGGCCACATTACTTGCCAGCCATTAGTTTCTGTAACATCATAAAGATAAATATTTGGGCAAAATTGTTCGCATCCAAAATAATCGAATGAGTATGGGATCTGGGAACTAACACTTAAGTCGAAGGTTTGGTTTTCTTGTGGGCTTAAGAATGACACCTCTATTGGTCCACACTCAGTTGTGAAATCACCAGGTAACGACCAACCCGATGCGTTTCCTCCACAGTAAGTACGAACGTAAAACTCGTAGTTTGTAGAGTGGCTCAAGTCCGTTAATGTGTAGGTATTTGAAGTAACACCGGCAACAATAGTTCCTTCGGTTTGAGGATCGAAGCCTGCATGTCCATAAATAATATCCCACTGGGTTGAGGTTCCAGGCTCGGACCAGCTTAGCTCGGCCGAGGTTTGGGTTACTGCTCCTGCGGCAAGGTTATTTGGTTCAAGGCAGGCAGGAATCTCGTCGATAATGATATTGTCGATAAATGCTCTCGACCAGTTTTCACTGGTTCCATCACCTAACCTAAATGCGATATGCGCATCGGAACCCGTGTACTCATCGAGCCACACCTCGAAGCTGTGCCATGGGCTACCCGGCTTATTGGTTACCTCAAACGACTGAATTGGAGTGAAGCTGCTGCCATCGATTGGGTTGGACATTGTGCCCACGTAGATAGTGCCATTGCTGGGGCAGTTGCCTAGCAAAGCCCTGAAGCGAACCCTTAAATTGCTTAATTCATAAGGAATTGCTGGAGAGGCTAGAATTGCATAACCAGACGCCCATTGTGATAGCTTTGCACTATATGGCTGGGAGTAAGATTTCCCATCGCAACTCGATACCTCTAGACTATAGTTGCTACCCGTTGCAAACCAGCAACCCGGCAAATTCGGTGTTCTATCGAAATTCTCAATCAGCGGCAGAGTAAAGGTAGGGCAGGTAACAGTGAACTCATCGCTATAAACATCGATACCCGAATTGTTGTGGTATGCCCTAACCCTATACGTTCCGGGAGAAAGCATGTATGTATCTTCAGTTGTAATAGTGTTTGTGCCAACAGTTGCGTTTATGCCTTCGATTCCATAGCTAATATATTGACCATAAAGTTCCAATGACACCCATGATTCCGATAAAACATCCATTGTTATGGTGAGCGGACCGCCCGTTTCTATTGCTGTGCCAGCAACTGGGGCAATGAAAGTTATTAAGTCGGCAGAACTTATGGTGAACAATCCTGATTCGCTGTTTAGCCCATGGTCAGCAGAGTTTCTAATTCGTATTTTACTCTGTTCGTAGATTCCCTCAATGCTGGTTGGAATTTGCCACTCGTAGCTATTATAGCCCCAGTCCTGGAAACCATTCTGGGTTTCAACATTCGCCTCAATCAGATTCCATGTAAACCCATTATCGAGCGAGTAGTGAATGTCCACGTTTGAAATTGCGTTGGAGTTCCAGCTAATATTCATTGAGTTTCCAGGCATGAAGTAACCATTCGTTTGAGGGTTTACAAGCGATAAAGCAGCCTGATTGTTAATAATCTGGAACTGATTACTGAATACTGAACCATATATATCGTTATAATTCGAGTAATCCAATCTATAAGTATATTCCCCTGTTGGATAATTTTCAGTAAGGGCATGGTTATGAGTAATTACTCCATCGTTCTCAGCGTAATAATTTGCAACATAATGCAAGGTTTGGTTTTGATCAACAATATACAAGTTGAAGTAAAGGTATCCTAACCCAGCATGCTCAAATTCAACGGGTATATAGCTATCAACTCCAACCTCGTATGTATCACTTTCGTTTGGCGAGTTGAATGTTAGGGTTACGTTGGGGTTAGTAATGGTGAAGTACTCGCTGTATATTTCAATACCCTCGCCGTAATAAACAAATCTATAATTCCCTGAAATAATATTCCCTGGAATTGAATAGCTTGTTGAGTAGGTAGTGTTCTCAGTATCGAAGCATACTTCACCAATTCCAACCCACTGGTCAATTCTGTCAAAGTATAAGCTGCCGCAGGAGCTTATGCAGCCATTGAACATTAGCTGAACGGGGATTTCTGAATCAACTCCCACCTGGTAGGTTTGTGCAGCAAGTGGCTGCGTGAAGCCAATGGTTGAGTTATTGGTTACTGTAAAGTAATCGCCGTATAAGCTTCCAACGTTTGAGTCGAGGTAAAGGCGACAAGTTCCTCTACTAATCTCCAATGGTATATTATAGCTGTAATTTGTAATGCCATTCCCATTGGAATAGTATGCGGCAACCCAATACCAGCTTCCCATAGCATCAATAAAATATATATTACCAGAAACCTCTCCAAGACCTTCTGAACTGATACTTACATTCAGTTCACCATCACAAATATCAAAAACGTCCTCGCTGGTTGGTGATGTAAACTGCAAACCGTAACGTCCCCAGGTGTCGTTGATAGTTAAATTATCATTAACTCCAATCTGGCGATTGGGCTCGCCAGGCCATTCACCATTATCCCATCCTGCATTCAGGAAATACTTATACTCGTAGTTTCCTTGAGCAACCTCAATGGTTTTTGTCCAAATCATCGATTCTTCAACTCTGGTCATGGTTTGATTATCAGGATTGGCGCCGGGTTCAGCCCAACCGAACATGCTTCCTGTAATGTAAACCACATCCTCTGCGGGATTAAACCCTGAAGCGTTGGTCATATCAACATTGAAAGTAACTAAGGATGAAGAAATATTGCTGACAATATTTACGTCATCGATAAACACGTAGCCTGCTTGCTCCTGAATATTTGAGCTAACCCTAAAGGCAATGTACCTGTCGGTACCCCCAAAGGTTGCCAGCGAAATATTTTGCTGCTCGTATATATCTTGCGTTTGAATATGAGTAAAGTAGGAAAAAGTTGAAGCATTGGTTGGGTCGGTCATAGTACCAATCTCTAGCACCATATCGGAAGGCCAACCGTAACCGGTTGCTCCACTTTTGCTCATAAACTGTAGGTTGAGCGTATTAATATCGGCATCTAGTTCAGGTAAAACTAGGTATGCTTCTGCTCCAACTACCTGAGCAAATAGCCAAGCATGGTTTGGATTTGAAGTTGGCTCAAAGTTATAAATCAGTACACTTCCATCTCCTACTGTAAATGCATTCCAGCAATTTGGGAATTCATAAGAGTTGTCGAAGTTTTCAGTTAATGGCAATGAATGTGCTCCACACTCAGTGTTAAAGGTAACCACATCGCTGTAGGCAGTTCCATTTGTGCTTGAAGCGAATGCCCGTGCGTAATAAACAGTGGAATGCGTAAACTCAAAAACATCTTCAATAAATGAACCTAATGCAAAATTTTCTTCACTTACTCGGCTAAAATCTTCTACTGTAGGCTCAGGGTTTGTGCTACTCCAACATACTCCAAAACTTATACCCTGGGGGTTGCCAATATTCGTTACTTCGATTTGAAACGAAGCGCTATTTTGTGTTATGTTTGTAACATTTGTAATTACTGCCGATGGTAAAATTTCCATCGAAATTGCCGGGTCTTCCGGGTACTGCCAGTTTAGGTATGGGTATCCGTCATTTCTTTCATTTCCAATATTCCAAACACCTTCAGTACCCAGCCCTTTAAAATCCCAACCGCCATTGAGGAAGGTTGAAATATCCTTCATTTCGGTAGTGGTTTTGCCTGTTCCTGCAACTGAACTTAAGCAACCGCTGGTTTCGGTGTCCCAGTAACAATTTTCAACTTCTCCTCCATTGATGTTTCCAATTAAACCATTTGCATAGGGAGATGTTACCAAACCCATGCTATAACAACCCCGAATTGAAGTCTCATTAACTAATCCTATGAGCCCTCCTTGCCCTGGAGAACCAACATATCCTGTAACACTGCATGTTGAGTAACAACTTCTTACTTCTCCCTGTTCTGTTACACCAAATAATCCTCCGTCATTTCCTCCTTTTCCTTCTACGCTTCCTGAAGTAAAGCATTGCTCTACAATTGAGAAACTAACTCCACCTGCAAGCGCACCCACATAGCTACTTCCTACAATATTTGCATTTGCAACACCAACCTGATATAAAATTGCATCCTGAATTTTTCCGAAAACACCTACATAATCATTATCGGGTTGGTTAATGGTTACGTTTGATATCAGAAATCCATTCCCATTATATATGCCCATAAAAGGATTTTCAATGTTGCCAATAGGCTGGAATCCCTGGCCATTGTTCCAATTTGCAGTTTGCGATGCATCAATATCGTTGGTTTGAATGAAGTTCATACCCCAAACCGATGGTGTAGTTGCAAGCCAGTATAGCTCTGCCAGGCTAGAAATCTGGTATGGAGTTTCGGGCGAACCATCGCCAGTTGGAGCCACTACTGTTACAAAGGTAAGCTCGTTACTGTATGCTGTACCCTGAGTATTTTCAGCGTATGCCCTAACGTAATAAACAGTATTTGGAGTTAACCCTGTAATATCTGAACCAAACATCAGTTCACTTATTGTACCTAAAGTTGTTTTACTATCGGCGGTGGTTGGCTCTCCGGTTGTATTCCAGCAAACGCCATGCTGCGTAAACTCAGGATTTCCGATACAAGTAATTGTAGCATTAACGGTTGCTCCCGTTCCACTAACATTAGTAACATCATCAGCCACCACATTGGCCAAAACGGGAACCTGGGAACTTGTGTTTTCGGGGTAAATCCAGTTCAAGTATGGGTAACCATCGGGGTCGATATTCCAAATCCCTTCAGCGCCAAGCCCTTTAAAATCCCAACCTGCCAAAGTATAGGTAAAAATATCCTTCATTTCGGCGGTAGTTTTTCCTTCACCGCCTACTTCGGTTGTAGCTACTCCGCTGGTTTGGGTGTCCCAAAAGCTATTTTTGACAGCGGAAACACTAAACCTATATGCTACCAATCCCCCTAAACCTGAAGTTCCTGAAATACTTCCTGCAAAATAGCTATTCTCAATTAGACTATTAACAGCGGTTGTACCAACAAGCCCGCCTACGTTATCACCTCCTATTAGGTTTCCTGTACTGTAACTATTTAACAATAAATTATTTGCCTGATGTACTCCTGTAATACCTCCTATATAATTAGTTCCAGTAACATTTACACTACTAAAGCATTGGTTTATATCTCCATATTGGTTAAACCCAACTAAACCGCCCACGTATGTTGTTCCAGTAATCGTACCAGTAGATAAACAATTTCCAATGCTTGAGTAATTCGACTGACCTGCTATGGCTCCAATATAATTTTGGTTAAACCCAACTAAACCGCCCACGTATGTTGTTCCAGTAATCGTACCAGTAGATAAACAATTTCCAATGCTTGAGTAATTCGACTGACCTGCTATGGCTCCAATATAATTTTTACCAGTTACATTAACATTCAATAACTTAATATTTTTAATTACGGCATTACTAGTTATGCCAAACAGACCCTGTAAATTTACTGAAGACCTGTTAATGTACAGGTTATTAATTATTTGGTAATTCCCGTTGTATGAACCGGAAAATTTGATAGTAGCATTTCCTATTGGCTCCCAGCCTTCCCCTTCATTCCAAGGTGCAAGGTCAAGGTCAATATCTGCTGTTTGCAGATAATAGGCATCAAGGAATTGTCGAACGTTATTTAGCTGTTCGGCATTTGAAATAAGGAATGGATTATCCTCCGTGCCGGAACCTCCTGCAAAAAGTTCTGGGTACGCCGAAGCCCAAACATCGTCGGAAGGAATCTCCTCAACAACTTCAATTTCTCGTTTTGGACCATCAAGCCATTCGATTCCCTCGCTGCCTTCATTAATGAAGTACTTATAGCTGTAACCGCCTTCGATTAACGGAAGGGTAATTGACCAAATCATAGTTTCACCCACCTGACTTAAGGGTTGACTTGCCTTTGTTGACGCTGGCTCAGCCCAGTTATACATGGTTCCGCTTAGGTAAACATTGTCGGTTCCCGGAATGAACTGGGTTGCCCCAGTCATATCAACGTTGAAGGTTACATCGTAAATTTGGTTCTGTAGCTTAGCAACAAAACCATGCCTTGTATTGGTTTGCAGTTCCTGCCCATCGATATTTAGGTAACCATCGAAGTAACCACCAACATAAATTTCATTGTTATATACAGCAACGCTACTAATCCATGAGTAGTATGAACCCATGCTCTGAATAGTTTTTACCCAATCTAAAACCCCATCGGTTCGATACTTGGCAACAAATAAATCGTAACCACTTGAAGGTGTGTAAGTGTAACTATCGCTAAATGTTAGTGCTCCTTTTGCCTGCGCACCAAGGTACACGCTACCGCTGGCATCGACAGCAAACTGGTTATAATCAAATCCGTAGGTTGCCTCGTTAATAGAGTTTGCCCAAAGCACGTTACCATCAGCATCAAGTTTGGTAATAAAGTAGTTATAGTTATATGGGCTTGTTATCTCAATTTCATCGAAAAATGTTGATTTGCCATGCCAACCCTTAATGTAAGTTTCTCCAAGGTCATTTGAAACAATGCCCGTTGGCCAGCAACTATAATCGCTTGAGTTAGAGCCAGCCGCTGCCAGCGACTTTGCCCACTGCACTTCACCACTGGCATTTATTTTTGCAAGAAAAACATTTCCTTCCCCATCATTCATCGGGTGAGGGTAACTACCAACGCTAACATTCTGGGAGTAGAACTCACCTGTAATGTATATATTATCATCGGCATCGGTTGATGCTATAATATTGTATTCAACATCTTCTCCTCCTGCGCTAAGTGCCCAAAGGGGGCTTAAGTTAGTATCATATTTAGCCAAATACCCATCGCTTGATCCTACAGAAGTTAATGATGTGTTTGCAACATTAACTGTCCCACTATAAGTATCGCATAAAATAAGGTTACCTGAATAATCGGTTACAACTGAAAGAGATCCTCCGCCAACAATATCTTCCTGTAAATGATTAATATAGTTGCCATTAAGGTCGTATTTAATAACAAAAGTGCTTCCCTCGGTTGCTGCAGTAAGAGTTGTTGTTCCGTTAACTACCAGTGATTCTTCAAAATATCCACAAATGTAAACGTTCTGGTTTTGCTTATCGAGAATTATTGGATTACCAAAAGATGGAGTTGTTACTGTTACCTCGGGGAAATGATTTAACCAAACCACATTTCCGTTGGCATCCTGCTTACAAATAAACGTACCAACTCCAATTTCCTGTCCAAAGTAGTTGGCTGGAGCCGTTGTATTACCATACGTGTAAATATTTCCAGCATTATCGGTAACCAATCCCTCTACCCTTCCTGTTCCTGAATTTCCATTAAACTGGGCAGTCCATTCTTCAACCCCAGCATTATCGAACTGCGAGGTGTAGGCAAGCCCATTTATTGTCCCAACCTCAACTATTTTACCTGATGAAGAGACCTCAATCTCCCTTGCATATTTTGTTATAGGTGCAGACCACTGCCATTCAGCCATGGAATTAAGCATAAATACTTCCAAATTCTTAGCTACATAGCAATTCCCTGTGCCATCAACCGAAATTTTAGAAGTGCCAGACGTGCTTATCTTGTAAAGCCAGCTGAATGTTCCATCCACATCAAACTTTCCTACAAAATCGCCATCATCCGAGAGTGAATGTTCACTAAAATCAATTGATCCACGATTAAAGCCAGTAAGGTAGAAGTTACCATTACCATCGCTGTCGATATATCCTTGGTAGCTATCGCCGTATGTGCTATGGTTTGCAACGTAACCCCAAATAAAATTGCCATTCAAGTCCGATTTTGCAATAAAAATATCGTTATACGAAATTGGCATTGCAAGGGTTAAACTCTCATCAATATAACCATCGTTATAGTTGTTCATCACCCCAGAGAAGAACAAGTTTTCACCATAAACAATTATGCTATTAAAACTCTCGTCGAAACTTTTTGCCCACAAAAGGTTAGCGTTTGAATCGTACTTTAGTATCCACGATTCGTGCCTGGAATCGGTGCTAAGCGATTTTGTAACAGTTGCGTAAACATTCCCTGAGTTGTCAACATCAATAAAAATGCCTCTCTCGTTCTCATCCTCGCTATGGTAGGCACCATTAACAATACTTCCACTAGTATTTAGTTTTGCATAAAAGAATTGAAAGCCATTTATATCAGGCAGCTGGGTTGCACCTAAAGTTAACACGCCAGTGTAATGACCTGTAACATACAGATTCCCTGTTGCATCAATGACTATGTCGTTGCCTGACACAGTGTTTCCAGCAGTTGTAGAAATTTGTGTGAACCAAATAATCGTGCCCGTATTGCTTAACTTCGCCACGAAAGCATCGTTGGTTCCAACCGAGTTGTATTCGGTTGCATTAACAGTAACCTTCCCTGAGAATGTCCCCGTAATGTAAATATTTCCTGAATTATCGGTTACAACCGCGTTTGCCATATCACTGGCAGTTCCGCCAAAATGGTTTGCCCAAACCGGGTCGGGCGAAGGGCCGAAATCGTTTGCGCCTTTACCTAAAAAAATGTTTCCTGAAAACTCCAAGGGCATTAGATCCCCTGTTTCACCTTTGGCCTCAAGGGCCAACTTTTCCTTAAAGGCTTTGTATTCGCTAGTACCAAAATTATCGTTCTGGCACAATGCAGCTAGGCTACACGAAAAGAGCGCCAACAGCATAAAAAGAGCAGCAAATCGTTTCATAGAATGGAATTTAAGGTTTAGTATGGTTTTTTATGTTTGTTTAGCTAATTGAATCAACAAAAACTACACGAATTACCCTCCCTCTAAAATCTTGATTTCACCTCAATATCAACGGTTTAGAAAGAAGGCAGTTTGTTTAACTGTTTTTTATCTCACTCAAACAAAGATAGTAGTATTTATCAACAAAAAAATCACGGAAAACCGTGATTTTTTATTTCCATTACTTCTGATCTGAGAGTCCGAATGGGGTTGTATGCCTATTAAGAAAACACAGAGAAACTTCTCACATGTTAACTTTAACCTATTATTGATTTGCAAAAATCTCTTACGTGCATATGACTGATTCCCTGATATGTAGCTTTGGAACTTAAATCCATTGATACTACAAACTTTGGATAATTATTATTAATCTTTAACAGGTTGCCAAACTCCCTATTAACCGTAGTTTCACTATCCAACTTGTAGCACACCTGAACGTAAATTATTTCGTTATTCTTCCTGGCAACAAAGTCAATTTCTTTGGTTCTATCTTCACCAATTGTAATCTGGTAGCCAGCAACCTTCAGATGATGAAATACAGTGTTTTCCAGCAACTTTCCAATATCCATCGCTTTATAACCTACAAGGGAATTCCGTAAGCCAATGTCATTAAAGTAGTACTTCTCATTCACCTCCAATATTTTCTTGCCCTGCAAATCGCTTCGTTTGACTTTAAAAACAAAAAATGCTTCACAGAGGTATGAGAGATACTCAATTACCATGGCCGGTGACATAGATATCATTTGGGATTTAAGATAATCGCTAACTCTCTTCCCGCTAACTAACGACCCTAAATTGTCGGCAATAAACTCACAAAGGTTTCTTAGTAGAGTTACATTTCTAATCTGATGCCTTTCAATTACATCACGGACCACAATGGTATTAAAAAGGTTACTTAAATAGTTAAAAACAACTTCATCTTCAAAGGGTAAATGTATAAGATTGGGCATTCCGCCATAAACTAAATATTTCTCGAAACTTTCGTGGTTATCCTTCAGCTTATGAAACATTAAAAACTCAGGATAGCAAAGGCTGTAAACTTCTATTTCAATTGTTCTTCCGCTCAGCAAGGTGGCAATATCGCTCGATAGAATTGTAGAATTACTTCCAGTACAGTAAATATCAAACTCTTCAGTTAGGAGGAAGTGCCTAAGAGCCCTTTCGAATTGGTTAATATCCTGAATTTCATCAACAAACAAAGAAACTTCCTTGTGGGTTTTAGTTTTTTCAACATACTCAATTAAATCTGAGTAGGTTCTAATTGAATCGAAAGCGAAGTCCTCTTTGTTAATGTAGATTATCTGTCTTTCAGGATGCTGCTTTTTTATCAGTTCTATTATCTGCCTAAGCAGATAACTTTTCCCTGTTCTACGCTGACCTACAATTACTTTTATCAGGTTTTTCCCAATGTATGGGATAATTCTTTTTAAATAGATTTCTCTTTTTAGGTTTTGCATATTTTTTAGGTATAGTTAAATGTTTTGTAAATATATAAATATATTTTAGGTATACCTAAAATAATTGCACAAAATTTGTTTGCCTTTTAAGGATTATTTACCGTAAGATTTTTCAGGCAGGGCCTGTACGAAAATATCCAGCCGAGGTATAAACCTCGGCTGAATGGGGGGGGGCTCATCGTTTTTTGTAATGTTCAAAGTCGTTAAAACTTAATGACTTTTTCATAATAAGCACCTGAACTTGTTAAAATTCTAACAAAATAAGCACCTGAATTTAAATAAGATAAATTTATTGATTCACTTGTTGAGTTAAAATGATATGATTCCAACTGTCGTCCATTAAAATCAAAAACCTGAACCTCTTTAATTACCTCGTAATCAAGCGACGTTTCAATCTGAAGCAAAGCTGAGAATGGGTTAGGGTAAAGAATTGGATTATGTTTTACTGGAAAAGAGGTTTCGTTAATATTTAAAGAAATATCGGTAGTGATTGCAATTCCGTTTTCTTTCCCTAAAATTATTTCATTATTATAGATATCCCAAAATAGTGTAAAGATAATATCGTTCGAAACCTTTGAAAAAGTATTATTATCCAAATTCAGTTGATAAAGCCCTTCGTTTGTAGCCATAAGAAGTTGCTTTTCAATATTATTTTTGGGTGGATTTGGTGTAATCAGAATATCATATATTTTAATATTTGTTGAAGGTAATCCTTGGGTAACATATGACCAAGTTTGACCATTGTCATTACTAATATAAAAGACGTTAGTGTAATAACCCAGCTCATTACTAAAACCGTAACCGTAAAGTATGTCATCGCTTTTTGTTATACGCTGCAAGAATTTTGAACTAATTTTTGTCCAACTATCACCCCCATCGTTCGAAATATACACACCATCATAACCAGCCTGACTGGAAATAATTGCAAAAATGGAATTATTATCTATAGAAATATCCCAAACTCCAGTATTTGAAGGCAAACCGTTGGTTAGTTTTGTCCAACTAGCGCCACCATTAACACTTCTAATAATTCCATCCCAATAAGTACCAGCAAAAATTGTGTCATTAGAATTATTTGCTCTCAATATATCAATTGTAGATTGGATTCCACCTTCTTCGGCATCTTCTCCCCCATCAATTACAACCGCTTGGTTAGTCCATGAAATTCCACCATCAATTGAAAAATTAATTGTACCAGGATTATAATTAGCAACAAAGGCTTTCCCTTCTTTTGTAACCAATATATCTTCCAAAGTCATATATTCTTCCCATAGCTCTTTGTCTGCTTCAATCCAGGTCACTCCCCTGTCAACTGATTTTAGAACACCATAACTAGGATTTGGACCACTGGTTTTCACTGGCGCCATAAGAACCCATATTGTTCCATCTTCTTCAACCTGAATTTGTTGTACATTATGTGGTTTTATATTATTTTCTCCATTATTACAATCTTGCCAACTATTCCCTGAATCATCTGAGTAAAAAAATCCCCTTTTACCAACACTAATATAAAGATTATTACCACTTGATGATAACCCGCTTAAATGTTGCTCAACCCAAACGCTCAAACCGGTGTTGCATTTATTAAAACTTGCACCATTGTTTGTGCTCATATACAAACCAAGCACACCCTTTTGATCGCCCACCCTAGCAAAAACCTGATTGTTATACAAATAAACGCCATTAACTCCTCTGCCTTCAGGAAGCCCAGCCGATCTATGCCATGTATTTCCACCATCATCGGAATATAGTATCCCTTCCCAGTAGGTTCCAACGAAAACTGTATTCTCATAGTGGTTTAATACGTATGGGGTTGAACTCACATCATCAGGCCAGTTGGTCTGCACCCATGTATTTCCGTTATCTGTACTTTTTAGCATTCCTGGCGTGATATACATGTTGTTATTTTGAGTCATTGTAATATCATAATAATCTCCTTGGTATATTAATTCCCAAGTAATGTTTTCAGATGATAAGGTACCTCTGTATACCTTTTGATAGTATTTTAAAAAAACATTGTCACCAATAATCTTAGCTCCATAAATAGTTTCTGATACTGGAGTAGGAACATTAACCCAACTAATGCCTTCATCAACACTTTTGTTAATGAAATTTGAATATACCGCATAAATATCATCGTTATTGGCAACAATCAAGTTCATTAAGCCATCAACATACATATACGATTTATATACCCAATCTTTATTGTTTAACTGATAAATTTCGTTGTTAACAATTGCATAAGTGTGTTGTCCTGTTGAGGTTGTAGATAAAATGCCCTCCCAAAAATCAGAGCCACGACTCTCTAAATGAGATAAAATAATCAACTGGATAATTACAACAAAAAATAGTTTTGCTTTCATATTTCTCGTTTTATATTGTTTATTATCAAACATGAGTTTGATATGTTAAATTCATTAAATAAAACTCCTCTGCCTATCCTCTTATTTTTCAAATGCAATTAACTAAGTGAATAAGGTTTAATATTATTTACTGATAGCTCTCTTAATTAAGGTTGCTAACTGGAATAACTTTAACATCCCAATTTAGAAATTTATATTCTCGGAACAACCATATTCACAAGAGATTTATTTAGTTTTTTGGTTTTTACGTCATTTTCAAAATTCGAACATTCCAACCCTATGGACTAAAACAAGTACACAATGAAATATTGTAGAATGAATCTGTTTGCTTACAGAATGTACTATAACTCAACAAAGATTATTAGAATTATTTTTCAACACAATCACGGAAATCCTTGATTTTTTTCTCACGGTTTTCCGTGATATTTTATATTTTTACATCTCTTATCTGCTACACTTTATGCAAAAAATTTTTCTGGTCGACGATCATCCGATGGTTACACAGGGGCTTGAGCGCACAATTACCGAATCGTGCGTAAAATGCTCGTGCAAATCGTTTGGTTCAGCCGAGGAACTACTGGATGCTATTGAAACCAATACTCCCCAGCTAATAATCTCGGACATTAGCCTTCCGGGAATGGACGGGATTGAG
>Ga0209203_1002000_pt1 | contig 14162 bp, 7 predicted proteins | sample AD_UKC109_MetaG_FD_184423 | JGI IMG/M metagenome (GOLD analysis project Ga0209203, IMG submission 184423) | Active sludge microbial communities of municipal wastewater-treating anaerobic digesters from Hong Kong - AD_UKC109_MetaG (SPAdes)... | ecosystem: Engineered > Bioreactor > Anaerobic >...
TAGCAACATATGTGTTATAATGAAATTGTTTTATTCAGCGTTAGTCATACAATTGATACGGAAGGTCGTGAGGAAAAATCAAACGAATTCTACTCAAATTTTTGATTCCTTGTTTTCTTTTTACATATCTTTTTTCATTTGGAGAAATCAACGATATGACTTGGGATTTGAACAAAAAAACAATTTGGATTTCCCTTCCAGCCGTTGAGTGCAAGATGGATGAAGTGATTTTTGAAGACTCAAAAACATCTTTTTCACCCGGCACACACGAAATCACACTCTTTCATAACGGATCACCCTTTCGGATTCCCATTCAGGTTACCGACGATGAAAACCAGCATTTTAGTCTCTTTAGCCCTGATCAGTTATTGATGAAGGTCGAAGGAGACATCCCGTCTCACAACATCACACAAATTGATCTCAATGCAATCGTTTTTGAACAGCATAACTTGATTCCCATCGGCGTGAAAAAAACAATCCTCACTTCAAGCACAGATTGTCTCAATGCCTGTTTGTTCCAGATTATTGCACCAATACAGAATAACTCGGTCAATCAGTACCAGCTCGCCATTTACACAGAGGAAGACCGGTTTCAAAAGTATTTGATTCTGAAAGAAGGGGTGGCCGAATTCCTCAAAAGCTTCAACCCGTTGGTCTTTGACATAACTGATGGAAAAAAGATCTCACTCTTTGAATCCGAATGGGTAGCCGAAAGACGAACGCAAAGCGAAATCATCTATCGGGATCAACAGCAAGTCCGATCCGTCCAAATCATCACGCAACCGGATCATGCTCAAGTGTATTTCGGAAATGAACGGTTGGGGATCACCCCGTTGGAGTTGTTCTTCACTCAAGACACCTTTATCGAATTAACCATTCAAAAAGAGGGTTACTATGAACAACACCTAATCATCGATATGAGGGAATCACAAGACGAATTTCATATGGAGTTGGAAGAAAGAAACAAAGAAATAGAAGCAGAGTGGTGAATACATCATCTATTTGAATCGGTCTTTAAAGGAGGCGACTATGAAGAAAGTTCTATCTGTTTTGATCGTTCTGTTGTTTGTGACCTGTGTTTTCTCTTATACCTTGGGCATCAAAGGAGCCCTGACAAGTGTCAATCTCCCTTCATTTTCAAAAGCAATCAAGGTGACGGAGGTTTTCAGCAATTCGTTGGCAGCATCCTTTCTGAAACAAAATGATTTGATTCTGGCCGTCTTTTCGCTTACCAGTTGGGGACCTCAATCGCAAAGCTCCTCAAGAAAGACGGTAAAGGGCACATACATCTCCAACGCCAGTTCATACAGAGAATATGCGATTTCAGGAACATCCGATTTTGCACAACGCATCAGTTCATTGGGTACTTCAGGCGGTTCATGCGTTTTTATCGTTTACCGCAATGGCAGGTATATTGAGTATTCCGTTTTCTAAGTCCCTTTTATGCACGCTGTTTCTCTTTTTCTCGTTTTCTTTGACCTTGTTTTCATTACAATTGGGGATCATAACTCAAGAAATTGAATTCGATGGGTTGATTTCAAATAGCACCCTTGAAATCTCTGCTGTTATCGACCGTTCTCTTGCCAAAGGGGTGCTGTTTGAAAAGGACATCATCCTCCAGGCCGATTTAATCAAAGATAAGCATCTCAATCAACTGGAAACGATCCTTCAAGAAGACTTGGTTTTTCCCGGAATCACAGTATCTGTCCTGTCCGAGCTTCTCAAGGATGCGGGCACAAATGATTCCATCGCCTTTACCCTACTCAGAAATGATCAGCTGGTGAAAATCACCTTCCCCTTTATGAACAACCTGCATGAAAAACTGTCTCTGGCACTCAACACCCCCATGCACCATTCAGAAATTCGGGATATCGCCGTCAGTGAGACCAAAAAAATATTAGTGAGTTGTTCATACGATAAAACGTTGAAAATCTGGAACACTGAAGACCTGACCCTAAAAAAAACCCTTTGGTTTCCCGCTGACAACGGCAACCCCGGTAAGATTGTCAGCACGGCCATCTCTCATCAGGGCGATCAAATTGCCTGTTCCGTTTGGGGCTCAGACTGGGAAAATGGCGATCTGATCTTCATCGTTGATACACAAGACTACCAAGTCCAACAGGTCATCAGGAATCTGGAAAACACCGCCTTCGATCTGGAATTTTCAGCCGATGACCGGTATCTGCTTGCCGCCTTGGGAGATTGCAGGGATGTCATGGTGTTCGACACCTCCGATTATCATCTCATCGCTCAAAGTGAACTGCCCTCCATGGGTACGAACAGTGCCATCTTTCTTTCGGATCATTCTCAGATCCTGTGTGTGGGCAACGATGGTTTCCTCAGACTGTATCAGCTTGAAAACCAGCACCTGAGAATGATCCGGGAAAAAACCTACGAGAATATCAACACGCAACCTTTTCGGGCTGTTTACTGTGAACAGAACGGCCTGATCGCATTGGGCTTTCTGAACGGCACCTATCTGGAATTACTGGACAGCCGAACACTGGAAACCCTTTACAAACCCCATGTGACACCGGAAATGAACGATTCACTGTCACTACTTCACACGCTGGCCTTCTCGGATGACGGTCATTCACTCTACGCCGGCAATTACGGCGCTGACGGCAAAGGCGATTTGATACACTGGGATCTCAAAAACATGAGCGAACCCGAAATCATCCCCTTGGATTCAGGAGTTTTAAAGATTATTGCCGATGATCAAACGGTTTATTTCTGCACGGAATGGCCGATGATCGGCTCATATGACACAAAAACAAAAACATGGTCCTATGTCAAAGCGACCATCCTTGACTTTCAAGGCGGCTACAACGAATTCGAAGCCTCACCGGACGGAGCGTTGATTAAAATCCCGGGAGACTTTGAAGCCCCAGCCTGCTTTTTTGATACTCGGACAGCGGAAATAATAGAAGGGAACACACTTCAAAAGGGCCTGCTGCCTCCTTTAACCTACTCAACGGTCATCAACGTTGAAAACTGGCAATACTCTGAAACGCCCAGGTGCAATGGGATACCGCTCATTTTAGAGGATGGGGAATTTTCACGCTGTATCGCCATCAACCCGCTCGAAACCGGATTCGCTCTTGGAACGGACTGGCATATCGACTATTACGATCACAACGGCCAGCTGCTGTGGAAAACACAACAACAATCCGTTGTGAAGGCGTTGAATATCATCCAAAACGGAAAATTGCTGATAGCAGCCATGGGAAGCGGAATCGTTGATTTTATACGGATTGCCGACGGGGTGAAACTCGCCTCTCTTTGCGTCACAAAAGAGGAGCGTTGGGCATTTTGGACTGAAGAAGGCTATTACGCCACATCCGATCATCACCCCTCTCTTCTGGGATGGGTTCAAAACAAGGGTGAAACCAACCTCAGTGAATTTTATCCCATCGATCGGTTTTATCTGGATTTTTATATGCCTTTTCTGCCTCAAATCATCATCAGCACCCTGAAAACGACAACTGAACTATTCTCTGACGGACAAGAGACCGAAAAGATTTTGTCAGTGATGGAACATCACACAATAAGACTCGAAAGTGAGGCACCTGAAAAACCCGAGTTCATCCATAACGTGGACAAAACCATTCATGTCATTCTATGTGCAGCGGAAGACTATCAGCTGGACGGTTTTGCACCCTTGTTTTTTGCGGCTGACGACGTGACGGCGGTTGAAGCGTTGATTCGGAAACAATACGCCGATGAATTTCAAACCATCTTGACCCATACGCTGCTGAACGATGATTTTTCTCATGAAAAGTTAGATGTCATTCTAAACCACATCGCCGAATCATCCGGTGCCAACCAACACATCATCTTCTTTTACGCCGGACACGGGGCGTTTATCCAAGAAGAAGAGACTTATGAATACATCCTCAAATACCCGAATACACCGGGCGGACTCCGGTTAACAAAGCTCATGCAAGGCCTGGAATCCATTCAGGCTTCCCAGACAACGCTCATCCTGGACGCCTGCAATTCGGGGGCAGCCGTTGATTATCTGGTAAAAAACCTCGTGCAAAAAAACCTCCACAACCAAACACGACAGAACCATATCAACGTGATCACCTCCAGCAAACAGTGGGGGAAAAGCGCCGAGATTAAAAGCCTCGGTCACGGTCTGTTCACACATTGTCTGTTGCGATCGATGGAAACGAACGAAACACTGGATTGGGAAAAAATCGCAAATGAATTACTGCTTCAGATGAAAACACATTCTCAAATACACCTGGGAACGATTCAGTTTCCAGGGATTTATCTCTCGGAATGACTGAGACAAAACGGATAGTTTTTAACTTTATGGCATAAAAAATTGAAAGGTGGGAAACAGGATGATAAAACAGACACTTAAAAAAATCTGCCCGATCAGCATCGTGATCGTTGTATTTATTTTATGTTTCACAATCCAGGGGTTTTCCGGGGATATTCTCATTAAAAATCTCACATTTGCCCATGAGTCGTCGATACCCGATTTTCCGACAAAACCCTCTTTGATTTACCAGCTCACAACTGACGATCTGACCTTCTACATCGGTATAGAAAACCCCGTCAGTATCAATTTGATTGATTCGACGGTTGAAGAAACCGCTCTGGCGAGTGTGCTGGAAAATCCCCGAATGACCGTTTTGGTATCCCAGGGTATCGAAAAAATCCCAGTTGAAAGCATGCAACTAAAGGAAACCATATTCGAGTACTTGAGACCGGTCATTCTTGCTGAACTTCAATATACCATTGATGAAGATCTGCAATACGATGGTGGTTTTTTAAACCATCGGATAAGGCTTCAACGTCTTATTGATATATCAAAAGAAAATTTTGAGTATATGAAAGATTACGTTCTTAAGGCCAACGAACAGCTGAGTACTCTTGACACCATTCAGGAAACACTGGGTTTTGCGTTCAGGACCATGTTGACGGGAGGTTCCAACATCCCCTTGGAAACATTCGGGTTGGCTTCATGGGCAGCTCATACAAACAAATACGCTACTTTGGCCCAATCTCTTGAAAATGTCGATGAAAAGATCGACGAACTGATAACCGAAGGCGATTTTCAAACTTTATACGATGAATATCCGCTGGAGGGTGCCAAAGCCGTTTTGGATTTTGCATCGGATTTACAAGACAATATCGGAAGGTCCAAAGATCTGATGAAAGTCATATCAAGCTATTACATTCTCAGAGAGTTGAACTTCGCATTCGGTCCTTCTTGGATGAAAGAATCCATAAAGTACATCGGCAAGGACGGTTTTTTGACATCCACTGCAAAAAATGCTTTAAAAGAAGGAAAAGCATCTCTGTTATCCCTTTTATCAAGCGTTGTCAAAACAGACACACGACATGCACAGATAACGGGATTAAAAATTGCCAGTAATTTAAGCATGCAGTTGATCCTACTGGAGACCATGCAAGAACTGCTTCAAAAGCAGCAATTTTCGGGTGAGTTCACATACGAATATGCTGACAGTCTGGTTTTTCTTCTGACCGTTTATCGCTTTTTGGACAACGATACCTCCCTTCTGATTCAGGAATACGATAAACCCCAGGGACTGGACATATTGAAGAGAACTGGGAAATTCATAAAGAATGTATTTGAAGAAGAAATCGATCTTGATTCGCTGATTCTGCTGAACAAAAAGGAACTGGCTTTTTATCTCGATCAGACATACAAACTCCAAGATTACGCATTTAAAGCACTTCCCGACAACAAACTGAAAAGTTATCTTCACCCCTTCTTCAGGCATTTACCCGTAGATACCGACATCGTTTTGGCAAACACACGAATATTGTTTAAAAACGCTGGGGGAAAAACGGTATATGAAACGAGCAAACTCCTGCCGGTCACTGAAATCAACGGAAACCGTTTCGTCATGATCTTCCCTCCCCTGTACATCGATGCCATCCGATACATTGCCCTGGATGTCCAAGAAGTGTCAGCGGTGTTGGATGAAAGCGCAAATTATCCAACTTACTCGAAACAACAACTCGGGTTTTCCGATATATTAGCAGTACAGCGAAACGCTCAAAACAAACATATGATTTTGATGATACACGGCTGGCAGCCCTTTAAAAAAGACGCCTTTTTGACAGAAGACGGTACTCCACTTGATAAAAGGGAAAAAGAGAGGGTACGCCTCTCAACCTGGGATGCATTCATCCATTTCATGAACCGTAACAAACTGGATGAAACTTACGACATTTACGCCTACACCTATGACGGTGTTTTCTCCAAACCCTCAGATTTTGCTCAAACCCTTGCTGAATACGTTGAAGCTGAAGGGCTACTGGAAAGATATGATCACATCTTTATCATTGCCCACAGCATGGGGGGAATGGTCAGTCGTTATTTTATGAACACCCGGACGTCAAAGGGGGACTTTTACGGTGATCATATCACCAGACTCATCACGGTAAACACCCCTCACGAAGGCTCTCCCATGGGAAACCTCTACGATATTGTTGAACAGCTCTACCTTGAAAAAAATCCCTTTTTCTATTCAGAGAACTTCGATACGCCTCATCTACTCATGGATATGCTTTCAGGGATTATTGATTTTAAGATATATGATATGGAACAAACTCTGCAATTTCAACAGGAGTTCATTCCCAAATTGATTCAGTTGTTCCCCACCATGTTGCCCTTACTGACCGGAGAACTCTCTATTCCATTCCTGGGGGGGCTAACCACACCTTACCCGGCCTACAGATCTTTAGGAATGACCGATTCATCGTACAACTTGGTTCTATCGAAAGCCCTTTTCGGAGATGATTTAACCCATATCTTCAAAGTGCCCCCGGAGGCTGCTGAATTGAACACCAATGAAAGATTTGCTGATAAAATTTTGGCTGTTTGTTCGTTTATAGATTTTGAACCCCTTTCCAAAAGCAACGAAGAAGATATAGACTTACGAGTTTCCAATTATTTGTTACAGAACGAATTGCTCCGAAAAGGCGGAAAAGGTACAAAGAACGACGGGGTTGTCCCCTTATCCAGTCAGCAATTCAGCAGCCGTTCCGAACAAGTCTCAAGCAGTGTATACGCTAATCTTGCTCACAATCAGATCCTCAGCGATGCTCAAGTCATTCAGGACATCTTTTTCAAAATCCTTTCCGACACAGTTGAAGAAAACAAAGAACCAAAACCGGATGATTCCAACTTATACAAAAAACTACTGGAAGAAAAATACGACGAAGTGATTCAAATCCTAAACGAAAGAATCGCAAGATATCCAGAAACCCCTTACTATTACCAACTGAGGGGACTGGTATATTCCGAGCAGGGATCGCATTCAAAAGCTGTTGACGATTACCTCATCGCCCTCCACTATGAACCCGACAATCCGTCTTTACTGAACAACCTCGGTGTTTCTTATTCAGATTTGGGAGATTTGAACAAAGCCTTCGATAATTACACCAAATCAATCAATATAGACCCCAAAAAGGCAACAACCTTCTTCAACAGGGCTGGTGTTTATTCCGAGTATTATCAAATGGGAGACGAACAAGCTCTGCAAATGGCTTTAAATGACTATTATCATGCCATCACCTTAAAACCGGATTTTGCGTCAGCCTATAGCCAAAGAGGTCTTCTCTATTATTATTCAGGAGACTTAAGATTGGCCAGTGAAGATTACGAAACCGCCATTGAACAAAACATAGAGAAATTGTCAAAATACAACGATTACCTGCAACATCCGGAAAAGCTTAAAACAATGAGCCTGGATGATTTAAATTTCAGCATCGTCATGATCAACTTGCTAAGAGAACAAGGTCAAGAACTGCGTGATTTGCTGAGCGAAGAAATCTATATTGAATTGGCTGAAAAACTCATTGAACAACTCAACAATACATTGCATACCAACTATTCAAATGCAGGATCTATCTATTTTGAATTAGGCGATTATGAACGCTCAAGACAAGCATTCATCAACGCACTCGACTACATCGAAGAAAGTCCGGCTACGCAGCGATCACTGGCAAAAGTTTATATGCAACTGGAAGACTATTCAAAAGCCATTGAAAAATACCTCTACTGCATCGAACAGGAACTCGGCGATTACAGTCTTTATATGAATCTCGGACAAGCTTACTCAGAACAGAATCTGATCCGGGAGGCATTAGACAGTTATTCCAAAGCCATCGAACTCAACCCGAGTTCTTACCTTGCCTATCATAAAAAAATTGCCATCTATTGTAGCTTGAAAGATTTTGAATCGGCTCTATCAGAAATCCAAAGTGCCTTAAGAATCAGTCCAGAAAACACTGAACTTTATGATTTAAAGTCGACGATTTACTTCAATCAAGGTAACTACAGGGATGCTGCCACTGATCTTTCAACGCTGATACAAATAAAAGAGAAAAATGGAGAAAACACAGCAAGCATTTTTTACATGAGAGGTCTCTGCTATTTGAATCTCGGAGATCTGGAAAAGGCAAAAGAGGATTTGACGATTTCCATTGAAAAAGGCTATTCCGATAATAGTGTGTACCGTTATTTGGCTGAGATATTTTCAAACCTCGGAGACTATCAGAGTGCGATCAACAATTATGAAAAACTCATTGAAAGACAAGGCTATGCGGATGATTATACATACTATCAACTTGGTGTTAATTATTATCAATCAAAACAATACGAAATGGCTGTTGAATCACTAACTCAATCCATTCATTACAACCCTCAAAACCACCAATCACTTTTTGTCAGAGGGTTATCCTATTATTATTCGGGGAAAAAGGAACAGGCTGTACAGGATTTTGAAACAAGTGCCGCAATGGGAAATCAAATGGCAAAGGACGTTTTAATGCAACTCAATGAACAGTAGGAGTTGCTCTAAAACAATGCAACAATGACTTTAAGCACCTGATCATAAGCACATAACTTGACTCACATTCTCTTTAGCCCCTCTCCGCTTAAACGGAGAGGGGCAATTTATAAAATGAGTATCCTCAGTAATAAGGTTTAAATAGGGCCTGCTGAATAACTCCAAAATTCCTCCCTTAGAGCTGGAGTTGGGAGACACTCCTTAGAAGTTTCAAAGACAAAACTTCACGGTTAAGACAAAGGGGGGATTTTTCGTTTTTCAGCAGCACCTAAGGTATCACCGTTATGTCACGATAAACATCCAGCACTTTTGTTGCCACGATATCTCCACCCCAGTAAAGATTAAGGGTATATCTTCCTTCCGGAACATCGTAAAAATAAAAATTTATCGGCATAGCCCCCATATTGTTTCCGGCACGGTATTCCAACACCGTTGATTCGCCCTCAAGACGGAAAACGGTTTCCTTCGAGGCAAGGCTGTAAACACTCCACAAAGGGGTCAATAACACCCCAGTTACACTATGGCGAGGTTTTTCAGGTTCTTGTATTGGCAACGCCTTTTCATACACCGCTGTAACTGTTGCGTCCTTTTCCATTTCCAATTCCAATTGTCTGTTATCCTCAAAATTACAATATATGCCCCAATCAATAAGCCAACTGGCAAACTCATATCCGGCAAAACTCTCCGCCTCCAACCTTACTGTTTCTCCGGGGGAAACCGACATCTTTTTCCTTTCTCCAAGCTCTTCGGGATCTGTCTGAAAAATGAGGGAGTATGGCGTTTGGGGTCTTTCCGCTTCAAGAATGTCGTTGATCAAATACGGTGTGGAACCTTTCTGCCAAGGAAAATATTGGCTCATTCGCTGTTCTTTATTCCACGCATAATCGTAATTCACCGTGATATAATTTCCGACAATCTCATTTACTTCCAATTCTCTCTCAATGGTAACCGGAATGCTTATCAGTATGTTATTCTTTTTCAGTTCTGAAAAAGCCTCAATCAAAAAAGGAACGTCATCCACCCATTCGATACTGACAATGTCATAGTCATTTTCATTGTATGCCATTATTTGAAAATCAGAAAAAAGGGTTGGATTATCGGCATATTCACCCAAAAACTGCTTCCAAGATTGAGAAAGGGTTGTCACAGCTTCTACGGATGTTCTCGCCAACTCAATAGTATCAATGACGCTTTCCGCAATTTTTCGGTTTTTTAGCAGCTTTATCGCTTTTACCATTCTATTAGCTCCCAAAAGACTGATGTCAACAAACAATACGCTTAATTGATCAATACTCTCAGCCAATCTGGTTTGATCCATGTAAGTTCTTGCTCTGCTTCCGAAAAGCATATTTTCTTCAAGGAACTCGATCGTTTTAGGAAGCCAGTTAAAGAATAATACATTCGCATTTTGGTTATAGTAAGCTATTTTATCCATGGGTTCTATTTTTTCTTGACAATTCAGTATATATTCGTCATACATTTGCCGGAAAACACTATTGATTGAAATATAGGGCGTTTCCATCTGATCATTCCACAATTCCCTTATCTGGATCCCCTCGTAATGAACATAAACCTTGTCTTCCGGTATGGCCAATTTAACCTGTAAATGATTGAGGCTAATCCCGGGATCCATTTCAGAATAAATCCTGTATTCATCTTGATCTTCAAGAGTTTCATTATAAATAACCAACGGCTTGAGCAGACCGTCTTCGGGATTAAAAAGCGGGCCAATCAGATAATGAATATGGTATGTTTTGCCAACTTCCAAGGTTTTTGGAAATATGATCACAGTGGATAACGGTGGTATATTGTCGTAAATAGAAACATCTCGAAGAACTCGGGATGCAAACTGATTCGTTTCAAGATCAAAATGAACCCTGAGAATATCATCAGAAAGCGGTTGTTTTCTGATGCTTCTATAAGCAATAATATCCTGAAAATAATCAGGACAAACGAGGATATTTCCGGTCCCTTTCAGCATTTCTACATATGATGCGTAATGCCGCTCTTTGTACTCTTGAATCACTTCTGTGGATTCATTGGTAAATTCGGCGACATATGTCGGAATCAGCAAATTGAAAGGATTGTCTGTAACAGAAGCCTTTTGCGCACCAAAAACCTCATTAGAAACGAAAAGAGATAAAAACATAGCAATAACGAATAGACAAGATAGTTTTGGATTCCCAATTGCGGTTTTTTTGTAATTGATTTTATTCATCCGTATTCTCCTTATCCTGCTTTTTTGATTTTTTTTGCCTACACATAATAAGAAAGTCATTGATAAACACTATACCAGAGGAACTGCAAAATTGACTTTTTTATTATTCAACTCAAAAGACCCTCTTTTAGAAGGGTCTTTTAAATAGGAAGAAGATTAATTTGCCGCAAAAACCTTAACTGTCCCATCGTTTAACAAGTTAATGGCAAATGTTTTTAGTCTGCCATAACGCCTTACAGTCAGAATAAGTGTTGAATCAGCCGGTGATGAAAGGACAATCCGCTGAAACTGATCGGCATCGTAGATGTTTTGATTGACATTGTTGTTAATGCTGATATTGATGTTAATGTTATTACCATGAGTTCCCATCACCACAACCCCATTACCGCATACCACCGGTTTTGACTGGCGGATCACCCGTGCATAAACCACTTGATCCCCGGTCTGTAAGATACCGTAAGCGGGATAACCGTAAAATACATCGGTAATTATCACTCCATCATAAGTTGTTTGAGCACCGATCCCCAATCTTAATTGTGAAAAACCCAAACCCATAAGCGCTACAATTAAAACCACAAATATAAAACTAGCCTTTTTCATCACTTTTCCTCCTTTTTATCTTGCATATTCGACACGATTTCAGTCCCTCTTTAAGACATTTCTTCAACGTTTTTCCATCCTGAAATGACTACCAGCAAAGGAATGAGTATGCCAAACAATCCTCCACCATAGGCAAGGTTAATAAAAATCCCGATAACAAAACTGATCGTATAGCCGATCAATGCCCATTTCTTCATATTCCACAAACCGATGAAGATCGCAATCTGTACGATCGTATAAAGAATAATCCACCCTTCCAATCCGGTCTGCCCCATATACGAAATCGCTCCCACCAAAAGAATCACTGCGCCAATCATTCCCATAATCACTGCAAACGTTATTATTCCTGGTCTCATCTTCGTTCCTTCCTTAATTATTTGTCATTTCATTTTACAAAGAAAAAGGGGTAATTCCGCAGGTTGTTTCAGAATAATTCTATTGTAAAGAAACGTAAAACGACCACCCAAACAACGGGTGGCCAAATTTGAGTATTAAAATTTATTGATTACTGAATAAATCCCTGAATGCTATAGTCGGGTTGCACAACAAACTGTTGAGATTGTTTCCCTCCGGATTCAGGGCTTAATAAAAAGATCTTTGTCTGGAGTTCTGTCGGTGAAACCAGATTAGACGTAATCCAAAGAATCGCATCAATCTTTTCTTCTGAGCTGATTTGTTGGATCATTTCCATTTGCTCTTCGAGCAGTTCTTCATCCAGTTGTTGCAAGTCTGTTTTTTCCTCGTTCAAAGAAACAAAAACAGCCTCTTTTTTCTGCAATTCTAATTTTATAAAATTCTGCACGAATTTATCATATTGACTCATATTACCATCAGCATGATGATAGAGTAAAACTTGTTTTCCTTTTAAAGCGGAGAACCAGTTGGCCATTGATGGAAGGCTGTTTTTCATCTGGTTATAAGCAATAAATTCACCTTTAAAACGTTTCTCAAGTGAATCAACAAGGTTACTGGCTTTTTGAACATTCAAATCCTTTGAATACACAACGATCAACTTTGAATAGTACTCCTTCAACGTTCTTAATAATGCAGCTTTCTCATCTATCGGTGCATTTGGAAGATATCGTTCTATTGCCTGTGTTATTCTAACGAGCGTGTCTTCATTCATTTCCAATCCATACAGAACCTTCAGTAATTCATCATAAAGTTCTTGAAGAGTTGCTTGTCCGGTACCGTCGAAAGGATTGATGGAAACTCCCGATTCTGCCATTTCTATAGCATTGGAAAGGTGATTGATGCTGTTCTCCGAATTATCTTCAAATTCCCAAAAAGCCGTATGGTAATAGTCCAAGTAAGCTTTTGCAAGCTCAATATAGTATTTTGGATAAATCGGTACCATTTCAATTGCCTTTTTAAGAGCATCACGGCCATCTTCAAATGTCTCAGGAAGTTTCAATATCCCTACGAGAAAAAAGGCGAAATGATTTGACGGATTTAAACCAAAACTGGTCGATAATCGATCAACAGCAGATATAGGGCGATTCTCCTGAAAATCTAAGAATCCTGCAACGTAATTGGCAATGTAATTAGTGGGATTTTCTTTGACAAGTCTCACATAATCCCCATACAGACTTCGAACAGCTTTTGCATCTTGCTTCTTAAGGGCATTAATCAGAGGCTCGATAAATTCAGGTGCGAATGTCACCGCTTTTCCGATATTCTTCATTAGAGCATCTTCATACCCCGCTTCCTTGAACCTGAGTCGAATAATACTGGCATACTGAATCAAATCCAAATTATTGGTGGCCTCCAATTTACCTGCCATATCCTGAAGAACTTTCCCGGCATTGGGATCATTCCAGTAAAAATCTTCAATCAATGTGCTGACCGTCAGATAGTTGGAAGGGTCTATTTCAAAGGCCAATTCATAATGCTCTCTGGCTTTCTCACGATTCTCCTCTTCCAAGGCGATTCGAGCAAGATATTGATGGGCATCCACGCGGATAAGCGTATCATGAAAGGCTGCGATTTGCAAAGCTTGAAGAAAATTAGCTCGTGCCTTATTCCAATCGCTTTCAAAAAAGGCACGTTTGCCTCTTTCCAAATAGTGACTTGATGAATAATGGGGCAATTCCCCACTGAAATAATTCTTGGGATCCAGCATATAATGGGTATCTATTTTTCCTACTAATTTCTGACCATGGTTAACGTAAAACAAAAATCTCCCGTCAGAAGTTGTTTTTAATTGATGGGATGATGAGCCTATTGGAATTTCACGCACGATTTGATAGGTATTGAGATTGATGACCCCTAATCGGTCGTTTGAACTGACAAACAGATGGTAACCATCCCTTTGTAACCAAAGATAAGTAGGAGCCGGAAAATCAATCACCTTTAAGGTTTGGAAGGAAGAAAGATCCACGATATATATGGTGTTCTCGCCAACGTTAGCAACAGCTACTCGATTACCGGGCAGTACTTGTACACCTAAAGGTTTCTGACCGACCGTTTTTTTGACAATTTCTTCTGTGGCGCAGTCCAAAATA
>Ga0209203_1002001_pt1 | contig 14149 bp, 12 predicted proteins | sample AD_UKC109_MetaG_FD_184423 | JGI IMG/M metagenome (GOLD analysis project Ga0209203, IMG submission 184423) | Active sludge microbial communities of municipal wastewater-treating anaerobic digesters from Hong Kong - AD_UKC109_MetaG (SPAdes)... | ecosystem: Engineered > Bioreactor > Anaerobic >...
TTAATACATAGCACCAAGCAATGTTTAATATTTCTTCATTAGATAATTCATCCATAATTAATAAAACATAAACTTTCTTGTTTTTATTCTTTTCTTTAAGAACTTCCCAGCCGGAAATATAATGATTTGTTTCATCTGTTTTTATGACCATTGGAATAGTATTCATCGATGCTAAACTCTGTATATAATCCGGGATGCTAATCTGGTTAATTTGATTTTTAGTTGTAGAATCAAATTCTTTTATTTTTAAAATTGAAGGGTGACAAACTAACTTATTTATTTCAATTTGTATAAATTTTGGTTTTTTATTTAAGATATTCATCTATCTATATTAAAATAATTAATGAGCAGAGGTCAATAAATGGTTAAAATAACCAACTAATAATGTGACCAAATTTCATTAATATACATTATCATATGTTACAAGATGATTTTTTGCTAATCATCTATCATATTGATATATATAATAAAATACATCAAAATATATTTAAGTAAAATTATATAATAATCCGTTATCACACTGGCAGTGTTGAGGTCAGCGGTTCGATCCCGCTTAGCTCCACCAAGTTTTTTTGCACAAAAACCCGAAAGAAAATTCTGTTGCGTCCCCTTCGTCTAGTGGCCTAGGACTCCGCCCTTTCACGGCGGCAACAGGGGTTCGAACCCCCTAGGGGACGCCAATTCTACGGTTCGAAAATATACTTTAAATACAATAATATAACCAGAGTTTACAATTCTTTTATTGCTTTGAGAATTTCATTTTATATGAAATTTTTTTGCTTGATTTTAAATCAATAAAAACTATCATCATTGAATTTATATTCGTTTTAATTTATCTATTTTTGATATAAATTTTAGAGGAATTTTCCTCTAAAAAACATCTCAAATTTAGCTCTGTGACCAAAATGTGACCAAATTGTGCCCAAATTGAAAATATTGAAAAATTTAAGTTTTTCAAATTGACCTCAACACCGGAAAATTTCATGACCTCGACACCAGAATAAATTTTATGAAATCAACGTAACCGCCAAGCTATCCCCATCATCAGCAGGATTTAATTTTAACGTTTCAATACTTGCGGGTTACTCCGGTTTGAAGTGTTGATGCATTAGTGCTTTGATTTCCTCTATGGAGGCTGCGTTGGGGAGTTCGCGGTAGATGTGTGTGAGGTATTCTTCGGGATTGAGTCCATGAGCTTTGGCAGTTTCTATTAAACTGTACAGATTGGCACTGGCTCTGGCACCACTAACTGAGTTGGCAAACAGCCAGTTTTCTAGGCCGATAACAATGGGTCTGATAGCATTTTCTGCCGGATTGTTCTCTATTGTATAGTTGCCGTCTCTTAGAATCCACATATAGCTTTTAGATTATGCTTTCTTTCCAGGTTCATTCAGAACTAGTACAGTCGCCACATCAATATGGACACAAGGTTGATTATGAGTCTCATCAGCTACCAGATTCACTAATGGTTGAACCAGATTTCCGCATTCAATAATCCTATTAGCCATACTGGTTCGGGAGATTTTGATGTTCAGGCGATTGAACATTTATGAAAGACGATACAAAGTAAGCCATCAGCGTATTTGCTCACACTTAAGTAAGATAGCAACTCAGAGCTTGCAATAGATCCTGGTATTTGGTCTTTGGGTTTTGATACTGTGATTATGTGTTTTTTGCAATGGGGACAAGCGTATTTATAACATTGACGCTTAATGACTTTAACTGATGCCGGAATAAACAGAAGCTGTTCAGAAGTTTCCTCATCTGGTTCAGCCACTAAATCATTGATTCAAAATAAACTGGCAACACCCAGTTATATGAATCATTTAAACGGGGCTCAACAACCAAACTGGCAGGAAATGCTCGATCAACAAAAATTCGATCCAACCAAAATCTCTTCAGTTGTCTGAAATATTAATCTAGTGACCAATCAAGCGGTTCAGATTCAAGGTTTGAGAGTGTCGAATTTAGCAGATGGAAACCTGCTCAAAAAACATGGTTTACAGTCAATCGACATTATCACCGCAATCAATGGCAATCGAATCTCAAGCAAGAACCTGACAACTGTCCGCCAAACCTTGCAACAAAACCCAAACGCCACGATTACTTTTAAACGTAACGGTAAGGTTTAAAACCTACAGGTTAATATTTCAGATCTTTAGATTTTAGAGTTTTTCCTTGTCATTCTCAACTTGATTGGGAATCTAGTTATTTAATGTTCCTTTTTGCTCGTGCGAAAAAGGAACGCAAAAAGCACGCCCCAACATTGCGACCTTCGGCTACCTTCGATGCTCGAAATATTCGGCGCTTCATAAACTCGCTACGCTCAAACAGTATGAAGCTTTCTCCCGTATATTTCTGCGCGTCTCAGCGGAATGTAAGGGGTTAAAAAGAACATCGTCATACTGAGCGGAATGGACGAAGTCCATGAAGTCGAATGTATCTTATTAAATTACTCGTCATACTGAATTTATTTCAGTATCTCCTGAATATTCCGTGATTTATTTTAAAACTCAATTCAGCTTCCCCTTTAGAAAGGGGATTGAGGGGTATGTCGTATAAACATAATGCTTGTAGAGTCTGTTGAGTTATCATAAACTAAGAATAGCTAAGAAAGGACTAACAAAACAATTCAGCATGGATAACTATAAATATTGGAGGAATAGATGGGTCTACCAATGCTTACAAATGTTGGTGATATTGACACAATCACAAATATATTAAGTTCCAAAATAAAAGAAATATCAGAGAGTGAAGCTCGAAAAATTAATAAGCAGGCATTCTCTGAAGATAATATTTTTACATTTACTTTTTTGGGGATTATTCAAAAAGATGATAAGGGAATAAAGCTGTCAGAAGCTGGAAGAGAATATGTAAATCAAACATCTGATGAGCTAAAGGTTAAAATTTTAAAACTTAGTATTAAAAAGATAAATATTTACGATACTACACTTGAATACATGCACCATAACCAAAAACTAAGTCCAACAAAAACCGAAATTGGTGCCTATTGGAATGAAAATTTTAATGATAAAGTAACTACTTTAACTGAAAGTCAAATATCAAGTGCGGTTATTTTTTTTCTTAAGCTTCTTGAAAAAGTAAATCTGGGAAAATTTATTAATGCTGGTAGGGGAAGAGAAACACGAATAGATTTTGATAATGTTGAATTAGCTGAATATGTTACTTTAAAATTATCAAAAAATGATATATCTAATAAAGTAACTAAGTCTGAAAAAAAAGAAATAAAACCCAGCAAAGATACTAATGATGAGGAATCAATTGAAAGTACTGTTGATGTTATCGAGAATAAAAGCGAAATGTCACCATCAAGCCTTAGAGCATTAGGAAAACTAGAGATTGGGTTATCGTGGAAAGAACTTGATTCTGATGGAGCAAAAAAACTAATTCTTGAAAAACTTGATGATTTGCAACAAGAAAACACGGTCTTAAAAGCTAAAGTTGAAAAATTTTATGCAATAGATAAAAGAAATGCAGTTCTAGAGGAAAAGATAGAAACCCTTTCTAATATCAATCTTACTAGGACATCTGTAAATAGTATAGGTGGAATAATCCTAGGTGCAAGCTTTACTATTACAGAATTGACTCCTAGAGTCATAGGTATTGTTTTAGGCTTGATACTCCTTGTATTGAGTTTGGTGTATAGAGAAAAATCTTCAAGAGAGCCAGAGAAAATTCAAGAATCAAAATAATTTACAAATGTCACAGTACAATAAAGTACGTTGGGTTGAGTTTACGAAGCCCAATAATTCAATTTAAATTTAATATTCTGTTGGGCTTCACTTCGTTTAGCACCAACCTACGAATTGTGTTGGCTAAAGCCAACTACCCAATTGTCATGTTATAAATCACGGAATCTTAAGGAGATGCTGAAATAAATTCAGCATGACGATATCTTTGTTGAGATAATTCGCTTTCGCTCAGTATGACAGTGTTCTTTTAAACCCCTTAACTCTCACTGAGATATTTTTGAAAATTTGGAAATACGTTTGCTTATGTTTGAATGTCGCTTGCGACATGAGTTTCAAGCAAACGCCAAACTTTCGGAAATATTGAGGGAAGCCAACGGCTGAGAGTTTGGGGTGCACTTTCTTTTGGTTCGTTTTCTTTATGCAAGTAAAGAAAATGAACATAATTTCTCTTTCCAAACCATAGCATAAAAAACCTCTATACAATAAAATACTTTTTCGCACTTAACTGAATAAAACATCATAGCTAATGAGCAACGGCCTTTTTATCTCAATTTTCTCCAATATCAAGCTGATATGAAGTTTTACTTACCAAATATGGATTTGCGTGGGGATTTTCCGCCTGTTGATGAAGCATTGTCTGAGCCGAATGGTTTGTTGGCATTTGGTGGAAAACTGAACTCGAAAACATTAATCAAAGCCTATTCAAATGGAATTTTTCCGTGGTTTTCGCAAAATGAACCGATATTGTGGTGGGCTCCCAATCCGCGAATGGTTCTTTTCCCGGATAAATTTCATATTTCCAGAAGTTTCAAACGAGCGATTCGACAAACAAATTATCAGGTTCACTTCAATAGAGATTTTAAAACTGTGATTGATCATTGTTCCAAAACCCGCAAGGATGGACTTGGGACGTGGATTACCAATGAAATGAAAGAAGCCTATTTACAGCTTCATAAAGAGGGCATTGTTCATTGTCTGGAAGTTGATATTGATGGACAATTAGCCGGTGGAATTTACGGTGTGCGTTTGGAAAATATATTTTTCGGCGAATCGATGTTTAGTCTGCAAACCAACGGTTCTAAATTTGCTTTATACGAACTCTGTAAGTATTTATTGAATAACAACATTAAAATTCTGGATTGTCAGGTTTATAGCGAACATCTGGATAGCATGGGAGCCGAATTAATTTCAATGCGAGAGTTTAAGCGGTTTTTACCTCAAGTCAGTGCTAATTCTTTTGATAATTAGGCATAACTTCTCTTCATTAATGTATTATTCATTTATTTCTGTTAAAATTCGCTCCGTTTTTATTTCTGAGGAATTTTATGGCAAAAGAAGACGTAATTGAATTTGAAGGTGTAGTTACAGAAACCCTTCCAAACACGATGTTTCGCGTAGAACTTGAAAATGGTCATATCGTGACGGCGCACATTTCAGGTCGTATGCGTAAAAATTATATTCGTATTTTGACCGGTGATACAGTGACTGTTGAGTTAACTCCTTATGATTTAACGAAGGGTCGTATTACATTTCGTAAGAAATAATCACTTTCCTCCACAGACAAATCCGTCTGTCTGTTTTATTATTTGTTATCAGTTATTTTCGGTGCTGAGAAGTTTATTCTTCTTTGGATTTTTCCGTTGCGGTTTTGTTAGGTAACAATTGAGTGTTACTTTTAATGGAGAAACCCAGTTGATTATTGATAACATCGACCAAGACCATTCCACCCTTGCTGAGTTTGCCGAACAGTATTTCATCAATGACAGGTTTCTTGATGTAATTTTCAACCGCACGGTGCATCGGTCTCGCACCCATCGCTTTATCGTATCCTTTAGCAACCAGCCATTTTTTAGCTTGTTCGGATAACTTGAAGTGAATGTCTTTGTCAGACATTTGTGCTTCCAGTTCGATGATGATTTTATCAACAATTTTCAGAACATGTTCTTCGGTTAGTTTCTTAAAATGAATAGTGGCATCTAAACGGTTACGAAATTCCGGTGAAAACAGACGTTTGATAGCAGCCGTGCTATCTGTCGAATGATCTTGTTCAGTGAAACCCATAGATTCTCTGGATTGTTCAGCAGCTCCGGCATTGGTTGTCATAATCAACAACACATTGCGAAAATCAGTTTCCCGACCATTAGAGTCAGTCAAGGTGCCTCTGTCCATCACTTGTAGTAATACGTTAAAAATGTCTGGGTGAGCTTTTTCAATTTCGTCTAATAATACAATGGAGTAGGGGTTTTGATGAACTTTGTCAGTTAATAAGCCGCCATCTTCATGTCCGACATAGCCGGGAGGTGAACCGATTAAGCGCGAAACGCTATGGGCTTCCATGTATTCGGACATGTCAAAGCGCAGAAGTTTCAAACTCAAAACATGAGATAATTGCTTCACAACTTCGGTTTTACCGACACCTGTTGGTCCGGCAAACAAAAGGTTAGAAATCGGCTTGTCCATCTTTGACATACCGGCTCGTGACATTTTGATAGCTGTTGTCAGAGTGTCAATGGCTTCATCTTGTCCAAAAATGACCATTTTCAAATTGCGTTCCAATGATTGAAGCCTTTGAATGTCATCACCGCTCAAATCATTAAGCGGAATTTTTGCCATCGAGGCAACCACTCTGCGTATATCCGATTTATCAATTTTGGTGTTTTGCAAATTATTGATTCGTTGCCATGAACCGGCCTCATCAATGGCATCAATGGCTTTATCGGGTAAAAATTTGTCCGATAAGTGGCGAGACGTTAATTTGACTGCTTCTTCGATAGCAGAAGTTTCATATTTTACGCCGTGAAAATCCTCAAAACGTGATTTTAAACCGGTGAGAATTTCAATCGTTTCTTTAACGCTGGGCTCGCGAATATCGACTTTTTGGAAACGCCGTGATAAGGCTCTGTCTTTATCGAAGACTGTTCTGGCTTCTTGCGCCGTTGTCGCACCAATACAACGCAGCTCTCCGGCACTTAAAGCCGGTTTGAGCAAATTGGAAGCATCCATCGTGCCGCCGGAAACTGAGCCTGCTCCGATAATTGTGTGAATTTCGTCAATAAACAAAATGGAATGAGGAATACTTTTGACATGCTGAATGACTTTCTTCATGCGTTTTTCAAAATCACCCCGATATTTGGTTCCTGCTAGCAAATTGCCTAAATCAAGAGAAAACACCACCGCATCCTGCATCAGTTCGGGAATTTCTTTATCGACAATGCGTTTCGCCAAACCGGCAGCTATCGCGGTTTTACCAACTCCGGGTTCACCAACCAATAATGGATTGTTTTTGCTTCTGCGTAGCAGAATCTGAATGGTTCTTTCCAATTCTTTGTGACGACCAATCAGCGGATCAATCTGGCCGGCAAGTGCTTTTTCATTCAAATTGACCAAATATTGTTCAATTTGGTCTTTTTCCTTTTCTGAGTTGCCATCTCTGTCAAAATCTTCATCACCATCTTGTTCATCAATCGACATTAAATCCGAATGAGAAACAAAACTAACAACATCAAAGCGGTCGATACCTTGTTTTGCCAACAGAAAGACTACATAGCTTTCGTTGTCATCAAAAAATGAAATTAATACTCGATCACCGGTAACTACGGAAACCTCAGAACTTTGTGCTGTGTAAATAGCCCGTTGCATGACTCGTTGGAATCCGGCAGTTGGAATTGGCTTTTCTTCAGAGTTTTCAGGGAGGACAGGTACAAAATTATCAATATGTTGCTGTAACTCGGTTTTCAGCAATTCCATATCGCAGTCAATATTTGTCAGAACGGTTTGTACATGCTGATTTTCCAATAAGCCCAGCATCAAATGCTCAGTAGTAATGAACTCATGGCGTTCTTTTAACGCTTTTTGGAAAACATGACTGATGCAACTATCGAGCTCCTTATCTAACATTTTAAACCTCCTCAATAACGCATAAAAGCGGATGCTTATGCTGTTTGGAGTATTGATTAACCTGAATCATTTTTGTTTCGGCAATTTCATGAGTAAATACACCGCAAACACCTTTGCCACGCGTATGAACATTCATCATCACTTGCGTGGCTTGTTCTTCACCCATGCGAAAAAACCTGATGAGCACATCGACAACAAAATCCATCGGTGTGTAATCATCATTTATTATCAGAACCTTATACATGGAAGGCTCTTTGAGTTGTTCTTCATTTTCCGGAAAAACCAGTGATTGGCTGTCCCAGGATAAATCTTTTTTTGACATCGGTTTAACTAAATTACAATATACGCTTAATTTGGTGTTTACTTGTAGTTTTGTCAAGTCTGTTACTAAATTTTTTCAATCGACTTTTCAAATCTATCCTTGTCATTTTTGCCAATCTCATGAATTCATTGTAACTCATTCTTTTACTCTGTAAAATTAAACACCTTATAATCATGATTATCTCTATTCGAAGAAATGAAAAACGATGAACTGCAAAATTTAGTCAAACAAGCACTTATGCTTGATACGGCTCATCGCACGCAATTTCTTGATAACATTACCGATAAAGACATCAAAAACAAATTGGAGTTCATCCTCGCCGATGAAACGCGCATCACCGATTTTGTTTTAAATACCTCAGCAGGGAGTGAAGTTTTACATGCCCCTGAAAATATGGAGTTCTCAGTTGGTGACAAAATAAGGCAATTTACTATCATTAAAATGTTAGCAAAAGGAGGCATGGGATGTGTCTATCTTGCCTATGACGAGAAGCTTAATCGCAATGTGGCTTTAAAAACCATGAGAAACGAGTTTTTAAAGAGCAAGTCAACTCAACTGCGCTTTCAACAAGAGGCTCAAATTTTATCAAAAATCAATCATCCTTCTATCTGCCAAATATTTGATATCATTGATGAAGAACAGAGTGATATTCTTGTTTTAGAGTTGATTGAGGGGGAAACGCTGAATCAAATTGTTGATAAATCCGAAAACCAACTGGATATATTTATACAGATTGCGTCTGCTTTGCAGGCAGCACACTCGCAAGGAATTATTCACAGAGATTTAAAACCGGATAACATCATGTTAACCAGAGATGGTTTAGTTAAAGTTTTAGATTTTGGTATTGCAAAGTCGGAAATAATAACAACACCTGAAATGATCAACAAAACGAGTACTGATTCTGAAAATGTTCTTCAGACTCAGGCTGGTTCAATGATGGGTACATTAATTTATATGAGTCCGGAGCAGGCATCCGGTAAAAAGGTAACAACTGCCAGTGATATTTATTCATTCGGTATTATTATGCAAGAGCTTCTTACCGGTTTGAATACCTATGTTCTCGATGATACAGAGAATCTTAAAAGACAAATCATTGATGCCAGAAAAATAAATACAATCAATATCCCCAAATCTTATCAGAGTTTGATTGCTGAAATGACATCAATTAAACCCGAAGAGCGTCCTGATGCTGAAGAAGTGAGTCGAAAACTCAAAAAAATCAAACACAAGCAATCTTCTAAAAAGACAAAAATTATCGTTTCAACTGCAACATTTGTAATTATTGCCTTAGTTGCTTTTTTGATTTGGAAGCAGGTTGAAAATCAAAAGATTACGAAAAAAAATGATTTCATTGCTGAAATTCAAAATGAAACTGATGAATTGAAAGTCGGATTAAGAAATATTTATGCCTTACCTTTACATGACTCCAGTAAAAATAAGGAAAAAATAAAAATCCAAAAGTTACATCTCCAAGAGAAAATAATTGATTCAAATGCTTTAAATAATGCTGAAAAAGATATGTATCTTGGAATGCTACTTATTGCCACTGATAATCATGCTGATGGATTGGCATATTTGCAAAAAGCTTGGGATGCCGGCTTAAATAGCGAAGATTTGGCTTATAGTCTGGCTCATACAAACAGTCTTGTCTATTACGATGAATTGAATGATTTTCTTAGCAAGAATGGCTATGTAATCAGACGTGATAATAAAAAAATTCAGGAGTTGGAGAAGCAATATCTACAGCCTGCTGTTACTTACTATCAGCTTGCTTCTCAAACACACCAAGAGACACCAAACATCACTAAAGCCCTCATTTTATGGTCAGAAAACAAAACCGAAGAAGCTATCCAAATTTTGGATAAAATCATTACTGAAAAAGACTGGCTTTTTGAAGCCTATATGTTAAAAGCCTCATTTCTTTACACAATCGGCCAGACACATATATACGAGGGACGATATGATATAGCTAATGATTATCGAATTCAGTCACTTTCTGCATTCAAAGATGCTCAAATCAGAGGCAGAAGTTATGCACCGGCTTACACAGGATATTGTTCCATGCAGGTCATTTTGTTGCTTGATAAAGTACAAAGAACCGGTGGTGATGTTTCCGATAATTATAATGAAGCTAGTAAATCATGTAATGAAGCCTTGGTGGTTTCGGATTTAAAATCAACGATATACACAAGATTAGCAAAGTTAAACTATTATTATTTCGTCGATCAGATGAATAAAGGCATACGAAATGGTGACTTATTGCTAAAAGCATTGATGTTTAATCAAAAAGCGATAGATCTAGAACCGTCATTCATTAACTACAACAATCGTGCAGAGATATATAATTTTTCTGCAAAAGCAAAAATAAATTGGGGTGGCGATCCTGAATCCGAAATTGAAAACAGTATTAAAGCCAGTGAACAAACTCTTAAACTGAGTGATTATAACAATGTTTTCGTTTACAACACGTTGGTAACTTCTCTGGATATCAGAATGAGACATCAACTGAATATAGGAGTTGATACCACTGATAGTTTTAATTCTGCAGTTGAATATTATGATAAAGCCTTATCACTCGATGATACTAACGATTACTCAAAGTTATATTTGATGGTGAATAATAGTAATCTTTATAATAATCAAATACGCAATCAGATTTTGAGAAATCTCGATTTTCAAAGTTTATTTGAAACTGTTGTGGAGATATTATTTGAAATTCAAAAAATTAACGAAAACGAACCTATCAGTCGAGCTGTTTTAGCTGAGAGTTATTTGTTAATGGCACAAAATACCGAAGCAGAAGATAGTCTCAAATACATCAATCTATCACTGAAAAGCGTTAATAAAGCCAATGAATTGATGAAAGATATTGGCGACTTTGTTGCATTAGAGGGTTATATCCGTGGATACAAAGAGGTTATAAAAGAAAAGGTACTTAATGAATCACCAGATTTTACATTATCCATTGAAATGTTTGAACGTGGTGTTGAACTGGATCCATCTGCGATTGATATTTATAGTGATTATGCAGAAATATGTCTTTTAGCAGCACAAGCTTCTGGTAATAAAATTGATGCAAAAAAACTTTTGCTGAAAGGTCTTAAAATGGCTGATAAAGCTGTTGAAATAAACACTGACTATTCCTATGGGTATCTTCAAAAAACAAAAATTATCGACTTTGCATTAAGAAAAAAAGTAGATATACCTTTTACTCAAAAAGACGCAGATGAAGCCTTTGAAAAAGCAAAATCAATCAATCCTTTGTTGAAAAGAAATTAGAACCTAAACCAAAGATGATTGAACTTTGTTGAAGAAATGCTATCATAGGAGCACACTTAGGAAATTATTTTGAAAGTTCGAATTCACAACATTATCACATTCTTGGTTCTGATGGCATTTGTATCACAGTCGTTAGCAGGGTTGTTATATGCGTGTGGTTCGGACTGTAAACAGCATTCCTCAAACCAAAATTCGCACACAAAAAGCTCAGCACATGCCAATCATCATGGCATGAAAATGATGGTTGAAATGGAGCCAACTGAAAAGGTTGATTGTTGTAAAACCAATTGCCAATGCGAAAAAGGAATTTGTTTATCAAAAGTTTTTGTCAATCTCGGTGAAATTTCCTTTAGGTTAGATGCTTCAAATATTGAGTTGATTTCTCAGTCTTATTTCATCCAAAAATCACTTCCAACTTCAATTTATAAACCACCCATTTCTGCTTAATACAACCAAGTTGCGTCTTGAATTTGTGTGCAGACGCATTTCTAGTGTTTTTAATTTAAGTTATTCCGTCATCATATTTTGCGGATTCATTATTTCGGGAGAAAGAAGTGAAGAAAGTTTTAGCAGGTTTTATTATTGGTGCAATCCTAACAGCGACTGCAATGTATTTTTTATTAAACTCCAAAACAATTTTAACTGGGGACAGTCAGGAGCCAAAGGATGAAAAGAAACCATTATACTGGGTCGCTCCGATGGACCCGAATTATCGCCGAGATAAACCCGGAAAGTCGCCAATGGGAATGGATTTGGTGCCATTTTATGGTGATAACGAACAAACAGAAGAAGAAAATCCTGGAACTGTAAAAATTTCACCGGATGTGGAAAATAATCTCGGAGTCAAAACAGAAAAAGTCACCAAAAGGAGACTCAATCAATCATTTTCAGCTGTCGCCTATGTGAGATTTAATGAGAATGAACTGACGCATGTTCACTCAAAGATATCTGGTTGGGTTGAAAAATTATATGTCAAATCGACTGGTGAAAACATTGCAAAAGGTCAGCCCCTTTATGAAATCTATGCTCCGGAGTTTGTCAATGCTCAGGAAGAATTGTTATTGGCAGTCAAACAAAACAATAAAAACTTTATTAACTCTACAATCAAAAAGCTGGAATCCATGCAGATTCCGCTACAAGTTATCAATCAAATTATCAAACAGAATAAAGTTCAAAGAACTGTTTTGTTCCAATCGCAACATGATGGAATTATAGAGAACTTGGAAATCAGAGAAGGATACTTCGTTAAACCTGAGATGACGATTCTTTCCATCGCAAATCTTGACCGAGTTTGGATTGAGGCTTCAGTATTACAAACAAATTTGCATAAGCTATCAGTAGGTATGGCTGCAGAAATCAAATTTGAATCTATGGAAGAAAGGTACACTTCAACAGTTGATTATATTTATCCACAAATTGATGAGAAAACAAGACTGGTGAGAGTGAGATTGTTATTGAATAATGAATCTCAATTACTTAAACCAAATATGTATGCCAAAGTGTATTTTGACTATTTAGATGATAAGGAAATGCTAACAATTAGCAATCAGTCAATTATCAGAACCGGGCAGTCCAACAGAGTTGTGCTGGCTTTTGGAAATGGGAAATATAAATCAGCCAATGTTGTTATTGGGGAATCTGATAGTGAGTTTACACAAATATTATCGGGTTTAAAAGATGGTGAAAGAGTCGTCACATCCGCTCAGTTTTTGTTGGATTCTGAATCTTCAAAAACATCAGATTTTATGAGAATGTACCACAAAATGCTGGATGAAAAAGATTTACCTGAAGCAACAGTCAAAGGTGTAATCAACTCTATAAACTCAGATACAAATATGATCAATATCACTCGTGAGGCCATACCAGAATGGAAACGTCCGGCAGCAACTTTAGACTTCAACGTGGATGATCGTGTTTCGTATGAAAGATTTCGAAAAGGTGATGAAGTTTTATTCACATTTCGAATCTACAAGGGTGAATTCATTATCACTCAAATGACGAAACTATAAAAACGGCAGGAGTTGATTATGATTGAAAAAATAATTCAATGGTCAGTTGAAAATCGTTTTCTGGTAATTATGCTAGCTCTCGTCTTGCTATTTTCAGGAGTGGTTGTTGTCAAAAATACTCCGGTCGATGCCATTCCGGATTTGTCAGACGTTCAGGTTATCATCAAAACAGATTTTAGCGGGCAATCTCCGAGAGTGGTCGAAGACCAGGTCACTTACCCAATCACAACGGCAATGTTGTCTGTTCCCGGAGCCAGCACTGTTCGTGGATATTCATTTTTTGGAACTTCCTATGTTTATGTGATCTTTGATGATTATACCGATATTTACTGGGCGAGAAGCCGGGTTTTAGAGTATTTAAGTCAAATATCTTCACAACTTCCAGAAAATGCTAAACCCGAACTTGGACCTGATGCGACTGGTGTGGGTTGGGTTTATATTTATTCGTTAATCGACAAAAGCGGTAAACATGATATTGCCGATTTAACCAGTTTGCAAAATTGGTTTTTAAAATTTGAACTGCAAAACGTCAAAGGTGTTTCTGAAGTTGCTACAGTCGGAGGAATGGTCAAACAATATCAAATCAAAATCGATCCTGATAAATTGATTGCTTACAATATACCGCTTCAGCATATTTCAATGTCAATTGAACAAAATAACAGCGAAATTGGAGCATCTGTAATCGAAATGTCTGAAGCTGAATACATGATTAGTGTTGGCGGATATCTGCGAAATTTGGAAGATATCAAAAAAATCAATATATCAACCTCAGAAAACGGAGAACCTGTATTTCTTGAAAATGTTGCAGAAGTGACTATTGGTCCGCAGATGCGAAGAGGAGTCTCAGAACTCAATGGCGAGGGAGAAGCCGTTGGTGGAATTATAGTTATGCGCTATGGGGAAAATGCACAAAAAACCATCAATCTCGT
>Ga0209203_1002009_pt1 | contig 14108 bp, 10 predicted proteins | sample AD_UKC109_MetaG_FD_184423 | JGI IMG/M metagenome (GOLD analysis project Ga0209203, IMG submission 184423) | Active sludge microbial communities of municipal wastewater-treating anaerobic digesters from Hong Kong - AD_UKC109_MetaG (SPAdes)... | ecosystem: Engineered > Bioreactor > Anaerobic >...
CCATACCAATCACTTACCCACTCCCAAACGTTTCCAGCCATATCCAACAAGCCATAAATGCTGGCCCCCTTCGGAAAAGTTCCAACAGGTGATGTGCTCACCTGGTAGCCCTGGTAGTTGGCAACCTCATAACTCGGCGGTTGATTTCCCCAGGGGTAAATCCGGTCATCCATTCCACGGGCAGCTTTTTCCCATTCTGCCTCAGTAGGCAATCTGCCCCCTGCCCAACGGCAATACGCGGCTGCTCCATACCAACTGACAGAAACGATCGGATGCTCGGAAAAAGTACGCATAACAAACCAACTATTACCAGACAATTTCAGGCGCGCGTTCTTCGCCATGTCGTCATACCACTTTGTACCACCTTCCGTTTGATTGCCCATTTCATTTAAGAACTGGGAAAACATACGGTTGGTGACCAGATACTTGTCGATCAAAAATGCATCCAGCGCGACAATATGCTGCGGACGAGCATCAAGCGCTTCGTCATTGCGACCAATGGGAGCTTTCCCTGCCGGGATGAGCATCATGGGCATCTTGTCTTTTGGCCTCATCCACGAACATTCCGTCGGGTTGGTGGGTGGATTAGGCACAGATCCCGAGAATGTGGAAGGGTCAGATCTCGGTATTGGAACTTCCATCTTGCCGATTTTTTCGAGGGCATTGCAAAAATCCTGCATGGTCGGATAGCGATCCTCGGGTTCCTTGGAGAGGGCCTTGAACACAACCTGTTCGACAAATTCCGGGATGCCGCTTTGAACATCAGATGGTCGCACCAGCGGTTCCGTGACCTTTTTCAGGACAAGCGCAACTGGTGTATCAGCCGCGTAGGGTTTTACGCCGGTTAGCAGTTCATAAAAAACCAGTCCGAGCGAATATTGATCCGACAGTTTGGTAACCCTGCCCTTGGCTTGTTCCGGAGCCATATACTCCGGAGTGCCAATACTTATACCCAGCTGGGTCAACTTGAAGTCTTGCTTTGCGACGATTTTGGCAATACCAAAATCAGAAAGCATTGGAAAGCCAGCCTGTGAGACAAGGATATTCGAAGGTTTTACATCCCGGTGGACGATGTCTTTTGAATGAGCATAAGCCAGGGCGCTGGCAATTGGAGCAAGCAGTCTTGCTGCCTCGGGGGGCGACATGACCTTGCCAATGAACTGTTTAACCGTCCCCCCTTCCATGTATTTCATCACAAGCCAGGGAGTGCCGCGATAATCACCGTAATCGATCACGCTGACAATGTTGGGATGATTCAACTTGGCAAGCGCCTTGGCTTCAAATTCAAAACGGTCCAGGATGGTCTTTTGGCTCTCAACCGTCAGCATCTCGGTTCGCAGCAATTTAAAAGCGACCTCGGACTCCAATCTCTTGTCAAAGGCTTTATACACCACGGCCATCCCACCCTCACCGATAATTTCGATGATGTGGTATCTGTCGATGGACTGCCCGATTAGTTCCGCTGGTCTCACTTTTCTCTTTTCTCTCTTACTTTGGCAAGAGCTGATAAACCGAATGGCGCGCCAATTCTGAAGGCAGGCCCTGAATGTGCAATACTTCCCTGTCTTCTGTCACGGAGAATATGCGTCGAACCAGGTAATTGCTCATCTCGCCTACCAGTATCTTGGTTTCGTAGCCGACGGCGTTATGATTGTCGTGTCGATCGAAATAGGCTTTCACTTCATACTTTTTTTCTGCCGCTATATCTTTGAGGAAAGCTGCTGATTTACTTTCGTCGCCTTCCATGTATTCCGCAAGCAAAGCGGCGCCTTCTTCGGCCTTATCGCTGTGGAAGAGATAAACCGCAGCTTCAAGAGCGATGCGTGTGCAGTGGAAATTGATCTCGGAATCCGCGTCCCGCAGATCGGATAAATAGGAGGTCATGATGTGTTTATGAAGGGTATCACGGTTCTGATAATAAGTAAGCAAATAGCCTTCTGGCGCCCTGGTGAATGAAAGGTTCCAATCCGGCAGAAAGTGCAGGTACACATCTTTCTCCACAGAACCGTTATGGATCATCAGCATGTCGTGAGAGTACATGCATGAATACACCATTCCGACGATCAACTCGTCAATGCATTCCTCGCCGTCAGGTCCCATCCAGATGGCGCCTGCGTCTCTAAGATTCTTTAGCGCTAATTCGAGTGTAGCTTCCGAAAGCGTCTCTTCCGAGGAGTCAGCCATGCCGTAGATTACGCCCTGCCCACATTGGCTGGCGATGATCCATAACTCGGCTTCACTCAGGTTGATGGAAAATCTTCCTTCTTTTTCTTCAATGATCATGCTTTCTCCTCACTCAACCAGGATCCAGGGAAGGATTTAGATTTTGTCATAGATAAAACTCACCACATTTGACTCGTAAGGGACGAACACGGGAGCAGAGTTATTCAGCATTTTGTATGTGCCGGGAATATAGTTGCCAGCTTCATTATACAAAGTGCCTGCATGGCTGTAATTGACCAGGTATCCACCGTTCGTTTCCTTGACGCCTTCCACGTACAAGACGTGACCGGCACGATCATCGACGTTCATGATTCCATTATCAATGCCATAATCGGCTTCCACCACCATGATTGAACCAGCCACCGGTTTGTTTCCAACCTCAAAACCTGCAGCAACCGCATTCTCATTCCAGTACTGCGCGTTCATATGTCCGGGTTTCCAGAAACCGCTTACATCGCGTTTGGTTGCCACATAATTGGTGCAGCCGCCCAGGATGCCGAGTTTGTCATTTGGAGTACGGCTGGATGGAATACCTTCAGTTGGAGCACTGGCAGAACCGCCGCCAGCAGAGCTTCCAGCTCCACCACCGCCGCCACCGCCGCCTCCTCCACCAGCAGAGCTTCCAGCTCCACCGCCGCCGCCACCGCCGCCTCCTCCACCGCCAGCAGAGCTTCCAGCTCCACCACCAGAGCTGCCGGCTTCTCCACCGGCAGAGACATCAGGACCCCAACCACCTCCGCCGCTGCCTCCTCCTCCACCACCAGAGCTGCCGCCTGACCCAGGCAGCCAATCCGGGCGATCCGGCTGCCAGGATGGACCCTGGATGCCGCGATCAACGCCGCCTCTGCCAGGCCAAAGCCTAGGAAGGGGTTGACCCCCGGGGAAGGGAAAAGGCATAGCAAAATATCTATTGTCACCAGAACCGGGCTTTGGCTGCCACGGTTGTATCCATCGTGTGATCCCACCAATCAGGATGCCGCCGATTATCGCGCCAATCGTGCCCAATTGGTCAATCGCGGACCGCCAAATATTTCCAATAGCCACAAACGGTCCCAAAAACTTATTGGCAATCGCTTCCCATTGCGCAGCCTTGGCGTCCGCGGCACTGCCCATCGAGCGCATCGCGTTGGCAATTGATTTTATGTTGCGATGAATGCTCTTGAAATTCCCATCAAATTCTGTCCTGGCATTACTTTGCCATTCCATATTTTCAATTTGTGAAAGTAGCGCGTCAATTCTGCCATCGAGATTATCCGCAGTTTGCTTGGCTCTTGCGGCCATCCCCCTGACGGCGTCGGTTTCCATGAATATTCTCATTGCCATTACCTCCCGTTGAGATTGGATTACCCGTAAGTCACAACCATCAACCTTGCCAAAAGATTAGCCCAGCCGAGATGCAACTTCTTGCCATTGAGCGATTTCCGCCTCAAGATTGGCGGTGAGATCAGCAAGCACTTCAAGCTGACGGTTTAACTGTGTTCTGAGCTGTTCAAAACCCTGCTGAAATTCGTTGGCTGAGTTACCGATCCAGGCGCTTCCGACCACTTGGTTGACCTCGCTGGCGAGTGTGTTCAATTCAGCCAGCATCGCTTCGCGTTCTGAGAGCAGCTTTGATTTTGCGCTTTGAACCGATTCGACGTTCATGTGTAAAGTTGCCATATTCCCTCACTCTTATTAAATTGTTAGATAGCATGTAAAGAAAAACTGTAATTCCTTGCCCTGCTTCTATTTTACACAAAACTCTTGACTAATCAAGACATATTCTACCAGAAAATAGCGTCGAATCTACTAATTCGTCTCGCACTTGCCAAATTGTTGGTATTTTTTATGCATTTATGTTTTACATAATGCTATAATCGGGGTTAATCAAGGAGGGCTAGTTTTTTTCGTGTCACCAGTCAACCTAGTCCATATAAATATTCGAACCTAAAGGAGGAAATTCGGTATGGCAAAAATCGCGATGGATCCTGACCAGGTACGTGCAATGGCGAACGCTGCAACTCGTACAGCAGAATCAATGCAGGGGCACATGTCTCAGATAGTGTCTTCAGTCAGGGGGGCAGGTTGGCAAAGCCAGGCACGGGAGGAATTCATCGAACGCTTGGAAACGCTTTCACGCGTCAACACCCAGTCGATGTCCGCCTTGAGATTGATGGCAAACGCAGCCAATCAAAAAGCCCGTCAGTGGGAAGCCAAGGCCAGTCGTTTTAATGCTCCGCTTGAAGCTTTGGATGGAGCATGGGCTTCATTCCTGGATCACTTGAACAACACCTGGCAAGGCCTGCTCAACTCAATTAGTGGAGTAGTAATAGGTGGCTTTACAGTTATTGCAGGAGGACTTGGCGGTATCCGCAACTGGTTCGACAATATCAAATTTCCGTGGGAAGACCAAGAAACACAAGCACCTTCTACCCCATCACCAGCTCCAGCTCAACCCACACCTGCCCCAGAAGCTCCACCAGCCCAACCCCCAGCAACAGAAAGGGCGTACCCTTATCCCCCCAATCAAATCGCGTTAAAAAACAATCGAAATCTCACATCTTGTGTATGGTACGCTCGGGGACGGAGACCAGATCTTGAAGAAGCCACTGGTTTTGGCCCTCATGAAAATGGCGCTGCAGCTAATTACCGCCATAAATTTGCGGATAAAGCCTTCCAGATCGGTGACGGGGAGAAGGGAAACCTCAAAGATGTCATCGGTGTAGGTTACGCAATAACATGGGAGCCTAATTCTAAGGGTTCCCCTACGAAATATGGGCATATCGCAATAGTAGAAGAAGTCCATGACAATTACGTCGTATATAGCCATGCCACAGATCGTAATGGTGATGGTATCTATGAATTTGAAACGGGAAAACAACTTTCATTTGATTACCTGAACATGCAAAACATTTGGCTTATCCCTTAGGAGATGACTATGGAAACAATAAGTAGCTTTACAATAGATTTAACACCTGAGGAACTGATTGCCGCCATAAAAATATGTGGTGGTGGCTTGATTTACGCCTTGGATGATCCACTTCAAGCGCTTGAAGCTCAAGAGGCTGAGAAGCGAGAGCTAAGTGCCATTGGAAATCTAACGCATAAAGGTCTCATCATCAAAGATGCCTTAGGAAATTTCGCAATAGACATGAGATTCTCCGAAATGCTTAACATGATGCGGTACGCAGAGACAGTTGTGCGGATGAATCAGCAAGGAAAACAAGAGGCGCTCAGCATCTACTTAATATCTGAAGGTCAGGTCGTTTGGGCGCCAGCTGGTGACAATTCAAAACTATTGGTATTCAAGGACCACGATTCCATTTGGCCAATGGTTGAAAAATTATTCAAAGATAAGCCTGCTGCTACTAAGAATGTTGGTTTTCAGATCGAAACTTTGGAACTCGAGATCGCCCAGCATTTCCTATCAGAAAACCGCTTTGAGGACGCAATAAAGGTCTTTACAGAGAAGGAAATCGCAAGCAACGATGCTGCTGATTTCCTCAATTGTGTTCAATCAGCAAATTCAAAATTTCGATTGGATACCTTCAAAATAAATAGGATTGAAGATATTTTAACATCCACAAAGGTAGAAATCTTCTCATGCCCGAATGACATCTTCTGGGTAGAATACTTACAAAAAACTGAAGAAACCGATCCTCGAATCGTGCAAATTGGTTCAGGATCTATTCAGGATATTCGCGAGAAGTTTCTCTCATTAATTGCCTGAAATCCCCCAGCTACTCATTCTCTCCAGCCTGATTAATCAGGCTGGTTTGTTTCATCCTCCACTAATTTGAGATGGACAAGCCTCAAAATTCTCCGTTAAATAACACATGGGAATATAACACACGGTCAACGAAAAAGTCTTACTATTTGGGTAGATAATAGCAAAGATACAAACGATAAAAGTCTACTGCAGCGAAAAAGAATCACTTAGGTCGCCCCTTTAAACAAAACACGATGGCTGCGGGGCAACCACCGTGAGAAAGGTAGATGAAGACCAGACGAGCAATTTTTGCTCGACGGAAATGGCTAGGTTTTAAGGATTCTTTTGCCCCCGTTTCACAACAAGGCAAAACAACCGTTCTGCAGAAATCAGACTAAATCTTGATTTCGATATCGACGCCAGCGGGGAGGCTGAGGCGCATAAGCATGTCGATGGTCTTTGAATCGGGTTCCAGAACGTCGATCAGACGGTTGTGGGTGCGGATTTCAAAGTGTTCCTGCGAGTCCTTGTCGATGAAGGTCGAGCGGCGAACCGTGAACTTCTCGATGCGGGTGGGCAGAGGTACAGGACCTACCACCTTGGCGCCGGAGCGCTCAGCGGTCTCGACGATGCGCTTCGCGGATTGGTCGAGGATGCGATGATCATATGCTTTCAAACGAATTCTAATTTTTTGCTTTGCCATTTTCTACCTGTTTCTATTAATTTTCATTCAGGAGCAAAGGCTCCTGGAAATGTCGTCTTAGACTCAGCCGCTTAATCGACCGAGGATCTTCTTCATGTACCCGTCCGAGACCTGGGAGTAGTGTTTGAATTCCATGGTGAACACTCCCCGACCCTGCGTGGCGGAGCGCAACTCAGTTGCGTAGCCAAACATTTCGGAAAGAGGCACTTCGGCATGCAGGGCTTTGGCGTTGCCAAAACGGTCTTCCATGCCCAGGATGTTGCCCACGCGGGCATTGACCTGACCGATAATGTCGCCGGTGTACTCTTCGGGTACCGTGATTTCGACTTTCATGATTGGTTCGAGGATGACCGGCGCGGCTTTTTCGGTGGCTTCACGCACTGCCAACAAGGCTGTGGTGCGGAAGGCCATCTCGCTCGAGTCGACCTCGTGGTAAGAGCCATCCACCAGGGTAACCTTGAAATCGGTCATTGGGAAACCAGCCAATGGACCACTCTCGGCTGCATCCAGTGCGCCTTTTTCGATCGCGGAGAAATATTCCTTTGGAATTGCTCCACCGCGGATTTTATTCTCAAAGATGACTCCAGAGCCATTTTCAAGCGGCTCAAGGTCTATGACCACATGACCGAACTGCCCGTGACCACCTGTTTGTTTGCTGTAGCGATAGCTAAAGTTCTTGATGGGTTTGGTGATGGCTTCGCGATAAGCAACACGTGGTTTTCCGACGTTAGCCTGCACCTTGAATTCGCGCAAAAGGCGGGTGACCAGTACATCCAGATGAAGTTCGCCCATCCCGGAAATAACTGTCTGACCAGTTGCCTCATCCTGCCGGATCTGGAAGGTAGGATCTTCTTCCGCCAGCTTGATCAGAGAGTCGGACATTTTGTCCTGGTCAGCTTTGGTCTTGGGTTCGATCGCGATCGAGATTACCGGATTGGGGAAGCTGATGGTTTCCAACAATATGGGATTGGTGGGATCACACAGTGTGTCACCGGTGAAACTGAATTTCAGACCGAGGATCGCGCCGATGTCACCGGCACCCAATTCCTCGATATCCTCGCGGCGGTCGGCGTACATGCGCAGCAGACGCCCAACGCGCTCTTTCTTATCTTTCGAGGCATTGTTTACCGTGCTATTCTGTTTGATCGTGCCTGAATAAACACGAATATAAGCCAAGCGCCCCATGTAGGGATCAGTAACGATCTTGAAAACCAGCGCAGAAAGGGGTTCAGTGGGATCTGCATGTCGTTGCACATCGCTGCCATCGCGCACGAGCGTGGCGTCGACCGGGGGAATATCCAGCGGGGATGGTAAATAATCAATGACTGCGTCCAGCACATTCTGCACGCCTTTGTTGCGTAAACTGCTGCCGCAGAAGACCGGGGTAGCCTTGTTGGCAAGGACTGCCGCCCGCAGGGCGCTCTTTAACTCAGTCAAACTGATTGTTTCGCCTTCAAGGAACTTGTTTGTAAGGTCATCGTCTGTTTCAGCGATGCGTTCAACGAGGGTGGCGCGCTTTTCGGCTGCCAACTCACGTAATTCTTCAGGAATATCCATGACAATGGGTTCAACACCAAGCTCATCAGAGAATGTCACTGCATTCTCCTCAAGCAGGTTCACAAAACCAATGAAGTCTGATTCCAGACCAATCGGGATGTGCATCTCCAAGGCATTTGCGCCCAGGCGTTCGCGGATACTCTGGACAGTGCGCTCGTAGGAAGCGCCTGTGCGATCCATTTTGTTTGCAAAACAGATGCGGGGTACAAGGTATTTATCAGCCTGGCGCCAAACGGTCTCGCTTTGCGGCTCCACACCCTGGACCGAGTCAAACACGACTACACCGCCATCCAAGACGCGCAGGGAGCGCTGCACTTCGGCTGTGAAATCGATATGACCGGGGGTGTCGATCAGGTTGATGCGGTATCCCTTCCACTCCGCTGTTACAGCGGCGGAAACGATGGTGATACCACGTTCGCGTTCCTCGGGCATCCAGTCGGTGACGGTGGTGCCGTCATCAACGTTGCCAAGGCGGTAAGTCTTGCCGGCATAAAATAAAATCCGCTCGGTAGTAGTAGTCTTACCAGCGTCAATATGGGCTATAACACCGATATTGCGGTATCGTTCGAGCGGATTTTCGGTCATAGTTGAACCAATAGTTAGTTAAGGTGCAAATCCTGCTTACATGCGGAAGTGAGAGAAGGCACGGTTGGCTTCTGCCATTTTGTGTGCTTCTTCTTTGCGGCGGATTGAAGCGCCCTGATTTTCGGCAGCATCCATCAATTCACCAGCTAACTTCTCAGAGTAAGATTTGCCTGAGCGTGCCCTTGAGGCAGCGATGATCCATCGCATTGCCAGGGTCAGACGGCGTTCCGGGGCGACTTCCATCGGCACCTGGTACGTTGCGCCACCAACACGGCGGGGGCGAACTTCCATCAACGGGCTGGCGTTCTTGAGCGCCTGCTCGAAAACTTCGATACCTTCTTTGCCGGTTTTCTGGCTGATCAGATCAATGGCATCATAGACCAGGCTGGTCACAGTGCTCTTCTTGCCGTTGAGCATGATGCGGTTGATCATCATCTGGATGTGCAAATTATTGAAACGCGCATCCGGAGTGACTTCTCGCTTTTCGGGTTTAATTCTTCTTGACATAATTGCTCCTCAATAAATCCAGACCTGCCAGACCAACTAACCTGGTTGGTAACAAGCAAACAGCCCAGTATGCAAATGACTACTTCTGCGCGCGTTTGGCGCCATATTTTGAACGGGCACGCTTGCGATCCGCGACACCAGTCGTGTCGAGGGTGCCGCGCACGATGTGATAACGCACACCGGGTAAGTCCGTCACTCTGCCGCCACGCACGAGCACAACACTGTGCTCCTGGAGCTGATGACCTTCGCCGGGGATGTACGCGGTCACTTCCAAACCATTGGAAAGACGCACACGAGCGATTTTCCGCAGAGCGGAGTTCGGCTTCTTGGGGGTCATTGTGCGGACGATGGTGCATACACCACGCTTCTGAGGCGCACCCTTGGGTTGGCGGGTGCGGCGTTGCTTCTCAGAATTGAGTGTATATTGCAAAGCAGGTGACTTGCTTTTGCGGCTTTTGGTCTGGCGACCACTTCGAACCAGTTGATTAATTGTTGGCACTTCTTTGCCTCCGTGCTACTAATTACTCTATCTTCTCATTAATCAAGGCCATCCCTATCGTTCGATGGCCTTGCGTTTATAACCTAACGCCAGGCGGGTTAACATAAACCCTGCCTAGCAGGGCGAGGCATGATTCTATCACGCCTCGATTGATTACGTCAAGCAACTTCTTTTAATGATTTGAAGAAGTCGCTGCCTTGATCCAAAAGTCCGGTTGGCACGCGGGCGCTGTGTGCACGCTCGTCGTCCTTACCAAAACGCATCACTTCCCCATCCTCCATGATCGCTTCCACTGCCAGGCTCAGGGATTGGAGTTCCTTGACCAGTACTCTGAAAGCAGCCGGGATGCCGGGAGCCTCAATGGGAGTGTCCTTGACGATGGCTTCATAGGTTGCAGTGCGACCCGCAACGTCATCCGACTTGACCGTCAACATTTCCTGCAGGGTATGCGCCGCGCCGTAAGCTTCCAAAGCCCAAACTTCCATTTCACCGAAGCGCTGTCCGCCAAATTGGGCTTTACCGCCCAGAGGCTGTTGTGTAACCAGGCTATAAGGTCCGGTTGAGCGGGCGTGGACTTTATCTTCCACCAGGTGGTGCAACTTGAGCATAGTCATGACACCAATGGTGACCGGCTGATCATAGAAATCACCCGTGCGGCCATCGCGTACCCGCTGCTTGCCGATCGTGGGCATGGGATTGCCTGTTTCGAGCATGAGCTGTTTTGCCTTTTGTTCAACCGCAGCACGGTCGAGCTCAACAGAAATTGGTTGACCCTGTTTCTTACTCCAGAGCAGCAAACAAACTTTCACAGCGGCGTCATCCTGGGCAATACGATCCTTCACGGGAATATTATCTTCAGGGAAGGACGTCACGCTGGCAGGTTCGAAACCTTCACTCTTCAGCCATTCGTTCAAAGCTGCCCGACGAGCCAAAACCTCATTTTCTTTCAGGGCGAACATGTCCTGACCCTGATCAGCAAGAATTTGTTCCAGGTAGAGCAAACGCACTTCCTGGTCGTCCAAGATCATTTCAGGATCATGATCAACTGTGCTCAACCAATCCCAGCCTTTTTCGGCGATAACGCGCCAGGCTTCATCGATCAGCCAGGCTCTTGCCAGTTCAGCTTCGATTTCAGCTTCGGTGGCGCCGTCAAACACGGGGGTAATCGCCCTGAAGCCCAGGCTGCGAGCAGCCCAGCCGAGTTCGGCTTCGAGCACCTGGCCGATGTTCATACGACCCGGGATGCCAAGGGGATTCAGGATGATGTCCACTGGGGTTCCATCTTCCAGGAAGGGCATGTCTTCAACCGGCAGCACCATCGAGACGCAGCCCTTGTTGCCATGCCGTCCAGCCATCTTGTCGCCAGCGGTGATCTTGCGGCGCTGCGCCACAGAGACGCGCACCATCTTATCCACACCAGCAGAAAGGTCGCTGTTTTCTTCGCGGGTGAAGACTTTCACATCCACCACAATTCCACGCTCGCCGTGGGGCATGCGCAGAGAGGTGTCTTTGACGTCGCGTGATTTCTCACCAAAAATGGCACGCAGCAGACGCTCTTCAGGGGTCAGTTCTTTCTCACCCTTGGGTGTGATCTTTCCGACCAGGATGTCGTTTGGACCGACTTCGGCGCCGATGCGGATGATGCCGGACTCGTCGAGATCGCGGATGGTGTCATCACCAACGTTGGGGATTTCACGCGTGATTTCTTCGGGACCGAGCTTGGTATCGCGGGCTTCCACTTCGTACTTCTCGATATGGATGCTGGTATAGCGGTCTTCCTCAACCAAGCGCTCAGAAATCAGGATTGCGTCTTCAAAGTTGAAGCCTTCCCACGGGAGAAGCGCGACAATTACATTCTGACCCAATGCCAATTTTCCATCTTCGGTGGAAGAAGAATCGACGATAACGTCTCCCTTATGGATCAACTGCCCTTGAATAACCGCAGGTCTTTGATCAATACAGGTCGACTGGTTTGAACGCTGGTATTTGCGAAGTTTGTAAAGCTTGAGATCGCCCGTGACCTGCTTGACCACCAGGCTATCGCCGGTAACAGATAGAACTTCACCGTCTTCTTCAGCGATGACAACCTGCCCGGAATCTGCCACAGCTGCTTCTTCCATGCCGGTTGAGACAATCGGCACTTCCGGTCGCAGTAAAGGCACAGCTTGAGTCTGCATGTTGGAGCCCATCAGGGCGCGACCTGCATCATCATGCTCAAGGAAGGGGATCAGAGCGGCAGAGATACCCACAACCTGGTTGGGGGCGACATCCATGAAGTCGATTTCCTCGTAGTCATAAATCGCGAATTCATTGTAGTAACGGCAAGAGTTGCGGCGTAAGAACTCGTTGTATTCGTTCAGAGGCGCGTTCGCCTGGGCGATTTTATATTTATCTTCAGCATCGGCTGAAAGGAAGACGTACTCATCGGTCACGTAAGGACGCACGAGCACATTCTCGATGCCGAGCTTGTTGATTTTCTTTGCCATTTCCTTGGTGACACGCGTCTCGGCTTGATAGATCACTTCGCCGGTCTTCGGGTCCACTATGTTTTGGCGCAACAGGTGATCCACCAAGTTTGGATCGCTGCCCTTCATCGAGCGAACAACACGCCGATAAGGAGTTTCGATAAAGCCATACTTGTTTACAGACGCGTAGGCTGCCAAACGGCCAATCAGACCGATGTTTGGACCTTCAGGGGTCTCGATAGGGCAAATGCGGCCATAATGCGAGAAGTGAACGTCGCGCACATCGAATCCAGCACGCTCACGGCGCAGACCGCCAGGACCAAGGGCTGACACGGTACGCTTGTGGCGGAGTTCAGAAAGCGGGTTAGTCTCTTCCATGAACTGGGAGAGCTGGCTGGAGCCAAAGAATTCACGCAGAGACGCCACCAACGGGCGGATATTGACCAGGCTGACAGGCGAAAGCGTGGTATTTTGATCGCGGATGGACATGCGCTCTTTGATAACACGTTCCATGCGGCGCAGACCAACCCGCAATTTGTTTTGGATCAGTTCACCTACGGTCTTGACACGCCGATTTCCAAGATGGTCAATGTCATCCTTCTGGCGCACACCGTTATTGATCTCGATCATGTGACGGATCAGGCGCACGATGTCGTGCTTGGTAATGGTGCGATGTGTGATCGGGACAATGTCCTGCAGATCGAGTTTCTGATTCAGTTTATAGCGACCAACCTCTTCGAGGTCGTAATGCCGTGGATCAAAGATCTGCTCGGTCACGTAATTCTTCGCGTTATCAAGCGTCGGAGGTTCACCTGGGCGGAGCTTTTTATAAAACTCAATCAGCGAAGCTTCGGCAATATTGAGTTTGCTTTCAGGATCATAATCCGGTTCCTGGTCAAAGGAATTCTGAATGTAGAGATGATCCGGGTTGTTATCCACATCGGCAAACAGCGCAAGGATCTCCTGGTCCGAACCTTCATTAATCAAGGGTTCGGGCATGCCATCATTCAAAATTGCCAACGCGCGCAAAAAGACCGTGATAGGCACTGTGCGCTTGCGATTGAATTTCAGGATGATAAAATCGTTCTTGCGGGTTTCGAGTTCCATCCAGGCTCCCCGATCAGGGATCAGCTTGGCTGTTGACATCATACGACCCGTGGTGCGATCTAATTCCGCTTCGAAATACACGCCTGGAGAGCGGATCAACTGCGAAACCACCACACGCTCAGTTCCATTAATAATGAAGGTGCCTTTTTGGGTCATTTCGGGGAAATCGCCCAAGAACAGCTCCTGCTTTTGCTTCTCTCCCGATTCACTGCCGTCCAGCAGGACTGAAACATAAAGCGGACAAGCATAGGTCAGATCACGTTCGAGGCATTCCTCGACCGTGTTCTTGGGCGCTTCGAACCAATACTTGAGATCAAATTGTTTGGCAAGCGGTGTGTCACTGGGGAAGTGCAACTTCAATTCGCTGCCATATGAGATGATGGGGGAGATTTCATGGAACAAACTTCCCAGGCCTTCACTTTTGAGGCGCTGGAAAGAATCTAGCTGGACCTGGATAAGCTGGGGTAATTCCAAGCCTACAGGGATCCTCGCATAATTTTTTGGTGGCATCAGGTCAGTCATCAATATCTCCTAACATGATAAAAGCGTGGGGCAATAAGCATTCCACGCGTCAGTTCATGCATTAAACGCAAGCGATAATTATATAACAAATAGGTTTATGAGTCAATAGTGTTTTAGTTTTTTCTTGTGAGGAGGTCAGCACATGGTATACACTTTTTAGATAAGTCATACGAGTTGTACCGGGACCGATGTTTGGAGTTATGGGGGATAAGATATCAAGACATCGAGGTGTACATTGATCAAAGCTATAAC
>Ga0209203_1002014_pt1 | contig 14086 bp, 17 predicted proteins | sample AD_UKC109_MetaG_FD_184423 | JGI IMG/M metagenome (GOLD analysis project Ga0209203, IMG submission 184423) | Active sludge microbial communities of municipal wastewater-treating anaerobic digesters from Hong Kong - AD_UKC109_MetaG (SPAdes)... | ecosystem: Engineered > Bioreactor > Anaerobic >...
CGGCACCGTTGTGGACAGGCCGCCGGAGGCGGCCGACGGCTCCCGGCACCGTTGTGGACAGGCCTCCTGCTCAGGTCACCGGAGGCGGCCGCTCACCCCGGCGCTGTTCTGTGCGTTCCGTGTGAGGACGACCCTGGTCGGATCCTCACCGAATGGTCATCTCGGAAGCGGTTGGTTGTGCCCACCACTGATGCCTGGGCGCCAGCCGAACGCATCAACTTCGGTCCCGCAACTCCCGCAATTCGAACGTGCCCTGCGAAGAAGGACGCCGGGTATGTCCACCCCACGACGACCGAGTTCAGTCGAAGAGTCGGGCGAGGTCGCGGATGCGGTCCTCGTTGGCGTGGAACCAGGCCCATTGGCCGCGCTGTTCGCGGGTGATGAGTCCGGCGTCGGTGAGAACTTTCAGGTGGTGGCTCACGGTGGGTTGGGACAGGCCGACGGGTTCGGTCAGGTCGCAGGCGCAGCGTTCGCCGGCCGACCGGATCAGGGCCAGCAGTTGCAGGCGGGCGGGCTCAGCCACAGCTTTGAGGATCTTGGCCAGGTTCTCTGCGTCGGCGCGGTCGATGGGGACGGTGAGGCCGCTGGCGCAGCACGCGGACACGTCAGCCGGGGCGATGGTGTCGGCCACGTCACGGCCCCTTTCCACTGATCTGTATTGACTCCCATCAATATAGGTGAGTACTGTTCGTATTGACAAGCATCGATGCGAGTGAGGGTACGTGAGTAAGCAGCAGACGGACCAGATGGAATCCGCGGTTCTGCAACGACTGTCGCTGTTGGACCGCTGGCTGCCGTTGTGGATCGGCGCGGCGATGCTCGGGGGGCTGCTGCTGGGCCGTCTTTGGCCAGGTGTGCAGGACGTGCTCGGCGCCGGAGAGATCGAAGGGACCAGCATCCCGATCGCGCTCGGGTTGCTCGCGATGATGTACCCCGTGCTGGCCAAAGTCCGCTACGAAGAAATCGGCCACATCACCGGCGACCGGAAGCTCCTTGGTCTGTCCCTGCTCCTGAACTGGATCATCGGCCCTGCGTTGATGTTCTTCCTCGCGTGGACGTTCCTGCCCGACCAGCCGGAGTTCCGCACCGGCCTGATCGTCGTCGGACTCGCCAGATGCATCGCGATGGTCCTCATCTGGAACGACCTTGCCTGCGGCGACCGGGAGGCCGCGGCACTGCTGGTGGCAATCAACTCACTGTTTCAGATCGTCGCCTACGCCGCGCTCGGCGTCTTCTACCTGCAGATCCTTCCGAGTTGGCTGGGATGGCAGACCGCCGACGCGCAGTTCTCTACCTGGTCGATCACCAAGAGTGTCCTCATCTTCCTTGGCATCCCACTGGTCGCTGGATACATCACGCGCCGTATCGGGATCGCCCGCAAAGGCGACACCTGGTACACCGAAACATTCCTGCCCCGCATTTCACCGGTCGCTCTCTACGGGCTGCTGTTCACGATCGTTGTGATGTTTGCGCTGCAGGGCGAACGCATCACATCTGAGCCGTTGGCGGTGATCCGCATCGCGGTGCCGCTGCTGGTCTACTTCGCGATCATGTGGTTCGCAGCGTTCTTCTCCGCCCGCGCGATCGGGCTGAACTACCCGAAGACCGCGACGATGGCATTCACCGCGGCCGGGAACAACTTCGAGCTGGCGATCGCCGTATCCATCGGTGTGTGGGGCGTCACCAGCGGTCAGGCGCTGGCCGGGACGATCGGCCCGCTCATCGAGGTGCCCGCCCTCGTCGGGCTGGTCTACGTGTCCCTGTGGCTGCGCAAACGCCTGTTCACCACCAATGCCGCCGATATGGAGAGAGCATGACCATCACCAAGCCGTCCGTGCTGTTCGTGTGCGTGCACAATGCAGGCCGATCTCAGATGGCCGCCGCGTACCTGACCCACCTGGCAGGCGACCGGGTCGAGGTCCGCTCGGCCGGGTCCGCGCCCGCCGACACAGTCAACCCAGCTGTTGTGGCAGCCCTGGCCGAAGAAGGCATCGACATCTCCGCAGAAGTGCCGAAAGTGCTGACCACCGAGGCCGTCAAGGAGTCCGATGTGGTCATCACGATGGGCTGCGGTGATGCCTGTCCGATCTTCCCTGGGAAACGCTACGAGGACTGGACGTTGGAGGACCCGGCCGGCCAGGGTGTGGCAGCGGTCCGGCCGATCCGCGACGAGATCCGTGCGCGTATCGAAGCATTGATCGCGGAGATCGCCCCTGAGAATGCGACGCCGTGACCGGGTACCCCGTGGTGATCCCCGGCGCTGGACTCTTGACATCCCTTGCCTACCAAAACGGCGGCATCACTGTGAAAGGACAACCTCGTGAATGACACCCAAGTGGAGCAGGTTCGGCAGAGCGTGCGGGCACGGTACGCCGCCGCGGCGCAGTCCGCGTCGTGCTGCTCGACGCCGTTGGACGACTCAAGCGTCTTCGGCGGGTCGCAGTACGACGACTCCACGAAGTCGCTGCTGCCCGAGGAGGCGATCATCGCTTCGCTGGGCTGCGGGAACCCAACCGTCCTGGCCGATCTGCAGCCCGGCGAAATCGTCCTCGACCTGGGCTCCGGCGGGGGGATCGACGTGCTGTTGTCGGCGCAACGCGTCGGACCGACCGGCAAAGCCTACGGACTGGACATGACCGACGAAATGTTGGCGCTGGCCCGAGACAACCAAGCCAAGGCCGGGGTGTCGAACGTGGAGTTCCTGAAAGGCCACATCGAGGAGATTCCCCTGCCGGACAACTGTGTCGACGTGATCATCTCCAACTGTGTGATCAACCTGTCCGGGGACAAGAACCGGGTCTTCGCCGAAGCATTGCGTGTGCTGAAACCCGGTGGCCGGCTGGCCGTGTCGGACGTGGTGCTGAGCCGCCCACTGCCCGAGGAGCTCGCCACCATCACCGCCCTGTGGACCGGCTGCATCAGCGGAGCGCTCACCGAGACGGACTGCGTCGCGGGGCTGACCGCCGCTGGGTTCGACGACGTGTCCGTGGACCCGACGCAGGTCTTCGAACGGGCCTCGTTGGAAGAACTGGTATCAGGGCTACCCGAATCCGACATGCCAGCAGGCCTGGACGTGAGCGCGGCCATCGCCAGCCTGGACGGGGTCATCAGGTCAGCGGCGATCCGGGCGGTGAAACCCGGCGGCGAACCGCGGCCCGCAGTGTCGGTCATCCAGGTGGTTGAGCCGGCGTTGTGCTGCGACACCGGGGTATGCGGCCCGGACGTCGATTAGGCATCTCGCTCGCCCCGGATGCAAGACCGTGGTCCGGATATCGTCCGGCACAACCTGGCCGACGATGCGATGACGTGATCGAGACAGGTGGGCTGCTGGGGCCTCTGTCGAGCGTCACCTCGAACGCATCGCGGATGGGTTCAGCGTCCCTCAGTTCCTTCCTCAATGCTTGCTTTCGGCTGGCTGTAAAACGGTTGTCGGTTTTCGTGCCCGCGGTCCAGCAACCGCGCGACAGATTGTTGCGGAAACCCGCTGGTCGCGGTTCAGCAATGCCGTCACCGGGCAGTCCACTTCCCGCTCCGGTGCCCGAGGGTTTTGCAGCAGCGAACAGCCAGTCGACGCCCTTCCAAGCAGACAGTTGCCGGGCGTAAATCTTCTGGGGTTTCGCGGGTCGGATCATCCACCAGAAGTGCGGTCGCCTCCAACGAGCAAAGCGTGCATGGCCGCAAGTCCGGCGGGCATAATGCGTGGTGTGTGCGTGAGGAGTCAGGGGCGCCGCGGTGTTTGAGGAGATGCCGGCGCCCGCCCCCGGCGTAGAGGGGGCAACGTCCGGGGGTGCGCTGAGCCCAGAGGCGCTCGCAGCCCACTACCGACTGCTGGCCGAAAGCACGAACGACGTGGTGGGCACCGGCGACAATGCCGGAAGAATCACGTGGATCTCCGAGTCGGTGACCTCGGTGCTCGGTTGGGTGCCCGACGACCTGGTGGGTCGCCCCTTCTCCGAGTTTGTCCACCCTGAGGATCTCCCGACCGTGGCGCGCGCGCAGCAAGGAGCGGGTGTCGGTGAACGCATCCGCATGGACCTGCGCCTGCGGTGTGCTGACGGCTCCCATCGCCCCATGGAGATTCTGCTTGCGCCGATAGTCGACGAAGACGGCCATGTGGTCGGACGCGTCGCCGGGTGGCGGGATGGACTGGGCCGCTTCGAAGAGAAGCGGGCGATACAGGCTCGCGAGGCTGCCTATCGATTGATCGCCGAGAACGCCGACGACGTCGTCATCCGCATAGGCGCTGACTTACGGATCGCCTGGGTCTCGCCCTCGGTCCTCAAACTCACCGGCTGGTCGGAGCACGACCTGCTCGGCGCCCCGCGGTGGGATCTGATCCACCCCGCGGACGTACCGCGTGTGAGCGAATCGACACGCGCCATCGCTTCGCGTTCCACCGCGGCCGTGAGCTGGGAGTCCCGCTTCGAATCCCGTGACGGCTTCTACCACTGGTGGTCGGTGTCGATCCGGAGAACCGGCGAATCGGCAGCCGACGGCTCCGATCTGGTGATGACCATGCGCACCATCGACGACGAGGTGAGTGCGACGCGAGGCCGACCGGCAGATGCAACGCCGCATCGCCATCCTGGACTCCATGCTCGACCCACACGTCCTGCTGGAAGCGGTGCGTGATGAATCAGGGGCCATCGTGGACTTCATCTACACCGACGCGAACGACGCTGCCTGTGCCTACAACCAACTGTCGCGCGAACAGCTAGTCGGCGCCACTGTGATGCAGTTGCTCCCCGGTCATCGGGGCAGCGGACTGTTCGACCAGTACTGTCACGCCGTTGACACCGGGGAGCCGCTGATCCTCGACGACCATGTGTATCCCCATGAGATCCTCGCCGAGCCACGGCATCTCGACATTCGGGGAACCAAGGTCGGCGACTCTTTGAGTTTCACATGGCGCGATGTCACCGAGCGTGTCGAGTACGCTCAGCAACTCAGCGCATCCGAAGCCAGGTTCCGGCTGCTGGCCGAGAATGCTTCGGACGTCGTCCTGCTCACCCGCAATGAAGTGGTCGAGTGGATCTCGCCGTCGTTGTCGCGGATGCTTGGCTGGCGTCCGGAGCACTGGATCCAGCGGGGCCCCGAGGACTTCGTCCATCCAGATGATGCGCAGGCGATGCGTGCGTGGCGGGGAGCAGTCGCCCGCGCCGGCGTGCACCGCACACGACTCAAACACCGTGACGGTACCTACCGATGGGTCGAGATGCGGGCTAGCCTCGTTCCTGATCCTCATGGGGTCGAGCGGGAGACGGTGTGCACGTTCCGCACGATCGAGGACGTCATCGCCCGGGAGAACGAACTCACGCGGCAAGCAACGATCGATGACTTGACCGGCGCTTTGAAACGCGACGAAGCCCTCCGGCGGCTGGCCAGGATGGCTCACGCCAGGCGTCGCCCGGGCGCCGAGTCAGCCGTTGTGTTCTGCGATGTGGATCACTTCAAAGGCATCAACGACTCCCGCGGTCATGCTGTCGGAGATGCGATTCTGCGGGAAACGGCACGTCGAATCCGGGGTGCCACACGTGACGCCGACCTCATCGCCCGCATGGGAGGCGACGAATTCCTCGTGGTGCTCGACGGCATCCACAGCATCGAGGAAGCGGTCGCAATCGCGGACAAGATTCGGCGTGCTGTCGAACAACCGCTGACGATCGGAAGTGACGTGTTGCAGATCCACCTGTCCGCAGGGGTGACCCTCTTGCAGGAAGGCGAGCAACCGGATGTCGTGATCGCCCGGGCTGACGAGGCGATGTACCGGGCCAAGGCTGGGGGGAGGAACGCGGTGGCTGCGGCGCCGTGATGTCGGTGCGCTCGGTGCGGGATTCCATCAGCGCCGGTTGTCTGCTCAGCCCTCTTCGCAAACCCGGACCTGAGTTGGCACCGCACGGTTGGGATCGGCAGCCGTTCGGCTCATTTGTGCAGTCCGTCGCCACCAAACGCACTAGTGTGGCCGCTCCGGGACCCTCAGGAAGGAATGCCCTCATGGCAATCACGGTACGAGCCCGCGGCGCACTATTGGCGACAGTCTTGGCGGCTTCGATCGGGGCGGTCGGTGCGCCGGCCCAGGCATCAGGGGGTAGCGGTCCATTCGTGCTTGGCAATGAGTACATCAAGGGCTTTGGTCTGACCGACACCAAGGTGGGTCTGAAGAAGCCGAAGAAGTACTACAGCGGCGCATCCAGTCGGATCTTCATCTTCGCCAAGCTGGGCAAGTTCAAGGGCTGGGCTCGCCTTCGACACGCGCACGGGCAAAGAAGCTGACGATCTGTGACACGAGCAATACCGGTAACTGCTCGACGACCCGGAAGGGAACCTTGACGTTCAAGAAGCGTTCCAAACTCACCTGCGACACGGGCGAGGGACAAATGCGTGAGGTTGAGATCTACCTCAAGGCGGTAGCCAAGCAGCCGCCGAGCAAGGGTTTCCGCAAGGGGCGCAAGCAGGTAGTGGTCAGCGCCAACACCTGTCCCAGTCTCTTTGGTGTGAACGGGTCAGGCTGATCGCCGACCGCGCGGTGACGTCACACATCCAGCAATCACAGTGCCGGCACATGAGCGGTGATCCAATCCGGTACCTCCTGCTCGGGTAGCGGCGGCGACCACAGGAATCCCTGCGCGGCCCGTGTGCCGAGTGCTTGCAGGGTGACCAGTTGCTCCCGGGTCTCCACGCCCTCGGCGACGACGTCCAGGTGCAGCGACTGGGCCATCTTGATGATCGCGTCCACGATCGGACGGTCGAAGGCGTCCTCCGCGCCGCCCAGCCCGTTGACGAAAGACCGATCGATCTTCACCGTCGTGACCGGCAGTCGCTTCAGGTAGGCCAGGGAGGAGTAGCCCGTGCCGAAGTCGTCGATCGCCAGGCGCAGGCCCAGGGAGCGCAGCGCGGCCAGCCGCTCCACGACGGCTGAAAGGTCGCTCATCAGGGCGGACTCCGTGATCTCCAGGTGAACCGCAGAGGCCGGTACGCCGGTCTCCTGCAGGGTGCGTCCCAAGTGGTCCACCAGCCCAGGGGCCAGCAGTTGCCGCGACGATATGTTCACTGCGACCCAGAGGTGAGACGCCTGCGGGATCTTCGTGCGCCAGCTCTGCACCTGCGCGATGGCGGTGTCGATCACCCAGTAGCCGATCGGCACGATCAGCCCGGTCTCTTCAGCGGCCGGGATGAAGGTGCCCGCGTCCAGCAGCCCCCGGTGCGGGTCCTGCCAGCGGATCATCGCCTCCATGCCGATCGTCTGTCCCGTGGCGACCTCGACGACGGGTTGGTAGTGCAGTCTGAATTCGTCGCGGTCGAGGGCGCGGCGCAAGCCCACGGAATCCTGCAGTCGTTCGTCTGCTTCTTGGTGCATTACTTGGTGGAACAGCACGACCTGGTTGCGCCCGCGTTCTTTGGCTCGGTACATCGCGACATCCGCGTCTCGAATGAGGGTCTGCGCGTCCGATGTGTCAGTGGCCAGAGCGACACCGATGCTGGCGCTGACCGTGACCTCGCGTTCCAACGACGCAAAGGGTTGCATCAGCGACGCCGAGATTCGTTCGGGCACGGTGGTGACCTCGTCGGCCGCGATCCCGTCGCAGACGATGACGAACTCGTCTCCACCGAAGCGGGCGAGGGTGTCGCCGGGGCGCACGGCCGATTGCAGTCGTCGGGCGACGTCGATCAGAAGCGCATCGCCAGCGTGGTGCCCCAGACTGTCGTTGACGACCTTGAAGAGATCGAGGTCCAAGAACATCACCAACACACTGCCTTCCGTGCGGCCCGAGCGCACCAGAGCTTGCTCGATCCGGTCGGTCAGCAGGAGTCTGTTGGGCAGGCCGGTCAGCGGATCATGCAAAGCCTGATGCTCCTGCTTCCTGGACATCTCCGCGGTCTTCTGAACAGCCAGCAGAGGTAGCAGGAGCAACGGCAGCAGGGTCCACGAGTAGGGGGTGGCCACCGCAACGATGGCGATGAGTGGTGACAGGGCCAAAACGGCCAGGGTGGCGAAGGTGTAGAACCAGAACTGATCGGAGAAGTCCTCCCACCAGGTGGACTCGCCGTCCTCGGCCAGACCGGCTACCAGAGCGAGGTTGACCAGGTGGTAGACGATCCACGACGTCACGATCCACCAGAGATCCGACGCGGACAGACCGGCGTGCGGGTCGAAAGGCGAGGGTTGCACGCCGGCCAGGTGCAGCACCGCCCATGCGGCGGCCATACTGCACGTGTACTGGCCGACGTTGAACAAGAACTTCCACGGCGGCTTGCGCTGGATGAACTCCGAAAGCAGCACGGATCCGGCGTAGAGCAGCACCGCCGGGTACAGGCCCCACAGGTACATGGTCGCGAAGACGAACGCCAAAGAGATCGAAACGGGATTACCGATCAGGCGCGTCATCACGATGGGTCGCAGTTCGCTGATCACGATGACCGCCGCGATCATCAGCAGGGGTTCGCCCATGGCCTGTAGTGCTTCAGGGCTCAAACGCACCACCGATAGCACCACGATGGCCCACCCCAGCCAAGTGGATGCCTGCCACGTGACGGAGAACATGCTGGGACGCCACAAGGAGGGGCGGCCTTGCGTCGCAGATGCCACCGCTCGATCCTCCCAAAGATGCGGACCCAACGTAGCGTCAATCGCTGAGCGGAACGCGTGCTGACCGCCGGCCGACCGTGATTGCGTCCAGTTATCTGGTGGCGCCCGAACGTTCCCTTCTTTTTACAAGTTGCGTTTGTGTAAACTCTGCCAATGACGACCTCTCATGGACCGGTGGTCGGTAGGAGGTGATCGATGAAGAGCCAGGGCGAACAACCTGGGCGCCGTGAGCTGGTGTTGCACGCGCTCAGGGACGCCCGGGAGCCGATGCGCATCGCGGATCTGGCCCAGCAGTTGGGACTGCACGCGAACACGGTGCGCTTCCATCTCGCAGCCCTGGTCGCTCGCGGTCAGGTCGAGCAGGTCGTTGCGCAGCCGCAAAGCCCCGGCCGGCCCCCTCAGTTGTTCCGAATCCCCTCGAGGATGGACCCCACCGGACCCCGGCAGTATCGGTTACTCGCCGAGGTGCTGGTAGACGCGCTGGCTGCGTCACCCGCCCCCGAGGAGCAGGCGGCCGATGCCGGTCGTGCGTGGGGTCGGCGTCAGGCGCAAGGAACGCCTGCGAACAGCGATGCGGGCTCCCTGAGTCGATTGATCACATTGCTCGACGAGGTGGGGTTCGCGCCGGAACTGCGCGCCCAGCAGTCTCAGATCGCGTTACGCCACTGCCCTTTCTTGGAACTCACGGAACGCCGAACCGACGTCATCTGTGCGATACACCTCGGCTTCATGCAGGGCGCCATGGATGAGTGGGATGCCCCGGCGACCGTTGATCAACTCACCCCTTTCGCCGAACCAGATAGATGCTTGGCCCACCTGACCCCAATAGGAGAGACCACATGAATTCGCTGAACATCACCGACCTTGCCCGTGAGCAGTTGGCCGTGGCACTGACGGCCAATAGCGGTCGCAGCGCCCACACGATCCATGGAGGCCATGATCACAAGTTGCGACAAACCGTGGTGGCGATGGCTGCCGGACGCCTGCTCGATGAGCACGAGAGTCCCGCGGAGGCGACTCTGATGGTGCTTGTGGGAAGGCTGCGACTGGTCGCCGGTGACGAGTCCTGGGAAGGTGCTGCCGGGGACTATCTGGTCATTCCACCTGCTCGGCACAGGGTCGAAGCGCTCGACGACGCGGTGCTGCTCTTGACGGTCGTGACGGGCTCTGCGGCATGACCGCTGCGCCGCACGCCGTGATGCGCGTTCTCGACGATCAGTACCTGGACCGCCCATTCCGCGTCCTGACGTGGCTGGGTGCACTCAGTGTGGTCGCCGGTGGTGTGGTTGCTGCCGTGACGGGACCACTGGAGTTGGACAAGGGCAGCTGGCTTGCCGCCTACCTCGTGCTGGTCAGTGGGGTCTCGCAGTTTGTGATCGGGCAGGCTCCAGCGCGGCTGGCGGTCCGCCCGATCTCATCGCGGTGGGCGTGGTCGCTGGTCGCAAGTTGGAATCTGGGTAACGCCGCGGTCATCTCCGGGACCCTCCTGGCGCTGCCCCAGTTGGTGGATGTGGGGTCCGTGCTCTTGGTTCTCGGACTGGGAATCGCCGCGTTCTCGGTCCGCGGTGGAGATCCTTCCACGCGCGCGCTGGGATGGGCCTACAGATTCGTGCTGCTGGTGCTGGCGATCAGTATCCCGATCGGAGTCCTGCTGGCTCACGTGCGCCACAGCGCGTGACTAGCATCAGGCTTCGCGGGCCTCGTCTGCCGGTTCCGGGCGAAAGCCCCACACGTCCGAGGCCCGCGAAAGCGGCGGGGTCAGTCTTGTTCGAGTTCGGCTTCCACGGTGATGTCGGCCCCGGCGAACAGGCGCGAGACCGGACACAGTGCAGCAGCCTCGTCAACGACCCGCTCGAACGACTGCTGATCCAGGCCACTGACAGCCGCGCGGACCTTGATGTCCGACCTGGTGATGGTGGGTACCCCGTCTACCTCGTCGAGTGAGACTTCGGCCTGCACGCTCAGACGCTGGGGATGGACTTTGTGCTCACCGAGGCGCAGCGCCAGTGCCATCGAGAAGCACGACGAGTGAGCCGCGGCCGCGAGTTCCTCCGGACTGGTCTTGCCATTGGGCTGCTCGGTGCGTGCCGCCCAGGTGACGTCCAGGCCATCGAGTGCACCACTGCTTCCCCCACCGAGTTGCCCGGCCCCCGAGGCCAGAGTGCCCTCCCACGTCGTCTGCATCCTGCGTGCGGCAATCGTCATCGTCTTCCCATCCATCGCTACTAGTTTGTACAACATTGACTTGTACAAACTAGCAAACGGAAACTGGGATCTTCCAGTCCGAAGGCGGTGCGGGCGTGATGCAATGCGCACATGAACGTGTCCGAGGTCTACCTGGAACTCTATGGCCGCATTTCCCCTTTGATCCGTGCAACGGTCGATGGTTTGGACACCGCAACGTTGACCCTGGCGCCCAAACCGGGGACCAATCCGGTGGGCTGGCTGGTCTGGCACTTGACGCGGGTCCAGGACCATCACGTGTCCGAGGTGCTCGATCAGCCGCAACTATGGGTCAGCGATGACTGGTCTGCGCGATTCGGCTTGACTCCTGATCCCTGGAACTTGGGTTTCGGGCATCAGACACCGGACATCGCCACGGTGAAGCCTGAGAGCGCGCAGGCGCTGATCGACTACTACGACGCGGTGTACGCTCGCACTCGGCCGATTCTGGAGGGTCTGACCCCCGAGGCCCTCAGCGAGGTGGTCGATGACCGGTGGGATCCGCCGGTCACCTTGGGTGTGAGGCTGATCAGTGTCGCCGACGACAGTCTGCAGCACGTGGGTCAGGCCGCATACGTCCGTGGACTGGTCGAACAGGGATGGCATATCGGGTATTGACGGTCCTTCAGAGAAGAAGTCGGAGCTGAAGTCTTCTGCAGGAAGCGTTGTCGCCGCCACGACTGATCGGTTCTCACCGAAAGGCCGCACATCTGCGCCGCTGCCTTACGGCCCCGCCAACGTCCCCCCTCGGATCCGAAGCGCCGAACTGGCCGTCCTGCCCCTGCTAATCGTCACTGCGGCTGCGGCCGGCCAAGAACGCAAGCGTCTCTGGCTCTTCGATGTGCAGCACGCTGACCACCTCGCCCCCCGAACAGGTCATCAGAGCCACGTCGGCAGAGCACTCGGATCGTGCCAGGACACGCCAGATCGCACCGGCCCTTTCCCAACGCCGCAATTGTTCCAAGGTGCTGGCTCTGGGTGGGTCGGACACGGGGCCAAATGTACGCCGGCTTCGCGATGAGTGCCGATTTCCTGTGGCCTTCCGACCGATCTCAGTGCCTTCAGGATCAGTCCGGTGCTAGGCACCCAACCGGCTACGCGGCCGGGTGCTTGGCAGTCTTGGTGACCTTGTGTTGTTCCGCCTTCGGTAGGCCCCACTGCTTGATCTGCGGACGCCAGTGCGGGGGGTTGTGTTCGATCGCGTCTGGCGGCACGAGCTCGCGCGCGCTGTGGCGCAGGAGCAGGAACAGCAAGATGGTGATCAGTAGCGAGAAGGCGAAGCTGAACAGCGACCCGACGACGGCTTCGCCGGCAGTTGTGACGGTCGTCAGTCCCGTGTCGTGCGTGCCAGTCTGTCCCGCGCTGGCGATGCCGTCGTGGAAGGCCGACCATGAACACGGCCAGGCCTACGAGGCTGGTGAAAGCGAAGTACTTCTGGCCAGTGGTCGCCGTGACAACTCCGGAAATCACCGTGAGCACCGAACCAGCAGCCAGGTACCAGAACCATGCGTGGTGCAGGAACGCCAAGAATCGATGGTGCCACGGAGGTAACGGCTCGATCGCGGTGTCGGCGTGCCATTTTCCGGTCCAGGCGTGTGCGTCCCACACGGCTGTGCGGGTATCAGCCCCGATGGGGTAGGCACCAGCAACGGGAGGCGCCGCGGCCGAATGTTTCGAATTCACTGTGCTGGCCATGTCGTCGCCCTCTCTCATCGAATCGTGAGCATCGGCACGATTTCTGGAGCGGTTGAGACACGTGAGGTGTGTTTTGGAACGTAGGGCAGCGGGAGGCTCAAAGGGCTGTCGTCGCCATGCCGTAGCTGACCAGCACTGCGAACGTCTTATTGCTCGTCGCGCACGGCCATCCGGTGTGCGCGAGCGTCTCGGAGGGTCGCCCTTCAGGTCCAGCCGTCGGCTACGGACAATGGTCGGTATGGCAGACCCGACGTTGGCCGCGACGCCGATGATCGACAGTGATCACCCTGCAGTGATCGAGTACGCCCAGCAGCACGCGGTCGGCGACAGCGCCCGTGACCGGGCCGTGGCCTTGTTCTACGCGGTGCGAGACGACTTCCGGTATGACGCTTACCGCATCGACGTCAGTGTCGAGGGGATGAAAGCCAGCACTGTTATCCGCAACGGATACGGCTGGTGCGTCCCCAAGGCGACGCTGTTGGCCGCAGCGTGCCGCGTGGTCGGGATACCGGCGCGACTGGGTTTCGCGGATGTTCGCAATCACCTGTCGACCGAGCGCATGCGCCAGGTGATGGGCACCGACGTGTTCCACTGGCACGGCTTCACCGAGATCCTTCTGGACGGACGCTGGGTGAAAGCGACGCCGGCTTTCAACATCGAACTGTGCGACAAGTTCGGCTTGCTGCCGCTGGAGTTCAACGGCCGCGACGACTCGATCTACCACCGCTTCGACCGCAATGGTCACGAACACATGGAGTACGTGGCCCACCGAGGTTCATTCGACGACGTTCCGCTGGAACAGATCATCGCCGACTTCGCAGCGCAGTATCCGCTGTGGAGCCCCGACATTGATGCTGGCGAGTTCGATGTCGACGTGGCCCGCGAGACAGGACGCTGAGCAGGTCTGTGGGCGCTGCGCTCTGTGAACATCTGGCAGCAGCGCCCACAGATCGCTAGCCGCGGCCCTGCTTCAGGATCGCTCCCGAGTTGGCGTCCACGTAGGCCTCACGCTGGCCGTTGCTACCGCCGCGCATGAAGACGTACCATGCTGGCCCGCCACGGAATGTCTCCAGGTCGAACTCGACGACGGCGCCGCCAGGTGACACCTCGAGTGCCTTCTCGATGCCCTGTTCCGCGCTCAGCGATGGCATCTTCTGTGCGACCGCCGGAAGGTTCTCCTGCTGTTGCTTGACCTTTTCACCGCTGGAGCGATCAATGTAGACCTCCGTGGCGGTGTTGCGGTTCTCGCGCACGGTGATGTACCAGACCTTGCGCCCGGCCTCGCCCGTACGACCGCCGGCGATCGCATCACCGGGGACGATTTGGGTGGCGGCTGCGATGGCTGCCGATGCATCGAGTTCGGGACCGGCGGGCTGGCTGGTCGGGCTGGTCGTCTCAGTGGGGCTCATGGCGTCCGTGGGCGACGCCATGGCATCCGTGGGAGATGCGGTGACTGTCACCGTCTCCGCCGGTGTGGCCGAGTCGGAACTGCAAGCAGCCAATGAGAAGGCGGTCAGTGGAACGACGGCGATGGCGGTGATGGTCTTGTATGTGTGCAAGGTCTCTCCAGGCTTCGAATCT
>Ga0209203_1002021_pt1 | contig 14040 bp, 10 predicted proteins | sample AD_UKC109_MetaG_FD_184423 | JGI IMG/M metagenome (GOLD analysis project Ga0209203, IMG submission 184423) | Active sludge microbial communities of municipal wastewater-treating anaerobic digesters from Hong Kong - AD_UKC109_MetaG (SPAdes)... | ecosystem: Engineered > Bioreactor > Anaerobic >...
ATCAGTGCGGTTTCCGTTGTACTGAACATAATTCTTGATCCAATTTGTATATATGACTGGGGATTTGGGTGGGGAGTTGCCGGTGCTGCAATTGCAACCACCTTCGCAAGGAGTGTAATAGCCATTGCTGTCATAGTCGGGATCTCCATTGGAAAACTTGGTATAAAACCAAGCCTCAGAGACCTGCGTTTTGATAAAACAATCATAGGAAAGATTATGAAACTCGGAGTCCCTGCCTCCCTCGGGCAAGCCACTGCAGCCATTGGATTTACAATCATGATGGTAATGGTCAAGTCCTTCGGTGAGCTGACACTTGCTGCCTATGTAATAGGAAGCAGGGTGAATTCCGTTGTTCTTATGCCTCTTATGGGCATCGGATGGGGCCTTACGACAATTGCGGGTCAGAACCTGGGCGCCGGCAACATCGAAAGAGTCAAGGGAGCATTCAAATGGAGCATCGGGTATTCAATGATTTTCGCTGTTGCAGGTGGTGCAATAATGGCTCTTACCACCGAAGGCATCATGGAGATATTCTCAGACAATCCTGTAGTCATTGAACAGGGGACATTCTTCCTCTATATGATAATACTGGCATTGCCCCTCATGGGGATTTTCCAAAGTATGATAGGTCTTTACCAGGGGACCGGGCATACAAAATTCTCGTCACTTATGATGATAGGAAGACTGTGGGTTCTTCGTATACCAATGATTCTTATCATGAAGAACTATACAAACTTTGAAGAGAAGTCTGTATGGTATGCGATAATACTCAGCAATGTTGTCATATGCACCGTTGGATTCATTGGATATCTGCAGGGATTCTGGAAGAAAAAAACTGTTTGATAAAAGAAAGGGTAACAGGCATGGAGGATTATATTCGCAGGTTGAATTTCGGCCGGAGCAGGATCATTAATGAGCAGGATGGCGGCAGGTTTATCTCAAATGGACTCAGGGTCATCGGGGAAGTAGGTTTCAAGGCAGACGGTACGGAAGAGTTCAATCAGATGATGTCTGATTTTGGATGCATCATAAATGATGGACATATGGCAATCCCAAAAAAAGTACTGGATTACACCATGGACAGGATAAAGGCATTCCGTAATGAGGAAATACAGATGCCACATCCTCTATCAGACAAGATTGACTGGCTGATGTCGGGTCAGGCTACCTATTGGAACTGTCCTTATGACAATTCATTGAGACCTGCAACAAGGGAAGACCTGGCTGCATATCACAGGATGCTGGACGCCATGGGGGTCGGCAGAACACATCCTGGAATACTTCCGCAGGATGTGAATGTCAAGACCACTGATATACATGCATTCGCAACAATAGCCTTGAACAGTGAGCGCCCATGGAGGGTTTCGCCATTTTCTGCTGAAGCGGTTCCGTACATGTACAGGATTCTTGAAACGGCACTCGGTGATTCTGAAAAAGCAAAGACCATGGGCAGTGAAATCTGTTACCACAAACTTTGGATTAATTCTCCCTTCATGATTTGCCGTGAAACCATTGAAGGGACTATGATCAGCAGGAAGATACTTGGGCATAAAGTTCAGATAACCATAATGCCGGTCAGCGGAGCAAGTTCCCCGGTTACACCTGCCGGAGCCATTGTCCAGGAGGTGGCAGAGGTAATAGGGGCAAATGTCATTTCCCTTGCAATGGATGATTATATCTGTGGCTATGTGTCATCCACCAATATCTTCGACTTTACATCAAACATCCACTGCCAGCCCGGACCGGACAGCAATCTACGGAGGATGATGGGCAAGGATATGGGCTACTATTTGTTCGGGGTACCGGCGAAATCAGGGATACCTCCTACCACTTCTGCTGCTACTGTGGGTGTTCAGTCGATGATGGAAAAAGTCTTCGACCTTTCCCTCGGAGTGATGAGCGGGGACAGGTTCTTCGGTGCCGCTGGTGTACTCTCACAATCTGATACTGTAAGCCCCGTACAGATGGTGCTTGATATGGAAGCCAGGGATTACATGCAGAGAATGCTGGATGGAATAGATGTCTCTGATGATGCAATGGCCGTTAACGAAATACTCAGGGTTGCTCCAAAAGGAGCTGAATATCTGATGTCCGAACATACCTATGAGAATTACAGGACATCAATGTGGTTTCCGAATCTGATGGACAGAAGAACGACATCTTCCTATATCAAAGATCCCCATACCATGCTTGACAAGGCCACGGAAAGGGCTATTATACTCCTGGAAAATTCACCCAACAGATGTCCCTTGAATGATTCAGCAATACGGGAGATAAATGAAATTACTGCAGAGGCAGACAGGGTCATAGGAGGAAAGTGATGGGACTGGAGATTTCCGAAGCCGGTTACAATGATTTGTTTGAATGTGCCCGTATTGCCGCAAGGGCATGGGAAAAGGGTTATGCCGAATACAAGGAAATCCTTGGTGAGGACTTGTTCAATGTCATATTCCCTGACTGGAAGAAGGCAAAGGTGGATTCCATGGAGCCCTTTTTTCAGGGTAACCGGGACAGGCAGGCATTCAAGGTTGAGGCGGATGGAGTCATTGCGGGCTTTGTAACAGTACAACTTGACCGGATAAGACGGATAGGAGTCATTTGCAACAACGCAGTTGACCCGGACTTCCAGGGCAGGGGTATAGGGTCTGCCATGTATGACCTTGTGCTTGAGATGTTCAGAAGTGAAGGTATGGTTGCAGCAGAGGTTTCGACAATGAATGAGGATGCATATATTCCGGCAAGAAAAGCATATGAGAAGGCGGGATTTGACAGAAAACTTGAGAAACTGACTTATTATATGAAACTCTAGGAGAAGATATGTTTTACTTCAGGGATGTTGATAAAATAAAGGGTGATGAAATTGATCTGGTTGTAACTGCCAGAAAACCATCTGATGCGGAAAAGGGATATGTTCCAAGCTATCAGTTCAGTATGGTGAAAAGCGGCACTGACATAGAAGTCGGAAGGTGTGATTTGAGAATAGGTCACAACCGAAACACATTCTATGGGGGCAATATAGGTTATGGAGTACATGAGGAATACCGGGGCAACCATTTTGCTGCAAAGGCATGTCTGATGATGAGGCAGCTGGCCCGGGAACATGGTATGGAATATCTGATAATAACCAACAGCCCGGATAATATCCCGTCGAGAAAAACCTGTGACTACATTGGAGCTGAATTCATTGAGATAGTAGAGCTGCCCCCCGACAATGAATTATATAAGGAAGGTTACAGGGAGAAATGCAGATACAGGTGGAACATATAGATTGTCAGAGGTGTTATGGACAGGCGAATTAAGGAACTTTACAACGAATCAATCCTCATGGAAGCAGCTGCCAGGTATGGGGTTGAACCTGCAAAAGTCAGGAAACTAGGTGGCTTTGAAAGTTTCATATATGAGTACAGCAAGAACGGGAAGGATCATATACTTAGGATTACGCACAGCTTTCATCGCAGCATGGATGACCTGACGGCGGAGATGGAATGGGTCAGGTATCTGACCGAAAACGGCGGTGATGTTGCCGGTGCAGTTTATTCAGAAAATGGTTTGCTCGCAGAGAAGATTTCCTCAGGGGATTCATATTTCATTGCATCATCGATTGAAAAAGCTCCGGGAAAACCTCCGGGGAGGGATGTCTGGGACCGGACCTTGTTCAGGCAATGGGGAAAAGCTGTCGGGAAATTGCACAGACTCACAAAGTCATATATTCCTGTAAAAAAGCCAAGATTCCAATGGTTTGATGAATATCTCATCAGGGATTTTGACAAATATATCCCAACTGAGCAGGAAAAGATAATTGAAAAAACAGGTGAAACCATTACCAGGATAAAGTCATTCAAGACAGACAGGGATTCCTATGGTCTCATCCACACCGATGTCCATCAGGGTAATTTCTTCCATGACAACGGAAGGATTACCATATTTGACTTTGATGACTGTGCGTACAAGCACTTTGTCAGTGATATCGCCATCGCGATTTTTTATTCCATGATGTCAAGGAATGATTTCAACTCAAAGGAAGACTTTGCTGAATTTTTCCTGCATCATTTCATGGATGGATACTCCACTGAGAATGTAATTGGAGACATATGGATGAGGCGACTTCCGGATTTCCTGAAACTCCGTGAAGTTGTGCTCTATACTGCCATATGCAGAAGTATGAGTCCTGATGAACCTGATGAGTGGTGTACCAATTATCTGAACAAGCACAGACCAACGATAGAAAATGATGTACCTGTTCTTGCAAGGGATTTAGTTTGATCACCTGTGAAGTTTTTTGGAAATCAAACCGCGGACACGAAGCCTTTTCTTTATGATGATGGCAGTGATTATCATGGGTACAAGAGCCAGGGTGACAATCAATGACCATGTGAGCATGGATCTTCCCATCACATAATGTGAAATTATCAGGTCGAATAAAAGACTGATTGCAAGAGCATCTGCAAGCAGCAGCAGTATGAAGTTTAATACTCCATGCATCTTCGAACGGACAAGGAAGAATGACACCAAGAATACAAGCACTACGACGCCTTCCAGGGGAAGGACCAGTGATAGTATTGCGGATCTTTCAGCTATCCAGGATGCAATCAGCAGGAAATATCCAACCGATGCGACAATATATGCGAGCAGAACCGGGACGAACTTCCTGATTTTTTCCGGTATGAAAATGCCTGCCATCAGAACCCATACAAGCAGCATTGATGAAATGACAAAACGTGACCATGTAAAGCCGGTTGATGAAAGCAAATCTATTATTACAATGAAGACAGCCGTACCAATCCATGCAAGTGAAAAGTCTCCGAAGAAGGTATTTCGTTTCTTGAAGAAGGGAATTGCAATTGAGGTCCAAAGAAGCAGACAGGCAAAGAGTGGGTACAAGGACCAGCTGAGCCTTGACTCGACCATCAGGTCTATTAGCATCGGAATAAGGGCCATCATCATGAAGCTCATTGACAGAATGAAGCCTACGAGCCTCCTAACTACCCTCCGTCTGTTTGTGATTGCATGATGCTTCTTGAAGATGGGATAATCATTTTTGGAAAAGTCCAGGGGTCTGTTGGGATTATTTACGGCGGTACTGCATAGGGGACATTTTTCATGATAATCAGCAAGCTCTACACCGCATTCAACACAGTATGACATAAGGGTACTCCTTTAACAATTGCTTTGTATTCTGACCGGAATTCCGAATTTTATCAGTCTTTTGAATACCAGTCGTTCAATAATCGGGTCTTTTATAACCCTTCCGAAGGTAATATATATATTTCCATTATAGCCCAGTACTGCTGCAGAAGTTTTTGCGTGGGGGTCAGGGCTAAGATTGCAGGTGATTTCATCCACATGCTCAACCATTCCCGGTGGTATTTTTACCGGTCCGAGGTTTGATAAGGTTCCGGAGTGCTGGGAGGAACCGCTTGTGTTGACGATGTATCTTGTAATCGGAAGCTTGAGGAACAGGGGGACGTGCCTGACCAAAGGGCTTTCGCCCACGGAAACGTTGTCCCTCATTATATTGACAAGCCTGTTTGTCTTTGTATATTCCCTGATGAAATCCCTGGTGAATGGAACCAGTTCATCAAAATCCGGAAATTTAGGAGGATTAAGAGTCGGTGTAACAAAAAGGGAGAAATTACGCATGCTGCTGGATTCAAGGCGGGTCCTCATATTGACAGGAACCTGGACTGCAACACTTTTGTATTTTGCCGGATTTTTGACCTGGCGGCGCTGTACCTCAATTAGGCTTTCCAGATATATGGCGACCAGGAACTCAGTGATGGTAGCATCATAGGATTTGGATACACTCCTGATTTTGTCATATGGCACTATGCCCGTGATTACATTGAAAATGTCCGCAGGCAGTACCCGGCCTTTTACCAGAAAAGCTTTGATATTGCCAAAAAGATTCCTTTCTTTTTCTTCCTCGGTAGGCTTGCCATAGATCCTTGTGTATCTTATGTGGTCATCAAGGAATTCACCGGGATCCGGTTCAGCTTCAATATCAAAGATGGAACCGTCATTTTCGATGTTGTGGCCGGATAACCTCAGATATTCAAGCACAAGTGTCTTTGCATACTCCAGGGCACCATACCCATCGGACATGACATGGGAAAATTCAACGGCAATTCTATTCTTGAAGTACAGAATTTTATATAGAAAACCGTTGTTGTAGATTTTATTTATATTTTCACAAGGGGAAGGGGTGTCGCAATGAACTGAGGGCAGATCATAATTTCTTTCAAGGTAGTTCCAGAAAAACCCATTCCTGAGACTGACATTGAAATATGGGAACCTTGGATTTATTTTCTCAAGGGCTGCCTGCAGTACATCCGGATTTATTTCCTCCTTGAGGGTAAAAGCAACCCTGAATAATGTGGTCTGTCTGTCATTTACAATAGCAGGATATATCTTGGCCGAATTATCCAGTCTGTACCAATCCTTCTCCTGCTGATTCATTTCCTTCATAGTATTACCTTTCATGCAAAAATATTATATCACAGATAGCTCAACCTGATAGAGTAATTTTCCTAATAATCACCTGTCAGGAAAATATTTTCCTGACAGGTAAATATTCATATCGGTCTTGAATTTTCATAGAAAAAAGCCCCGGTGGGTTTCCGGGGTTTTTAAAGACTCTATTTATTGTGTGTTACGAAGAGGCGTTTCCCGTCCAGCAGATGGTTTATCATAGTCCGGGTTTTTAGCTTCATTTGGCTGCATAGCTGCGGGCTGAAAAGGAAGATGTCCTCGAGCTCATGGGTAGGTGCCATCAGTAACATCTCCTGTTCCCGGTCTTTGATTAGGCTTATTATCTTATTGGTGTTGTCTATTTCCGCCCTGGTGATTTCTTCGAACTTCAACAAGGCGGGTTCAGCATCGAGAGGCCATTCGGGACTGATTTCAACAACCCTTTCATAATCGGCTGTATCAACGATATGCTGGAACCGTATCGCATTATAGGAGTTCTTCATGAAACATGAAAGGAGCATGAGCCTGTCACTGTATAGTTCCAAACCTTTAATTTTCCTTGCTTTGTCTGATGCTTCCTCCAGCAATGCCATTGCCTTTTTCAAAGCCATTGAGGCAAGGAATACTCCTGAATATCCACGTATGAAAGAGCTGTTCTGAATATCAAGAAGATCATTTGCATGTGCCTCATCATTGGCCTGGAACTGGAATCTTCTGTAATAATCCTTTTCTTCAAAAGTCAGTTCATCCGGGAACAGCACAAAGGGTCTGTTGATCCATCTTTGGTTGACTGCACAGGACACCAGTCCCTCAAGGCCTGTATCAATGAAGTGCAGAACGGCCTTCTCGGTCTTTGCCCATATATCAACCAATTCATCGGCATTTTCACTCCCGGCTATATCTGATGCAGTTTCCCTTATCAGAACGGTTCTGTCAGTAAGACCTTTGGTGGGATTGGAATTGAATTTATCCATAAGCCTGTAATAGACATCGAAGTCGGTATCATCCACTGTAATCAACTGCGCAGGAAGACCCGATGCATTTGCCTTTTCATACTGTTCAAGAAAGTCAAAAGGACGTGCTATGTTCTTCACAGGTTGAATTGTATACTCCCAGTTCATGAAAACCTCAGCCGCCAGGGGTCTTCCATCATTGGATTTCTTGTTGACAGCCTGGTAATCAGGCAGGAACGGCCACATTGCATCCATTTCATGTTCCGGTTCCTTTATTCCGATATTTGAATTTATTTCAATCCAGGCATCAACACCGGCTTTGTTTGTTCCTCTTTTCAGGGTGTCCAGAAATTTGCCGACCCGTTTGTTCATAGGAATCGACCTGCACCATTCAGGACCATTTTTCCCCGTATACAGGCCGGTGCTCCAGCACAAACCGCCCCCACTGTCATTGGTGAAGATGTGGAAGTACTCAATATTTGCAGCACTGCATAATTTATACATGGCTTTTTCGTACATGGCAAGGATATCATCCCTGTCTATGCAAGGACTGAAGTAATGGTTCTTTGCCCTTCTTGGGTGGTCACATCTTGGACCCCGCCACTCCGGATGTTCAGTAAATACTTCTTCAGGAAGATAGGCAGGTTCCTTCATGTGGAACGAACCCTTGAGGCCATACTTCTCCAGAATTCTGCTCCTTTTAATAATTAAATCAAGATTGCGGTCTGCATAATCGACAGGAAGCCACTCCCTTAATTCATCCGGGACAATTATTTTGAACAATGAAGTAACCAGCATACTCCAGTTAGGATATGGATCAGACAGGTCCCGTTCCCACTGCCACCTGCTTTTTTCAATCTGGGAAATGGTGATGTGGGTTGCTCCCAGGGATTTCGCCCTGACCACCTTGCTTTCGAACTCCTCCAGTGAATTGCTTGTGAATGTAAAAGTCCTGCGAACTAAATTATCCATATGTTACTCTCCCTTCCAAAGCTCATTTCATACTATATAGACTTTCACCCCTTATATCAATTCCCATTTTTCTAATTTCACCTCCGGGGTAAAATTTAAATCTTTTTAATTTTACCCCGGAGGTGAAATTAGAAAAAGTGTGGTAAGATACTTTCGGGAGGGGTATTATGCCTGGACTTGATATTGAAAGATTCTGGGAAGATGATGAAAAAGCCCACGAGGACAATTGCTTTTCCAAGGATGCACCTCAGGCTGCGATGGCTATAAGGATGTCCGATGAATGTGTTTTTGCAGAGCTTGATGAGCCCGGCAAACCATGGCTTCCCATGGACAGGGAAAGGCGCATGGAGCTCAACAGACGATATAATGACAAGGCGGAGAAAATCGTCGGACGCAGACTTCTGAGTGAATATTATCCGACCGAGGATGAATGCTTTCCTGAAATCAAAAAGATTGGTGAAGTCTTTGAAGGCAGATATGTTGCCAATGAAATTTCAATATGGCTTGAAGGGTCTGTAAAAACACCTTTGGAACTCGACGGGCTTCTTGACAGGGTTGAAAGAACAGACATCAGGGATTTCATTCTGCCTGAAAACTGGCATTCCGAAAAGAAACGCATATTTGAGAAATACGGGAAAAGACCTAATCAGGTTAGAAGTGTAAGAGGGCCTGTAACACTGGCTACTTCCTTGTTTGGTGTTGAAAACCTGATTTTCCTTATAATTGATGAACCTGATCTTGCTAAGCGATTCAGCAAAATAATAGCAGATGTAATAATTGCCATTATGGCTGTCATGGATGAAGAAGCAGGATATACAGCTAAGAACTCTCCTCATGGGTTCAGGTTCTATGATGATGACTGCAACCTGCTTACACCGGAGATGTATGCATTGTTTGGTTACCCTGTTTTAAGGAAGGTTTTTGACTATTCCGACAAAAGTCCTTTATACGACAGGAACAAGCGTTACCAGCATTCTGATTCTGCAATGTCACACCTTCTTCCTCAGCTTGCGGATTTCAATCTGACCGGATGCAATTTCGGACCAACGGTGACTGTAGATGAAATTAGAAAACATATGCCAAATACACGGATTGACGGCCAGCTTGCACCTTTTACTTTCATGAGAAACAATGAAGAAGAGATCATTGCAGAAGTTAGGCGTGACTGTGATGCTGCAAGAAAAACAAAAGGCCTTAATGTCATGACAGCCGGGTCCATTAACAATGGCTCACTGCTCAGAAGCATGAGAACAATAATGGCAACCATCCAGAATTTTGGACGATATGACTGATTCTTTTATCAAAGTCCACCAATCAAATCCGATTTTGTGGAATGAAAGAAACGGTTACTGTATAATGTATTAAATTTCCAAAACAGGGGGAAACATGGACAAGATATTTGAAGTCTACGGACTAACGGTGAATTATTCCAAAAGGCATATCGGGTTGGATTCTACTCCGAGGTTTTCATGGAAATACAACTCGCTTTCCAAAGGAACGATGCAGGCTGCTTATAGAATAAAGGTCTTCACAAAGGAAGAAAGCATGTGGGATACCGGATGGGTTGAATCATCTGTTAGCCTTCATGTGGAATATATGGGCAAGACCTTGAAACCAAGGACAAACTATCAGTGGTCGGTTGAAATCAAGGACCAATCCGGTAATACCTCCAATTCCGGGACTTCCTTCTTCGGGACAGGAAAGCTCGATGAGCCCTGGGTGGGCAACTGGATAACTGCTGATTTCATCAGAAAGCCTGATAATGCCATGGAGGCACCGTATTTCCGGAGGAAATTCGAGCTTGAGGCAAAGCCTTCGAGAGCAATGCTCTATATCTGCGGTCTTGGTTATTGCAGAGCCTTTGTTAACGGTGAAAAATGCGGGGATGATGAACTCTCAACTGCTTTCACCAGATACGACAGCACTGTTTTGTATATGACATATGATGTAACAGAATCAATGGACAAAGGTGAAAATGTACTTGCGGCTGTCCTTGGAAACGGCTGGTACAACTGCTTTGCGGAAGATCCATGGAATACGAGGCAGGCTACATGGAGGTCATCACCCAAGTTCATAGCGGAACTCCATTTGGAAATGCCGGATGGTAAAATGTATGTTGTTGCATCAGATAAAACATGGAAGTCCTCCAAGGGTCCGATTACATACAACGGAATCAGAAATGGTGAGTTCTATGATGCAAGGCTTGAAATGCCTGGTTGGAATGACAATGATTTCAATGATGAAAACTGGGAAGGTGTATACATCACAAGACCCCCGGGAGGATTGCTTAAGTCCTTCGAAATGCAGCCCATTAGAAAAACCATGGAGTTCAAACCTGTACGTAAATGGCAGACACCCAGTGGTACATGGGTTTTTGACACAGGTCAGAATGCATCAGGAATAGCCAGGATAAAGGTCGACGGGAAAGCCGGAACTGAGGTTATCGTGAGGTATACTGACATCCTTGAGGAAGACGGTGTCTCTATAAATCAGAGAGCCATAGGTGGGTTCATCAAGAGCGGTGAATTCCAGACCGACAAATACATCAAAAAAAGCAATGGTACTGAGACCTGGAGCCCTGAATTTGTCTATCATGGTTTCCAGTATGTAGAACTTGAGGGCCTGGACTATGAGCCCGGTCTTGATGCTGTGACTGCTGTTGTAATGAATACTGATTTTCGAAAGCGCGGGAGCTTTGAGTGTTCCGATGAATTGCTCAATACCGTTCAGAGGCTTTGCTGGTGGTCCACCATTTCAAATTATCACAGCATTCCGACGGACTGCCCACACAGGGAAAAGAACGGATGGACCGGTGATGCATCCATATCATCAGAGCAAACTCTGTTGAATTTTGATCCGATGGCTGCATATTATAAATGGATGGATGACTTCAGGGATGCACAGAAACCAAACGGATGTGTTCCCTGTGTCGTGCCTTCAACAGGATGGGGATACGGATGGGGTAATGGCCCTGACTGGTCAAGCGCACTTACCCTGATACCGTGGTATACATATCTGTATACAGGTGACAGGAACATCCTTGCCAGGAACTACGACATTATAAAGAAGCATTGTGACTTCATGCTTACAATGGCTGACGGATTCATTGTCAATTATGGTATTGGTGACTGGTGTCCGCCTTTTGAAGGAAAGGCGATTTCCGTAAATATGTCCTCCTTCAAGGCTCCGACGGAACTGACTGATACTGCTTACTTCTATAACACAGCCGATATAATTTCAAGGATTGCGGAAATTCTCGGACATCCGGACGACAAAGAAAAGTATGCCTTGCTGGCTGCAAACATCAAGAAGGCGTTTAGGACCAAGTTCTTTGATAAGAAGGGCATGAAGGTTGCCGGAGATTGCCAGACTTCAACCGCATGCATGATTTTCCAGGGGCTGGCTGAAGAAGATGAGAAGGAACCACTTCTTGAGCTTCTGATAAGCCAGATAGAAGAGCTTGACTGGCATCTTGACTTTGGTATCCTTGGCAATAAATATGTTATGCATACTTTGGGTGACACAGGCAATGGAAGCATTGGTTTCAGGATGCTTGCCCAGAGGACATTCCCAAGCCCAAAAAGATGGATTGACCTTGGTGCCACCACGCTCTGGGAGTGCTGGAACGGCGGGGGATCCCATAACCACCATATGTTTTCAGACTTAAGTGCTTTTATGTATAAGTATGTCGGAGGAATCTCGCCTGATGAGAACAAACCGGGATTCAGGCATATAAACTTCAGACCAGCCATAGACTGCGGTCTCGAATATGCAATGGCAACCCATGATTCATTGTATGGCATGATTTCATGCAAATGGACAAACAAGGGTGAGAAAGTAACAATCGAGCTTGAAATACCAGCAGGTACAACCGGCACGCTATATGTTCCCATTGAATATCTGGGCAAGCTAAAAGACGGAGGCATATTGCTGAAGGGTACAGACACAGGAAACAAAGCATGTTTTACCCTGGAATCGGGCTCATACAGCATAACAAACTAATACCTTTTTTACATTCACCCCCGGGGTAAAAGTCAAATTTTTTCACTTTCACCCCTGGGGTAAAAGTCAAATTTTTTTACGTTTACCCCAGGGGTGAAAGTTAAAAACTGTGTGGCTGACCCTGCGAAGCGGGAGTGTTTTCGGTTGGAATCGATGATATTGTTGTTTTGGGTGTTGACAGACAGGGTTGCAGTTGGTATCATGATGCTACTTTAGCGATTCATTGCTTTAATTAGATAAAGTGCGAAAGAGGTAAGGATGAACAAGTGGAATTTATACAGCCCGGACGGAATGCAGGATGTTCTGGGAGACAACTGTTACATTAAAAAAAGAACTGAAGGCAGACTGAGGGAAATGTATCTCCTGAATGGTTTTTCTGAAATAGAGACACCGATGGTTGAATATTATGATGTATTTGATTCTGCAGGAAGTGAATCTGCCTTGAAATCCATGTACAAGATGGTTGATGAGAAGGGCCGTATTCTCACAATGAGGCCGGATATGACAATTCCAGCTGCAAGAGCTGCAGCAACTAAGATTACCGACGGGAAATTTCCTGCAAAGTTATTCTATTGCGGGAGATGTTTCCGTTCTGATATCAAGGGCGGGGGCAAACAAAGGGAATTCACTGAAAGTGGTGTTGAAATAATTGGAAGTGCTGACCCATTCTATGATGCCCTTGTCATCAACATGGCGGTCAAGGCAATGAAAACGGCCGGGATAGAGGAGTTCATCATCGAACTGGGTCAGGTCGATTTTACCGAAAGACTCATGGAGTTATCAGGACTTGAGGGGAGTGAACTGGACCTTCTTGCAAAGCTGATAGACTCCAAGGATTTCTTCGGTGTTGAGGAACTGCTTGTCGGCAAACCGGTTGAAGACAACATCAGAAAGCTGCTTCTGGATCTTCCCAATCTATATGGTAAAGCTGAGATGCTAGAGGGTGTAAGGTCAAGAATTTCCGATAAAAGGCTCATGGCTGCAATAGATGCTCTGATTGAGATCCTTTCAATCATTGAGGATTTCGGGGTATCTGAATATATATCCGTGGACCTTGGAATGGTGAAGAGAATAGACTATTACACAGGAATCATATTCCGGGGACTGACCTATGGAATGGGATTTCCTGTGCTCGGAGGAGGAAGATATGACAACCTTTGCAGCAGCTTCAACAAGGAACTTCCTGCAACAGGTTTCTCGATTACAATAGACCTTGCTCTGGCAGCGCTGTATAGAAATGGCGTAATATCAGCAGGCCGGGGCAGAGGCGGAACCCTGGTTTCATTCAGAGCCGGGGAGAGGTCAGAGGCAATTACAGTATCCGAAGCGCTTAAGGAACAGGGTATCGCCACGGAGCTTTATCCACTGCCCGGTACAGAAGACGAAGACCTTGTATATGCAAGGGAATGGGGATTGGATGGTATTGTCAGGGTTCTGGGAGACGGTCTTGTGGAAACCATGGACATAGGTACCGGCAGCATTACAAAGGGCGAAATTGATTCCCTGAAGGGAGGAACTATATGAAATATCTTACAATAGCGCTTCCAAAGGGAAGACTTGCCGACCTTACCCTCGATTTATTCGAAAAGGCAGGTATCAAATGCAGGGGCATGGAGGAGAAATCAAGAAAGCTTATAATTGAGGA
>Ga0209203_1002022_pt1 | contig 14038 bp, 11 predicted proteins | sample AD_UKC109_MetaG_FD_184423 | JGI IMG/M metagenome (GOLD analysis project Ga0209203, IMG submission 184423) | Active sludge microbial communities of municipal wastewater-treating anaerobic digesters from Hong Kong - AD_UKC109_MetaG (SPAdes)... | ecosystem: Engineered > Bioreactor > Anaerobic >...
GGCCGCCTTCGGTGATGATGTAGACGATGTCGAAGAGCTTGAAGGTCTCGATGGTGCGGAACAGCACCGCCAGCAGCAGCAGGCTCTTGATGTAGGGGAAGGTGATCGTCCAGAAGCGCCGCCACGGCTCGGCGCCGTCGATCGCGGCGGCCTCGTGCAGGGAGCCGTCGATCCCCGTGATGGCGGCCAGATAAATAACCGCGGTCATGCCCGCGCCCTTCCACAGGCGCACCAGCGTGATGATGCCGGGCCAAACCGAGGAATCGATATACCAGTTCTTGGCTTCCAATCCCAATTTAACGGCGATGCGGTTCACGATGCCGTATTCGTTGGAAAACAGGCTCAGCAGGATGTAGCTGACGACGATCCAGGAAATATAATTGGGAAACAGCATGATGGATTGGGTAATCTTCGCGTAACGCGGGCTGCGCAGCTCGTTGAGCAGCAGCGCCAGCACCACCGAAACCAACGTGCCGGAGATTATGAACAGCAGGTTCAGGTAAAGGGTGTTGAAGGTCACGAGCGCGGCGTTCTGCGAGGCAAAGAAGAAACGGAAATTCTTTAGCCCCACCCATTCGCCGCGCGTGAAAATGGAGATAATGCCGCTGTTGAGATAATTGAAGCGCTGAAAAGCAATCGCGATATAAGGATAGGACGCATAGCTGAACACAATGACGAACGCCAGCGCAGGAAGCGCGACCAGATAGGAAAACCGATTGCGCGAGATATCCTTCATCAGAGACGGTTTCCTGTTATGCCTTGCACCGGCCATCGCAACGGTCCCTCCCGGCTCAATCAATCAGCCACAGTTCATATAAAGTAAAGTAACTAATGTCCTTTGTCGTGCCTATAATATACAATAGTTATTTTACTATGTCAACAATATTTCTAGAAAATATGTATTATAAGGTCATCAGATTGCCATTTTTTCTTTTGTTTTCTATCTATCACTTGAATTTCTTCAATTTATCTTTGACATTTTCAATTTCATAGGTTACTATGTTAATTAACTATTGATTTGCTAATTTACAAATCATAGTTACCGTCATCCATCACATAAGGAGGACTTCCTATGACGTTCCATGAAAGAAAGCTGCGGTTCGAGCAGGAACAAAAGCCGGCGGAAGCCGTCATTCTCAAGTTTCATGGCGTGCCGGGATATGATGTGTACAATTGTTCCATTCCCTTTACCTGGAAAGGCGCAAGGTATATTTTCGGGCGCGTAGAGCGCCGAAGCGAATGGTCGCGCTCCTGGGTGCGGCTGTTTGAAAGCACGGGAACGGACGAATACACCCTGGTTCCCAACCAAATGATCTACGCGCTGGAAGATCCATTCATCAGCGTGATCGGCAGCGAGCTGATCCTCGGCGGCACCCATGTGCGGATCATCAACGGAGCGGTCGATACCTATCGCTGTTATTTTTACCGCGGAAAAAGCCTGGACGACCTGATGTACTTCACAACAGGCCCCGACCATATGAAGGATATCCGGCTGGTTCAGCTCCCGGACGGGATCGGCGTGTTTTCGCGCCCCCGAAGCGCCGACGTGGAAAAGCAATACGGATCCGCTTCCGTCGTGGGCTTTACCAGGCTGAACAGCATCCGGGAATTGATCCCCGGCGTTATCGAGAACGCGCCTGTGATTCCCGGTATGTTCTCCGCGGGCGAATGGGGCGGATGCAACCAGTGCTATTGCTTAAGCACCGGGCTGATCGGGATCATCGGGCATAAAAGCTATACCCATGAAACGGCGCAAAACGGAAAACAACTGGTGTACACCAACGTCTCCTTCGTATATGATCCCGTGAGCAACCGGATCGTCGACGAGAAAATCATCGCAACACGCGGCCGCTATCCCGCGGGTCCTTCGAAAATACCCGAGCTGAGCGACTGTGCTTTCACCAGCGGCATCGTGATGCGTCCGGACGGGAAAGCCGATCTGTACAGCGGGCTGAGCGATACCCTCGAAGGCCGTACCGTGATCGACGATCCCTTCAAAGGCTTTGGTCAAATCGTCGACTGCCGCCCATGACCGCCGTTTCGCTTTTAAACACCTGAGTTGAAAACTCTATATCCTCTCCGGCTTCGTGATTGTCCGTTCGTTTTGCACGTTGCCGGTGTTCAGCGTGCCCTTGGGCTCGATCATCATCACCTGCACCTCGTTTTCGGCGACCGGCATGTGCTCCACGCCGCTCGGGATGATGAAGCACTCCCCCGCGCGCAGATGCACGTCCCCGTCCCTGAGGCGGATGGTCAGCTCGCCCTTGAAAACGTAGAACATTTCGTCCTCCGCCTCGTGCAGGTGCCACAGAAACTCGCCCTGCAGCTTTGCGATTTTTATGCAGGAATCGTTGATCTCCCCGATGATCTTCGGGCTCCAATGCTCGGTGATCTGCGCAAATTTCTCCTGTAAACTGATCTTTTCCATTCTTTTCCCTCCCGCGGTACGGCGGCTATTTCACCGTAATCCGCACAGCCACCGGCATATCCGTACGGATATCGGCGTTTACGTGCAGTCCGTTTTCATCCCGTGCCCACTCCGGCTTGCCATGGCCCAGAATATCCACGCTGTGGATGATTCCGTTGAACACCGGCAAATGGGACGCGTCCCGCACGGCCAGCGACCGGACCGTGGCTTTGCCGTTCTCCGGCCAGCGCATAAAAATGGCATAGAGATGCGAACCACGCACGGTGAAGCGGATATCCTCCGCCGTGAACGGCGTATCCTCGCCGTCCGTAAACTGTCCTTCCGGCGTCTGCGTCGGGCCCTCGGCGGCCACGCGCCACACCGTGGTATCGTAAATCGCTTCGCCGTTCACTTTGAGCCATGCGCCGATCCCCTCCAGCACGGCGCGGTCCTCCTCCGAAATCGTGCCGTCGGCCTTCGGGCCGACGTTCAGCAGCATGACGCCGTTTTTGGAAACGATATCCGCCAGATCGCGCACAAGGCCGGCCGGCGATTTGAAAACATTGTTCTCCGTCCAGCACCAGGAGTTGCGCGCGATGGCCGTGTCCGTCTGCCAGCGGAAGGGCTGCGCCTGCGCGAACTTGCCGCGCTCGATATCCACCGTCGCCGTGCCGAAGGCAAACGCGTCGTGCTTGTAGGAGATGGTCACCTCTTCGCCCCACTCCAGCGCGCGGTTATAATAGTAAGCCGCGAACTTCTGCAGGTACGGCTTCGCCGCCTCGTGCTGCACCCACCAGTCGAAATAGAACTCCCTGGGCCGGTACGTATCCACAAGCTCGCAGCAGCGCAGCAGCCAATCCTCCATAAACGCCCGGTCGGGCGCCGGCTCGCTGTACAGGTTGTGAAGCCCCGTCTCCGGCATCGACGGATAATAGAGATCGTCCGGCTGCAAAGGCTTTCGAAAATCGCTGGGAAAGTCATTGCCGTGCTCCATGTAAAACCAGTGCTCGATCCGGTGCGACGACGCGCCGGTGACCAGTCCCCGCTTGGCGAACGCTTTGTTCAGCTCGGCCAGCACATCGCGCTTGGGGCCCATTTCGTAAGCGTTCCAATGGGAAAGCTCGCTTTTGTACATCTGAAACCCGTCGTGGTGCTCCGCTACGGGGATCACGTATTTCGCGCCGGCCCGCTTGAACAGCTCGGCCCACGCTTCTGCGTCGAACTTCGGCGCCGTGAACAGCGGGATGAAATCCTTGTACCCGAACCTGGCGTGCTCGCCCCACGTTTTGATGTGATGCTCGTATTCCGGCGTTCCCTGGATGTACATATTGCGCGGATACCACTCGTTGCCAAACGCCGGTACCGAATACACGCCCCAATGCACGAAGATGCCCAGCTTGCCGCCGTACATCCACTTGGGCATCTCCCGCCCGGCCAGCGAATCCCAATCGTCCCTGTATTGTCCCTGCCGGATCACGGCTTCGATTTCGTCCAGATATGCACGGCGATTCATAAGCTGCCCCCCCATTTATTGATCGGTTATTTGTGGCTTCCATTATAAAGGGATACGCCGCGCCCCACAACCCCCGCGGGCCGTCGGCAACGAAATTTTGAAAAGTATCGCGCCCCTGTTGCTTTTCTTCCGGCCTCCTGTTATAATAATCAAGCTGTTTTGACCCCGTGTCAAACCGGCATGTGGGCTCGTAGCTCAGCTGGATAGAGTGTTTGACTACGAATCAAAAGGTCGTGGGTTCGAATCCCGCCGGGCTCACCAAAGCGAAAAGGACATCCGTCAGGGTGTCCTTTTCGTTTACGCGTCTTAAGGCGGAGTTCGAACCCGAGAGAGCCGCCGCATCGTTCGTTGCGCACTGCCGATTATATGGCAAAAACACCCAACATCTGTTTCTTGACAGACGGAACGGACTTTGTTATCGTCAATGCAGTTTATGCGTTTACGATCATTGCCGGGCTTCCCCGCAGGCCGCCGCATGCGGAAGACATGCTTCCCGCGTCCGCGGTGATACGGACCGCATCCGATCCTCCCATTCTCTTTGCTTTCGGCGCGTCCGCCGGCGCGCCTTATCATATGATCCGACAGACATGCCTTCCCGGCATGACCATATGCGGCGTACCGGAGCTTCGTTTCACCAATTGTCGGGCCGCCCGTATCGCGCTACGGCGGCAAAGCGCGGGCTTCGAATACCGCGGCGGGCCGGAACGGTCCGTAGCAGGTATTTTGGATAGGCATCTCCGGTTTCCGATACAGAAAGAAGGAAGCGTCCCATGAAATTACAGTTTTTAGGAACCAGCGCGGGCGAATGTTATCCCGCGCTCTGGTGCGAATGCGCCAACTGCCGTTACGCCCGGGAGCACGGCGGCAAAAACATCCGTCTCAATTCCTGCGCCGTGCTGGATGACGACATTCTCATCGACATGAACGCCACCTGCTTCTCCGTGGCGCAGGCCCTCGGCACGGATCTGATCCACCGGGATAAGCTCTTCGTCACGCACGATCACAAGGATCATTTCTACCCCCAGCACCTGGTATGGCGCAGCCAGCCGTTTCACTCGCAGCACGGCGCGCCGGACAGGCCGGTGGAGGATATCCGGGCGTGGAACGACGTGATGGGGCCGCGGTTTTCCCCCGTTCCCTTTCTGCACATCTACGGTCATCCGACCATTCTGGAGGCGATCGCCGCCAATTCCCGGCTTGATATCCATACCATGGCGGAAAAGCAGCTGATGGATTTAACCGCCCTGATCCCGGGGCAGGTCGTGGAGACGGACGATCTGCGCGTCACCGTTCTGCGCTCCAACCACAGCAAGCCCGGCACGGTATTCAACTATATTTTTGAACGCGGCGGAAAAACGCTGCTGTACGCGCTGGACTGCGGCGGCTACGACGAAGAGATGCTGGCGCTCATCCGGCAAACCCGCTACGATTGCGTCGTGCTGGAGGGCACCTTCGGCAAGCATCAAACCGACTTTGATTTTCACATGAACCAGCGGGGCAACCTGCGCATGCTCGCCTACTTTACCGATCACAACCTGTGGACTGGCAAGCCCAACCTGTGGCTCTCCCACATGGCCCCGCACTGGACGCCGCCGCACGATCAGTACGAGCAGGAAATGGCGGCCTTCGGCATCGGCGTGGCTTACGATGGGCTGACCCTCAACATTTAGCGCACCGCCGCGAGGAGCCGGTTTTGGCGCAGGCCAAGGAAAAGGAGCCCTCCATGAAAGGAAGCTTAACGCGGACGCTGGCGCTCTTCCTGCTGCTGTCCGTCCTGATGTTGATCCTGTCGGTTGGTATCTGCTATTATACCGCCTATCAGGATGCAAGGTCACAGGCCATCACCCACGCCACGGAATTGCTGAGCGATACGGCGCAGTCCATCGCCTCGGAGCTGGACGACGTCATCACCAGCGCGCAGATGCTCTCCAACGAAAGCTCTCTGACCCAGTTCATCACGGCCGATGCCAGCGGGCGGTTTGAACAGAAGGATTTCCTGCAGGCATTGCTCAAGTGCTTCACCGATTTCAAGCCGCTGGTGAACCGTATGCTGCTCTATACAAATGATAAAAGCACCTTGCTTTCCGGCGCGCAGGATACCAACGTATACGCCACGCTTCTATACTCTGTGTTCCTCCAGATCAAGAGCGATTACGATATGCTCGTCCCCTATCAGGCCTCCATCCTGACCCGGTGCTATGCCCGCGAGGACGGGAAGGTGAATTTCGCCATCCTCACCCCCATCTTCGCGCCGGTTGCCGCGCCCGGCGATTCCGATTATCTGGGATCGCTGGTCATTCTCTGCGATATGGCCCGAATCGGCGACATGATGCCCGACGGCGCCCAGCGGCGGATGCTCCTTGCGCAGGACGGCGCTTTGCTGTATACCAACAACACCGCCTTCCAGCTGGCCGATACCGGCGGCAAGGACGTGATCTCCGTCGCCGTTCCCGGCACGCATTGGGAGCTGTACGCAACGATCACGCCGGTGAATCTGGGCAGCCAGCTCGCCGGAGTTTTGACCGTATGCATCGTCGTATGCGCCGTAGCGATGCTGGTGCAGCTTTTGCTGCTGCTTGCGCTGCGCCGCGCCATGATCGTCCCCATCATCCACATTGCCGATCAGACGGATGCGATCGCCGACAGCAGCCTGGCGGTGCATAATCCCAGCGCCGAACGCAACGAGATGGCCCGGCTCACCAACGGCATCAACGATATGCTTTCGCGCATTCACCAGCTCAACGAGCAGATGCTCAGCACCCGCCTGAAGCTCTACAAGGAGCGGGTTATGTTTCTGCAGGTGCAGATGAACCCGCATTTCCTCTACAACAGTCTGGCCTGCATCCGGGGGATGGCCGGCAAGGGCAACAACGACGGCATCCGCAAGATCGCCGGGAAAATCGCGTCCATCTACCGGTACTGCGCGCAGAACAGCCCGGTGGTGAGTTTCGGCGAAGAGCTGGACTGCGTCGGGCTGTACGAGGAAATTTACCAGCTCCGGCGCGAAGAAACCCGGTTCTCGCTGGATTTCAGCGTCGATGCCGAAACTGCGGAGCTCAAAACCCCGCGCATGTTCCTGCAGCCGCTCGTTGAAAACGCCTTCCGGCACGGGTACGGCAAGGCGGAAAACGGCGTAGTGCGGATCGTCGCCTCCTGCCGCCGGGACGTTTTAACCGTCAGCGTCATCGATCATGGCACGGGGATGACAGAGGATACGCTTGCTTTCATGAACAGCGCCCAGCCCGACGACGACACGGCAATGTCCGGGCACCTCGGGTTGATGAACGTACTGCGCAGAACGCAGATCATCTTCGGCCCCGGCGCCGGGCTCCGTTTCAGCGAAACGCCGGGCGGCGGCTTGACGGTCACGGTGACGCTTCCCCAGGCCGATGTCAGTTACGGGCAAAATTAAACCACATTACATATAGACAACTTTACCAAATCACAGAAAATGCGCGGCGGCGCATTTTCTCATATACTGGCGTTAATCCCCCGGCACAACATCCCATGAACAGGAGGAAAACCCGCTTGAAAAACCGCATGCGCATTTTGGCACGCCAAATGTGGGAGGCACGGTTTATCTATCTGCTGCTGCTGCCGGGAATCGTGTATTTCGCGCTGTTTCATTACGGCCCGATGGGCGGCCTGGTACTGGCGTTCAAGAAATTCAACGCCCGCCTCGGCATCTGGGGCAGCCCCTGGGTCGGGCTGGCAAACTTCACCCGCATTTTCTCAACACCCGCGGCCATCCTGGCAATTCGCAACACGTTCATCATCAACCTGTCCCGGCTCGTGTTCGAATTTCCCATGCCCATCATTCTCGCACTGCTGATCAACGAGATGCGCGGACGGCGCCTGAAGCGCTTCTACCAGACCATCTACACCTTCCCCCACTTTCTCTCCTGGGTCATCGTATCCACCATTCTCACCAATTTCCTCAGCAACGGAGGCGCCGTCAACACCGTGATTGTAGCGCTGGGCGGCGAGCGCACCAATTTCCTCGCGGATGAATCCATCTTCCGCCCGCTGCTTTACACCACCCATATCTGGAAGGAAATGGGCTGGAACGCGATCATTTATATGGCCGCGATCACGGGCGTGGATCCCGCGCTGTACGAGGCCGCGACCGTGGACGGCGCCAACCGGCTCCAGCAGGCGTGGCACATCACACTTCCGGGGATCCTGATTACGATCGTCGTGCTGTTCATCCTCACCGTCGGCCGGCTGATGAGCGCGGGCTTTGAGCAGATCTTCTACCTGCAGAACGCCGCCGTGAAATATGTTTCGGATATTCTGGATACCTACGTATACGATATCACGTTCAAGGCGACGCCGAATTACGGGTTCTCCACCGCCGTAGGGATGTTCAAATCCGTCATCAATCTGGTGCTTCTGCTGCTTGCCAACAAGATGGTGAAAACCGTCACCGGCAGCGGGCTGCTGAACTGAGAAGGGATAGGCCATGATTCAGAAACAAACGCACGTATACAGGCGGCCGCACAAAAGGAGATACACCTACAGCGATATTCTGATTACCGCCGTTCTGACCCTGTTGGTACTGCTGATCTTTTTCCCGTTTTACAACGCGATCGTCATTTCCCTGGAAACCAGCCGCGCCTATGCGCTGTATCCCGTATCCTTCCTCCCGATGGAATGGTCGCTGAAAAACTATTCCTACCTGCTGCAGAACGGGCAGATTTTGGTCGGCTACAGAAACACCATTTTCATCACCGCCATCGGAACCGCTTACGGGATGATCGTCTCGGTGATGACAGCCTATGCCTTTTCGCGCCCCGCCTTCCCGGGAAAACGGCTGTTGTTTTCCCTGATGATGTTTACGATGCTCTTTTCCGGCGGCATGGTGCCCACCTATTTGCAGCTCAAGGCGCTGGGGCTGGTCAACAGCCGCTTTTCCATCATCCTGCTGGTGGGCGTATCCACCTATAATATCATTATCATCAAAAGCGGCTTTGAGCAAACGCCGGCCTCCCTGTCGGAGGCGGCAAAAATCGACGGCGCCAACGAGCTGGTTATCTTTGCGCGCATCATGCTGCCGCTGCAAAGCGCGCTGCTGGCCACGTTTACGCTGTTCACCGCCGTTACGTACTGGAACGAGTGGTTCTGGTCAATGCTGATGATCAACTCAGCCCATAAAATGACGCTGCAGACCGTGCTGCGCTCCATTGTCGCCGAAGCCTCCGCCGACGCGGATATTGCCAGCGGCGAAGCCGGGCTGGATGCGTTTTCGCAGGGAATCAAAATGGCGGCCGTCACCATGACGCTGGCGCCGATTATGTGCCTGTATCCGTTTTTGCAGAAATATTTCGTCAAAGGCGTGATGGTAGGCTCGGTTAAAATGTAAATGGCAGCTGACAAAAGCTGTTAAAATCAAGAAAGGGAGTATCTTCTCATGAAAAGGTTTCTAGGAGTACTGCTGTGCGTATGTCTGATGGTTTCCTCCTCGCTGGCGTTTGCCGGGGATATGAGCCACGTGGATTTCACCATCAATTCCACGCACTCCAACGCCACCATGGACTACAACAGCGACGGACTGTACAAGCTCATCAGCGAAAAATTCAATTTCGACTACGAGGTTTGGCCGGTGTCCAAGGACAGCCAGGCTGAAAAATTCCGCATCTGGGTCAACGGCGGCACCATGCCGGATTGCCTCACGCTGCGGGACTTCAAGTATCAGGAATACGTCACCTACGCCGAGCAGGGCGTGCTGGCGCCCCTGCCGGAGGGCTGGGAGGAAACCTATCCCAACCTGTACAAAATGGTCGTGGACAGCGGCATGTACGAGCACCTGCAGCTCGACGGCGAAATCTACGCCATCCCCCACGCGATCTTCTCCAACTTCGCACACATGGATACCGTCGTTAACCACCTGTCCGTCTACTACCGCAAGGATTGGGTAGAGGAGCTTGGTTTGGAGCCGTTCGGCACCGTGATCACGCTGTCCCAGCTTGCCGATTATCTGCGCAAGGCAATCGACGCCGATCTGGCCGGCAACGGCAACACGATCGGCCTGAGCGACAACAACGATTATACCGCCCGGTTCTTCAACCTCTTCAGCGACGTAAGCTACGACAGCTTTATGCGTCTTAATGACGAGTACGTATGGTGCGCCGCGCAGCCCGGCGTGCTCTACGCCCTGCAGCTTGCCTCCCAGTGGTATCACGAGGGCCTGCTGGATCCGGACTTCTACCTGATGGCCTCGGCCGACTCGGTGAACAAGTTTACCTCGGGTATCGCCGCCGCGATGTACCACAACTGCGCCATCAGCTCGTATGCGGGCTACCGCGTATCCTTCCAGGAAGCCACCGGGCTTGATCCGGCGGAATGCATCGGTGCAGCCGCGATCGCGGACGACGAAGGCGTCGTGCACGGAATCGAAACCGCCAACTACTGGTCCGCCACATTTTTCAATCCCGATATCGACCCGGTAGTGATGGACCGCATCCTGCAAATGATGGATTGGATGTGCACCACCGAGGGTCAGCTCACCGTGATGATGGGCGTGCCCGGCGAAACCTGGCAGCAGGAAGCCGACGGCAGCATCACCCTTCTCACCCAGCCCGACGCCGACGGCAAAATCCCAAGCACCGCGGAACTGTACAACAGCTTCAGCGTCTTCCGCTCTCTGGGCATTCTGGCGGACGACTACAGCTTTATCAATCCCACCAACGATCAACAGGTTGTAGACGAAGTAAAAGCCATCTACGCAGCCAAGCAGACCGGCTCGATCATCCCGCTGGATATCGACTACGAAACCTTTGCCAGCGAGGCAAAATCCAATTACTCCCTCAAGCTGGAGGATGAATTTGCCCGCGTGCTGATCCTGCCGGAGGATGAAATCGAATCGGCGTGGAACAAGATGGTGGAAACCAACAAGGGTATCTGGCAGCCCGTGGTGGATGACCTGAACGAGGCATTTTGCCAATAGCAGTCTCGCTTCGGTCAACCCGTTTTGCATACGGGAGAAACGTTCACAAGGGCGTTTCTCCCGTCCTGTCCCTGTTACGGCCGAAAAAGGATTTTACCTCTGCTGCTCGAACAAACCCGTGGAAAGCGTTATACTCATTCCCACAAAACCCGACTCGCAAAGGTGGCGATCGTTTGTACCGTGTCATTATTGTGGATGACGATATATGGTCCCGCGAGGATATGAAAACCAGCTTCGACTTTGAACACAACGGATTTGATGTGATCGGCGAGTACGGCGACGCCGACAGCGGCCTTGCCGCGATCCTGCGCGATATCCCCGATCTGGTGGTTTCGGATATCCGCATGAACGCGAGCAGCGGATTGGACATGCTCAGGAGAATCCGGGAAAACCAGCTCCCGCTGCTGTTTGTGCTGGTCAGCGGATATGATGATTTTTCGTACGTGCAGGAAGCCTTCCGCTACCAGGCCTTTTATTATCTGCTGAAACCGCTGGACGATTTGAAAGCGCAGCGCCTGCTGCTGCGCATCCGCAGCGAGCTGATGCTGCGGGACTCAAGCGGTTCCAAAACCTACTGCAACGATTCGCTGGGCAAGGCGATGCAATATATCGACGAGCATCTGGATTCCAACTTTACGCTGGACGAAATGGCCAAGGCGCTGTATATCAACAAAAACTATCTCTCCAGCACGTTCACCAAACGGCTGGGACAGACGTTCACCCAGTATAAAAACGCACAGCGGATTGCGCTGGCCGCCAAAATAATCCGCGAGGGCGAGCCGCGCCTGCTGGACGTGGCGCAGCAAGCCGGGTTTGACAGCCCGAGCCATTTCTGCAAGGTTTTTAAGAAGGTGCTGGGCGTGACGCCGCAGGAATATAAATGCGTGCACAAAAACACGCTGCTGTAAGCCCGTCCGATTGATAACGCCCGGCATTCCCGCCGGGCGCGGCACAAGGAGAATAATCCGTGGAAACTGTCCGGGAATTAACTTTGCTGGCAATCGCTTTGCGTACGCTGCTGGCCACGGTGCTGGGCGGCGTCATCGGGATGGAGCGCGGCATGAAAAACCGCCCGGCCGGGCTGCGCACCTATATGCTCGTCAGCCTCGGCTCCTGCCTGGTGATGATGACCAACCAGTACGCCTACCAGGTGTACAACGTGGGAGACCCCACCCGGCTGGCCGCGCAGGTGGTCAGCGGGATCGGCTTTCTGGGTGCGGGAACGATCATCGTAACCGCGCGCAACCAAATCAAGGGGCTGACGACCGCCGCCGGGCTTTGGGCCGCCGCGGGCATGGGGCTTGCCGTCGGCATCGGATTTTACGAAGGCGCGCTCATCGGCGCGCTGCTGATCTTTTTCATTCTGACGGCGCTGCGCGAGCTGGACGAGCGTATGCGCAAACGCACCCGCCAGCTGGAAGCCTATGTGGAGCTGAAGCCCCGTGTGTCCCTTGGGGCGTTTTTCCGCTTCGTGCGCGAGAATCACATCAAAGCCACCAATTTCCAAATGGAAAGCGATCCGGCGCAAAACGACGGCGCGATTACCTTCGTGGTCACGCTCAAAGCGGCGCAGCAGCAAACCCACGAAGAAATTCTCCGCCTGCTGGTGACCATGAACGGGCTGGCGTACATCGAGGAGCTGTAACGCAGCCGTACCCCCGGCCTGTGCCGGCGGCCCTGTTCTTTCCGGTTTACCGCCGCTGCGGACAGCAGCTCGTCCGCGGCGGCGGTTTTTTTGTATGGAATCCGTTTCGGCGCTGCAAAGGGTATCCACCGCAAGCATCGCCGCATATACTGCTCCATTGATAAATACTCTTGACGGTACGCTGGCGCAGCCAAACGATACATGAAAGAGGCTCCCGTCGTTGCGCGGTTATCCGGTCGTTGACAGCAGTTTTTTCAGCGGCTTTTTGATAAGCAAATGCTTCGTATGATTATCCGCAAGCAGACCGATAACGGCCTTCACGGCCGCAACCGTGCAGCGCGGCGATGCCGTATCCGCCCCGTTTTCATCCGTTGCGTCAGCCGGATTTTTATCAAGCATATCCGTGACGCCAATTAAATCCGTTATTCGTTCCATGAAATGATTCATGATGGATTTTTGCGGCGGATGATCGCTTGACAGGTAGTCTGACACATGATAGCTGGGCGAGAAAATGGATTCGTGGATCGGGTATGTACAAAGGGCATCCTGAAAACACGCGTCGATTCCTCTTCCGATATACCCATCATCCCAATGGTCTAGATAATATGCTTCCGTTGCGTCCACAATCCCGCGCAGAACCGTGTTCTTTTTATCCTGCTGTTGATTCGGCATCAGCATATTAACAACAAGCAATTCCATGGTGATGCTTTCTGTTAAGCACTCGTCAGCGATTCGGGCATCGACTTCCAGCTGAAATTCCTGACCCAATACCATCATCATTCTGTTCATGTATAAAGCGGCGTTTTTGATCAGAAGGCTTGATACTTGATTGATTGTTCGGGATTTCATAAATAATTATCCGACTTCCTATATCTTTATTGATATTTTCGGTTTATTTGCTGTCCGAGTCTTAACCCTTTCTTTTCAGTATAGCAACAAGAAATCACAGAAGTATTTCATAAAGATTATATTTTGATACATGCCAACAGACGGTTTGCCGGCACGGCCCCGTTCCGTGTACTTCGGAACGGACGGGATTTCTTAATAACTGGAAAAGGCCGATGCGCCGGCGTTTTCCATCGCCTTTACACAACAGCCCGCGTTTGCGTTGCCGCTCAGAAGATCGCTTCGTCCTTCACCTTCTCCGCCTCGGCGCGCAGCATCGCCCGCTCGTCATCGGACAGCGGTTCGCTGCACGCGTCGATATGATCCACCATAAAGCGCTGGTGCGCGATATTGCCGGGCGGAATCAGAATGGCGGCGCCCTTCTCCATGCCGTATTTCATCGCGGCAACCGCGAGCGGCTCGTTATCCCAGATCGGCTTGCACCAGCTCTTGGGGAAGGCGTGCGTTTCGTCCTCCCGCCATTTGCGCTCGATCAGCGTTTTGATCGCGATCAATCCGATACCCTTCTTCCGCACGGCTTCGGAAATCCGGTTTCCCCAGCCGGAGGTCAGGCCCATCGCCCAGTTCATGGGAAACATCACCGTATCAAAATCAAACCGCTCCAGGCATTGCAGGGCCACG
>Ga0209203_1002023_pt1 | contig 14035 bp, 6 predicted proteins | sample AD_UKC109_MetaG_FD_184423 | JGI IMG/M metagenome (GOLD analysis project Ga0209203, IMG submission 184423) | Active sludge microbial communities of municipal wastewater-treating anaerobic digesters from Hong Kong - AD_UKC109_MetaG (SPAdes)... | ecosystem: Engineered > Bioreactor > Anaerobic >...
GTCTATTGCTGTAACGCTTATTTTTTGTGACACTCCCTTTTTCTTTTCCGTTTCAAGAAGCAGGTCAAATTTTTGAGGCTGACCATATGCGATCTGAAGGTCTTTAACACGGCCTTTAAGAACTCCCTCTATCTTCCCGAAAGAAGTGCCGGTTGTCAGTTCTGAAAGGTTCAAACCATTCCAGTGTGAATTAAGATTAAAGACAGGCGCATATGAAAATAGCCCCGATGCACCTATTTCGCTGAAAACTATTTCGCCATCGAATATATTTGCACGTATGCGGCCGCTGCTTCTGATTTTATTTTCCTGAAAATAAATTGTATCCAGCTTCCCGGATATTTCCCCTTCAACAGATCGCGGCCAGAATCTTGATATCATTGGATTGATATCTACAGATGTCATCTCAAGGTCTGTAAGGATAGAAAACTGAGGCCCAAAAATGTCCCTGCAGATAACAGGTCCGATCTGTACTTCCCCGCCCGGAATTTTGATGGTTGTAGGATATGGTACCCTCAATGAATTAGGACCTGCTTCCAGAGTCAGGGACAAGGTCTGTTCCGGAAGCCAGGGAATGTCCATTTTATCCACTTTCAGTTTACCCTTACCGGGGATTTTGCCCAACAACGTCTTCCCGGTTTGATAATGCATCGGCAGGTCTAAATCGACGCCATCTAATGAGACCCCTTTATCATGTGATGAAAAAATGGCATCTTGCAATAAAAAGTGGCCCAGCAGTTCCAATTTTTCCTCTGTCTTATTCAGAATCAGATCAGCGGAAACCTGGCCATCAATGTTGAGATCGTTCAGGAAAGGCTTTTCAGATTTGAATGGTTCCAATACAAAGGCATTAAAGCCTGGCTTCAGGCTGGTCTCAGGAACTGATATTGAAAGTGATATGTGCCTACCTTCAGGCCTCTTTAGAACCATTCCATGACCTTCGGCGTTAAGGATACCTTTTAATCCGAGACCCGCCTTTGAAAACCGGAAGCATTTTCCGGGAATGTCATAATCTGCACTGCACGAAGAAAAAAAGGGACTTTTATTCAGATCAAGATAGAACACATCATAAAGTATTTCACCTTCCCGGATATCCATAACTGCATTTCCGTTAAGATGCAGTTTCTGCAAATACATTTCACCGTTTGCCTTTACGGCAGCGGAGAAATTTTCACCAATGCAGCTTGAGTCCTGATTTTGAAGGCTATATTTTTTGAATTCCAGATCAGATGAAAAATTCAATAGACCATTCTGTTTAAGAACTGCATCTACCTGAATAAAATCAGTTCCCTTGAATTCCCAGCCAGGTGGCAGGAGCTCAAGGGCAATAGCTGATTGCGTAAGATTTATATCCTTTCCCTGAAGACGTAAATCAGTGCTTTTGCCGTCGGATTCCAAAGATATATTCAGATTTTTCAAAAGAGAGGAATTAATCTCGATCCCGGGTATTAAAAACGAGCGGTTCTTCCAGTTGAATGACCCGTTCTTAAAATAAAACTGAACATCATTAATGGGATACCGTTTATTTCCAATAGTGATGTATGACTCTGGAATATTGGCACTAAAATCAGATAATACAAACTCCGGCACTTTACCGTATAAAGTAAGGCTTATTTTGAATGGCTTAAGCTCTATTCCTTCTGCTGATAAGACAGCATTATCTGCTTTTATGCCGGCCGATATTTTTAAGTCGGGCAATTGACCTGCAGCCCTAAAGTCTGCATTAATAAGGCTTTCCAACAGGAGGCCTTCTTTTGTGTAAGAGAGACTGTTATCATTCAGCCCGGCTATCAGGTTAACGTTCCAGGCCCATTTTTCACCTGCCTTATTCCCCTGAACATCTCCCTTAAAGGAGACTTTGCCTGATATGGAAAATGGATCAATTATCTCTTTTTTCGGTAAAGGAATAAGATGTCTGAGTTGCTGCGGTGAAACAGTGCATTCAGACAGATCGATTTCAATAAAAGGGTCGGCTCCAAAAGATCCATTTCCCAGGGCTTTCAACAGGAGGACGTCTTCTATCTCTACATTAAATAGTTTTAAGGTCCCCCTTTTTTTAATGAGATCAAATATAATTCCTGCCGTTACATCTATGTCAAGGGGAGATGATTTTTCCTGTTTCAGTTTTAGCGTTGTGCCTCGAAGATTCAGATTTGCAGAGTCAAATGCAAGATTTCGGTGTTTGTGATTGTAAATGACTTCTGAATACAGGTCCAGGGCCTTCACATCAGCATCAGGGCTTCTGAAGGTCGCTTTCTGAACTTTCATCGTGCATCTTATTTCCGGATCAATAAATTTTATGGCACGGTCAGTGGTTATTGAAATTTTATTTGCGATAAAACTTGTTTTTTCAGAAGGCAGATCGACTGAAATGCCAAAGGACATCTCTATCTTACGATCATCATTTAGGTAAGCGTTTATTCCTTTCAATTCAGCAAGACCATTTCCTGATTTTGCGGTGATGGTGCCATCCTTGATTTCGACCCTTCTAATTTCGACATCTCTGAAGAATAAAAAATGGAACAGCCTTTTCGCTATTCCAGACAGGTATGAGGAGCCTTTTGCTCTGTATCTTTCAGTACCAAGATTTGCTCCAGGTGCAATCTGAGATGAAAGGCCGTTGACCTTCAGGGATTCTACAATCAGGGTTTTATGGCCAAACCGGCCTTCAAGACTGAGGTCTGCTGACAGGTCAGTAATATTCAGAAAGTAATTTTGCGATTTACCCTTTGGTCTCAATGAGACACCTTTTGCACGGATATTTAATGGTTTGATGGAATAGTATAATTCGCTGACATTTAAATATGCGCCGAAAGATTCAGGAAGGGATTTCTCTAAAAATGATTTTACAGCTGAAGGTTGGAAATAATAATAAAGCACTATTCCTGATATCGTGCCCAGGAGGATAAAGATTGAAGAAAAAAGAATAATAAAAATTTTGATTCTTGTTTTCATTATCATTGATTTGGATTCATTTCATTTACCGATATGCTGATAGACTTATGGCCAGGGAAAGAAATAAGGGTTGAAATATAGATTAATGAAAATTGCTGCCGGGTTTTTCAATAATCTATCTGCCGTCCAACACTTCACGTACTTTTTGAATTAGTTTTTTGAAGGACAGTGGCTTGGCAATAAAGTCAAATTCTTTGTCTTCTATACCTTTGTCGAGGATGATATCCTTTGTATATCCGCTGGTAAATAGCACCTTTATATAGGGATTTTTCTTCCGTATCTCCTCGTAAACCTCCCGTCCGTTCTTTTTTGGCATCACTGAGTCAATGATAATAAGATCGATGTTTCTGTGCAGTTGATACTTTTTTATTGCATCCTCACCATCTACTGCTTCAATCGTATTATAGCCATACTGCTGAAGCGATTCGCGTATAAAGTTCCTTACTCCTTCATCATCTTCCGCTATAAGGATTGTCTCATTTCCAGCCGTTATAACGGCTGTTACAAGAGGTTCTTCATGGGCATCCATCTTTACTAAGGGCAGGTATATATAAAAGGTGGTCCCATGGCCGGGTTCGCTGTCAAGGCTGATGAATCCGTGGTGCTGATTAATGATGCCGTAGGCTGTCGCAAGGCCGAGTCCTGTCCCCTTACCGATTTCTTTTGTGGTGAAAAAAGGATCAAAGATCTTTTCACGAGTTGATTTGTCCATACCCGTCCCTGTGTCGGAGATCTTTATCAGTACATATCTTCCTGGTGATCCAAACCCGTTAGCTTTTATGAAGGATTTGTCCATGTCAACAATGTGCGTCTCTATCCTTAAGATACCGCCCTGGGCCATTGCATCCCTCGCATTGGTGACAAGGTTGAATAGAATCTGGTCTATCTGGGTTTTATCCGCCATGGCAACCGTATGGTCGTCCACTAGGGATATGCTGATCTCTATATCCTCCGTAAGGAGTCTCTTAAGCAATTTTTTTGTTGATTCTATTACATTATTAATATCAAGGGGGACAAGGGTTGCCGGCTGCTGCCTGCTGAAGGTCAGAAGGCTCTTTGTAAGGTCTGCTGCCTTTTCCGAGGCTGAGAGTACCTGATCTACATATGGCCGCAGGGGATTTTCATCTTCCATCTTCATCTGAATAAGAGTGGCATATCCCATAAGACTGGTTAGGATATTGTTGAAGTCATGGGCAATGCCTCCTGCAAGGGTGCCTATAGCCTCTGTTTTCTGTGCCTGACGAAGCTGTGATTCAAGATGCCTCAGCTCTGTAATGTCCTCACAGGTCATCAGGTATTCGCCGGAAATCAGAACCGAAGGAATAAATGTTATAATCTTCTGGGTTTTGTCTTTGCACGTAACGTTGAAGACCCTTGGTTTTTTTTCACCGGGCTTGACATCCTCCATGTCTTCCACCCAGGTTGAAATAACGGAATGCCTGTATTCAGAATCCGGGAATGCCTTTCTGAACCATGTCCTTCCATTACTTATTTCATTCAGATCGTAACCAAACATTTCTTTGAATTTGGGATTTATATATGTAAAATGATCGCTGTCGATGAGTGCCATTCCAAATGGTGCATTGTCTGAGAGGGTTTTCAGATTCTCCTTTTCCAGAAGGATATCTTTTTCTATTTTCTTGCGATTTGTTATGTCAGTAAGAAAGTTTAGTGTCGCCTGTTTTCCTTTCCAATCTATCAGGATTGCAGTCAATTCACCCCAGCGGATACTTCCGTCCATACAGACTACACGGAAAGAATACGGATCAGAAACAAGTTCACCTTTCAGACGTCTCAAGTGCTGTTTCATTACCATATCACGGTCTTCAGGATGGACAAACTCGATAAATGGCCTTGTGCTAAGTTCTTCAATTGTATAACCGGTAACTCTGGCTGTTGCCGTGTTTACAAAGGCAAGTTTCATGTCCTGAATTACGAAAATGCCTTCCAGGGCATTCTCAACAAGGATACGGTATTTTTCTTCACTCTCCAGCAGGGCCTTCTCCGATTTTTTCCGTTCGGTTATGTCCTCTATTGTCCCTTCATAGTAAACAATCGTGCCTTCTTTGTTTCTTATTGCCCGTGATGTCAAAGATACCCATATTGGGTTTCCGTCCTTATTTAATAATTGTGTCTCAAACCCCTTAGTGACTTCAGATTTTTCAAGGAGTTTTATTAAGTTATAGCGGTCTTCCGGCTCCGCGTAAAGCTGTTTGCTGATATTGGTAATGTTCTCCATCAATTCCTGAGGTGATTTATATCCGAACAGCTTTGCCATTGCTGGATTGGCCGAAATGAATTTCCCTTCCGGCGTAGTCCGATAGATCCCTTCCATGGCACTCTCAAAAAGGGAGCGGTATTTTTCCTCGCTTTGCCTCAGGGCCTCTTCACGGAGAGTAATATCCCTTGTTTTTTCTCGGACCAGAGTCCTCAGCCTCACGTTCCAGGCCCATACAATGAGTGATAGTAAAAGAAGTCCTCCAACAATAACGGACAACGGCAACAGGTAGCCAGGAAATGCTTCTCTGCCGTATTTTGTGCCCAGCCATTTTGTTCTGATTTTCTGTAAAAGACCTGATCTTTTGGCCTGATGTATCCCTTTGTTAAGTATACGTATGAGGAAGGCGTTCTCCTTGTTTGATGCCATACAGTTATTGCCGATATAGAGCGGTTCACCCACTTTTTTGATATAATCTGTAAGGCGGTTTTTGTAGATGTGGTAAAGGACGATCTGCTCGTCACCTATTACTGCATCTGCCCTGACTTCTATGACCATATCCATGGCTTCTGCAAAGTCTTCCGTATCAACCCTGTTAAAGGATATATTTCTGAATTCAAGAAAATCCCTGGCATAGTCCCCCTTCTGGATTGCAACTGTCTTACCTTTGAGATCTTCCATATTCTTGATGTCAGTTCTTTCGGCCTTCACAAAAATATATGCAGGAACTGTAAAGAGGGTTTCGGTAAACTCGAATCTTTCCTTTCTGTTTTCACTGTAAAAAAGGTTTGTGATTATATCGGCTTTGCCTGAAAGTACAGCTTCCTGCGCCTGCTGGAATGTCATATTAATAAATGCCGGTTTAAAGCCGATTTCAACTGCCATCCAGCGTACGATATCAGGCATCATGCCATCGATTTGACCTTCTTCGTCCAGAAACTCGAAGGGAGGGTATCTTGTTTGACTTGCGAATATGATTGTGTCTTTTGTAAGAAGGTATTCTCTTTCCTCGCTGGAAAGCTCAAGGGCAAAAACAGGGGATATGGATATAAGCAGAAGTGTTAAGTTAATATAGCATACAGAAAGAAACTGCTTCGTTTTTTTTGTTATAACCATGCCATGCTCTTTTCTTATAAAACTTCGACCTTCCATTACCATAAGACCTGACTGAAAAAGTCCTTTGTAACATTCTGAACACTTAGTATGTGATTATACATTAAAAAAAATCAAATTCCATAAGAAATAAACATGGTTCTATGCATTCTTAAACTGGATTAGCGAGGAACAGGATGCAGGATAGAGATTTACTCATGGTGCAGGGCTTCAATAGGGTCCATTCGAGCGGCCTTCAATGCCGGGAAGTAGCCGAAGATAACCCCTACTGCCGCTGAGAACAGGAAGGCGATGATGACTATACCAGCGTTAAATACGAAAGGCACATGCAGTATGCCAGCAAGGATGAAGGAGCCGATTAGGGCCAGCACAATGCCGAGTAAACCGCCGAAAGAGGAAAGCACAACTGCCTCAACCAGGAACTGCATCAGCACCTCACGCTCAAGTGCACCGATTGCGAGACGGGTGCCGATCTCTCGCGTGCGCTCGGTGACCGATACCAGCATGATGTTCATGATTCCTATTCCGCCAACCAGAAGACTGACAGCGGCCACTGCACCAAGTAATGCGGTGAGCAGCCGTGTAGTCCCTGTGAGCGTTTGAGCTATTTCCTTCATGTCCATAACGTTGAAGTTATTATCCTCGCTCGGGGAGAGGTGGCGGCGTTCTCGCATTAAGCTTTCAATTTCCTTTTGAGCTTTCTCAGTTGCTGCGCCTTCCTTAACCGAAACCTGGATGAGGCTGATGTCCTTATTGCCGGAAATACGCCGCTGAAAGGCACGGATCGGTATTATTACCAGGTCGTCCTGATCCCTTCCCATGGTACTCTGGCCTTTGGCTTCCAGCTGGCCTATTATTATGCATGAGAGCTTCCCAAGACGGATTTTATCTCCCAGGGGATTTTGCGCTCCAAAGAGATTGCTGCGAACAGTGTCCCCCAGAATACAGACAGCAGCACCGGTCCTTAATTCGCTGTCACTGAATTGTCTGCCTGCCCTGATAGGTCGGTTGGTGACTTTAAAGTAATTATTATCAGTCCCGGTGACTGTTGTTGACCAGTTTTGATTTCCGTAGATAGCCACGACCGAACGGGATGAAACAGGTGCCACGGCGGCAATGGAATTGACATCCCTTGCAATGGCTTCGGCGTCATTAAGTTTGAAAAGTGTGGGTGAGGAAGATTGGCCTGGCCCAAGCCTCCTGGAAGGAGTGACCATTATAAGGTTGCTGCCCAGGTTTGCAATCTGCTGGGTGATCTGGGCAGTAGCGCCGCCACCTAATGTAACCATGGTTATGACCGCAGCTACCCCTATAAGTATCCCCAGAATGGTAAGGAAGGAACGCATTACATTGCGCTTGATTTCACGCAGGGCAAGCAGTATTGAATTCCATAACATTATGCTGTAACCCCGTTCTGCAGATCCGATTCAACCAGACCATCCATAAAATGTACAATACGGTTTGCATAGGCAGCCATATCATGTTCGTGAGTTATCATTACAATAGTAATTCCCTGATCACGGTTTAATTCGGTAAGTAATTCCATTATTTCACGGCTGCGAGCGGAATCCAGGTTGCCAGTAGGCTCGTCAGCCAACAGAACAGACGGCTCTGTAACGATGGCGCGGGCAATGGCAACCCTCTGCTGCTGACCTCCGGAGAGTTCGCCGGATGTATGGTATTCCCATCCTTTCAGACCCACAATCTCAAGTGCCTCAGCCGCGCGCGATCTACGTTCCCTGGCAGGAACTCCTCGATAGATCAGGGGTAACTCTGTATTCTCCAGCGAAGAGGTGCGGCTTAAGAGGTTGTATCCCTGAAACACAAATCCCAGGTAAAAGCGCCTTAACAAAGCACGCTGTGTTCGTGTCAGTTGACCTACTTTAATGCCCTTGAAAATATAAATTCCGTCTGTAGGAGTATCCAGACAGCCAAGAATGTTCATGCAGGTGGATTTTCCAGAACCGCTCGGTCCCATCACCGCGACAAAATCGCCCTGATAAATCTTAAGATCAATGCCACGCAGGGCATGCATGGCCGCCTGGCCAATGCCGTAAACTTTCGTTACGCTTTTCAGCTCAATTAGAGGCCTTTTTTCTGTCTGGCTTGAGGCTGTCATATTCATTTCCCGGTATTGATGATATCGACCACAAGCTTCATCCCAGGTTCAATTTCTCCTTTCAGCACCTCTGTCATGACTCCGTCTGAGGTTCCGACGGTGATTGGAATGGCTGAAGGTTCGCCGTCCTTCAATACCCACACGCGCTGCTGATTCCTGTCAGAATTCATGCTCTTGTTTTTTTTGGAAGTAAATCGGGATGGTGGACGGGGAAGCAGCATCCCGACAATGCCTTTTGAAGACCTCTTTTCCTCAACCGGAGGGGCAAAGCGCAGGGCCGTATTTGATATCAGGATTGCGTCTTCAACTTTCTTGACCATGATATCAGCAGTGGCCGTCATTCCGGGGCGCAGGGACAAATCTGAATTGTCCACTTTCAGGACGGTCTCGTACGTAACTACACCCTCTACGGTTTTGGAGCCAAAACGTGTCTGGGTGATTCGTGCCTGGAAGGTTCGATTCGGATATGCATCCACGCTGAATGTGGCATCCTGGCCCTCTTTTACCTGTCCGATATCCGCCTCGTCTACATCCACATGGAGTTCCATTTGAGTCAGATCTTCGGCCAGCGTGAACAGGACCGGGGCCTGAAATGATGCAGCCACAGTCTGTCCCGGCTCCACGCTTCGGGTTAGAACAATACCGTTTATGGGAGAGCGTATGACCGTTTTGGACAGATCTGTTTTTATGGCTTCCAGAGTTGCCTGGGCCTGTGAGACCGATGCTTTGGCACTGGCCTGGTCGGCCTTTGCCCGTTCAAACGCAGCCTCTGCAGCATCGAGTTCGGACTGGGACGGAACCTTTTTATTGCTGAGTTTCCATACATTCTGCATCTGAATAAATTTTGTGCTGGTTTCTCTAACGGTAGCCTGCGCCTGCTGTACTTTTGCCCTGGCTGATTCAAGAGCGGCTTTGGATTGAGTTACCTGGGCCTCAAGTTTGGATGTGTCCAGCCTGGCCAGGATCTGGTTTACTTTTACATGGTCGTTGTAATCCGCTTCCACACTTTTTACTATTCCGGAGAGCTCGCTTCCCACATCAACCTGGTTGGTGGGCTGCAGTGTGCCTGTTGCAGTCACAATAACAGTAAGGTTTCCTCGCTGAACTTCCTGGGTCTTATATTGTATTTTATTAGATTCGTCGGACATACGCCAACGAAAGATCATAAACGTGGCCATGCCAGCGATTAGAATCAGAAATGCCAAAGCAAGCCATCGCCTTATCCGTTTACCCCGGCTTTGATTGAGGTTGAGGCCAAGCGTTTCGGCAACATCATATTCAGGATTATTTTTTGATTTCATTTGTTTTCTCGCTTAACAAGCTGGTGTTTTCCTCGGAAGCCATAGTGCTCCATCCACCGCCGAGAGCCTTATAAATACGTATAAGGTTTGACGTTACAGTTCCTTCGCTTTGTGCAAGCTGATCCTGAAACGAAAGGAGAGATCGCTGGGCATCCAGGATATTGCTGAAATCGGTCAAACCAGCCTCATATTTCTGCTGTGCCAGATCAGCCGCATTTTTCGCAGCCTGAGTTGCCTTAAGCAGTCTGTCTCTTCTTTGCTGCTCCCCTGCATAGGCAACAAGACTGTTTTCAATTTCCTCCAGGGCATCGAGTATGGTGATCTCATATTTTATCAGAGCCTGCTCCTGAAGTGCTGACTGAACCTCGATATTATTGCGTATAGCACCTGCGTCGAAAATCGCCCAGCTGATTCCGGGCCCGCCGCTTATAGTTCGACTGTCGGACGATGAAGGGTTACTAAGTGAAAGAGTTTCCAGGCCGATAGATCCCTTCAACCTGAACCTGGGGTATAAATCTGCCGTAGCCACTCCAATCCTTGCAGTCTGTGCAGCCAGTTCACGTTCTGCCTGCCGCACATCAGGTCGGCGTCTCAGGACATCGGCAGGGAAGCCAATTATTACCTTTAAGGGAATCACAGGTATGGGCTCACGTTTTACCAGTTCATCATGAACCTTTCCCGGCTGTTCTCCCAGGAGCACGGCAACGCGGTTCATGGCTTCCTGCAATCCAGTTTGCAGAGTTGGAATTTGCGATCTGGTGTTTTCAAGATTGTAGCGTGCCTGCTGCAAAGCGAGTTCATCACTAAGACCCGCCTGGTAACGCCACAGGATTAATTTATGGGTTTCAGCCTGGGCCTCAAGGTTGGCCTCCGCCATATTAAGCCGTGTCTGAAAGGTGCGTACCTCGAGGTAGTTTAAGGCTACCTCTGCGAGCAAAGAGACCATCACATCGCGCAGATTTTCCCGGGTGGCCTGGAGATCAGCCTCCGCTGCTTCTGCGGAGCGGCGAACACCGCCAAAAATATCCAGCTCCCATCCTGCATCAAAACTCGCAGAATAAAGATCACTGGTCTTGCCAGCACCCCTGTCTTCACTGGTGCGGCTCCAGCTTGCAGAACCGGTGGCGTCGAGGGTCGGGAAAAAGTCAGCCCTGGTTATTCCGCGTCGAGCCCGTGACTCTCGGATTCTCGCCCGCGCCTTTTTTAGATCAAGATTATTTGCTGAAGCACGTTTTATCAGTCCGGAGAGTTTATGATCGTTAAGCGTGGTCCACCACTCTGCCAGGCTTTCAGGATTCACCTCATGTTCAGTGAAACAGTCTTTAAGTTGTGTATGCCAGGCAGGTGAAACAGGAATCTCCGGAGGGGAATAATCCGGACCTACAGCCACACATCCTATAACAAGAGTGTTTACGAACACAGCAAGAAACCATGCTTTTAAGGTTATTATTTTCGGTTTTTTCATAAATGCATTCCGGCGGCAAACGTGTTAGTAAGATTTCGTGATGAATTGAAAAACAGCCACTAAAGGAAATGTCAAACAGGCTTTTTTTAAGATTAAATTGTTACTATTTTTGTTTACTGTCAGCAAGGACTTTCTAGGCATTTTTCAAAATCAGGGATTTTCTGCCGGGTTGACGAAAAAAATGAATTTATGATTTTTTGTGAATTCATCAAAGTTGATTGATTATCACTAAAATCTGTATAATAATTGACTGAAATTTGAAAAATATGCAATATTCCAATAAATAACAGCTATAATAATGTTGTTTTACAAAAAGACACTATGGCAGAAGGAAAAGAAAAACCTCTTTAAGGATATAATGGAGATGCCTGCTTGAAGATCAATCTCTGTGTAATCGGAGGATGAAACCCTATGCCCATAAAACCCACCTATAAAGAGCTGGAACGGAAAATAAAAATGCTCCAGGAAGAATCAGTCAAAGGTGAAATGGCCAGAGATGCGTTGAGAAAAAGCGAGGAGCAGTACCGTCGCCTTGTCGATAATGCAATGGAAGCCATTTTTGTAGCCCAGGGTGGCAAGCTTGTTTTTGTAAATCCAATGACGTCTTCTTTAACCGGCTATTCCCCTGAGGAACTCCAGGCTAAACCTTTTATTGAGTTTATTTATCCTGAGGACAGAAAAATGGTCATGGATCGCCATCTTGAGCGTATGAAAGGTGAGGAGATTCCCAGGGTCTATGCTTTTCGTATCTTAAATAAGAATGGCCCTGTTCTCTGGGTGGAATTGAATGCTGTCCTGATTGACTGGAAGGGAAAACCTGCCTCTTTAAACTTTATTCGTGATATTACGGAACGCAGAAAGGCTGAGGAGGCATTGCTTGAGAGTGAGACTAAGTTCCGTACGATCTTCGAGCATGCCAACGATGCTATTTTTCTGATGGATAGAGATATCTTTATTGACTGCAACGAAAAGACTCTGGAAATGTTTGACTGTATTAGGGAGCAGATTATAGGACAGCCTCCTTACAGGTTCTCGCCGGCTTTTCAGCCTGACGGAAGGGAATCTTCAGAAAAGGCCCTTGAAAAGATAAATGGGGCATTGCAGGGTGAAGCACAGTCTTTTGAATGGAAGCACTGTCGATATAATGGCACTGCCTTTGATGCAGAGGTCAGTCTGAATGCCATAAATACGGTTGGAAAAAACTATATTCAGGCTATTGTCCGTGATATCACAGACCGCAAGCGTTCGGAGGAAGAGATTTTAAATGAAAGAGAGAAATTTAAAACCCTTTCGGATAATGCTCCATTCGGGATGTTGCTTATTAATAATGATGGTAATTTTGTCTATATGAATAACAAGTTTACAGAACTGTTCGGTTATGACCTTTCCGATATTTCACATGGCAGGGAATGGTTCAGAAAAGCATTTCCGGATGATGAATACAGGCATTCGGTCATAGCAAAATGGCTGGAGGATTTCAGCAATGCCTCGCCTGGTGAGAAAATACCGAGAATTTTTGATGTTACGTGCAAGGATGGTTCAGTGAAGATAGTGAGTATCACTTCTTCATTGCTCATTTCAGGTAATTACCTTGTGACATTAGAAGATATAACCAAACAGAAAAAAGTTGAAATGCAGCTTCGCCAGGCCCAGAAGATGGAGTCAATAGGCACGCTGGCAGGAGGAATTGCTCATGATTTCAATAATCTGCTTATGGGAATCCAGGGCTATGCATCTCTGGTTCTGCTGGATCTTGAGCCGTCCCATCCTCATTATGAAATGATCAGACGAATTGAGGAACAGGTGAAGAGTGGGTCTGATTTAACCAGGCAGCTGTTGGGTTTTGCCCGTGGGGGAAAATATGAAGTCAGGCCCGCCAATATGAACGAAATATTAAAGAAAACAGTATCCATTTTCGTGAGAACAAAAAAAGAGATCACCATACATCAAAAATATGCCAGTGATCTCAGGGCTGTAAAAGTTGACCTCGGTCAGATGGAACAGGTATTCATGAATTTATTTTTGAATGCCTGGCATGCCATGCCCGGGGGCGGTGAGGTTTTTCTGGAAACGGAGAATGTTTTTATTGATAATGATCAGTCGTATCAGTATAAAATTCTGTTAGGTAAATATGTGAAAATAAATGTCACAGATACAGGTCAGGGAATGGATGCTAAAACAAAGGAGCGAATCTTTGATCCTTTTTTTACTACAAAGGAAATGGGGCGGGGGGTAGGGTTAGGCCTTGCGATGGTTTACGGGATAATCAAGGGCCATGGGGGCATGATTAATGTATACAGTGAGCCAGGTCATGGCACGACATTTACCATTTATATACCCGCTTCGGAGGAAAAAGTGGAAGAGGAAAAGATGAAGACTGATACAATTGTAAAGGGTACTGAGACGATCCTGCTTGTGGATGATGAAAAGGCGGTGCTGGATGTGACCAGAGAGCTGCTGATAACGCTCGGATATCAGGTTTATGAGACAGGAAATGTTGAGGAAGCACTTGAGATTTATACAGAAAAGAAAGATGACATTGACCTTGTCATACTGGATATGATCATGCCGGGGATATCAGGAGGAGAGGCCTTTAATCGTCTCATGGAGATTAACCCCGAAGTCAAGGTTTTGCTTTCAAGCGGATACAGCATCAACGGACAAGCACAGGAAATATTGGATCGAGGCTGCAAAGGCTTTATCCAGAAGCCTTTTCAGTTGAAGGAACTTGCTCAGAGTGTCAGAGCGGTGCTGGACTGAACATACACAGTTGGAGTGATTAATAAGTTTTTAAAATGAACAAAGAATCCGGGTCAATATGATTGCTGTACTGCATATTCAACAGCCTTTTCCGCATGAATAACTGT
>Ga0209203_1002025_pt1 | contig 14021 bp, 7 predicted proteins | sample AD_UKC109_MetaG_FD_184423 | JGI IMG/M metagenome (GOLD analysis project Ga0209203, IMG submission 184423) | Active sludge microbial communities of municipal wastewater-treating anaerobic digesters from Hong Kong - AD_UKC109_MetaG (SPAdes)... | ecosystem: Engineered > Bioreactor > Anaerobic >...
CTGCTCAACCATAGTAAAACCAGATTTCTTTCTCATATTCAGAAATTTTAGTGATGAATAATCTCCGAGTATAGAAAGAATCGCGTAATTTTAAACAGCTATCCGCGAAGGCGGATTTAGTTCAACATCGTGTATAAAACATTGGGGGTTAAGTGGATATCCGAGCGTTCTTCCCCGCTTCAAGTTCGGTGTAACTGGACAGGATAGTAGCCCGCAATCCCCAACATTTCATACACGTAACCGTTGGCAGCAAGTGTAAAGGACGACCCGACAACAACAAAGAGACGACTATAAACAGAAAAAGTAAACCATTTTGACAGGTGAACACGGACATAGAAACGATATTACAAACGGACAGCATATAAACCGACACGCTGACCGACCCTATGTTTTTTATTTTTTTCCCACCGCATTTTTTAAAAACAATTTTATGCCAGCCCGCAAACGGCACATTGGCTTTTGCCCCAACCGCACAAGCCAACCCTTCAGGCAAAATCCAAAGAGCCGTTTTTTTGCCAACACGCTTTAAAAACATAAATTCAACGACTTAAATAGAGAATAAATGAACTACAACCCGAACGTTGACACATTTCTGAAAATATACTCTCAGAGCTTATTAAGTACAGGACTTACGAGAGGACTTGATGAAAGTACTTACATTCCGACAAGACTGGATACTGCTTTAAAAGATGATGTACTTCAAGGGAAAAAGAAACTTGTGGTTTTAACTGGAAATGCTGGTGATGGTAAGACAGCATTTATTCAGCTCATTGAAGAATCAGCCAAGAAAAATGGTGGCAATTTTAAAACTAAGACCGACAATGGATGTGAGTTCACTTTCAACGGATTTGAATTTGAAACACTTTATGACGGTAGCCAAGATTTTGAAGGCAAATCCAATGACTTGTTATTGAAAGAGTTTTTCAAGGCTTTTGAAGGCGAAAAAGAACCAACAGCTAAGATTGTTAAAATTATTGCCATCAATGAGGGTAAACTCAGAGATTTTATACTTAACAAAAGAGAATATTCGTGGTTGGGCAAACAAGTTTACAGGTATCTTGAATATGACAATTATAATCTGCCCGATTCCTTGGCTTTTATCAACTTAAACAACAGAGCAATTGTTGAACTGAACAATCCAAACTCAATTTTTGATGAACTGCTCAGCATTATTCTTGATGAAGATGGTGCCAAGAAAACTTGGGAACCTTGCCAAGAACAGAATTGTGCTTATGCTAATAGCTGTTATATCAAATACAATGTTGACAGCCTTAGAGACCAAAAGAAAGGAGCAGTTGTAAAACAACGACTTAAAGAGTTAATTCTTAGTATCTACCTGAAAAAAGAAAAGCATATTACAATGAGAGACATTCGTTCTCTCATCTCATTCATCATTTTCAATAAATACACTTGTTCACAGTTGCAAGCTGACATTGATGCTGGTAATAATTTACTTGACCGCTTCTATTACAACAATGCTTTTAACAAGGTTGAAATGGATAGAATGGTTTCCATATTAAGTGAGGTGGATGTAGCAGATATGCCATTGCCTAAGTTGGAAAACCATCTTTATTTTCTGAATCCTAAAACAGAACTAACCGAACATTTAATCACAAAAGCAGATTCAGGAAATAATCCTGACTTAAATTATTTAGAAGATTATTACATCAACAAGCCGGAAGGAACAAGTGATAATGATGAAACTCGAAAAGTGAATGCAGACTTGTTTCTATCTGCAATGAAAAGAAAACTATATTTTGAAGGAAATGATGAATATTTACAAGAGCAATTTTCAATTAGCCATTATTCATTCTTGCCATATCGATATTTTGAAACTTTCATTGAATTTCTCTCAACTGGTAAAGACCCACAAAATGATTTGCGAAACGATTTGGTTTTGGCAATCTCAAAATCAGAGAAAATATACAATGACGAAGTGGGTAGAGAGAATGTTTGTATCAGCAGTAATAGTCTAAAAAAGTCAACTACCAAAGCATTTTACGGTTTTACGGCTGCTGACTTTGAAGTGGTATTGCCTGATGTTGGTAATCAAACCAACTACATTGAATATTTTCCCGACCACATTATTTTCAGACACATTGACAAAACCGCATCTTTGGAAATTAACATTGACCTTTTTGAAATCCTAATGCGAATAAAAGAAGGCTATGTTCCAACATCCATTGAAATCAGAACTTTCTTCTTAAACCTTGAAATGTTCAAGCGGAGAATTTTGGCAAAGCGTTCAACGGTTGTATTCTTAACAGAGGATGATACAAACCTTTACAAGTTTGAAAAAGCCAGTTCAGGAAAGTTAGTACTAAGCAAAAGCAAATAATTATGGCACTAGATAGAAAACAAAAAGCTTTTAGATATTTTTCAATAATGCCAATTGATGCCAACAACATCAATTTTGAACAGGCAGTTGTAAGATTATTGGTGCTGTTACATACAAAAGGAAAAGTAATTGCTAAAACTAATAAGGACACTTTATACCCTGAAAGTTTAGTTGAAATACTTAAAGAGAATGGGCATCACTTTGAAGGAATCACCGACCCGACAAGAGAACGTTTAATGAAGAATTGGATTTCTGCTGACTTTGCAACAACTGTGGTAGAAGGGAAAGGCAGACAAGGTAGAGCAAGAATTTCTAATTTAAAACCACTTCACCTAAGTACAATAAAACTACTCGACCCGAGAATCAGAAGTCAAGACAGAGATATTTCAGTTTTCCTTTACAATGTTTTTAAAGGAACTGCTGTTGCAAGCGACAATGATTATTTGATGTCTTATTTGCTTGAAGGAACAAAAAGAGATGGTCAATTTAATTTGGTGGTTGATAATGATAAGTTTAACGAACTTGATATTGAGACACAGTTCTTATTGAGACTTTTAGATAATTTCAGAGTTGACTTGCCATCCACTAATGCCAGGCTAGTACCTGATTACAAGTTCTTATGTGAAGCACAACAGAAACAGTTTCTTTTTGACACAATGAAACTGTTGGTTTACAAAGATTCAGTTCCACGAAGAGAGTTATTTAATTACATCACAGTATTATTCAACTTCCACACGGCTTTATATGCAATGAAAGCCTATAATCAAATCAATTCTTTGGTTGAAAATGGGAAGTCGAAATGTGGCACTTGTGTTTCAATAAAGAGTGAGGCAGATTTTGGGAAATTGTGTAAATGCGATTTTCAACCGAAGATATTTGTTGACATCACTCTTGGACAAGACAAAATATGTGATGCTCTTTCAAAGCGTTCTATTGACAGCGATTACAATGAAATGTATCGCTATTTTAAATCACATTACAAATTGGTAAAACTGGCTGAGTTTGCCAAAACTCAGGGTAATCAAGAACCTACAGTTGACCAACTTGTTGGCTTTTTGTCTAATCCAAATGTTGAAGGTTTTTTCACCTTCAAATTAGGTGAAATTGCAACGGATGAAGATTTGAGTGAAGACCCAGATGTGCAGGCTATCTTAGCTATGAATATACCTGCATTGGATAAGTATGTAGAGATTCTTTGTAATGATAAATCGAATTGGAAAAACCTTGTTGCAAGACACAAAAAGTTAATGAACGGACTTTGCAATATGAACCGTGAAGATGGCTTCCTGCAAGGTGGTAGAGGAAAAAAGAGAAAATACGTACTAGGAAATGTTTTATTAGAAGTACTTGTACAATTGGCTGTGGTAAGTGCAGATTTTAAAGGATTCCGAACTCAACCCATCACCATCGTAAGTTTTGTAGAATGGTTAAAAGACCGCTATGGCATTTACATCAACGAATGGCCAAATGGTTCTGACAGTCCTGAAACAGCCAAAGCATTGACAAATAATTTTAACGCATTGAAAGACCGTTTGAGACAGCTTGGTTTCTATACTGACCTTTCTGATGCGTCAAACTCTCAGGTAATTAAACCGAGATTTAAAGTTGAACCTGAATAAAATATTAAAATGAGCGATACAAAAAATATGGAATTAAATGAACCTGCAATGGACTATGTAGCCAATGTGGAAATACCAGATGGCAAGATAGCCGATTACATTACGGGGAAATATGTAAAAGAAACAGAACAAGAAGCTGTTCGGCAAAACTTTGAAAGAACATTGGTGGAGGAATATCAATACTCAACTACCGATATTCAGGTGGATTACACTATCAAAGTTTGGGATGGCGATAAGCAGAAAAACAAAAAAGTGCCTTTGGTGGCAATGCACCACGACAAAGACGAACCTTATGTATTGGTGATGATTGCCAGCCCTAAATCTAACCCAACTGATAAAAGCGGTGGTGCTACAGATTTAGAGCAGTGGCTGGTTGATGTGCCAAGTGCTGAGTACGGTTGCTGGACGAATGGGATTGAAACCATCTACTTTCAAAAGAAAAAAAGCAAGTTTGAAACGGATGTTTTTCCAGTTAATGACTTTCCTAGATTTGGTGAAGATGCTTCGTCTATTTATACAACCGACCGCAGAAGATTAAGGGTTGCAACAGGAAACAACTTGCTTTATGCCTTCAAGCGTTGCCACGATTACATTCACGCCAACCAAGGCGGAAGTAAGGAGCAAATATTTTGGGAATTCCTAAAAATATTATTTGCCAAAATTGAGGACGAAACCCACGGAGGCAGACCCCGATTTGCCATCCGCAGTGCAGAGGAAAGAAATGATAAGCAAGGCCACAAAGAAGTTAAAGACAGAATTGAAATTCTTTTCAAAGAAGTTCGCAAACGGAACGAGTTCAACGGATTATTTGATGCCCAAACCGAAGGTTTGCTTTTCAACCCTGAAACCATTTCTTATATCGTAGCTCAATTAGAGAAATACGATTTCATTCACTCATCGGTAGATGTGAAAGGTGTAGCTTATGAAACCATTGTAGGCCCAACTTTAGAGGGTACAAAAGGTGAATTCTTCACACCAAGAAATGTGGTAAAAATGGTGGTAAAAATGCTTGACCCCAACCCGGGTGACCGCATTTATGACCCTGCTTGTGGTACGGGTGGTTTCATTGTAATGGCATTTAACTATGTAAGCGAAAAACTTCGCCAAAAGCACAAAGCCAATTGGAAAAACCCCAACAAACCAACCGAAGCAGAAGAAAAAGCTTTATTTGACGAAATCCATCAGTCAGGTTACAACATATTCGGAACGGACTTCAACAGCAATTTGGTGAAGGCCGCCCAAATGAATATGATTATGAATAATGATGGCAGAGGTGGTTTGTATGCTGAGAATGGTTTGGAAGACCCCAATGCTTGGAAATCGAAAGAAGCTAAACAAAAAATACAATTAGGCTCGATGGATTTTGTAATGGCTAATCCACCCTTTGGAGCCAAGATAAAAATTGACCGAAACGAAATTCTGGAACGTTATGAATTGGCTCACGGATGGAGCAAAACCGAAGATGGTAAATGGGTACAGGAGGGTAATTTGAAAAATGCTTTAGAACCCGAAGTGCTTTTTGTTGAACGTTGTATCAAACTCTTGAAACCCGGTATTGGTAAATGCGGCATTGTATTGCCTGACAGTATTTTGAGCAATCCGGGTTATGCGTATGTACGCTATTGGATTTTGCAAAACTGCCAAGTGCTTGCCAGTGTTGATTTACCTGTAGAAACCTTTCTACCACGTACAGGCACACAAACCAGTGTGTTGATACTCCGTAGAAAAAGCGACCAGGAAAAGCTGATGGAAAGTATGAGTGGTCAAATGCGGCCTTATGAGATTTTTATGGCCAATGTGAAAAAGGTGGGCAAAGACCGCAGAGGTGGTTTTGTTTATAAGAAGGATGAGAAAGGACGTGAAATCGCAAACAGGGATTTATACAAACCCTTTGCAGAATCTACCATCCTTGACTTTTTACCAGTAGTAGAGACTACCGGAAGAATTGTGGATGATGAGTTGCCGATTGTAGCAAAGTTGTACCACCAAAAAAATATAAAATGAGTGAATCAGCACTAACAATATCTAATTATTTTTCAGATTTAGATGTTTCTCTCAAATCTTCGAGTGAAGCATCAAAAGGTGATTTTAGACTTGATTCAGGTTATTATACAAACTCAGAAAGTATTATTCACAGCGTTGAAACAAAACCACTAAGTGCTTTCTGTAGAGGAGTTTTTATGGGGCCTATTTTTAAACGTGACGAAGTAGAAAATGAAAAATATGGTATTAGATTTTTAGCAAGCAATGAAATTGTATCATACGAGAAAAGTGATAATTACATTACTAAAGAACAAGCTATAAAATTTGATTTGATTGTAAAGAAAGGGATGATACTTGTTACAGGTTATGGTACTATTGGTTCACTTAGAATTGTAGACAATATTATTGATGGTTTAGCAATAGCAGATAATGTTACAAGAATTATCCCAAAAGAAAATTTAGGATACATTGCTTGCTTTTTATCATCTTCTATTGGAAACAAACTTTTAAATGATTATGCTTCTGGCTCAGCAGTTCGGTTTATTCAAGCACCCCAAATTGCTAAAATACCTGTTCCAGTAATAGATGAATCAATCATTGAAAGCATAAACCATCTATTTCTTGAAGCTGTTACTTGTAGAGAACATTCACACGAATTATTGGAAAGTGCTCATAAACTTGTTCTCCAATACAACAACCTTCCCCCACTTTCCAACATCACACCTGAAACCATTGCAACAGATGGCGAAGTAGAAATACGAATGACAGGATTAGATGAGTTTACCCAAGATTATCGCTTGGATGCTCATTTTTATAATCCAATGGCTAAGTTGATTGTCGAAAACATCACTAAACATTGCCCTAAGAATGACAAGCTTTTTAATGTGGCAGATTGTTCATTTAGAGGCAGTCGTTCTACCAGAAACTATGTTGACAAGGATAATGGAATTGCATTCTTATCAGGTAAAAATATTATTCAAATAAGACCTGACTTCAAATACATTTCAAAATCGGAGACTGCCAATCTTGATGATATGTTATTGTCAGAAGGTCAAATTTTAATTTCTAGATCAGGCACACTTGGAAGAACAGTTTTGATTTACAAAAACTATGAAGGTTGTGCTGCATCAGAACACTTAATTAGGGTTAAGCCAGATGCCCAAATTATAGATTCAGGATATTTATATGCTTTTCTTTCATCTGACTACGGTTATCATCAATTATTGAGATATAAACACGGAGCTGTAATTGATGAAATTACAGAAGACCAAATTAGTCAATCAGTCATACCGCTTCCATCTGACAAACAACAAAAAGAAATAGGCGATTTGGTTCGCAAAGCTTATGAATTGAGAGCAGAAGCCATTAAACTGGAAGATGAAGCCCAGGAATTATTAACCCAAGCACTTACCCAAGCATAAAGTTTTTACGATATGGTAACGATAACGCAAAAAATATACTTTGAAGAAATAGCACAGGCGGTTTTCAACGACCTGAAAGCAAAATTGCTCAACAAGCAACGCAATCACTGTTTGCGGGTAGATTATTTGCCCAAAGATGTAATGCACTTTGCCTGTGAGAAAATAAACACTGATGCAGAACTGACTGCAAAGCAAGTAGAAGCTTATATATTAACCGATAAAAAGTCAGCACCTTTTGAAGTAGAAAGCGGTCGTTTGATTGAGTTGCGTAACCGTTTGGATTTTGGTGTGTTGGTTGTGTTTATTCCGCAGGGTTTTAAAGGTGCAGCCGAAGACAGCTATGACATTCATACTTTTGAATCGTATGACTTGGCAGGAGTATTGGCACAACACCGAAACGCTATCATCAATAGTTTCCCAGAAGAGCAGCAAGCCATTGTAAAATCGGTAATGGAAACTTCTGTTGCCCGTAAACAGCGAATCGAAAATCAATTGCGTTATCTATTGGCTTTAAAAAATGACGAATGCACTTGGGAAACAGCAGGAGGCTATTTGCACCATCTTAATTTGATTCCTGATTTGAAGTTGAAGGAAGAAGATGTTCAGGCTCGTTTACTTCGTAATGGCGAATGTGTTGACCAATTAAGTGACACCGACAAAACTATTTTCCTTGCCATAGAAGCAATGGTAAATAAAGGACTTGATCCAAGCCACGGAGAAATCAAAAAACATTTGTTAGAGTTTTTCCGCAATCAGAATCAGGTAAAAGTTAGAGATTGGACAGAAAAAATATTGACTGATAAGGACTGGCTTAAAAAAATCAGTTTTGACAAATGGCGTTTCAAAGATTTGGCAGGTGACCAGATAGAATTATTTTTAGAACCATTCCGAGATAAGTCAGGAAACCCATTAAGCACAACAGGTTTGGCAGTTGAAGGCGACAATCTTTTGGCTACAACCAACACCAAATTAAAAGTAAAATGGAAAACCAATCCGAGAAAAACACCCAAAGTTTCTCAGTTTGTAATCATTCTCGAAAGAGAAGAACAATCAGATGCCAGTAACGAATTGCACCGCAAAACAGCAAAAGGCACAACGGAACAGGCTAATTTCCCTTTCAAAGATGTTGATCTTGAACCGGGCGAAGAATGGTTGGTACAAATAAGAGTAGTAGCTCTGGATGAAAACAAAGCCAAAATTGCAGAAGACATCAGCGAACCATTTTATCTGCGTGGTGAAGAAAGCGACACAACCACGGGAGAAACCAAACGCTTCAATAGAATCAGGAATGTAGCAGAAGCCACCTTTAAAGCCACCTATCGTTTCAAACGAGAAATCGAAATCGAAAGTCAAGGTCTGGAAAGTGGAAGAATTTTGATGTATCGCATCAAGACCAATCCAAGAGAAACCTACCAAATTCCTTTAAATGATTTGCTTTATGATTTAGAAAAGAAAATTCTAAATGACCCTTTTAACTGTGGTGTTTATGAAGTGGACATTCGAAACAGGGGCTTCATTGAACAGTCCGATTTCAAGGTAGGCAATATCAGTTTATCGGTTTTCAAAACAGAATTTAATGAGTTTCTGGAAGCAAGACGAGAACTCTATCACGCTATCACATCTGCGGATGCTTCATCTGTAATTGAAACTTTGGATTTGCGTCAATTCAAAAACTATATTATTGAATACGGAAAAGCATACAAAAAACTAACAGATACCATTGCCAATGCTATAACCAACTCACCTGATGCAGAAGTAAACAACCTGCTCACCAATACACATTTACTAAACAGATTAGATACCATTCATATTAAAATTGGCACGGCAGACGAACCTGAGGAAATGATTCTGATGGCTCCGACACATCCGTTGAAAATGCTTTGGTTGTTGCAGTATCAATTGATGTTGTTTGATTGGAGTGCAAAACTTTTGGATTTAGATGATTCAGAGTATAGTAAAGCAGTGGACATTGAAGGCTTTGAAAAAATCTTGCCTTTAAATATTCCTAACGCTTTAGCATTTGAGCAAAATAGCTTTTTTGTTAATACAGATGTGTTGGATTTTTTCTGGAGCATTTTCCCGAAAAGCACCACCACTGATATTCGAAAAGTGGTAGCAATGATTTCAAAAGCATTGGGCTACAAAAACGACCTTGGAAATATTTCATCGGTTTCTCCTTCTCAGATTGCAGATAGACTTTGGAGATACCTGCGTCATCATCCATACATCAAAACATTGAAGTTAAATGTGCTTAATCCCGGTGACGGTCAGTTATTCCTGAATACCATCCGTGAATTGCAAAAAATGGATGAATTTAAAAATCTCAGGTACGACATTACTTTCTATGGCACATTGGGCTATGAACTAATGGGCAGTGCTTTTGATGATCTTATGAATGATGAAGCTTTATCCGAAGGCAGCCGACCTGACATTGATGATGAACTTTTAGAGCCAAGCCATAATCCATTGTTTCCAAAACTTTTCTTTTCAAAAGTAAAGGTTGATCCTACTAAGTGGACAGACATCGAATTTAGAGAAGCAAACGTAACGGTAATTATTGACCAGTTTGTAACCAAATCTATTGCAAGACCAGTTGGAAATGTACCTGGCTCATATTTTCTTCACAGTTTATTGGCTGAATATCGTTCAGAATTTAACGTGATGGAAGATGCAGTAACGTGGAGCAGAAAAGTAGTGCCTTCACCAACCGCTGAAATCAATGAGGGTGACGAAAGTGCATCTTTGATATACAACATTGGAAAAAATGTGCTTGGATTAAGTTGTTCGTATTATGAGTGGGGCAAATCCATTGAGTATGTTCCAACCATTCAATTGGAATTGAACAAACAAGACAGACACATTTTAAGTGAAATCCACAAGCGTTCTGATTGGGTTTTTACAATTGATAGAAATTTCGGAATCGAATATTTTGACAATCCAGAAGATTCAAACCCAAATCTGAAAAGTTACCTGATTGACTACACACCAGAATTTATGGATGGTGTTGGTCACAGACTCATTGTCTCGACAGGTTGGTTAGCTGAAATTGAAAAATTGATTGAAGATGGATTGAAGAAAATCAACATTCCAACATCCAATTTCAGAGCAATAAAGGTTTTAGACATCATCAAATCTGTTTCAGGAAAATTAGCCTTGAAATTGATTAACAACCCTAACAATGCAAGAGAAATTATCGGTTTGGCAATTACTAGATTAGCATTAGAAAAAGATGGGTTAATGCAAAATGGAATTTTAATTCCGGTTGATACGCACATTGATATGTTTGCCCAAAGCAAACGCAGAAACAGTGATGAAGAAATCTCTGTAAAACGTAGCGACCTAATTTTAGTAACTGCTAAAAATGGCAAACTGAACATTAATTTGATTGAAGTAAAATTCCGTTCAGGTGAAGGCAGTATTACAGAAAGTATGGCCTTGAAAGAAGAGATTGTTAAGAAGAATGACAACTCAGAAAAAGCATTCAGAACCAAATTTATTTCGGATGACGAAAATCCGAAAATTGATGTTCACCTAACCAATAAATCACTTTCAACACTTATTGGCTTTTACTTGGAAAGGGCTATTAGACACAATTTGTGCGAAGACAGTTCAGAGTTGAAGACATTGGTTGAATCCATCAATACTGGCGATTTTGAATTTGAGTTTGAAAAATCAGGCTACATTATTCATTGGGCTGGCATCACTAAACCAATTGACAATTACAAAGGCAATACAGTTTATGAGTTAGGTAACAAGGAAATCTGCGAGTTACTTGAAATTCGTGAAACAGAAATTGAAGAAGCCCCTGAAAAAAATTCAAGTAATAATGATGACAATCTCCCTGCTCCAAATCCAGATGAACCCAAAAACCCAACTCCATCAGAAGAAGTAAAAGCCGAAGCAAAAGGAGAAGTGAAGCCAGTAGATGAAAAACCACAAGATGAAAAGAAAGAAGAAGTGAAAGCAGAGCAGCCAATTATTGAAACACCGATAACGACTAAACCGAGAATTATACTTGGTTCAAATGTGGACAATGGAAAGGATGTGGTTTTTGACCCAATTACAATGAATCCTAAGAAATTAGCCAACCAACACTTGTTGATTGTTGGGAAATCGGGAGCAGGTAAATCACAAACCACAAGTAGTGTGCTTTATGAATTGAGTAAACAAGAAATACCATTCTTGATACTTGATTTTCAAGGTGAATATATTTCAAGTGTTTTGACTAATTCCAAAGATGAATCATTTGCAAAAGCTACAAACGCAATGACACTAGACCCATCGTATGGAATGGACATTAATCCGCTTGAACTTTCTGTTGATGGAAATACAGGACAGAAAATTGGTTATATGAGTAATGTATATCAGGTTTCAAGTATCTTAAAACAGATTTTTGGACTTGGTGATATTCAACATCCAGTATTAAAAGATGCAATTAAACGAGCTTATCAGGAAAATGGATTTTCAGTAACAGACAGGTCAACTTGGAACAATGAACCACCCCAATTCCAAGATATTTGGTCAATATTGGAATTTATGGAGCAAAATGAAGGAACAAATGTGCGAAACTTGAAATATAGAATTGAACCATTATTCGAAAACAACATTTTTGTTTCTGATGAAGGCAGTGTTTCAATCAATGACATCCTCTGTAAGAACTCTATAATTGATTTATCAAAACTTCATACGCCTGAATTGATGAAGTCTGTTGCAAGATTTGTTTTACAGGCAGTTTACAATAGAATGTTGTCTGATGGTCCTTCTAAATCAATAAAACTCTATGTTGTAATTGACGAAGCCCATAAACTCTCTTACGACCAAACTTTGACAGACCTGATTCGTGAAGCTAGAAAATATGGAGTTGGTTTCATCTTGGCTTCTCAAAGTGTACGTGACTTTGCAACAGTTGTATTTGAAAATATGGGAACCAAGATAGCTTTACAATTGGAAGGTGAAGATGCAAAATTCATGTCAGATAATTTTGGTGTGATTGATAAAACAGTAAAAGACAGCGTTATAAGTATGCTTCCAACTCAGCAGCCTATGAGAGCTTTAATAAGAAATAATCATTTTGAACCTTTTGCACAGGTGGACATAAAACCGTTTTATGAGAAATAGCCTACGTATTTTGCAAGCACATTGCCAAAGCCCCACGAGCCAACGCTCAGACCAAAGCTTTGTCAAAGAGCTTGCAAAGCCAAAGCAAGAAAAATTGTTTTTAAAAAATTTCCCAACCCTTCAAAAAAATAAAAAACGCAACGCACAACCCGACACAGACAGACAAAAAAGCAAACAGACAATGACACTCAAACCCAACACTGCCAATGGTTTACAAGGACGAGCGGAGAGAACACCAGCTGCCAACAGGCGTTTGGCTCAATGGCGGGTGAAGTGGTTAATTGAACATTCTACCTCGCATCAACATTTGTGGTGTATTGACAGTTTTGTGCTCCGAAATCCGCCACTGCGCCAAGCGCCAAAACGTTAGGCACAAGTGTTCTGGGAACCGAAAAAGCTAAAGAAACACCAAAGTATCTACAAGTAATCTGAAAAAAGATTGAAATTGAACCCGAATGATACAAGATTTTAAGGAAACGGTTTCGTTTCGGAAAATTTTGAGATTTTAAGGCAAAAAGGGAAATATTTAAACTACGTAGATAACATTTTGAATAGAAAGCAAATACGCTCGCTCGCTGAAAAAAAATGGATACAGCACTAAACTTCGCTTCGGGTGGAAATTAAAGAAACGACTGGAAAACCAATCGCTTCGTGGGATAGTAAATCGGCTGGGATTGTGGAAATAGACCAAGTTTGGATAGCAGCAACTGAACAGGATAATTTCTAGGGTTTTGCAACGGGCTGAAATAAAACGGTTGGAAAACTTTTCGCTTCGTGGGATGGTAAATTCGTTGGGATTGTGGAAATTAGAGCAAAATTGGATAATATCAGCTGAATAACTTAGTGTTCTACTTTATTGCAACGGGTTGACAAAAAGAAAAGAAATAAAGTAGTCGCTGCGCTCCTACTTCACAAAAAAGGAATAAAGAAAAGCGGAAAAACATTCGCAAAATAAAAATTTTCGCTAGTTTTGGATAGCATTTAAAGATTAGCGTGGGATAGGCTTTTAACAATCGGGTACTACATCGTTAGGAAAAAGACAAAAGGCGAAGACATTAAACACCAGTGCCTAACACGCGGTAAAAGCAATGTGGGGGATGTGACGACTTCGGGTCAGCAAAACTCGCATTGGGTGGTTTTTAGCGGCGGATGACGAAGATAAGCCACGAACTCCCCCACTGCCTCTACCGCCATCCGTTACCTGCAATGCTAGGACAACCTACATTCTCAAAAAATTTTTCTAATGCTTGCTTGAAATAAAAACAGAGTCTATTATGGAAAATAAAGATAAAAATTTCACTGATGAGTTTATTCTTGTTCAAAGTAAGGAGCATAAAAAACAGGATATCAGTAAAAATCATTTAAAATTCACTATCCTTGAAATTTCGGAGAAAAATGAGTTAAAAAGAAAAATTCCAAAAATCAAAGAATATTTCGATAATGCTGGAAGAATTAAAGAGTCAAAGTATTATAAAAGCAACAAACTTGTTTCAATAAACAAATATAAATATGACAACAACGGGAATCAGATAGAACATATTT
>Ga0209203_1002029_pt1 | contig 14004 bp, 14 predicted proteins | sample AD_UKC109_MetaG_FD_184423 | JGI IMG/M metagenome (GOLD analysis project Ga0209203, IMG submission 184423) | Active sludge microbial communities of municipal wastewater-treating anaerobic digesters from Hong Kong - AD_UKC109_MetaG (SPAdes)... | ecosystem: Engineered > Bioreactor > Anaerobic >...
TCATAAGCATCATCCATCGAGTCATGCGGCTTATCACCATAGGTGCATTCCATCACCAGCGTTTCTGCCCCTGTGGGCAGCACGGGATCGCGCAAAATAGGAACATCGTACCTGCCAATATCCCCCGAGAACCACAGACGCTTGGGCTTTCCCTGGTCATCCCGATAATCCAAAATGACCGCAGCAGAGCCAAGGATATGCCCCGCATCCACCAACTGGGCAGTCACTCCCGGAATAGGCTCAAACTTTTGCTGATACCACACGCTCTGAAAAAACGGCATTGCCTCAATCGCGTCTTTCTGAGTGTATAGCGGTTCCAAGGCACGCTCGCCCTTCTTGCGTCGTTTCTTGTTGACATACTTTATATCGCTTTCATGGATATGCCCGGAATCTCTGAGCATGATATCCGCCAGGTCTTCGCTGGCATCGGTAGTGTAAATCTTGCCGCGAAAGCCTTGTTTGACCAGGTTGGGGATGTTGCCGCTGTGGTCAATGTGGGCATGCGAGAGGATCATCGCATCAATTTCACCGGGGTCAAAGGGAAAGTGGAGATTGACAAAGTACGATTCTTCGCGCTTACCCTGAAAGATTCCGCAATCGATAAGGAGCTTTTGCCCCAGATGCTCGATTAAATGCATTGAACCAGTGACAGTACGTGCCGCGCCGAGAACGGTTAGTTTCATTCCTTTTTCCTTTCCAAAACCTGAAAAATGGCATCGCCATAACGTTCATAACGATAGGGGAAGTATTTCATAGCCTGCTCAAGCTCATCGATATTCTCAAATTCCATGTGTGCCAGGCGTTCGAGCAGCTCGCGCGAGATGATCGCGTTGGAAGGGATACCCTCATCCAGCCCGGTTTGTTTGCGCCAGTTAGAGAGGGCGTCGCGGCGTTTCATTTCCGCGTCGCTCAGACGGTGGTTCCGGCGGGGGCTTACCTTTTGCGGGTTTTCCCGCCAGGATTTGATGGCCTGCATCAACTGGCTGCCGTACCGCCTGACATGCCTCTCTGGCAGAGATGGCAGCAAGCTGAGTTCCTGAACATAGTGAGGTTGCGTCTGGGCAATTTCAATTAGAGCCCGATCCGAGAAGACTTTAAAGGGAGGCACATCCCTCTTGCTGGCGATTAATTCCCGCGCGTGGTTCAACGCGTCCAGCAGCGATAGGGCTTCGGCAGAAAGGTCCTGCGCGCCTTTGACCCGCCAGATATCCTCGCTGTGGAGCTCGTTCGGTTTGACCAGGCGTGCCATGCCCTCGCCCTCTTCCAGCACCAGCTGCAGCCGGTTGTCAGCCTCAAGCAGGGGAAGTAAAACGTTTCTCAGGGGAATCAGAAAGTGAGAATCAGCCTGCGCGTACGTGAGCATCTCAGTTTTCAGCGGGCGTTCGCCCCAGTTTGCCCGTTGATACTTTTTATCAAGAACGATGCCGAAGTATTTTTCATTCAATGCCGCGAATCCCAAGTTGGGCTCCGCCAGAGCGGTTGCAGCAATCATCGTATCAAACACATTATGGATGGTGAAGTCGAAGTCCCGCTTGAGGCAGCCGATATCGTAATCGCCAGCGTGGAAGACCTTCTGGATATCGGTTCTGGCAAAAAGCGCGCCTAACTCGCTCAGATCATTGAAAACAAAAGGATCCAGCAGAAAATCGCGTTCCTGGCTGGAAAGTTGGATCAGGCACACCCGTTCATGGTAGGCATGCAGGCTGTTCGATTCAGTATCGATCGCGATGGTATCCTGGGTGGCTAAATGAGCCAGCATTTGCTGGTAGGTTTCAGGGTTGTTGACGATGCTCGCCGGTGGCATCTGGGATAAATGCATAGACCTATTATAACCTTCGATCGATAGCTTCACAGAAATCGGGTTTTACGGATAGCAGTCCTCAACATGATCTGACCCACCTGGATTTCTGTGTCCTGATGTGGAAAAACAAATTTCAGGGATTCAAAACTTCCAGGTAATTTTGCGGCAACCAGCCTATGCGCCCCTGATCATCCCGGATTTTTACCCAGACCAGTCCACCATAATTTTGTTGGTCATGGTAAACCGTAACCAATTGAGAGAAGTACAGCCTGCCAATCGATGGTCCGCCCGGTTCCTGGTACAGGGTTAATCCGGGAGTGTCCGGCCAGATGATGCGTGCCTGGAAAGGCACTGGCGTGGCGGTTGACGTCGGGGTCAAGGTGGGCTCAGGCGTTTGGGTGGGCGTAGGCGTAGAAGTTGGAAATGGCGTTCTGGTTGGAGTTGGTGTCGCGCTTGGTCCGGGAGTTGGGGTTGGCGTTAGCGTTGGGGGGATCATTGGATCCAGCTCTCTAAACAAAACTTGTTCAACTTTCAGTGACACATTCTGATCGAGCCCCGAGGCAATTGCTTCCTGAAGACTGACTATTTCGCGCCAGGTGAGAGACCGGCTTGTATGCAGAGTCAGACGCAAATCGAGAACTTCTGATCCGTTGATAAAATTAGTTTCTTCCAACTGAACGTCAGGAAGCAAGGCAACTTCCCTTTCCACAACCGCGTTGATCAAGCGGGTCTTTTCCGCCTGTCGAATGACGCGCAAACTAAAGTAAGTCAATGGGATCAGGAGAATGACCACAAGAACAGTGGAAACCCAAAGAGATGCGGGAATTTTCGCCTCACTAAACCGCTGTTCCTTAGAGAAGCCTCTGGTTAAAAATACCAAACCGGAAGCAAAAGCAATCGCAACGGCGTTTGTAATAAAAAGCAATCCCGCGCCACTGGCAACCTGCCAGTTTTGTAGAGCCAAGCCAATGCCTATGGTGCAAACAGGCGGCATCAGGGCGGTAGCGATCGCGACACCAGGCAAAGCAGCTGAAAGTTTGGGGCGGGTAACCGCGTAAGCTGCCGCAAGCCCACCCGCAATCGCGATGGTCAGATCCACGGGGGAAGATCTCGTTCGGGACATAACTTCGCCTGGGATCTGATGTAAGGAGATGAAAGGAAGCTCATCATTGATCCAGGTCAAAATCATTGAGATCACGATGGAAAGCAAAGCTCCGACAAATAAGGTCAGGAGAGCCTCTTTCAGCAATTTCTTTTCGCCAGTAGTCGTAGCCAGACCTATCGCCAGGATTGGGGACATCAGGGGGGCGACGACCATAGCACCTATGATGACCGCCGGAGAGTCCGAAAGAAGGCCCAAAGTGGCAATAGTGCTTGAAAGCGCTACCAGGATTAGATAGTCAAAATTCGCTTTTGAATCGTCATGGACATCAGCGATGATTTCACGCCGACCTTCAATAGTCAGCCTGGGAATGCTGCGGATCCACTTAGGGGGACGATTATTGTTGTTTCCTGTCATATTTTTTCCGTGATCAATCCTAAAATTTACCATGAATTTGATAATTCCGCCTGAAAATCTCAAAGGTTTGATACACTTCTAGGTCAGAACAGGAGGTTGCTATGCATCTGGTTTTGGTACGGCATGGAGAGCAGGATTACACGTTTACAGAAGGTCGGGGTTTCCCAGGTCCGGCGCGCGAATTGGCGCCATTGACGGAAAGGGGTGTTGCCCAAGCAGAAGCAGTCGCAAAAGATCCGCGTTTGCAGGGCTGCCAACTGATCGTCAGCTCCCCCTACACCCGCGCGCTGCAGACAGCAGCTGTCATCTCCCGCCGGCTCGATCTGCCAATCGAGGTGGCCTTCGACATCCACGAGTGGTTGATCGACACCGATTACAAGAACCGCGATTTTACCGATACCCTGGCAGCTATCGAGGAAGCCAGCCGCTTCAAGGGCGTGCATACGCCTGAGGCAAAATTGAATTGGGAGGGTTACGACCAGGTCGCGCGCCGAGCGGCTTCGGCTTTGCTGCCTTACCTGGCATACGAGAAAGTGATCGTTGTTACGCATGGGTATGTGATGAAACAATTTTACAATCCCGGTCGCATTCCCCATTGCGGAATCGTGGAAGTGGAATTTGACGAAAACTTTTCCTGGCCGGGTTACATCGAGCGTGGAACATCCAAGGAGGCGCGATGAGAGCTATCCTTCAGCGAGTCACCAGCGGCAGTGTCACTGTCGACAACGAAGTAGTAGCCCGGATAGGTCTGGGTTATGTGATACTGCTTGGAATCGGACCCGAAGATACCCCGGCGATTGCCCGGGAACTGGCTGAGAAGACCGCCTATCTGCGGGTTTTTGAGGATGATGCTGGGAAAATGAACCGTTCGCTACTGGATGAGAACGGCGAGGCGATCGTCGTTTCGCAGTTCACGCTCTACGCCGACACCAGCCGGGGCAGGCGCCCGTCCTTCATTAATGCTGCCAAACCGGAGTTGGCTGAACCACTGGTGGAAGTTTTTGCTGCCCGCCTGCGCGAGTTTGGCATCGCCACCCAGCAGGGTATTTTTGGCGCGCATATGGTGGTGGATATCCGCAACGACGGACCCGTAACCATCCTCCTGGAGCTGCCGCAGGCTTAATAAATTAGTTTTCCCAGGGGGATTTTAGTTTAGGTTTTGCTGGTGTTTTGGGCTCGCCTGCCTGCAGGGCAGGCTTTGTTTGTTCCGGCTCAGGCTCAGGAATTACCGGAGTCGGATCGTGCAGCACTGGTCCTGTGAGAACCTCTTCTTGCAATTCAGGTTGGATCACAGGCATCTCTATATCTTCCGGAGTCTGTTCATCCACAAGCTGGATTTCAATTTGCTCTTCCATACGCATTCGTCCTCGCAGGAAGGCACCATCCTCGCTGCTGAAACTGACCGCCAGCACGTCGCCCCAAACCCGTCCCGTTGAGCGGATCTCAAGCTTCTGGCAGGTGATGTTACCCTGCACCGTGCCCGCCACCACGACTGTTTCTGCTTTCAACTCGGGGCAAATAACCTTCCCGCTTTCGCCAATCACGACCAGACCTTTTATGACAACATCGCCCTGCAAGGTGCCTTCGACGCGTACGCCGCCAGTGCCGTGAAGATCGCCAACCCAGTGGATGCCCGGCCCCAAAACCGTGCTCACCCGGGCTTGCAGCCTTTCGGGTGTGAAAACAGCGTTATCTTTCTTGCGTGGAAATAGACTCATCGGCACAATCTTACACTATCTTTCCTGTATCGAGTAGGAATCATTGTTCGCCTTCCACACCCAGCGCCAGGGGAGTGAGAGCCAGGGTTCGGGCGCGTATCCAATACCAATTCGCGGGGAAGTCCGCACTTCTTCCGGAGGCACGGCGATCCCTTTCTCAACCCACAAGCCGCTTTCCACAGAACAGACATCCACCCCATTCTGCTCCCTGCCAATTGCCAGAACCTGCGTCAGTTTTGCCGGACCGTTCAGCCAGCCAGGTTTACCTGCCAGGTTGGGGCGCAGCTCGCGCATCGCCTCCAGCCCCTCCGTCGGTCTGATCGCGCGGATCAAGACCGCCGCTGGCAGTCCTTCCTCCTCGCACACCAGGTTGAGCATCCAGTGCATTCCATAGGTAAAGTAAACGTAGGCTCTCCCTGGCTCACCAAACATGACTGCATTGCGTGCCGTCTTACCCGCCCTGGCGTGGCATGCCTGGTCATCCACCCCCTGATATGCCTCCACCTCCGTGATCACGCCTGCCAAGCGCTGCCCCTCCCAACGGCGCACAAGCAAGCACCCCAACAATTCAGGGGCTGCCTGCGGCGCTGGTCGCGAAAAGAAATCACGCAATAGGCTTGGGTTCAATTTCTTTTTTGAATTGGGGATCGCGTTCAATCGTCAGGCGCAAACCGGTTTCGAGCGGCACCAGCGGGATGTAATTGAGCTTCTCTTGAGCCTTTGCGATACCAGCACACATCCGGTCTGAGCCACCGTTCTTGAGGGGGTTGTAAACTTCCTCAGGTTTCCTGCCTGTTACCTGCCGCACAAGGCGCACCAGTTCCAGAACGCTCGTCTCTACCCCACTGCCGATATTGATTACTTGCTGATCGACCCCAACCGCGGTCGATGAGGTCACCAGGGCATTGACCACGTCATCCACATAGACATAATCGCGCGTTTGGCTGCCATCACCGTGAATGATGATCGTTCCATTGGTGAGGGCGTGTTTGAGAAAGTTGGAAATGATCGGTGGGTGAGAATGGGGAACGCGCTGACCCGGTCCGTAGGCATTGAAAATCCGCAGGCAGACCGCCTCGACTCCCGCCTGGGCACTGATGGTGCGCACATAATGCTCAGCTGAGAGCTTGGAAACAGCATAAGGCGACTCGGGATGAACTTCAAAGTTTTCCAGATAGGGGATTTGATCTTGGTGACCGTAAATGGCTCCTGAAGATGCCAGCACCACACGTTTCACCTTTGTATCGCGAATGGCTTCCATCAGCGTCACTGTTCCGCTGACATTCACAAGGTTGTAACTGCTGGGAAAGAGGGAGGACTCGGGCACGCTTACTTTGGCTGCCAGGTGGAAGACGCAATCCACATCCTGCAGCAGCTTCCAGAGCAGCGTCTTTTCGTTAATGTCGCCCTGCACAAATTCAACTTCGGGTAATAAGTAAACAGGATTTCCCGCCGAGCAGTCATCCAACACTCGCACGTGATGTCCTTGTTTTGCCAGACGGTTGCTCAGGGCAGTGCCCAAAAACCCCGCCCCTCCAGTTACTAAATAGTTCATTGCTAACTACCTGTGTATAAAATTTGCTGAATTATAGCATGTCAGCTGAAGAATCAATCATCCTGGTGCAGCTGCTTTGCCAGGCTTTCCCATTCAGCAAGCAGTTTTTCCAGCTCAAAGGTAACGGTTTGATAATTCTCGGTGACTTTTTCCAATTTTCGCAAGTCGGCCGAAGGTCTGGATAGGTGGGCTTCGCAGCTGGCTTTTTCACCCTCAGCCACGTGGATCTTTTGCTCCAAGGCTGCCAGCTTCTTTTCGATTTGCTGACGCTGGTTACGGCTCAGACTTGCTTTGGCGGGCGTAGTTACAGGCTCGTCCACTGGATTTCCCGCAATCGGAAGCTCTTCAAATGTTTTTGCCTGTAATCGCCCTTCCTTGAACTGCCTGAATTCAGAGTAGGCACCTTTGAACACCTGCAAACTGGAGCTTTGCATATCCAGTTCCCAGATTTGGGTTGCCAGGGCATCAATCAGGTAGCGGTCATGCGAAACCAGCATGATTGTGCCTGGATAGTGCGCGAGCACATCCTGCAGCACTTCCTGCGTGGCAAGGTCGAGGTGGTTGGTGGGTTCGTCAAGCATCAGTAAATTAGCATCCGAAAGAGCCAGTTTTGCCAGCGCCAAGCGTCCGCGTTCGCCACCTGAGAGGGTTGCCACCTGCGAAAAAACCTCATCTCCCTGGAAGCCATAACGTGCCAGGTAGTTGCGCGTTTCCGCCGGCAGCATACTCGGAGCAACCGTGCTGATCTCATCCATCAGGGTGTTTTCAGGCACCAAGCCCTCATGCGCCTGCGCAAAATAGCCCACCTTCAGGTTGGCACCCAGTTCCACGCTCCCTGCGTAGGGCGGGATTTGGCTTAGAACAGTCTTGAGGAGGGTTGTCTTTCCAGCACCGTTAGGCCCAATCACCGCGACACACTCCCGCCTCTCCAAAACCAGGTCCGGGCAGGTGAAAAGCGGTCGGCCTTCGTCCTCATAGCCCACCTGCAAATCGTAAGTGCGTAATACCAGGTTGCCGGAGCGGTCTGCCAGCTTGAAACGCAGATGCATCGGGCGGATGTTGGCTGTCGGCGCGGTCAGGCGTGAGTCTGCCAGCAAGCGTTCCAGGCGCCGCTGCCTGCCACGTGCCTGGTTGTTATTTTGTGTGCCCAGAAAGCGCCGGATGTAATCCTGCTGCTTCTCGATGTACTCGTTTTGTGCCTCGAACTCCGCCAGGCGGCGTGTGTAACGTTCCTCGCGCTGACGTAAGTAGGCCGTGTAATTTCCACGGTAGACCTCCAGCGCTGGCGTCATCTCCCAGATAAAGTGGGCGGTCTGATCCAAAAAGTAGCGGTCATGCGAAACGATCACCACCGCTCCGTTCCAATCCCTCAGGTAGGCTTCAAGCCACTCCACCGCGTTGATATCCAGGTGGTTGCTGGGTTCATCGAGCAGAAGCAGATCCGGGTCGTCCAGCAGGATGCGCGCCAGGCGAGCCCTGGTCCTCTGCCCGCCGGATAATTGTCTTAGTGGACGCTCATAATCGCTTTCTGAAAACCCCAACCCATCCAGCGTTTGGCGAATGCGCGCCTGGTAGGTGTAACCACCGCTGAATTCAAAGTTAGTTTGAACCTTGCCATATCGTTCCAACACAGTTGGATCACACGCGGGATCCTGCATCAACTTTTCCATCTCGCGCAGCTCTTCCCCTTGCGCTATCAGGTTCTCGAAAGCTAGCAGGCACGAACCCCACAACGTCCCTTCCAATTGCGTGACCGCTTCCTGCGGCAGATAACCAACCTTCAATCCCCGGGAACGATGAACAGAGCCTTCGGTGGGGGTATCTTCGCCGGCAAGGATGCGCAAAAGCGTCGTTTTGCCGACGCCATTTGGGCCGACGATCGCGATACGGGCAAGCCGGGGAATTGAAAGTGAGATCCCATCAAAGATATCGACAGGACCAAAGGATTTCGCGAGGTTTTGCGCTGTTAGTAGAGACATAGCACTCAAAGTATACCAGTGAGGTGCTGCCCATGTGGTATATTTTGGTTTCAGTGGTAAAATCAATGATTGCTCAATTATTGAGTGCATTGAACCCTACCACATCAAGAAGAAGGAGTTTTATATGTCCAAATCCATCAAGAAATTCGTTTTACCCCTGGTCCTGGCAGTCATGCTTCTCGTCAGTGCCTGTGTCACCCAAACACCTCTCGCTGAGCCCACCACCCCCCCGGAGCAAACTGTAGCCGCAACCGAGCCGGTCGTGGAAGAACCCACCGAGGAGCCAACTGAAGAAGTAACTGCAGAACCGACGGCTGAAACGATCGTGATCGTGGATGTCATTGGTCGTGAAGTCACCCTGCAACAACCCGCCACCAAACTCACCGGCACCCACAACCCAACCCTCAACGCCGCGGTCGTGCTTGGCGGTGGAGGCAAGTACCTGGTTGGTTTCGGCAGCAAATCGATGGGGCGAGGGCTATACGAGCAAGTGATCGAGGGATTTGAAGAATTGCCAGAAGTCGGCAAAGGCAGCAATATTAACCTTGAAAGTGTGATTGCCGCCGGGGCTGACCTTGTCATCCTGCCCAAACGTCACCAGGACCTCGTGCCGCAGTTCGAAGCTGCCAACATTCCGGTTTTGGTCATCCTCGACAGCACCGAAAACTTTGAGACAGTAAAACAGACCTTAAAGTTACTCGGCATGGCTGTTGGAGAGAACGAAAAAGCAGAGAAGATTAACTCCTTCATCGACAGTCAACTCGAACAAGCGCAAACCCTGCTCAAAGACGTAACTGAGAAACCTTCTGTGATCTTCCTTGGCAGCAGTTCAGCGCTTTCCGTCGCTCCAGGTTCGATGATCCAAACCAGCCTGATTGAGGCTGGTGGCGGCGTCAACGCTGTTAGCGGCATTGAAAACGTGGGCGGCTTTGCGGACGTTAGCATTGAGCAAATCATTGCCTGGAATCCGGACGTGATCTGGTTCCCCGCATACTCCGACTACACCGCAGAAGACCTGCTGAATGATCCCGCCTGGAGCAGCATCAGTGCGATCCAGAACAAGCGTGTTTATGAGTTCCCCTCACAACTTGAACCATGGGATCAACCCACCGCTGTTTTAGCGCTTGGCATCGATTGGGCACTCTATAACCTGCACCCTGACCTGTATGGTTTTGAAGCCTTAATGAAAAATGTGGACGAGTTCTACACAATGGTTTATGATAAAACTTTCACGGCAGAACAACTGGGAATCGAGTAAATTTTTAGTTTGAAAACAAGTAGTACTCCGGTAAATCATAAGCATAGACAATGGCTGTGGCTGTTGTCTATGCTTTTGTTAATCGGGATGTTTCTCGCGCTCAGCCTTGGGCGATACAGCAATGATCCCATCAAAGTCCTGAACGTAATCCTTTCAAAATTTGGATTGGACGTTCCAGTTGACCCTGCCATGGTTAGCGTTGTCTTCAACATCCGCCTGCCGCGCGTGTTGGCTTCGGTCATGATCGGCGCGATGCTGTCTCTCTCAGGTGCGGTCTACCAGAGCGTCTTTCGCAATCCGCTGGTCTCGCCGGATTTACTGGGCGTCTCCTCCGGTGCAGCCGTGGGAGCTTCCGCTGCAATCCTGCTGGGGGCTGGACTGGCAACCCGCCAAATTTTCGCCTTTGCAGGCGGCATCCTGGCTGTGTTTGTGACCTCATTGGTGCCGCGTCTTTTGCGCAACCGCTCAAACATGATGTTGGTGCTATCGGGTATCATCGTCGGCGGCTTTCTCAGTTCGGTGCTCGCGATTATGAAATTTGTAGCGGAAGAGCAAACCGAGTTGGCCTCCATCGTATACTGGCAGTTGGGCAGCCTGGCATCCATCCTGGGGCGGGAGTTGTTCGCGATCCTGCCCGTCTTCCTGGTCTGCTCCACTTTGCTTTTGTTGCTCTCCTGGCGTCTAAACATCCTCTCTTTTGGCGATCTTGAAGCCCGCACGCTGGGGGTAAACCTGCGCCAGGTGCGCACGATCGTGATCATTTGCGCCAGCCTGCTGACCGCCAGCGCCGTGTCCATCAGCGGAACAATTGGCTGGGTCGGCCTGGTTATCCCACACCTCAGCCGCCTGCTTGCCGGCAGCGATAACACCCGGTCGATGCCCATCACCCTGCTGATCGGAGCGATTTTCATGCTGCTGATCGACACGCTTGCCCGCACCGTTTCAAGCGTGGAGATCCCGCTCTCGATCCTGACCGGGTTTGTTGGGGCACCGCTTTACGCCCTGTTACTCTACAAGCAAAGGACCCGCCTGGAATGAGCATGGATGCGCTTTTGCAGGTCATAGACCTTGGGTTTTCATACGATGGCAGCCGCCAGATCTTCAAGGACATCAGTTTTGAAGTGCGGGCGGGTGAAATCGTGTGCCTGCTTGGTCCCAACGGGATCGGCAAGACCACCTTGCTGAATTGCCTGGCAAGGCTGCGCGAGCCCTTGCAGGGCAGTGTGCTGCTTAACGGTGAAGACATGGCAAATTTGCCTGCACGCGATATCGCGCGAATCATTGGCTACGTGCCCCAAACTCTGCTCCCATCGTTCGACTATACCGTGCTCGAGTATGTCGTCACGGGCAACGCCCCCTGGATGGGGACTTTCGAAAAGCCCGGTCCGGAACATTATCAACGTGCCGAAGCCGCGCTGGAACAGATGGCTATCAGCCACTTGGCGCACAAGCCCTACACCCGCATCAGCACCGGTGAGCTCCAGCAGGTGTCGATCGCGCGCGCCATTGCCCAAAAGGCGCGACTGATCCTGATGGATGAGCCTACAGCCCACCTGGATTATGGCAATCAGCTCAAAGTGCTGCGGCTGATCAAAGACTTGTCTGCCAAAGGCTATGCCGTGGTGCTCACCACCCACAATCCCGACCAGGTGCTGCTGTTGGACGCCAAAACAGCCGTCATCGACCACAAGTCGATCTTTCACTTTGGTGCCTGGCAGGATATTCTGACAGAAGAGCTGATCACTGCGATGTACGGCGTGCCCTTGCGCTTGATTAAAGTGGAGGGGATTGACCGCATGGTCAGTGTCGCCCCTGGTTTATAGGAGATTCTATGCTAATCGAAAAAGTCTTCCAGGCTGCCGAACCCCTCCTGAGGGATCGAGTTTTAACTGATGCGGTTTTGGGTCTCTCCCTCACTGCGATTGAACTTGACAATCGTGACATCGGCCTTTCATATATTCTGCGCGACAGGCTGCCGGCCGGCTGCTCGGCGTTTGGCTTCGCCCAGCATATCATTGGTCAGTCCGCGCTTGAGGTAGCCCGACTGGTGCTTGAGGGCAGAGACGACGCACAGCGTGGAGTGGGCATGGCGGTCATCACTGCTGCAACACGCGCCATGGACCTGCCCAATGAACCCACTACCCCAACCCCATTTGGCTTGCAGGTTCGTCCTGCGGACAAGGTTGGCATGATCGGATATATTCCCCCTGTCGTTGATCAACTAATAAAACTGGGCGCAAATGTCACCATATTTGATAAGGGTCTGACAGTCAGCGGCGGAGATGGCTCGAAGCAGGTCATGGACATGTCGCGCCAATCAGAGATCCTGCCTATGTGCGATCTGATGATCATCAGCGGCAGCACCCTGATCAATAGCACCATTGATCACCTGCTTGAGCTTTGCCAGAACGCCCGGGAAATTGTGCTGGTGGGAGCATCCACACCGATGTTTTCAGAAGTTTTCAAAGGGACAGGCGTCACAGCGCTTGCGGGTTCCTGGTGGGATGCGGCGCAGAAGGTTGAGTTGTTCAAGATCCTGTCGCTGTCTGGCGGAATAAGCCACGTCAAGAAAATGATGATCAAGAAACTGGTGCCGGTGGAGCGCTAATGGCGGAAGTGCCCCCGACCTCAGCAGACTACTATAAAAAAGCAACTTCTTTCTGGAAATACCCGGAGGTTCCCTACGGACCTGCCTTGTGCGAAATGGTCCGCCCGTCGGATGTTGTCGCAGATATTGGTTGCGGCATCGGGATCGTCAGCCGTTACCTCGCGGGGATCAGCCGCAGGGTGATCGCCATCGACAAGAATGAAAACGCCCTCGAAGTTTTACGAGAAGATATGAACCGGATGGGTCTGGATAACATCGAAGTGGCGCACGCCAGCTGGCCAGAAATCCAATCCGATGATTGGGACGTAGCAGTCGCTTTTTATCACAACCGCTTCGGTTCAACCAGCCCTGAAATTGAAACCCTCCTGCGCAAGACGCGCCGCAGCGGTATCGTGGTCAACCAGGGTATCCGTCCCCGCGAAGGGTTTTATGAAGACCTCGGGCGGGAATTTGGCATAACTGAACAGGCTGATTCTTGCGTTTGGAGCTGCTATGTGCGCGGCAGGCTGGAGCAAGCCGGGTTTAAGGTCACATGCGATGAAATCTTCCATGATTTTGGACAACCGGTGGACTCAAAAGCAGAAGCGGTTGCCTACGTGATGAAACAGCTGCGCCTGGAAGAGCATCAGCGTCAGCGGCTTAATGAAATTGTGTTGAATTATGTTGAATATGTCAACGGACAGATGGTCTTACCGATCAAGCGTTACAATTGCATGCTGAGGTTCTATAAGTAGAAGACCCCATTGAAGAGGGGTCTTTTTTTTTGAACTGGTTATCCACCAAAGGTGTTTTCGAAATTCATATCGTTCTCAGCCGCGTCGTTGGCTTTCGGCTCCAGGGAGTCTGCCAGATCTTCAACTGCCTCTGCCACTTTTTCACCCAGGTCTTCTACATGGGCGGGCACATCCTCAGTAAACAGATCCTGGATGGATTTGCCTGTCCGTTTAGCGTAGTCCTTCAGGTCCCGGATGGCACGCTGGATGCGGTCTTCCTCCAGCTTTTCTCCCATATTTTGGGTGGTGCGTTTTATGCCCTCTCCAGCATCGCTTAATGCATCCTTGACGCTTTCAGCAGCTTTGTCAAAGGATTCTTTATCAAGGTATTCACTGACGTTCTTGCTCAAACGCTTGATGTCCTCGCCAAAACCCTCCAGGATTGACATGATCTCTGCACCAAACTTGGAGCCAGCTTCGGGCTCGTTTTTTGGCGTTTCTTCGGCTTTAGTTGGACCGGTATATTCCTGGTAGTCAGCCTTAGCATCAGCATCGAAACCTGCAGGATTTTCAGTCGGAAATTGATTTTGATCGCTCATTGGAATCTCCTTTCGAACGGGGTATTCTTCATAATTTTACTCGCCCCTTGTTGATATAACCAGTTAAATCACTGGACAGATTCGAGTTGCAAACACTGATATTTCGTGCGTAATTTCTGTTTATTTATGAGCAAGTTCAAACACATATGAGACGATAGGGCTTTACAAAAAAGCACATTGGGGTCATCCTAAAGGGTGGAAAACCAAAACAAGGAGGAACCCCAATGCGGCAGATATATCTGCAGAAAGAATTT
>Ga0209203_1002034_pt1 | contig 13991 bp, 12 predicted proteins | sample AD_UKC109_MetaG_FD_184423 | JGI IMG/M metagenome (GOLD analysis project Ga0209203, IMG submission 184423) | Active sludge microbial communities of municipal wastewater-treating anaerobic digesters from Hong Kong - AD_UKC109_MetaG (SPAdes)... | ecosystem: Engineered > Bioreactor > Anaerobic >...
GGTCTTGTTGTAAATGACGACTTCTGTGGATTTGTTGAAAGGAATCGAGTAATATTCGCCGTCCGTGGTATATTGGCAGTTCTCGCGACGATATATTTCCAGAATATCTTCGAATGCGTCGTCGCCGTCGCCATAGCCCCAAGTCGAGTCATCAATATAAGGAGTGAGGCTGATGAGCGCGCGATTGCTGATATATTCCATAACATGGTCCGGATAGTTTTGGACGATATTGGGAAGTTCTCCGGAAGCATTGATCAAGCTGACGATTGTCTGTCTGAGGTCGTCATAGTTGCTGGCCGCCTTGTTGATGGTGACGTCAACAGTGAGTCCATATGTGGTGTTCATATAAACCTCAAAATCATCGGCATAAGCCTTCAAAGCGGTCTCGATGGTTTCTCCGTTTGAATGCCACAATGAAATACTGATCGGACCTGCCGCTTGCAGATCGGCAAGCGTAGGAATGCTAACGGCCGCTTTGACTGTCAGGATGATAGTCTCGGAAGCCACGGCTCCTTCGGAGTCTTCGACATCAACGGTGATGGTGTATTTTCCCGCTCTTGTCGTCGAGTAATCGGTCGTGTAAGTAATCGAACCGGTCAAATCTCCGTCTTCGGCATCGGTGGCTGTGACGCCGCGCAACGGATCATACGCTGTTGAACCGATATAATATGTCTGTGTGTTGAATACGCCTAGAAGAATCGGCGCTTCGTTATCGCTTCCAACCGGAAGGATTGTCAGGGTAACCGTTATTTGAGTAATTGACCCTTCACTGTCTTCGACAGACAATATATAGGTTCTGACTCCTTGGGCAGTAAGCCATGCGGCATTGTACCCTTCCACGGTTATGCTGCTGGTAAGGTCGCCATCTTGGGCGTCCGTGGCGGTAATTCCGGCCAACGGATCATAACTGTCACCGACATAAATGGTAACACTTGTGGACGCGCCGACGATTTCCGGCGGCGTGTTTCTTATCTCGGCGCAAGCGGACAAAGATATGACCAACAATGCACCTACGATCAACGAAAGAATTTTTTTCACTATATTTTCCTCCTTTTGCTTATTGGATTTACAAATTCCAGAATATCAATGCCTGTCGATATCAGCCTTTTGTGCCGCTGCGGCCGATACCATTCATGATGTATTTACGGAAAACCAGGAAAATTATGATAAGAGGCACCGTAACCAGGGCGCTGGCCGCAATCTGAAGATTATACATTATGCGGTCGCCTCCCGGAACGTTGAAACTGGCATCTCGCAAAGCTACGGAGATCAGCCAGTATTGCTGTCCTTCCGTGCCGCCGGTAGATGTGATCAACCGGGGCCATATGAAGGCGTTCCATGCACCCAGAATATTTAAAATGGTAATTGTGAAAATAATGGGGCTAGCAATCGGAATCATGACTCTCGTCAAATACTTGAAATCGCTGCATCCATCGACCCGGGCTGCCCGGTATAGACTGTCAGGAACTTGTTTGAAACTTTGTCGCAAGAAGAAAATATACGATATGCTAGTCATGAACGGAATCGTCATTGCCAGGAAGTAATGATTGTTTCCCGTTCCCATGGCAATCCATCCGAACCCGTTTCCGCTGACGGTAATAAAGTTGGTGATAATGAATATTTCACCAGGAACCATCATGGTCATGATAAGAATGGAAAACAAAGTTTCGCGCCCCTTGAACTGGATCTTGGCAAAAGCGTAAGCTGCCAATATCGTCGTAATGATCGTTCCGGCCGTTGATACGAGCGCCACGATCACTGTGTTCTTTATATATAATCCGAAATTCAATTCCTGTAAAACCGTTTTATAATTTATCCATTGCGTATCCGAAAACAAGAGAAACAGTGACGGATTTGGATTGACGGAGCTTTCATAATATGTCATAAGGGAAGCTATGACCATCCAATAAAACGGAATCATTATGAAAAGCGCGATCAGGACAAGGAACATATAGGTGAAAAACATTCTCGACAACTTGCGGAAATTCTGCCTGCTGATATTTTTCTTGAGGCGAATCGTGTCTTCATCCTCTTCTTCTGGTTCTTTTTCTTCTTTTGGCTTTTTTTCAAACAATTGTTTGATGCGAGAAGGAATATTTTTGATAAAACCGATAAATCCGTAATCCTTAACGACCCTCAGCAACGTGAAAGTGCTGATAAGTTTGATTACAAAACTGATCGGATTGACCAATAACAACGAAATCAGCGCCTGGAAGAATTTGGCCCACGTCATTGGAAGATCGACATCATAGATAAGTCCGTTTTTCAGTTTCTTGACGCCGATAACGAACATTGGTATGGCCACCACAAGGAACAGGGCCATCAAAGTCAATACAGTGTTAACCGTTTCCGATTTGATTTCGCCAAATGTCCACTGGTAAACTTGAGGATAGGCCAAGGCTCCGAGATCGACGTTCCCGCCCTCGCCGAGAGGCAACTTGATCATCCGGAAGAACATCAGGAAAATCGTGATATAAGCGATTATGGCCAAGAAATCAAAGATAAGCGATATCAGTTCCTGTCTGCGATATCTTTTAAAATAGATATTTTTCATTTTGACGGCCTCCTAGTAATGGACCCGTTTTTTACTGATCTGCATTTGGATCAGCGTCAGGACCAGGATGAAGGCGAACAGAATTATTGAAGACGCAGCTGCGAGCGACAGGTTGCCCGGCGTGCTGTTATTCAAATAATCGTAAATGTAAAAGACTATCGTTTTCAGAGTGTAAGTCGCACCGGCCGGTGCGCCGGAATCGCCGAAGATGGCGATAACCGATTCGTATGTTTTAAACGCTCCGATCATGGATGTGATGATGATGTAAAAAATCATCGGGGAAATCAACGGAATTGTGATTTTTGAAAAGATCCGTCGCTTCGGAGTTCCGTCTATTTCGGCGGCTTGATAATATTGCTTATCGATTCCTTGAATACTTGTGAGGAACACCATGATCTTGAATGCCATGGCCTGCCATACCCCATAAATGATGAGAACACTCATGGCGGCCCAGAAAGTGGGCCCGATTATCACGCCGTTATTGTTCCAGTTACTGACCCAGGCTATCGGATCGATCCCAAACCAACCAAGCATTCGGTTGATAAGTCCGGAATCTCCGCTTTTGAACATGTAGGCAAATACAAGTCCGATGGCGATAGAGTTGGTGACATAAGGCAGAAAATATATTGTTTGGAAAAAATTGCGAAGCGGTTTGATTGAATTGAGCGCTACAGCGATCAACAATGAAAGAAGGATGGAAATCGGAACGGAAATCAACACAATTATCAAGGTGTTGATCATAACCGACGACTGCGTGTGACTTGACGGCAACAGGAAATTGTCTTCATTCAGCACGGTGATGAAGTTTCCGAACACGGTGTATCCGGTGATGGTATTGTCCGTCTGGTTGTATCCTTCATATATTACCAGTTTGAAGGCGTTGACTATCGGATAAAAGATGAATATCGACAGCAAAATCAACGCCGGGGCCAGGAAAATCAACGCTTTGAACCAATCGGGCCAATGTACCAAAAACCCCATTTTGTGATTTACAAGAAAATCAGTGATCTTGGAATTGATTTTCTTAAACCAATTCCTTACCGCCCAAAAGGCGTCTTTGATTTTAGACATGGCCGACCACTAACCCTGATGTTTCATCAAATAAGTGGATTTTTCCCTTTTTGACCGATAGTTTCACTTTTGTCTGTCCTGGCAAAATGGAATCGGAATCAACGAGCGCGCGGGTATCGGTGCCGGATTCGTCGAAATGAATCAAGGTATCGCGACCGATATGGAATATTTCGGTGATATTGACATCGAATCCCTTGTCGTCAACCCGGAAATCTTCCGGTCTTACGCCGACATCGTACTGTCCGTCTTGAACCTCTACCGGACCGATTGGCGTCTTTCCTGCGTACAATGTGTTGTTTTTGACTTTTCCCTTGAAGATATTAATCGGCGGATTTCCTAAGAATTTCGCGACAAAAATGTTGTCCGGGTTATTATACATTTCCTGCGGAGCGTCAACCTGTTGTTTGACCCCGAAATTCAAAACAACCATCTGATCCGATATGGACATGGCTTCTTCCTGGTCGTGGGTGACAAAAATCGTGGTGATTTGCGTTTCTCTTTGAATCCGCTTGATTTCTTCGCGCATTTGCAGCCGCAATCTGGCATCGAGGTTCGACAGCGGCTCATCCAGTAAAAGCACTCTCGGCTTCTTGACAAGGGCGCGGGCTATGGCCACGCGCTGTTGTTGCCCGCCGGATAGCTGGGCCGGTTTGCGGTCCAACAATTCTTTGATGTTGACAAGGGCTGCCATCTCGTTCATTCTGGCTATGGCATCTTCGCGTTTGATGCGAAGATTTTCCAGCGGAAACATGATGTTCTGCCTTACGGTCATATGGGGATACAGGGCATAGTTTTGGAAAACCAAGCCAATGCCTCTTTTTTCCGGTGCTAGTTTAGTGACTTCGTCATCACCAAAAAAGATTTTTCCTTCCGTGGGTTTGTGCAAACCGGCAATCATAAAAAGTGTGGTCGATTTGCCGCAGCCCGAAGGCCCGAGCAATGCGATAAGTTTTCCCGATTCTATTACAATATCGAGATCGTTTACCGCTGTTGTCTCGATGCCGCTTTTGTCGGTAAAAATCTTCGTTAGATGCTCCAGTCTTATTTCCATGCTCAAATCCTCCCTATTGTTCAAAAATATCAGTCTGATAAAATGTCAACTTATATTTCTCCAAAACGCTTATATCGCAAATGGTTTGTTCAAGATGAGAGCGAGAAAAATGCTATCTTACTTTTTTGTTATATATAATTTATAAAAACGTACCGGATAAATTATATCTTCTTCGCTCTTTAATTTCAATACGGAAAGCGATACCATAAGTTAAGATAAATTATTTCCTGGCGGTTTTTTATTTTGTTTTTCCGCTTTGAAAATTGTCGTAGGCTCCACCTTGCCCATATATTTCTTTTTACGGAAAAACACAAAATAGGTAGTAACGGCCAAAACCGTCAAATAAATGCCCATTCCAAGGTAAAAAATGTATTGGAATTCCGTCATCACATAATTGTTTTTCGGATAGATGCCGGCGGACTCCAATTCAAAAGACGGCAGCGTCCCGTTTTCGTCATAATACTGTTCTATTGCGGACGATATCTGAAAATCAGCATCGGCAAGTGCGAAAGGAACCGTAAAAATCACTTCTCCGCCTTCAGAAACCAGCGTTACGGTATCATACGCATCTGTCAACAGAACGTCTTTGCTTATTCTGGCATATCCTTCATTATCAATCGCTATAAATAGCGAAATTGACCGAAATCTTACAATATTGATCGTTAAGCCTTCGGATTCCGGGTCTGCAGAATCAGAAAAATTCAGATAGTAATTTCCGGAAAGATCATCGGTTTTTGAATGAATCAGGATATATGCATATTCGTCTACCGTCAATGTATCACCGGCAACATCGGCTGCGGCAATCTCATAAAACCTGATTTCATATGGATCCAAGTCATATTCGAACAACGGCTCCCGGCGATTGTAATCCGGCATGTTGGAATAAAAGAAAAAGTAATCCGGTTCTTCCTGTTCCAACCCGCTGACACCATATTTTTCGATATAATAGGTCGTCATGATCCCGGTGGTGTAATCGTATACGAAAAGGAAAACAATGACGGCCGCTATGGCGTAGAATATTCGCCCCAGTACTTTCAACTAAACAAGCCTCTACTATTTGCCTGCGCTTCTTTTTCGGCATCCTGGAACCAACGATACAAATAACGGTTTCCATATATCAAAGTGCAATCTGAACCCAGATAATTGTATGAATATCCCAGCCTGACAAGTTCATAATTGAGCAATACTCCGTCAACCCACACAAAGCCAAGCGATCTTCCGTAAGTTTCGTAAAAACCAAGTGCCGGGTCGCTTTGAATATAAATAATGGTTCCCGCCTCTAACACAGAGTCAGTATATTCTTTGGCTTCGGGGCCCCACGGATCCGGTTCCCCATCTTCTTTATATGATTCAGGCGTATCGACCCCAAGGAATCTAACACGTTGATTGTCAAGGAAACCCGGGGTGAAAGCTGCAGTATCTCCGTCAACAGTATATGCTAGAGTGACCAGATCCATTCCGCCGAGAGGATCAAGAAACGATCTGTCAACGTAAATAAATTCCAAAACTGTCGGAGTTGAAACCGGGTGGATTCCCAACTTTTCAGTATAAGACGGAATATAGGCGACCCATTCGTCGACATCGTAAGTACGGGTTCCTACAACTATGCTCTCATCGCGAATGAATACTTCGTCATCCATGATAAAGGATGTGTTGCCAACCGCATAAATCGTATCGATGAACGTTCCGTTTTCATAACAAAGCTGAATGCAGTCGTTGCCGTCAAATGACAATTTGTCCGTAGTGAGGTCGGCTTTCGCCAAAAGATCGGCGTCCGCCTCGGAATAAACTATCACATAGGTTTCTCCAACCGCAAGCGAATATATCGGCAGCGGAATGGTGTATGTGGCGGTATACGATCCGTTTTGATAGATGGTAATGTGATAATATTGAAGGTCAATGGCCGCATCGGTCGGATTATAAAGCTCGATTGCCTGGTTGTCGGTATCGTTGCCGCCATCTACATATTGCGATATCATGAGCGATTTCTCCGCCGATGTGAATGTGTTCTTGTACAGATTCACGGTCACTACCGTTCCCGAGAAGAAATCACCGGCTTCATAATCATCACCGTAGGAAGCGAAAACATCTTCGGTTTTCGTGTCATCTACTATATAAACAAAAGTGTAACCCAGCAAATCGCTTTCAAGTATGGTTTCTATCTCACCTATGGTCTTGCCTGACAAATCAGGCAACACGGGGTCGTTGTAACCGATATAGACAAGAACAGTAGTCGACGAATCGGTTATCATATCTCCGATTTCGTAAGGATTTCCATAACGGGAAAAAGTCTGATCGGGAACTTCGTTGTTGGTTTCGATCGTTATTTGGTAATCAATACCGAGATTGTCCATTATTTCCCGGATTTCCGAACTTGTTTTTCCGGACAAGTCCGGAAGAACCGGTGGATTTTCTGCAAAATAAAGCGTCAATACTGTTCCGGGAGTTATTTCGCTGCCGGCAGCCAGATCATTGCCGTAACGCGAAAAATCACCAGTTTCCACATTGTAGTTCTGTTCCGTTTTGACGACTATCGTCACAAGCAAGGAAGATAGTTCTTCCCTTGCCTCGGTTTCGGTCATGCCGGATAGGTCGGGCAATGTATATGTGGTTTGCTGGGTTTGGCATCCTATGAACGTAAATGTCAGAAACAAAATTGATAAAACGGAAAGAAACATTCTTTTTTTCATGTCGATCGGGCTCCTTGTTTGTTCAATATCCTGTGCTCTATAAAAAGGCCGCTTTCGTTCTGAAAGCGTCCTTGAGATCAAGAGAATCGGGCTTTGATATTCGGTTTGATCTTTTTATCATGTCAACGCTTTGAAATGGAAGCAAGATAGAAAAAAATATGCCTTTCGTTAAAAAGGCATACTTAATATTGTGGCGACTATGTTCTTGGGAACGATTGAGGCTCCCGCAAAATTGCCTATAAGGTCTTGGATTATTGTTGTTTTAGTCCAAACGAAGTACACTATGACGGCCAATACACCAAGGACCAGGAAAAGTTTTATGAATTTCTTGATAAACACCACGAGACCAATTATGGCAAAAATGGCAAGCGCCAACAAAATGAGTCCTTGCGCCCAAATGTACAGGCCCTGGAAAAAGCTTATAGCCTGGTTGATGAACGGTTGGATGTAGCTGTTGATTGTGTCGATAATCGTCATAGCGTAAACATTCATTTGTTTCCACCCCTTTTATGGATAAATCTTTTATATTATGTTGTATAAACATTATATCATAAATATTTTCGGAAGGAAGAGCGTTTTTCTATTTTTTTCAAATTGTCGAACATAAATATTTATCAGTAAGCTTTTCGGTTTTCCACCGCTTTTGTCAAGGTCTGATCATCAGCATAATCAAGGTTCCCGCCGACAGGTACGCCATAGCCGATTCTTGTTGTGAGAATGTCCAAGTTTTTTAGGGCTCTCTGAATGTACATGGCGGTAGCTTCGCCTTCCTGAGTGGCTGATGTGGCTATGATGATTTCCTTTATTTTCTTCTCCTGGACCCGCGGCCAGAGACTGGACAGGTTTATGTCTTCCGGTCCCGTTCCGTCCATTGGCGAAATCACTCCGTGAAGCACGTGATATAATCCGTTATACGTCCCGCCGCGTTCAAAGGAAAACGCGTCCTTTGGCGATTCCACGATCATAATAACTGATTTGTCTCGCTTTGGGTCAGAACATACTTGACACGGGTTTATATCCGTCAGTTGACCGCATACGGGGCAAGGAAAAACGTCCTGTTTTATCTTGGAAATATCCGATGCGAATCCATCCAAATCTTCCTGTGCGATTTTATCGATCGTGAAAATGGCATACCTTTCGGCGGTTTTTCTGCCGATTCCCGGATACTTCATGAAATCGGCAATCAGATCTTCCATCGCCTTGGGATAACTCATCAGAAAAGCCCCGGAATTTGCATTCCCTGTGTTATGGATCCAATAGTTTCCTCAAGTTCTTTGTCGACCTTTTTGAATGCATCGTTCAAAGCGGCCACTATCATGTCCTGAACCATCTCGATATCTGTAAGATCTATTTCGTCTTTTTTTATGTCGATCGATATTACTTCTTTGTTTCCCTTGACGGCGACTTTGACCACCGAGCCGCCCGCTTGCCCGTAAAATGTCGATGCATTTATCTCTGCTTGGGCTTTTTTCAGATCTTCCTGCATTTTTTGAATTTTTTTGATCATTTGCGGATTGATCATTTCCGTCACTCCCAAAATGTTATTTTTTTATTGTCACTAGATCACCGAAAATATTAACAGCTTCGGTTATTACTTTTTCTTCCTTTTCCGATTCGTCTTCCCCTTGCTCTCCGGAAACGTCCCTGAGCCCGTCGCATACGATAGGAGACAAAGTTATGTCCCGACGGCCCTGGTGCCATTGTTCGGCAAATTCCTTGGCGATGTCCTCAAACACGGCATCCGGCAAAGCAATATAATCGATGTCTCTGTCGAAAGCCCTTTTCAGAACTTCTTTGATGCTTTTTTTCACCGCCGGTTTCATCATTTGATTGCACATGCCCGCGGTGGAAAACGTGACGATAAGCGCGTCATTGGAGCTCGCTCTCACTGTTCCGGTCTCGAATTGAGCGGCATATTGTTTCAGGTTGCCGTGGGAATTGAACTTTGTCAGTCGGTTCCAGTTGCTTGCCAGATAATTCTTGTCGTCTCTGCTTCCGTTGTTCAGAACGCTTTCCACGAATTCGATCCTGTAAGTATTGGCGATATCTTCTTCCGGAAGGTCATCTGGCGTTTCATCTTTTTCCGGTTCTTCTATAGGTAGATCTTCTATTTGTTTTTCTTCGGGATCTTCCATAAAAATATCGAGACTCGGTTTTTCTTCTTTTGCGGGCAAAACGATTTTTTCCGGTTCTGGCGTCTTGGGTTTTGCGGTTTCGATGATTCTTATCCGTTTTTCCAAAGAATCGATGCTTTCCAGCAATTTGGCGTCGCTGGAAACCTCTTTGTCCGTCATCTTGATAAAAGCCAGTTCAAGATATAATTTGGGGCTTGTGCTCCATTTCATTTCGTTTATGGCTTTTTGCAACACGTCGATATAGAAAAAGATTCTCCGATTACTGACAATCTTGGTCAATTGAACGAATTCTTCGTTTTTATAAAGACTGTTGGCATCTCCGATCGGCCCTATATTCTTATACATCAGCATCGCACGGAAAAAATCCATCAAATTCAAGGCGATTTTGTGAATTTCCTTGCCTTGCGATACCAAATCATTCATTGATTGGATCGCTCCGGTCGATTCCATCTCCACAATGGATTTTACAAGCTCGATCTGACTCTCCTGGGATATGGCGCCGCATATTTGATTGACATCTTCCATTGTTATGTGATCGGGGCTGTAGGCGTTTACCTGATCCAGAAGACTGATGGCGTCACGCAATCCGCCTTCTGCGAACACGGCAATTTGGTTAATGGCGTCCTTATCGATTTTTATGCTTTCTTTTTCTATTATTTCATCCAATTTACCGGCTATATCAGCGACCGATATGGCTTTGAAATCGAATCGTTGGCAACGGGAATGGATTGTTTGCGGAATTTTTTGCGGTTCGGTGGTACAAAGAATAAAAATCACATGTTGTGGCGGTTCTTCCAAAGTTTTGAGAAGCGCGTTGAAAGCGCCGGCCGACAGCATATGGACTTCATCGATTATATACACTTTGTATTTGACGTATCCAGGTAAATATTTTACTTTGTCGCGAATTTCCCGGATCTCGTCGACGCCGTTGTTGCTGGCGGCATCTATCTCGACGATGTCGCTTATTGTCCCGTTCTGGATGCCGATGCAATTAGGGCAAACATTGCACGGATTGGCCGTCGGAGCTTGTTCGCAGTTGATGGCTTTGGCAAAAATTTTGGCTATTGACGTTTTTCCGGTTCCGCGCGGCCCGCTAAAAAGATAAGCGTGTGCGACTTTGTTGTTTTGTAACGCGTTTTGCAAAGTTATGGTTATGTGTTTTTGCCCGGCGACTTCATTGAAATCGACGGGTCTGTATGTTCTATAAAGCGCCTTATAACTCATTATGCACCATAACCTTTCTTTGTTTGTTTATTACAGATTTATTATATCTCATTTCGTTGGTTTTTTACATGGCATTCCGTTTATTTGTCTTTGGAATTCAATTGTTCCCTAGCATATGCGACGATATAAGACATCGCTTTTCCTTCCGTGGTGTCCGGACGAAACTTTTTATCCAATTTATCAAGCGTCCAAGTATCGTCTTCCCCGGTTTGGGTAATCTGAAATGCGGTTTTTATGGCTTCCTGGAATTTTTGGCTCCCCTGCAACCTGCGAAAATCCTCGATCAGAAATTCTCCGGATTCCCGGAGTCTTTTGCTGGATTTTTCCAAAAATTCTTTTTCCGGATCCGGTTTGCGTCTTTTTTTGTAAATCTTGTCCCTTAATACATCGCTTCCGTAATAAAGTGCCGTGAATATCGGGGGCAAAAACCAGAAACTTATCATGTCCTTGGCTTCCACTTTGCCGGATATTATCATATAAAGCGAATAAGCAAGCACAACGAAAGTCGACATCAAAAAGATGGTCAAATAAAATTTAAACGGTTTTTTCCTGTTTTCCATTGTCTATCACCTTTAAAAGTATTATACAATATGATGGCACAAATATGGTAAAATTATTTCAGGTGATCCATATGGGAAACAAAACGATTGTTGGGCAGGCGACTGCCAATGGCATTTCTGCGTTACATTTAATAAGGGTATCGGGAGACGATGCTTTTTCTGTTGTAGGCAAGATATTTAATGGCCCAAGCCTCGATAAAGCGCTTCATCATTCCGTTATATACGGGCATATCGAAGAAAACGGAGAGATCATTGACGAAGTCATGGTTTTCGTTTACCGGGCTCCTAATACATATACAAGGGAAAACATGGTCGAAATATCCTGCCACGGCGGGTTTCTCGCCGTGTCGGAAATAATCAGACTGCTAGTCAAATCGGGGGCCGATCTGGCAAAAAAAGGCGAATTCACCAAAAGAGCTTTTCTTAATGGGCGCATCGACCTTACCGAAGCGGAAAGCGTGATGGATATCGTGAATGCCAAAACCAGATCTCAACTGGTTCTGGCTGAAAAGACTCTTGGTGGCGAGATAAAATCCCTGATTGCCGGTTTGCAAAGCGATCTTTTGAACATCATCGCCAAAATCGCGGTCAATATCGATTACCCGGAATATGACGATATCGAAATTCTCACCAACGAAACTCTTGTGCCGGAAATTTCCGCTCTAAAGACAAAAATCGATAAAATCATTTCTCAATCCAAAACCGGCAAAATCATACGCGAGGGAGTCAGTGTCGTCATTGCAGGAAAACCCAACGTCGGAAAATCAAGTTTGATGAACTCCTTGCTGAAAGAAGAAAAAGCGATTGTGACCGATATTTCTGGTACAACTCGCGATTTGATCGATGCCGAGATGAATATCGACGGAATTCTAGTAAGATTGACGGATACTGCTGGAATACGAGAATCTTCCGACACTGTCGAAAAAATTGGTATTGACAGGGCAAAAAAAGCCGTTTCCGATGCCGACTTGGTTCTGCTGGTCCTGGATAACAGCGAGTCGCTTACTGATTATGACCGCGCTTTATTAACCTTAACCGAGAAAAAACCCCGAATCATCGTGGGAAACAAAAGCGATATCGGCAAAAAAATCAATTTAGATTCCGAACGCGTTATCAGTACGTCGGCCAAAAACAAAAGCGGCATGGACGAATTGACTGCCGCCATATATAATACTTTCGTTTCTGCCAAAACGGACCTTGGTGACGCCATGCTTGCCAATTCCAGACATATAGGCAAGTTGGAAGAAGCCGGCGAATCCCTGACATCAGCTCTAAAAGCCGCCAAAAGCAGATTGCCCGTCGACATGATAGAAATTGATTTGCGCGAATCGTGGTCACATTTGGGAGAAATAACCGGAGATTCGGCTGCCGAATCTCTCGTGGATAGGTTGTTTTCTTCTTTCTGCTTAGGTAAATAATGTTTCACGTGAAACATATAACAATGAAAACGCAGCCCTTTCGCGGCTGCGTTTCTTAATAATCGTCTTGAAAACTATGTTTTTCCTCGTCTATATGATATCCAAGAATGCTTTTTAAATTGACGTTCTCGGCAGAGCGAAATATGTTAATGTCACTGTTGACATATTTTTCGCGCATTTCCGCGATCAATTTTTTCATTTCTTTTCTTTTCGAATCCAAATCCGCCATGGATGCTGGGCATTCGCATTTCAAAGCCTCGATCTTGTGATAAGCCGCAAATCTTTCACAGTCACGTTCTTTTATGTAATACATCGGTCGGATCAATTCCATGTTCTCATAATTCTCAGATTTTGTTTTCGGAAGCATTGTTTTGAAACATCCGGCGTAAAAAATATTTAACAGTGTTGTTTCGATAACATCATCAAAGTGGTGTCCTAGCGCCAGTTTGTTGCATCCGAGTTCTTTTGCTTTCTTATATAAAAATCCCCGGCGCATGCGTGCACACAAAAAACATGGTTTTTCTGGATTCATTGCGGCGGCCACTGCAAATGCGTTGGACGGACAAGACAATGCTGGAATATTAAGGATTTCACAGTTTGTTTTGTGTTTTTGTGCAATCTCTGGTAAATACCCGGGATCCATGGTGAAATAGACGGCTTCGAATTTTACGCTGCCGTATTTCTCATATGCCTGAAATAGTTTTGCCATTAATAACGAGTCTTTTCCGCCGCTTATGGCCACGCCGATTTTATCTCCTTCGGAAATGAGATCATAATCGTCAATCGCCTGGCAAAATTTCGAATAAATCGCCCCTTTGAATGTTTTCATCAGGCTTCTTTCTACAAAATTCGTCAGATCGTCACTCATTGTGATCACCGCCTTATCAATGACTATTATACCCGCAAGAAGTGATTTTGTAAACTTGTGGTAATTATATATAATCTCAAATAATCATAAATAATTCTTGATAATCACAAAATAATGTGATATAATTACATATAGAAAAAAATCAACATATAATGGAGGTTGGATTATGGCGAATTTCATATGGGCATCGAAAAAGCCGCTTGACGATATGGCCACATTGTACGAATCAAACATCACCCTTAACAAATCGGCCACCGCTTATTTCGAAACCGCCTATGTAGTCCTGCTCGGTCTCGACAAAGAGAATTTGCTGATCGCGGTCAAACCGGTCACCAAAGAAGAAATCGGACTTGGCTATGTTCCCGAGGAACAACAACACAATATAACGGTAAAATCGAGTTATTCTCGCATTTGTAACAA
>Ga0209203_1002035_pt1 | contig 13990 bp, 3 predicted proteins | sample AD_UKC109_MetaG_FD_184423 | JGI IMG/M metagenome (GOLD analysis project Ga0209203, IMG submission 184423) | Active sludge microbial communities of municipal wastewater-treating anaerobic digesters from Hong Kong - AD_UKC109_MetaG (SPAdes)... | ecosystem: Engineered > Bioreactor > Anaerobic >...
GGATCCAGTTTGCCGATTAAGGTTCTCTTGGCTCTGGACTGTTGTTTTTCCTTGTCCCAATAGGCTTGGTTGTTGTAGACATATGTGATTCCAGTTTTCTTGTTCTTCTGATAGACAATCCCCATCTCCTCACCTCGTTACATACATCATAATATATAACGAGGCATAAACCTAGTGAAAACAACCCTAACTCAGTCTTTTCAACCCTTTACAAGGTTTTCATCGTTAGACTTTTCGGGAACTTAGGCTTCTCGACAAGGACCATTGGTGGAACTATACTCGTGGGAGTATAGGATGGAGTCTTAGGTGCACTCTGTGTAGTGAACCTCCACACAGATCCTTCTGTTGCTGCTCCCTTGCTGTCTTTCGCTACCACTTTCCAGTAGTAGGTTGTGCCATATGATAGGTTGCTTCTATTAAATGTATTCTCAACCTGGTTAGAAGACACTTTTGTCTTTGGGCTGGCGTTGGTATCGAAATAAACATCGTAAGTCATAGTATCATCATCCGGGTCATAACTGTCCCAACCTAGAGTAATCGCTGTTGCCCAGACAACTGCCTCGTCTGAGGGGATGGGGTTATACGGAGCTAGTGGTGGCCTGTTTTTCCCCTCATAAGGCACCGTCCTGCAAATACGGAACCCGATAACGTAGCCCGCGTAAGTGGGCGAGAAGCGGTAGCGAATAGCTACCCGTACGTACGTCTCAGCGTTGTTCCAGCAACCGCCACGAATCACCCGGTAGGAACCGGCTGTACTGTTGTAAGGATTAGTCTGTGCAGAACTGGAATAACTTCCATACCAGTCGCTGCACCATTCCCATACGTTTCCGGACATATCATAGATCCCCAGCTCGTTGGGAGCCTTCTTTCCTACTTCCTGGGTTCTGCAATTGTTCTCCATAATCGTTTCATAGTCCCAATCGCCTGTAAGATACTTATCCCCCGAGTTCCGCCAGTACCAGGCAACATCATCTACGTTATCGCTTCCGGAATACTTGTAACCTTCACTCCTGTTTCCACCCCTTGTAGCGTATTCCCATTCGGCTTCTGTCGGTAGCCGGTACCCAACTACCTTGGTTATATCTGTTGTCAAATCGCCACTTGAATCAAGTAATTGCCCTTCGTTGACTTCTCCCTTTAGTCTATATGCAACGGGAAGGCCTTCTTTTTGGCTCAACCAATTGCAGTAAGCAATAGCGTCCCACCAGCTGACATAGATTACAGGTCTATTCGCTCTACCCCAGCCTTCATCCTCTGGTTTGCTCCTGCCCGTAGCATTGCAGAAAGCATCATACTCGTCGAATGTAGTCTCATACTTGCCAATATAGAAGTCGTAGGTGAACGTCACCTTGTGGGTCGGCTGTTCATCATCGCTATATCCATCACCCCAGGTGTCCCCCATTGTGAAACTGCCTTTTTCTACAAGAACCATCGATGGAACTATACCCGAAGGCGTGTAAGATGAAGCGGTAGGTGCACTCTGTGTAGTGAATTTCCATACAGGTCCTTCTGTTGTTGCTCCCTTAGCATCCTTAGCTACTACTTTCCAGTAGTAGGTAGTGTCGTATGATAGGTTACTTCTGTTCAGTGTCTTTCCACTCTGGCTGGTAGATACTTTCGGCAATAACCTTGGATTAATGCTTGTACCAAAATAGACATCGTACGTAAGTGTATCTCCATCCGGATCGCTGCATTCCCAGCTTATGGTTATCGTTGTTGGTTGGCTCGTCGCTTTGTCAGATGGACCTGGATTGGATGGGGAAAGAGGCGATCTGTTTTCTCCTTCATAAGGCACCGTCCTGCAAATACGAAACCCGAGGACGCTGTTCTTGCCAGTGGGCGAGTAGATGTGGCGATCCGCTACCCGCACGTCCGCCGCATTGTAGCTCCAGCCACCGCCACGATACACCCGGTCGGAACCAGCTGTACTGTTGTAAGGATTAGTCTGTGCAGAACTGGAGTAGTCTCCATACAAGTCACTGCACCACTCCCATACATTTCCGGACATATCGTAGATACCCAGCTCGTTGGGGGCCTTCTTCCCGACTTCGTGAGTCCTGCAATTGTTCTCCATCATTGTGTTCCAGTCCAAATCGCCTGTAAGGTATTTGTCTCCTGAATTCTGCCGGTACCAGGCTACATCGTCTACGTTATCACTGCCTGAATACTTGTATCCTTTACTCTTGCTTCCACCACGAGCCGCATATTCCCACTCTGCTTCCGTCGGTAACCTGTATCCGATCACTTTCGACGGGTCTGTCGTTATCCTTCCGTCTTTGTCCAATAGGTTTCCGTTATTGTCATACGCTTTTGGAAGGTTCTCCTTCTCACTAAGCCAGTTGCAGTATGCTACCGCATTGTTCCAGCTGACCCATATTACAGGTCTGGTTCCCCTTCCCCATCCTTCGTCATAAGGTTTGTTCCTGCCCGTAGCCTCACGGAAAGCGTCGTATTCGTCGAATGTAGTCTCATACTTGCCGATGTAGAAGTTGTAGGTGAACGTCACTTTATGCGTTGGTTTTTCATTGTCGTATCCGTCACCCCAGGTGTCTCCCATCGTGAAACTGCCTTTTTCGACCAGTATCACTGGTGGAACTACAGTGGATGGCTTGTATAATGTTAAGTCTATGTGTGTACTAAAACTCCAAATTGGTCCCTCAGTTGTTGCTCCCTTACTGTCTTTAGCCACTACCTTCCAGTAGTAGGTTGTGCCATATGATAGGTTACTTCTATTAAATGTATTCTCAACCTGGTTAGATGACACTTTTGTCGTCGGTTTTGTGTTGGTGTCAAAATAAACATCGTATGTTACTGTGTCTCCGTCTGGATAACTACCCCAGCTTAGTGTTACTGTAAGTGATTGACCGGTTGCTTTATCAGAGGGGTTGGGGTTACACGGAGTGAGCGACTGGTAAGGTCTATTTTCTCCTTCACTGGGCACCGTCCTTGTAACGCGAAAACCCATGTCGCCGAACGCGTATTCGGGGTCGTAGTTGAAGCGGAAAGCCACACGTGTGCCCGTCACGTATCCGTACCAGCTACCACCACGATATATCCGGAAGGAGCCGCCTGTACTGTTGTACGGGTTTGTAGTTGGACTCTTGCTGTAGTAGTTATTATCATACCCGTCGCTGCACCACTCCCATACGTTTCCGGACATATCATAAACTCCAAGTTCGTTAGGGGACTTCTTTCCTACTTCGTGTGTCTTACAATTGTTCTCCATAATCGTATCCCAGTCCAAATCACCTGTCAGATACTTATCCCCCGAGTTCGAATCGTACCAGGCAACATCATCTACGTTATCGCTACCTGCATATTTGTATCCCTTGCTCTTGTTGCCGCCACGGGCTGTGTATTCCCATTCTGCTTCTGTCGGTAACCTGTATCCGACCACCTTCGACGGATCAGTCGTTACTCTTCCGTCTTTGTCAAGGAAGTTTCCGTTGTTGTCATATGCTTTCGGGAGCTTCTCTTTTTCACTCAGCCAGTTGCAGTAGGCTATTGCGTCCCACCAGCTGACGTTGATTACAGGTCTATTCGCTCTTCCCCAGCCCCAGTTGTCAGGTTTGCTCCTGCCCGTAGCCTCACAGAAAGCGTCGTACTCATCGAATGTGGTTTCATACTTGCCAATATAGAAGTCGTAGGTAAGCATCACCTCGTGCGTTGGTTTTTCATCGTCGTATCCATCACCCCAGGTGTCTCCCATTGTGAAACTGCCTTTTTCTACCAGGACCATCGATGGAACTATGCCCGAAGGTGTATAAGATTCAACTGTGCGAATCTCTCTCTCCCGCTCTATTGTGATGCTCTTGGTCGACATATTTCCCGCAACGTCTTCGGCAGTGATTTCGAATACGTTGGTTCCCGACACGAGTTGAACTTCAAGTTCAACCGTTTCGATACCTATTTCCCTTCCCGAGAATGTAACTGACTTAAGAGAGTAATTGTCCGTAACTTTTACCTTGACGGTAGCACGGTCGATTTCGGGAGCCACTCTCTCGGGGTATTCCAGAGAAATCTCCGGAGCCTTCGTGTCCTGCCTTATTCTTACGTTCTTAGTGGTTTCATTGCCCACCAGATCCAGCGCTTTCAGTGTAAGCTCAATGTCTCCGGATACAGAAATCGTTTCGCTCAGTGTCTTTCTCTTCTCGCCTATTTCAACTTCTCTGTTACCAATAATGAGCGATTTTACCAGTAGATCGTCGCTGACGGTTATTATCAGAGTGTATGTGCTCTCTCGGGTAACCACTTCATCTGGAGCTTCGATCACCGGCCAGCGTGTGTCCCTGAATACGGAGAAGGAGAGGGATGTTCTGTTTCCCGCCATATCGAGAGCCTCTATCTTCACTTCGTTCTCTCCACCCTCTAGCTCTAGCCTCTTCGCAAGCTGCATCGTCCCCTTCCCATAGTATGTCGCTTCTCTCTCTCCGTTTATCCTTACTTCTTCTATCCCTACGTTGTCACTCACCTTTACTTTGATTATTACGTTGCTCCTGTCTGTGTACGGTAGCTTCGGTGTGAGCAGCTTTATTTCAGGCACCTCTTTCCTGTCTTCTTCAATTAAGGCACTTCTTTCGCTCTCTTCTCCTCCTATCATTATGTAGTAGTTCTTCAGGCTCACGTCTTCAGGCGAGAGCTCTATCGCCCTGGATAGAACTTCCATAGCTTCTTCCAGGTTCCCAAGCTCTTCCAGTATCATCGCCTTCAGCCTCAAGAGCTCTATGTTCTCGGGTGCTATCCTCCCCGCCACTTCCTCCAGGAACTTCAGCGCTTCTTCTATCTGCCCGGTCTCGTACAGAAGCTCAACTTTGCTTACCAGGAGGCTTTCGTTTTCAGGCTCTATTTCAAGCGCCCATTCGACCACTTCAAGCGCTTCTTTCCTGTCTGTCTGTCTAAGTATCTCTATCTCTTTCCTCGCTATCGATACGTTTTCAGGCTCTTTTTCCCTGGCCTCCCTCACGAGTTCGAGCGCCCTGTCCGAGTCCCCTATTTCCAGATATATGCCGGCGCTCTCTTTCAGGGTCTCTGCATCCCCTGCAATCACAGCTTCTTCAAGCGTTTCTCTCGCCGTTCTCAGTCCCTGTGTCGCCAGGTTCAGCCTGGCCGTCAGAGTGACAAGCCAGCTCTCTTCAAGACCCAGCCTTCTCGCTTCGTTCAGTTCGCTACGTGCCTTTTCGAATTCTTCCATCACCAGATAGAGCTCCACCATTCCCGCCCTTATCAGTGGAGAGCGGGGGAACTGAAGCCTCGCTTTCTCGAGATTCTCCATCACCGGCTGCAGGTATCTCTCCGAACCCCCCTCCTGTAGGTTCTTCGCCATCGCCCTTGCAAGCAACACCGCCTTTTCGTCTTCCGCTATCGATACTTCCCCTCCGAGTATCTTCTCTATCACTTCTTCGTATCTGCCGGAATCGATCTTTTCTCTCGCGGTGCCACCTGTGACCAGTGGCGTTATCGTCGTAAAAGAGAAGATGTTGCTCGGTGTCGAGGAATGTCTTCCAGAAGCAATAACTGCCCAGTAGTAGGTTGTGGAAAGTTCGAGCCCGATCAACTCGAAATATCCTTCAGTCAAATCGTTCGCCAGAGTGACGAGAGTCTCTGGAGATTTCCCAAAGAGCAGTTCGTATTTTACGTCCTTGTCCCCAGTTTTTTCGGTTTTCCACTTAAGAACTATGTCTTTTTCAAAACCTTCTCCAATACCTTCAGTCGCTTCCGGAGGTTCCGGAGGTCTGCTGATAGGCAGAACGAGTGTCGCTACGTAGTCTCTGGCGATTGTGAGAGTCAATTCTTTTCCACCAAGTGTTTTGTAAGTGATGATATTGGCTGATCGTATTTCTCTGGAGACACTTTCATAGATGTCTTTTATCTTTTCAGGGTTTTCTATATATGAGAAGGTTCCGTTTACACTCTGCGCAAGAGCTTTCAGTTCTTTCTGAGCAGCCAGACGGCTGAACCCAAGAATATATGTTATGGGTTTTACAAGGCGTAGGGCCGCCTTAACTTCTTCGAGTGTTCTGGTTTCGCCGCGTACATGGTTGTATCCATCGGTAAAGGCAACCAGTATTCTTGTTCCATCTACTCCTTCGAGGAATTTCGAAGCGAGGAAAATAGAGTTATACAGCGGGGTCAATCCATGTACACTGAGCGAGTTTATCTCTCTTTTTAGAGCTTCCCTATCTGAAGTGAAAGGTTGCACGAGAGATGGCGGAAAAACATCTACAGAACCACCGGGATCCGTTTTACCATAGACTAAAATTGAGATTTTAGTGGTTTCCGGTATGTTGTCGATGAACTCTATCGCGCTTGATTTAAGCAATTCGATATCGTTTTCCATACTGCCGCTGGTGTCGAGTATCATGACCAGATACGAGTCTTCCCCGTATTCTCTTTTCAATGCAAAGTCCACGATTTCTGTTCCGTCTTCGCTGAGCCTTATGTCCGACGGGCTTATTTCACTTTCGTATGCGCCAGAGTCGTCTTTTATGTTGAATGCTATCTTGATCTCAGGGAATTTATCGTAGGATATGTCGTAAAGATTAACCCGCTTTCTGCCCCCAGTTACTTGGGGATCGGGAAGTTCGGCGATAATTCGGGAAGTTACTTTCGGAACAAGTGTTTTTACGCATCTCTCGATAGCCATTCTCGAGGCTTCTCTGCCAGTTCCCGATTCTTCGGCGCTGTACGAGGTTATTATGCTTCCCTTTTCAAGATCGTACAGCCACAGTTCCATCCTCGCTCTCACGCTGCCGTCACTATTTTCCACGCGCAGTAGAGTTCCTACCAACGCAAATCGCGAATCGCTGTTTTTTGCCTTGAGCTTTTCCAGAGAGGAGATGCTGAAACGCTCTGTGAGGGCTTCGGTTTCAGTATCGTCCAGTCCCGCATCTCTCGATTTGAGGTTCGTTTCCTCAAAATTCATCTGGAGTATTTCCTGTGCAAGTCTTTTCTCTTTTGTTGATCTTGGAGGAGTACCACTAGAGATGAACTGGACTATCGACACAGGAAGAACCTGTCCACCCAGCCATTGAGAATCGATTTTCAAGGTTGTGTTAAGGTTTGTGACCTGGTCTACTGTAATTTTCTGCTCATCAGTCAAAAATCCTCTCAATTCCAGTTTGAGGTCGTACTCTCCCGGAAGAAGGTTTTGCATAAGAGGGGTGTTTCCCCTATATTCACCATCGATATAGACAGCAGCTCCTGCTGGCTCAGAAAGTATTCTAACGGAGACAGATAATCCTATAACTGTTGACAGAAGAACGAGAAGAAGAAGTGCTTTTTTCATGATAATCCCCCTTTACATCCCGTGTTTTTCTATTATGTTTAGTGCGTGATCGATCTGTTCTTCGGTGAGAACTCCATCGAAATCGTCGTATTCCAGAGCTAGCTCATAATATTCGGCCGTCTTTTTAAGGACTTCTTTCGCATCTTTTTCCCTGCCCAGGTTGAGCAGTTCTCTTGCCTGAGATTCGTAAACGGTTGCCTTAAGGTAGTAATCAAGAGAGATGAGTCCTATGTTTTTTTCTTTGGTCTCTATGTACCAGTTTGTGAGTTTATCTACTTCATCAAGGCTGTAGTTGTTCGCAAGAAGCGACAGCAGTACATTGAAAACAAGGTCGTAAGCTTCACGGTAAACCGGGTACTTTTGAATTAGCTCTTTAGCGCTTTCTACAGCCTTTGCATATAGCCCCCCTACGAAGAGTAGTCTGGAGTAGTTATATCTTGCCGGTTGGTCGAGTTCACTGTTGCCATAAACTTCTCTGTACAATTCCAGAGCTTTGGGTGAATTTAGTTGCCTCTCGTATATGAGAGCTTTTTTGAAGGTAGCCCTGTAATAATCATCTGATGTTCGTGGTATACCATCGAGTATTAATATTGCTTCATCGAATCTTCTCTGCTGGGACAGGATATCTGACAGAAGTATGTAAGCTCTATGATAATATGAAGCGCTTTCGATGAGTTGTCTGAGAGTTTGTTCAGCTTTCTCCGTGTTTCCAAGATAATACAGAGAATGAGCCAGATAGAACGATAGTTCTTCGTCTTCTCCGAAAGCTGTCCTAAATTCAGCCACCGATTCTATTGCCATTTGGTATTCGCCAGCCATGTAGTACGCAGTTCCCGCATACCTCAAAGATTTTCTGGCGAGAAGTCCTTCGTCTCTGTCACCGCTTTCCGCAAGGCTATCGTATATTCTAGCGAATCTGTCGGCCGCCTTCTTATATTCGCCGTTGGCATAGTTTGTTTCTGCTTTGACAAACAGAGAGTCGGGAGTATCTTCATCTCTTACCGATTTTCTGAATTGGACGTTAGCTACATAGGCAGTTGTTTCAACGTCTATGAGTTTTACAATGGCATCGAAGCTGTTGTCGCTTATGGTGTTTATCTTTATGTCGAGAAATAGGTCGAGTCCGACCTGTCGGCCGATTCTTGCCGCTTCTTCCAGACCGATTTCTCTCCCGGCTCTTATCTCGGTCTGAACGTATTTGTTCATCAGATCCCTATTTACTGGATATATTCCTGCGAGAGAGAGTTCCGACATGATAGAATCTTCAAAGAGCTGTACGAGTTCTTTCTTGACATCTGCGGGGACATTCAATGTGAATCCTGCAGTCTTTTTACCAGCGCTTCTTGCTCTAAGTTCATCTATTATCTCGCTCGCAGATTCAACGATAATATAACCGGTTTCATTCGTTCTGAATATTACAGTATCCAGTAGTCTGCCATCTCGAACGCTCAATAGATGAATCGTAACTATTTGCTCTGAATCAAGTGTATAAGCATGACCGTACACAACAGATTGAACACCTGCGATCTCTTCCTGGCTTAGAACACTGTAAGGGTCGAGCCAACCGCTCATTTCAAGACGTTTCTCTTTGAGTATTTCTTCCACAGTGTCTCTATCCAGGGCAGTCATGTATTCGCTTGCGGAGAGCCCAAATTCCGTAAGCGCCCTTATGTATGACTCCGGCAGGTTTCCTTTCGCTTCTATATTCCAGAAGACGGTATTCCCAGGGGCAAATCCATCTGTGAGAGCCTTATATCCGAAGTTTTTGAAGCTCAATCTGCTTGAGAAAAGTAATGGATTTTGGTTTCCTTTTACGACATATACATTCGACCATATCAATCTGGATGAATCGGCATCCACGAGTTTCATAAGAAGCAAGGTGGTATTACTCCCGTCTGGATTCAACAAGTCAATCGCGGTGGCATAGGCAAAACCTTCAATTTTAAGTATTCTACCGACTTCCTTACGTTTTTCGGGATTGATCATATCGCTCTGGTTGTACCTTAGCTCTTTTAAGACTTGTTCGAGGCGGTTACGGTCAATTACCAATGCGCTCTGCCTGTCAACGAGCTTCGAAATCATCATTTCGGCGAATTCGGCGAAGACTTCGTCTTCTACCAACGATAGATTTTCAGTTTCAAGAAAAGCAAGATTGAGTAGATTCTCTTCGAACAACTTGATCTCAACGTCTTCTACAACGCTAGATGCGATGTTTTCCAGTCTTGTTTTGGAATAGGATATACTCCATATGTTAGTAGAAGTTTCACGATCAGATTCGAAGTATAGATCTCCATTCTCACTGTCGTAGGTTGGAAATGAGTCGCTTCCTACAAAGGTTATTTGTTCCTGTCTTATAAAGTCTTCATCCGCTACCCAGATGGTGGACAGAATATCTTCCTTTGCAAAGTATAGGATTCCTTCATTGAAGTCATAGCCAAGTCCGGTGTGTTCTCTGCCTTCCATTGTCATTCTAATACTTCTGTTGTCTGAGCTTCTCCGGTAAATCTCGTACTTTCCACTCTGGTTGTCGAGATAGAAGATGCCGGTTCTTGTCTCAACAGGATTCTTCTGATTTCCTGGAAGTTTTATCTGTTTAAGATTCTTTCCGTTTACTTCTATGCTGTATATGTCCCAATCCCCACCACGATCGTTGGAGAAAAGTATAGTACTGCTGTCTAGTGAGAAAGACGGCGTCATACAGGAGCCCTGTATCTCAGTGAATTCGCGCGTGCGCTTTGTCCTTAAGTCATATACATTTAAGATCCACCGGGAGTCTGGTTTTGCCGATATATAAGTGATGTATCTACCGTCGGGAGAAACTGCCGGCTCTCTTTCTATGCTTCCGGGGAGATCGAGCAGTCTAGATGCTTTCCCGTTACTCAGGTCGAGCACATACAAATCGGTCTCACCTGAGACTCTGGCAACATAGACTAGTTTATTGTTTCCATGCCAGTATGAGGGAGATCCTTCGTATGACCCCGATGTGAGCTTTCTAAGACCTATTTCGCTTGCAAAGATAAACGACACAAGAAGGAGTATTATTATGACGCTAAATTTTTTCATGTTTATCTTCCCCCAATCTCATAGTATGTGAAGGTTATGAACCTACCTAGATCCAATCCCAGTTTTCTGAGAGCCACTTTAGCAGACATTACCTGTGTGTAGTCTTCTTGTTGTGTAAATCCAAAGTATGTCTTTCCGAGATAGTTAGCTTTTACCTCTGCCGATGCAAGATAGAGGTTTCCCTTCTCGGTAAGCTTTACGCTCACTTCTACTGTCAACTTTTCAAGCTCTTTTAGAGGTATTCCAGCATAGTCAAAGACTTCGGCCAATGATGACTCCAGTGGAGGATCTTTTGCAGGTGGCGGCGGAACGATGTAATCGATTCTTTCGGTGAATCTCTCGAGTTGAATGGATGATATATTACCCGGCCAGTCAGTAGGCCAGACCGATTCAGAAGCGGCATAAGTTGCCTTAGTTACTGGTGAGGTTGGTTCAACTCGGACTATTTCTCCATCCGGGAATACGATCTCACTCAGTATGCCGTTCTCGTCAAACCGGTAGAGTGTTTCCCCGCTTTCTCCAACTGCCTTCTGCATCCAGCCATCTTCATATTTGTATTCGATTCTCTTGCCTTTGTTGCTGAATATACTCTTCACAAGACCGTGTTCGTTGTAGCTTATTTCAAGACGCTCGCCAGAATTGCTGATTATTGACGAAAGTCTGTTCCCAATATAGGCTATTGTCCACTGGGCTGAACTATCTTTAATCTCTATAAGTTTTCCCGACTGATCGTAAGCCTCCTGACTGCCATCTCTGTACTCTACGATAAACCCTCTCGCCGTCTCATATAGTCTCATGTCAAAGCTCATCTGCGATATATAATATGTCCGCTCTCCCCCTCTAACGAATTTGATCGTCTTCTGAGGGCTGTACAAGCTTATGAATCCCTCTTCCCATTTCTCTATCCGCCTGTCGCCGTTCCAGGTGAGGCCTTTGCCGAAGATAGATGTCGCCACGCTGTTCAAAGGGATTTTTATTATTTTGAAGCCGTCATCCGTAGAGATGTCTGAGACAATTCCCCTTTCGGGGTATTCCAGAAATATAGCTCTTACTTCGCCTTCGGCAGCAGTCTGAAGCTTAATTGCTTTAGGATATTGAGGACCTGACGCTTCAATTGCTTTGCCGAGGAACACGGCTTCCGATATCGACAGGTCTATGAGAGTGTTCAATTCCTCGGCCTTGTCTTCCGTGAAGACTCGTGTAAGCAGTACCCCCAACCGATGTATGAGGCTTATACATTCAGGCTTTCCATAATCGCGTATCATCATGAGCGTATTGGCGTCAATCAGCCTGAAGCTCACCATTAGTCTCGCGTATTCTTTCATCATTTCCAAAGGAATGCTTCGGTTCGCGACAAGTTCTTTCTCGATTTGCTCCAGCAAAACTAGCAGCTTTTCGCATATCATCACCTGGTACTCAAGATTAAAGGCAATCTTCATACCACTCTGTTGGGCTTTGCGGGTATCAGTTGCAAGAATGGATTTCAGCAGGGTCAGGAGGCTAGGTTTGAAGCCTTCTGAAAGTCGCGTTGCTTCCTTCGCTTTTGTGGTAAGAAAACCATTTTCCCCAGAGTTAAGGGCCTCAACTAACCATTCAGAACCGAATGCAATACTCAAATCTCTGAGAGTGTACATCGCATATAAGGATTTTTCCAAGTCTACGGTGGTAAGGAACCTATCGATATTCTCATAAGCAGAAAGCCAGGTGCTTATTCCATCCAGAAGCCCGTTTGGTTGGATTTCTTTGAGTTCTTCGGGATCCTGCAGACTGGCGATCAGGTAATCCATCTGTGATTTTAGATGCTGAATTTGAGCGGAGCTTATAAGGAGATCCCCTATTTCCATTACTGATGACAAGTCAGTAAGAGCACCTCCAAGAGAAAGATTAAGAGTGAGTGAGAGGGCTGTCTGTGTTACATCAAGGATCTGAAGTATTTCAGAAGAACGGAAGCTTTCATTACTTATAGTTCTATACTCCCCTAAATATGTTCCTATTGTCTTTCTGTGCGAGTCTATAGTTTGTCTCAGGTTTGAATGATCGGTTTTATGAAGTTCCCAGCCGCTTCCCGACGGTAGAATCGAGAAGCTCATAATGGTGATCGCTTTCGAGACGAGATCGTTAATAAGATATTCGTTGCTTAGCAAATTCGGTTCATCCTGCGATAGATCGTAGACTTCAAAAGGACCTTCGAAAAGACCTATGATTGTCTGATAGTCATTATTGGAAAATTTGTTGCTCGCTAGAGCTCCTGTCACTACGGCGTAATCTATTCCGTTTTCATTGAGAACGACGAATTGCCTGTTGTCCAGTGCAGCACTAAGACTATTGAGTCGGTTTGATGTCAGATATACAGAACCAACTCCTTCAATACTCAAGCAAAGCGCAGCGATCAGTGATATTAAGATGACTAACGCTTTCGATTTCCCCATAGCTTTCCCCACCTTTCAAGGTAATATTGTGAAGTTCAATATTTAATAATCTTCATAAACTGTTCTACAAATACGAAATCCCAGGAAGTTGTACACAGCTGTGGGAGAGTCGTGATGGCGATAAAATACCAGTAAATTGGGTTCGTCGTTGGGCCAGCTACCTCCACGATTAACCCTACAAGAACTTGGTGTACTGTTGTATGGATTTATCATTTGACCTTTAGAAAAGTACTCCTCACTATACCAATCGCTGCACCATTCATAAACATTACCACTCATGTCATATAAAAATAGCTCATTTGGACGCCTTGTTCCTACTTGCCTTGTTTTTCGTTCGGAGTTTGAACGATACCAGGCCACAATGTCTAAATCATCACCGCCAGCATATTTGTACCCATTACTTGAATTTCCCCCTCTGGCAGCGTATTCCCATTCGGCTTCTGTCGGTAGCCTGTACCCAACTACCTTCGATGGATCAGTCGTTACTCTTCCTTCTTTGTCCAGCAGATTTCCATTGGTGTCATAAGCCTTCGGAAGTTTCTCCTTTTCACTCAACCAGTTACAGTAAGCTATTGCATCCCACCAGCTCACATATATTACTGGTCTATTTCCTCTTCCCCAACCGCTATCGTTTGGTTCTTTTCTCCCAGTGATCTCACAAAACACGTCATACTCGCTAAATGTACACTCATATTTCGCAATGCAGAAGTCGTAATCGAATGTAATTGTGCTAGATTTCTCTGAAGCAACTTTCTGGTCTTCGTTGTTACTGCTTACCGTTGTGAAAGAACCCTTTTCGACTTTCACCATTTTAGGGACGATGTGCGAAGCAGCTTCCGCTCCTTCTCTTTGTATGGAAAAAGATGATCTTCGGATAGTAAACATCATTATTACAACGATGAGAGACCAAAACATGCCAGAGAACCCCAAAATAGTTTGCTCATAACTATAGTTGAAATATCTTGAGAATCCGCTTTCATTGATTCTATAACTAGCCAGATAAACTAGAATTATAATACTAGCTGCAAACAAGAAACCAGTTATCGAACTTGTAATACGCACTAATTTCCGATAAGCTTCATTGGAAATGAGGTTTATGAAGAAGAGAGCCAAAACAGCCAATGGAAAGAAAGGCTGAGCCTTGATCGCAAAAGCATAAAGAAAGTACTGATTTTGGAACGGCGTAAGACGAAATAACCGGCTACCCACTAGA
>Ga0209203_1002038_pt1 | contig 13969 bp, 9 predicted proteins | sample AD_UKC109_MetaG_FD_184423 | JGI IMG/M metagenome (GOLD analysis project Ga0209203, IMG submission 184423) | Active sludge microbial communities of municipal wastewater-treating anaerobic digesters from Hong Kong - AD_UKC109_MetaG (SPAdes)... | ecosystem: Engineered > Bioreactor > Anaerobic >...
CAGCGTCTTCTCCGGTATCGCCTCGCCCCCGTTAGCGATCACCACCTCTGCCCATTCGTTGCCTATCGGTCGGCAATTTATCTTCACGGCGATGCCTGGAGGCGATGCCTGCTGGGCATTGTGCAGCAGGTTGATCAGCACCTGGCGCAGCCGGTCGCGGTCGACAGATACCGGCGGGCAGGGTGTCGACGTTATCTCTAATGATTCCGGGGTCTGCATCTCGGCCTTGACGGTCTCGGCGACCAGGTCGGCGATGTCTTGTGGTGAGCGCTTGAGCGACAGCGGCTTGGCGTAAAGCAGGATGTCGGCCAGCAATCTCTCCAGCCTGGCAACCTCGTCGGCACCCAGGTCGGCACGTTTTTTTGCGCTGTCGGGCAGATCGTCGAGCCCCCGCAGGTGCTCCAGTGCCAGGCTGATCGTCGCCAGCGGATTGCGGATCTCATGCGCGATGCCAGAGGCGAACTGTCCTATCGTTGCCAGGCGGCTGTTCTCGACCAGCTGGATGGTCCGACCCAGGCTGACGCCGAGCAATACGCCCAGATTGCGCAGCAGTGCCAGGTGCTCACTGCGATAGCTGTTGGGGTAGCGGTTTGCGAACACCGCGACACCATGCAGGTTGGGGGCGCTGCCGATCGGAAGAAAAATCGCGTCGCGCCGGCCCAGTTGCGCCAACCGTCGTAGAAAGACGTAGGCGTCTGACAACGCAGCCATGTCGCGGACGTCGGGGATGTGCAGTGGTTCGCGGCTGTTGATGCATTCTTCGAGCAGCGTGCGTTCAGGCTCGAAGCTCAGTTCACCGATGTTGTCCGGTTTACCGTCGCTGAAGGCCTTTTCGAGATGAATCCGGCCGTCCGGGCCGAACACCAACACCCCGATCCAGTCGACGGGAATGAATGAAGGAAGGCTTTCCGAAAGTGTCCGCAGCATGCTTTCAAGATCGGCGCCCTGTTCCAGCCTTGTCAGCAGTTTGCGCAGTGAATCCATGCGCTCTGACAGGCGGTTGAATGAATCTGCCAGCCAGCCGATCTCGTTGTTGTGTATGACCGGCACCTTGTGCGCAAAGTCGCCATTTGCAACCAGGCGGAAGCCCTCGACGGCAACGCCCAGGGGGCTGAGTACGCGCAGATAGAACCACGCGAAGATCCCGACGGCGACGATCAGAGCAGCCGCCAGCAACAGGCGGTTCACCAGGTTGGCCCTGGCGGCGCGGGCAGCGACATCATCTGCCAGCGTGGTCGACAGACGTCCGGCGATCTCCCCCAGCGGGGCATGATTTTCCACGATCCACTTGGCGGCCCATTCGAGCCTGGGTTCAGTGGGATCGGGGCCGGTGCGTTCATCGAGCTGCGCCAGGAACGCGCTCCAGGCTTGCGCAAGCTCACGGGCAATCGCCAGGGAATGCGGCGGCAGGTCGGGTGTCATCGCCATGGATTCGCCGGTTACCGAACGGTCCACGCGGTTTCTGGCGAAGGCATCGATGACGTGAGTCAGTTCCGCGCGGGCGGTCTTGAGATCCTCGAAGTACAGACGCAAGTCGCGGTAATAGCTTGGGTAGTCCCGAGGGGCATTCTCCTGGTAGCGCATGGCCTGTACGGCAAGTTGCTGCTGATTGAACTGCAGGCGGCCGGCCAGCTGCACCAGCGTGTCGTCGCTGTGCTGTTGATCGATCACGTGCAGCGAATACATCGTCGATCCGGCGAACAGCAGGGTCAGCAGCCCGATGGCGAGGCTGATCTGTGCCTTTAGCGTGTGCAGGACTCTGGGCAAATCGGATCTCCGGAATGGGTTTGCGGCCCACGATCGTAGACGGTGTCGACCGCGGTACAGGGAACGGGTTGTTTGCGACTATAGTAGCCGTTTCGACTGTGACGGCCCCGCACGTCGCCGCTTGCGGCCGGCATGTGCCAGCCGTTGCGCCGCCAAAAACGATGGGATTCGAGCATGCAGCGTCCACAATCCGGTGAACTGATTACCCTGAGAGACTTTGTCCGCTGGGGTGCCAGCCGTTTCAACGAGGCCGGGCTGTTTTTCGGCCATGGCACGGACAATGCGCTGGACGAGGCGCTTGCCCTGGTCCTGCACGGTGTACACCTGGGGCACGATCTGCCGGCGGACTACCTGGCGGCGCGCGTTGCCGCAGATGAGGTCGTGCGGATACTCGATCTGTTCCAGGCCCGCATTGAGCGGCGTGTGCCGGCGGCCTACCTCACCGGCGAGGCGCGGTTCGCCGGCCTCGATTTCTTCGTCGACGACAATGTACTGATCCCACGTTCGCCCATTGCCGAACTGATCGATGAGGGATTTGCCCCCTGGCTGGACCCGGACCAGGTAACCAGCGTGCTCGACCTGTGTTGCGGCAGCGGCTGCATCGGCATCGCCAGTGCCTACACCTTTCCACAGGCGCTGGTGGATCTCAGCGACATCTCGCCGGCGGCCCTGGAAGTGGCGACGCGCAATATTGAGCGTCATCGTCTCGAAGGAAGGGTGAGGGCCCTGCATGCGGATGTCTTCGAAGGCCTGGATGGAGAGCGCTACGACCTGATCGTCAGCAATCCGCCGTATGTCAGCAGTGCTGAAATGGCGACACTGCCGGCGGAATACCGGCATGAGCCTGAACTCGCGCTGGAGGCCGGCGACGACGGTATGGATGTCGTCGCGCGTATCCTCAGCGGCAGCGCGGATTACCTGCGCCCGGGTGGTATAATTGTCGTCGAAGTGGGCGCGAGTGCCGATCTGCTGATGGCGCGTTACCCCGGAGTTCCATTCCTGTGGCTGGATTTCGCGCGCGGCGGTGACGGTGTGTTTCTGTTGACCGCCGAACAGCTGGACGAGTATCGCGAGGTTTTTGAGGAGGCTGGTACATGAGTCTGCACAGGGCGCGCAGCGCCGAGGAATATGCCGAGTGGGTCAAGCAGGCAGTGTTCGAGGTTGGTGATCTCAAGAACTGTCTGCTGTACGAGATGGAGGAACTGCAGCAGTTCCCCGCGTACATCGAGCCTCTCGAGGAGGGGATTCAGCAGGTCTACGACGCCATGGTGGCCGGCACCTATCGGTTCGGCCGTGAGGATCTTGCATTTATGGATGTATTGCGGCGGCACGAAGAGCATGTGCCGTTTCATACACTGTTGAAACAGATCAACGAAACGCATCGCAAAGGCCTGGATGTCCCGGATCAGGACTGACGGTTCGTCGACGTGCATCAGTGCCGTAGAGGCGGGGAATATCTAGAATGCCGAACATGCAACAGACGCTCGTTCTCGACCAGGAACTGATCAGCCGCTACGACCAGTCGGGTCCGCGATATACCTCGTATCCGACGGCGGTACAGTTTCACGAAGGTTTCGGACCCGCCGAATACCGTGCTGCCGCGCGTGCGAGCAATGCCTCCGGGCGGCCGTTGTCGCTGTATTTCCACATCCCGTTCTGCGATACCGTTTGTTACTACTGTGCGTGCAACAAGGTGGTGACCAAGGATCGTTCACGCGCCCAGCCCTATCTCGATCGGTTGTATCGGGAGATGGCGATGCAGAGCGAGTTGTTCGACGACACCCGCCCGGTCGAGCAGCTGCACTGGGGTGGCGGCACGCCCACCTTTATCAGCGAAGAGCAGATGCGTGAGCTGATGGCGGAGACCGCCAGGCACTTTCGGCTGCTGGACGACGACAGCGGCGAGTATTCGATTGAGATCGATCCGCGCGAGGTCACCGAGGCCACGATCGGCGTGTTGCGCGAAATCGGCTTTAACCGCATGAGCCTGGGGCTTCAGGACCTCGACCCCAAGGTTCAGCAGGCGGTCAATCGCATCCAGAGTGCGCAGGAGACATTCGGTGCACTCGACGCGGCGCGGCGCGAGGGCTTTCGTTCAATCAGTGTGGACCTGATCTACGGCCTGCCATTTCAGACCGCCACGTCGTTTGTCGCCACACTGGACCGGGTGATAGAGGCCGCGCCGGACCGGCTGTCGGTCTTCAACTATGCGCACCTGCCCGAGCGCTTCAAGCCGCAGCGTCGGATCAACGAGGACGAGCTGCCGAGCCCGGACCAGAAGCTGGACATGCTGCAACAGATCGGCGAGCACCTGGCGGCGGCTGGCTATGTCTACATCGGCATGGATCACTTCGCACGCCCCGATGACGAACTTGCCCTGGCGCAGCGTGAAGGCCAGCTGTACCGCAATTTCCAGGGCTACTCGACGCACGCACACTGTGACCTGGTCGCCCTGGGCGTTACCTCGATCGGCATGGTCGGCAACACCTATGCGCAGAACATGCGCACCCTGGATGAGTACTACGCCCGCATCGATGCCGGCGAGCTGGCGGTGTTTCGCGGCATCGAGCTGACACACGACGACGAACTCCGACGCGCGGTGATCACCCAGTTGATCTGCAATTTCACTTTGGACATGGACGCGGTCGGGCGCGAGTGGGATATCCGCTTTGCGGACTACTTCGCCGGTGAACTTGGCCGCTTGCAGGCGATGGCCCGGGACGGCCTGATCGCGATCGATGACAGGGTGATCGACGTCCTGCCTGCCGGCCGTCTGCTGATCCGCAACATCTGCATGGTCTTCGACCGTTATCTTGGCGCCGCCGGCCAGACCGCGCGTTTCTCCAAGGTTATCTGACACTGCCGGCGGTCGTTCGAGCGATCACCACGCACCCGAAACCGTAGCCAGCGCCACGACAGCAGCCGTTCGGCACGCTGATGCTGCTTTTTTGCGCTGTTTCGGGCGGTGTCCTGTCTTGTATAATGCGCGATTGCACCGAACAGGCGAGAGTGGCGGAACTGGTAGACGCGCTGGATTTAGGTTCCAGTGGGGCAACCCGTGAGAGTTCGAGTCTCTCCTTTCGCACCATCGGTCTGTGGTGGCATAGATATCCAGCCGGCTCCGGTGGCGGGCATTTTGAATAACGACGAGAGTTAACAGGCAGTACAGGCTGCCGGGGTGAATTGGAATGCAAGTTTCTATTGAATCGGGCGAAGGTCTCGAGAAGCGTCTTCTGGTGGATCTGCCTGCAGATCGGGTCGCGGCGGTGATGGACAAGAAGCTCCAGGACCTGGCGCGGCATGCGCGCCTGGACGGTTTTCGCCCCGGCAAGGTGCCGATGCGCACCATCAAGCAGCGCTTCGGCGAGCAGGTCCGTCAGGAGGCCTACGGCACCCTGATCCAGGAAACCCTGTATGAGGCGGCAGGCCAGCACAAACTGATGCCGGCCGGCGAGCCGCAGGTGGAATTGCGCGAGGCCGCCGAAGAGGGAGGCCTGGGTTACACCGCGACCTTCGAGGTGATGCCTGAAGTGACCGTCGGCGACCTGTCCGGCCAGTCGGTTGCCCGGCCGGTGGCAGAGGTCGCTGAGAGCGACATCGACGAGATGATCGACAAACTGCGCAAGCAGCGCACGGTGTGGAACGACGTCGAACGCGGCGCCAGTGACGGCGATACCGTCTACATGGATTTCAAGGGCATGATCGACGGTGAGGTCTTTGAAGGCGGGTCGGCGCAGAATGTGCCACTGATCCTCGGCTCGGGTGCGATGATCCCCGGTTTCGAATCCGGACTGCTCGGTGCCAAGGCAGGCGACGAGCGCACGCTGGACGTCAAATTCCCCGACGACTACCGTGCCCAGCATCTGGCGGGCAAGGATGCGACTTTTGAGGTCAAGGTGTTGCGGGTGTCCGAGCCCCAGCTGCCGGAGATCGACGAGGAGTTCGTCAAGGCCTTCGGTGTGGAGGCGGGCACCGTGGAGGCGTTGCGCGCTGACGTCGGCAAGAACATGCAGCATGAGCTGACGCAGAAGCTCAAGGGCATCACCAAAGAACATGTAATGGATGCGCTGATCGCGGCCAGTCCCCTGGATATCCCCAAGGCGATGGTGAATCAGGAAGCCGAGCGCATGAAGCAGCAGGTGATCCAGGACATGCAGCAGCGCGGGCAGCAGTCGAGCATGGACCTGCCGGCCAGCGTATTTGCCGAACAGGCGAAGCGGCGCGTGCATCTGGGTCTCCTGGTGGCGGAGATCATCAGCACGCAGCAGATCAAGGCGCAGGACGAGCAGTTGCGCGAGACCATCGCTGCATTTGCCGAGTCGTACGAAAATCCGCAGGAAGTGGTCGACTATTACATGCAGGACAAGTCCGCGCGTACCAGCATCGAGAACCTCGTGCTCGAGAACCAGGTGGTGGACTGGGTGCTGACCCAGGTGCAGGTGACCGAAGAGCCAAAGACGTTCGCCGGGATAATGGAAAACACGGCTTAAAGCAGGCTTGCCCGGTCGGGTTTTTAGGGGTAGCTTCAAGTAATTCCAATAACATCCGATAAGCAGCGTATGAATCAATTCGAACCGATGAATCTTGGCCTTGTGCCGATGGTGGTGGAGCAGAGCGCGCGCGGCGAGCGGGCCTACGACATCTATTCGAGGCTGCTCAAAGAACGCGTGATTTTCTGTGTCGGGCCGGTGGAAGACCAGATGGCCAATCTGATCGTCGCGCAGCTGCTGTTCCTGGAATCGGAAAACCCGGACAAAGACGTTCATCTTTATATCAATTCGCCTGGCGGATCCGTGACCGCCGGGCTCGCGATCTACGACACCATGCAGTTCATCCGCCCACATGTCACCACGATGTGTATCGGGCAGGCGGCGAGCATGGGTGCGCTGCTTCTGGCCGGAGGAGAAAAGGGCAAGCGTTACGCCCTGCCGCATTCGCGGATCATGATCCACCAGCCACTGGGCGGATTCCAGGGACAGGCCACGGACATCGAGATCCACGCGCGCGAGATTCTGCTGATTCGCGAAAAGCTCAACAAGATACTCTCTAATCACACTGGTCAGGATATCGAGCGCATCGGACTGGACACCGACCGGGACAACTTTATGAGCGGTGAGCAGTCGGTCGCCTACGGACTGATTGATCAGGTATTGGATCGGCGGCCCGACCAAGCCAAGTAAATAGGCGGATAGCCACGCGGTTTGGGTGGCTTGTCATCCGAAAGCATTCGGATATGATCACCGAAACGGAGTACGCGGCGGCGCCGCAAAATCTGCCCGGGCGGCGACGCAAAGACAAGGTACACGACTATGAGCGACGATAAAAAGCACGGAAAGGGCGAGGACGGCAAGCTGCTGTACTGCTCGTTTTGCGGCAAGAGTCAGCACGAGGTGCGCAAGCTCATTGCGGGGCCATCTGTCTTTATCTGCGACGAATGTGTCGAACTTTGTAACGATATCATCCGTGAAGAGATGCAGGACAACGTCGGACACACGTCCGACAAGCTGCCGATTCCGCAGGATATCAATGCCACGCTCGACCAGTATGTCATCGGTCAGACGCGGGCCAAGAAAGTTCTTTCGGTCGCTGTTTACAACCACTACAAGCGGCTCGAGGCGAAGGCCAAGAAGGACGACGTCGAGATCGCCAAGAGCAATATCCTGCTGATCGGGCCGACCGGTTCGGGTAAGACCTTGCTGGCCGAGACCCTGGCGCGGTTGCTCAATGTGCCGTTTACGATTGCTGATGCGACCACGCTCACCGAGGCCGGTTATGTCGGCGAGGACGTGGAAAACATCATCCAAAAGCTGTTGCAGAAATGCGACTACGATGTCGAGAAGGCGCAGACCGGGATTGTTTATATCGACGAGATCGACAAGATCTCGCGCAAGTCCGACAACCCGTCGATCACGCGCGATGTGTCGGGTGAGGGTGTGCAGCAGGCGTTGCTCAAGCTGATCGAGGGTACGGTTGCGTCGGTGCCCCCGCAGGGAGGGCGCAAGCACCCGCAGCAGGAGTTCCTGCAGGTTGATACCTCCAATGTGCTGTTCATTGTCGGCGGGGCATTTGCCGGCCTCGACAAGGTCATTCGCGACCGTTCCGAAAAAGGTGGTATCGGGTTTTCTGCCGAGGTGCGCAGCAAGGAAGACAAACGCAACGTCGGCGAGATCCTGAGCAACGTCGAACCCGAGGACCTGATCCGTTACGGCCTGATTCCGGAGTTTGTCGGCCGTCTGCCGGTCGTGGCGACGCTTGAAGAACTCGACGAGGAGGCATTGGTGCAGATCCTCACGGAGCCGCGCAATGCCCTGATCAAACAGTACCAGCGGCTCTTCGAGATGGAGGGTGCTGAACTCGAGGTGCGTGACGAAGCCTTGCGGGCGATTGCCCGACGGGCGATGGAACGCAAGACCGGCGCGCGCGGTCTGCGCACCATCCTCGAACACGTGCTTCTCGACACCATGTACGATCTGCCCTCGCTGGAGGGTGTCAGCAAGGTTGTCATCGACGAAGGCGTGATCAAGGGCGAATCCGCCCCCTACATTATTTTCGGTGGTGCCGAGCCGAGGCAGATTGCGGCCTCCGACTGAGCGTTATCCATCGGATACAGATGGTCGCGGGGCACATGGCCGCCGTGATTCCGTTTGCGTTTTCAGAAGATCGCGCGTCTTTGCGTTGCCGGGTGCGACACCGGCCGGGCGCAGGATGCAGCGACATATCAGGGTAATTTGCGGGTTGAATTTTCCCGCACCAATCCCCATCTTCACACGGTCGAAACGTCTTTGAACCCTTGGCACGATCGACGGCCAATATTGCTGCGCGCATTGCTGCGTGCCGACGGAGGAAATCAATGGGACAGGAAGATACCGCGGTGAGTATGCGAGACGACCAGCCGAGTGCTGTCCCGGTGCTGCCGTTGCGGGATGTGGTGGTATACCCGCACATGGTCATTCCGCTGTTTGTGGGCCGCGAGAAATCGATCAAGGCCCTGGACGCAGCGATGGCGGACAACAAGCAGATACTGCTGGTTGCGCAAAAGAGTGCCGACGTCGACGAACCGCAGCCGGCGGATATGTACGAGATCGGGACCCTGGCGAGCATCCTGCAGTTGCTCAAGCTCCCGGACGGTACCGTCAAGGTGCTGGTCGAGGGGGCCGAGCGCGCCCAGATCAAGGAGGTGATGTCGGACAACGAGTTCTTCACGGCTGAAATCGAGCCGGCGGGTGACCTCATCGAGTTGCCCGAGCGCGAGATGGAAGTGCTGATGCGCTCAGCGACAGCACTATTCGACCAGTACGTGAAGCTGAACAAGAAAGTGCCGCCGGAGGTCCTGACCTCTCTGGCAAGCATTGACGAGCCGTCGCGTCTGGCCGACACGATGGCCGCTCACATGGCGCTGAAGCTCGACGAGAAGCAGCACGTCCTCGAGATGTTCAATGTGCGCGAGCGCCTCGAACACCTGATGGCGCTGATGGAGGGTGAGAACGACATCCTGCAGATGGAGAAGCGTATCCGTGGCAGGGTGAAGCGCCAGATGGAAAAGAATCAGCGCGAGTACTACCTCAACGAACAGATGAAGGCGATCCAGAAGGAACTCGGCGAGCTCGACGATGCGCCGAATGAACTCGAGGATCTCGCCGAAAAGATCGAAAAGGCGGGCATGAGCAAAGAGGCGCGCACCAAGGCGAGCGCGGAGCTCAACAAGCTCAAGCTGATGTCGCCGATGTCGGCCGAAGCCACGGTGGTACGCAACTATATCGACGCCCTGGTCAGCGTGCCGTGGAAGAAGCGCACCAAGGTGCGTAACGACCTTGCCAAGGCCGAGGAAGTCCTGGATGCCGATCACTTCGGTCTCGAGAAAGTCAAGGAGCGCATCCTTGAATATCTCGCCGTGCAGCAGCGCGTTCGCAAACTCAAGGGCCCGATTCTGTGCCTGGTTGGCCCGCCCGGCGTGGGCAAGACTTCGCTCGGCCAGTCGATTGCGCGTGCCACGAACCGCAAGTTCATTCGCATGGCACTCGGCGGTGTCCGTGACGAAGCCGAGATCCGCGGACATCGCCGCACCTATATCGGTGCAATGCCCGGCAAGATCGTGCAGAACCTGACCAAGGCTGGTACCAAGAATCCGTTCTTCCTGCTCGACGAGATCGACAAGATGGCGATGGATTTCCGTGGCGACCCGGCGTCCGCGCTACTCGAGGTGCTCGACCCCGAACAGAATCACACCTTCCAGGATCACTACCTGGAGGTGGACTTCGACCTGTCCGAGGTGATGTTCGTCGCCACCGCCAACAGCATGAATATCCCACCGGCGCTGCTGGACCGAATGGAGGTGATCCGTCTGTCCGGATACACCGAAGACGAGAAGGTCAGCATTGCGGAGAACTACCTGGTTCCCAAGCAGATTCAGAACAACGGGTTAAAGATAGAGGAACTGGTCATCAAGGAGGCGGCGCTGCGCGATATCGTGCGTTACTACACCCGTGAAGCCGGTGTGCGTAATCTCGAGCGCGAGATCTCCAAGATCTGCCGTAAGGTGGTGAAGGACGTGCTGCTCGAAGCCAAGCAGGGCAAGCGCGTCACCGTGGGGCCGAAAAACCTGGAGAAGTATCTTGGTGTCAAGCGCTTCCGGTACGGGCGCGCGGACGAGCATGACCAGGTCGGTCAGGTCACCGGGCTTGCCTGGACCGAGGTCGGCGGCGAACTGCTGCGGATCGAGACGGCACTTACCCCGGGCAAAGGTCGCCTGACCCACACAGGGCAACTCGGTGACGTGATGAAGGAATCGATTCAGGCCGCCATGACCGTGGTGCGCAGTCGCGCCGCGTCGCTCGGGTTGGACAACGACTTTTACCAGAAGACCGATGTGCACATCCATGTTCCCGAAGGCGCAACGCCAAAAGACGGTCCGAGTGCCGGCATCGGCATGGCGACCTCGTTGACCTCGGCATTGACCGGTATTCCCGTACGCGCCGATGTGGCGATGACCGGAGAGATCACCCTGCGGGGTGAGGTGCTGCCGATCGGTGGCCTCAAGGAGAAACTGCTGGCAGCGCTGCGTGGTGGCATCCAGACTGTGATCATCCCGCACGAAAATGAGCGTGACCTGGTTGAGATGCCGAAAAATATCAAGCAGCATCTCGACATCAAGCCGGTGCGCTGGATCGATGAGGTCCTCGAAATCGCCTTGGCGGAGCGGCCGAAGCCTCGCCAGCCGAAAGACGCGGACGAGGTTAAGTCTGCTGACGCGAAAGAAGAAAATGCGGAAGACGCCAACGATGCCCTGCGGCATCATTGAAACTGAACCGCAACACTGGTAGAAACCTTTGTCAGGCGAGCCATATCAGGGACATTGATCGGCTCGCTTGACACTGAATTTTTCAGGCTGCTATAAAGCTGCCCGCATAATAGAGTCAGGCCAACTGACAATGTCTTATTCCACCCAAATTGCAGCCAGCCATGGACCGGGTTGTATTTTCCAACAGGGGGCACCGTCCGAATGAACAAATCTGAACTGATCGAGGCTATGGCCGATTCCGCTGATATCTCGAAGGCTGCAGCCGGTAGGGCGCTGGACGGCTTGATTGATGCCATCACCAAAGCGGTAAAGAACAATGACACAGTGTCGGTCGTGGGATTCGGCACTTTCCTGCTGCGTGAGCGCGCAGCACGCACCGGTCGTAATCCCAAGACCGGCAACACGATCGAGATCGCGGCCTCCAAGGCACCTGCATTTAAAGCTGGCAAAGCATTTAAAGACGCAGTAAACTAGCGCGCCTCGTATCGGGGTGCTTAGCTCAGCTGGGAGAGCATCGCCCTTACAAGGCGAGGGTCGCAGGTTCGATCCCTGCAGCACCCACCAAGAATCTGGAGTGGTAGTTCAGTTGGTTAGAATACCGGCCTGTCACGCCGGGGGTCGCGGGTTCGAGCCCCGTCCACTCCGCCATATCTAGGGTTAAACGGGGTATCGTTCGATACCCCGTTTTCTTTTCCGACTTTGCAACAGACTTAAGCGAAATATGCTGCAGGCCATAAGAGAAAAAGCCCAGGGCTGGATCGCCTGGACCATCGTCATTCTTATCAGCGTCCCGTTTGCCCTCTGGGGTATTCAGGAATATCTCGGCACCGGCAGCGAGCCTGAGGTGGCTGTCGTCAACGGCGAAAAGATCACCCAGCGCATGCTCGATCAGCGGGTGCGCGATTTCCGTGAAAACCTGCGATTCTCACTTGGCGACAACTACAGCGCCGAGCTTTTCGATGATGCCCGGCTGAAGCCGCAAGTGCTGAATGCGATGATCGAGGAGAGATTGCTGGCCGATAGCGCCGGTGATTGGAACCTGCGCACCGGTGATGCGCAGGCGCGTGGATTCATCGTCTCGGTGCCGGCATTTCAGAGAGACGGCCAATTCGACCAGCAGGCCTATGAAGCCGCGGTCCGCAATCGCGGCATGAGCCGTGTCAGCTTCGAACAGGGTGTGCGCCAGGACCTCGCGCTGTCGCAGTTGCGCAGTGGTATTCGCGAGACCGTGTTTGTGACCGAGGCGGATCTCAAGACGCGCATCCGCCTGGGTGCCGAGCAGCGTACCGTGCGTTATGCGCGGGTGCCCGCAGCCTCTTTCATCGACCAGGCGGTCCCGGGTGAAGATCAGTTGCGGCGTTATTATGAAAGCAATCTGGATCGTTACCGGACGCCCGAACGGGTGCAGGCCAGCTACCTGCTGTTGGACGCGTCCTCGCTCGGTGGGTTGGTCGAGGTAAGCGACGAGGCGTTGCAACAGTATTTCCGTGACCACAGGGCAGAGTTCGTCGCGCGTGAAGAGCGCGAGATGCGACACATCCTGGTCGCGATTGCGGCAGGTGCGGGTGATGAGGACGTGGCCAAAGCGCAGGCCAAGGCCGATGACTTGCTCGCGCAGCTGCGTGGTGGTGCTGATTTCGCCAGCATCGCGCAGGAAAACTCGGATGATCCCGGCTCGGCGAAGAGCGGCGGGGACCTCGGTTGGGTCGAGCGAGGCCTGATGGTCACGGCGTTCGAGGATGCAGCTTTTGCTCTGCCGAAAGGAGAACTCAGTGATCCGGTGCGCACCGAGTTTGGTTTCCACATTATCCAGGTGACCGATGTGCGTGGCGGGTCGGATGCCAGTTTTGCCGATATGCGCGAAAAAATCGAAGCGGCGTATCGCAAGTTCGAGGCCGAGAACCTGTATTTCGACTACGCGGAGAGACTGGCGCAACTGGCTTACGAGAACTCGGCCAGCCTGACGCCCGCGGCAGAGGCGTTGGGCCTGACAGTCAGTACGACTGACTGGGTGACGCGAAACGGTCAGCTGCCTGCACCACTTGACGATCCCAAGGTCATGAATGCGGTGTTCTCGGACGACGTGTTGGTCGAGGGACATAACAGTGAACTCATCGAGGTCGGCTCACAGCGCGCAGTCGTGGTGCGGGTCGCGGAGCACGAGCCTGCCGGCGTCAAGGGATTCGACGAGATCCGGGCGACCATCGAATCCGATTTCAGGAAGACCAATGCGTCCGAAGTGGCGGCGCAGACCGGTGCGACCTTTGTCGGAGAACTCGAATCCGGCAGCAAGAATCTGGCGGACCTGGCGGCTGAGCACGCATGGGTGATCGAGGAGCCCGGCAAGATCGGGCGCGATGACCGTGTTGTTCCCGCCGAGATACTGGACAAGGTGTTTGGTCTGGCGCCACCTCAGTCGTCGAAGCCGCAATATGCCGGTGTGGTGTCGGCAGAGGGCGACTATTTCCTGATCGAGCTCGCCTCGGCGCAGGGTGGGGAGCTGGCATCGATGCCGCAGGCTGAACGGGCCGCGGTGATGGAACAGGCTGTGGCGCAGGCGGCGAATGCGCAACTGAACTATGTCACCCGCAGCCTGCGCGAACAGGCAGACATCAAACTTGTTCCGATCAAGGAATGAGTGCACAGCGCAAAGCGGGTTAACGAAAAAAGCGGCCAGGCGGCCGCTTTTTTTGCTCCGGTGCTTCGAGGAACGGCCCGTCTATGCCATGCCCAGAATGTGGTACCCGGAGTCGACGTACAGCACATCACCTGTGATACCCGATGCCAGGTCCGAGCACAGAAATGCCGTTGCGTTGCCGACCTCGTCAATCGTGACATTTCGTCGCAGAGGCGTCTTCTGTTCCGCTTCGGCGAGCATGCCCCGAAAGCCGCTGATCCCGGAGG
>Ga0209203_1002054_pt1 | contig 13911 bp, 21 predicted proteins | sample AD_UKC109_MetaG_FD_184423 | JGI IMG/M metagenome (GOLD analysis project Ga0209203, IMG submission 184423) | Active sludge microbial communities of municipal wastewater-treating anaerobic digesters from Hong Kong - AD_UKC109_MetaG (SPAdes)... | ecosystem: Engineered > Bioreactor > Anaerobic >...
TTGACAATGAGCGTGAAATGCTGGATGCCATTGGAGGGTGCCAATGAATAACTACCATCTGTATCAAGTGGAGATGACTGATTCGGCGTGGGAGGCTTTCCATTCCGGCAAGAGTGGCGGCCGTCGCTTGGGCAGCAACAAATATATCACGGTACAGGCGGGCGTGCCAGACCCCAGTTCTTTCACGGCGATATGGGGGCGGGTTGGGGAGACAAAGCGCGATAGCAAGGTTTACCCGATTGGCAAGCTGACAAGTTACATCCATTCAAAGACGCGGAAAGGTTATGTTGACTTGTCGCATTTGCAGGTCGCGGGTAGCGCGGCAGTTAATTACGGCTCGGATGATATAGCCGCTTCGTTGCTGCGTGATTTGCAGGAGTATTCATCCGGCTATGTTCGCAGAGAGTTCAATGTGTCGTCTGTGGCAGGTATCACGCCAGCGATGATTACTTCCGCACGTGAACACCTGGAACGGGTGCGTCAGGCAGCAACGGTTGATGACGGGAATGCCGCGTTACTAGCTTTGTATCACATCGTGCCAAGAGCAATGGGTGATGTGGGCTTGTACTTGGCTCACAATATGAAAGAGCTAGGTGAGCGCATTCAGGAAGAAGCCGACGCATTGGATGCGCTGGAAACCCAAGTGAAGGTTACTGGTGGCGACGTTGGCGACAACACGATTGCTGACAAGTTAGGTATATCTGTTCGCTTGGCTACGAATGACGAATACAACGAGGCCGTGGCGGTCTGGAATAACGACGATGATGCCAGAGGCTTGGTCAGCAAGATACGCCGCATTTACGCCGTCGAGAACTGGGAAACACGTTCTGCGTACTCGCCCAAGACAGGAGACCAACAGTTGCTATTATGTCACGCCTCGGCTAATCGCAACTGGCTGTCTATCTTGTCGTCAGGCTTGTCCATTGCGCCACCAAACAAGGCGAATGGTCGTGCATTTGGGAACGGAACGTACTTTGGTAAGCCATACAAGGCCACACTGTACGCGGACAGTGGTCGTTACGGGAGTGGACGCGGTTATGTTGGAATGTACCAAGTCAATCTGGGCGCAAACTGTATGAGCATCCACCACAACGAAGAACTGGTTGAAAAGTGTCGCTCGACATATCCGAGTCTTTATCGTGCATCAGATGTGAATCCAGTACACGTGTATGGAAGTGGCTACACATCGGTTCATGCCCAGAGCGGTGGTAATGGTAGGGGTCGTTACAGTTTGCAATATGATGAATGGATTGTGTTTGATAATTCGCATTCAGACATTCGTTATTTAGTGGAGTTTTAGCTTGAATATCTACATCGCCTTACTCATTGTGTCTGTGTCAATTTCCACAGCATCAATCGGGATATTCCAACTTCTGGTCATGGCCGGGCTGAATGGTGCAACTGCTTCCGTTTTCACAGTGGTTGGGATGACTTTGGTCATCCCATTGGCGCATTGGTTGCGCCGTTAACGGTAGTGCTGTAAAGCATGACACAGCGCACGGGCTGATAAAAGGGTAAGATAGTCCCATGTCAACACTAATTCACAAATGGCCTAGTTTAACAAATAGCTATCGAACAACAGAGATTGAGGACTGGTTCGCCCACAATGATTGGCTGCGTAATGCAGTCTATGTTGTGACTGAAAAGGTACACGGTTCCAATTGCCAATTCATGTTCACGCCCAACGAGCCGTTGCGGTTGTTCAGCCGCGAGACAGAAGTTCCTGTGACGACGTTTGCAGGTGTGGATATTGAACGTGTCCTAGTCGAAGATGTGCAACTGTTTAATGCTCTGCAATTGATGGCCGACAAGACTGGCCTATTCGTTTCTATTTTCGGCGAGGCATATGGGGGCCACGCCAGCCGTGGCGTGACGTACACCGAAAAAACCATTCGTTACTTCGGCCTCATGATTGATGGCCGCTTGCGTCCACCAAGTGAACTTTTCTCTTTGGTAAAAGTCGAACGCCTAGTACCAATTCTAGGTTGTGTCATTGGCTTTGACGAGGCAATGAAGTTCGACGCTGTTTTCCAGAGTGCGATTGGCAGTTCTGAGGCAGAGGGTGTTGTCATTCAGCCCCTCCACCGTGTTGCCGTATGGGAGCGCGTGGATGAGCGTGATTCATACTTTATTGTGAAGCACAAGAATCCAAAGTTTGAGGAACGTGTGCGTGAGCCAAAGCCACCCCGCGAATGGAGTGACCAAGTTGAATGGCTGGCCGAAGTCTTTGCAGGGTATATCAATCAAAACCGCATTAACTCGGTATACAGCAAGCATGGCATCATTGAGGATAAGCGGCAAATTGGTACGTACATTCGGCTCGTTTTGCAGGACGCACGTGAGGACTTCGAGGCGGAGTACGCTGACGATTTTAATACTCTTGACCAAGACGAACAACGGCGCGTATTGAATCAAGGCAAGCTGGTGAAGGCGTTTCTTGACAAGGAATTTAGCGAATGATTAGCATCCCAAACGGGTGGTACATGGTTCGTATCTACATGGTGCCACCCAACCCCAAATATCCGCCGTACTGGTCGTTCCCAGAAGCCGTGTACATCACGCCATACAAAGATGTGCGATACAAGATGGAACGCATTGGCGGCACGTTTACTGTGTCTGCTCCGTTGCGTGATGGAGAAAGTGGCTTTCAAATCATGGAGTATCTGGGCGAGAATTATGACAAAAGTTTTCGTCTGAAAGAGTATGAAGCGCGTGGGGAAGTGGAATGGTCGCCAGAACCGATTGCCCGTTGTGCAATCAGCCAAGATGGGCTGTTTGCTCCCTATTACCGGTCGCATTCGGCGTTCCTGAAATATCTGTATGCCATCACATTTGGCAAAGTGTCCACGCTATGGGACACGGAGATGGCGGCGGATTTGGGCGTTATATTTGTAACCGATAGCGGTGTCGTCATCACGCACGAACAAGAGATTAGTGACGCTCAAAAGCAAGCCCTTCTCAAGGTTAGGGAGTTGCACACATCGCCCGTCCTGCTGGACTGGTGTTTGGAAGGGTTGGGATGTACATTGTAATGCCTGCGAGCGTTGGCACGGAGCTAATGTCGGTATACGCAGATTGTGACGCGGTTGACCTGGCAATTGGTGCTAACAAGACTATCGGTTGCATCATTGTCCAGCAGCCCATTGGCGGTACGAGGATACTGGAACATTGCCCTGATGGTGTGGCTGGACATTTGCACTTTCATAGCTATATCGGTGCTAATACTGTGTTTTTGCGGCAAGGGGTATTGTATTCCTCAATCCCCACTATGGAGAAGGTTTTAGATGGCAAAGATTATCTCTGAGGCGCGGCTGGTATGCACTTGATAGTGCATTCAACCGCCGGTATGACGCTGTGATTGCAGCGCAACAGTCAACCAGTTAACAGACACGGCCGCCAGATGGTTGTAAGATAAGCGCATGAACGAAGATAAAGCACAAACAATTATCAACAGTTTGAAGTGGTTCATCGAGCGATGCGTCAAGCAGTCTGGTGTGCAGTTTATTAGTCTGGGCGATTATACAATCGCGGAGCGTTATGGTTCGCTGATGGCTCCGAGCGATGCTATCCGTTTGATTCCAGATAACATCGGTGACATCTTGAGCATGGAGTTGGATGAAACGCCTGTGTACGAGCAATTCGCCACTGACATGGGTAGCGCGGCTCCTTTGTACGATTTGGCGTGGAAGCTATCGCAACGTGGCTGGTACTTTGAGGCTGTTGACGGCAACAGTTACGTTGATTTTGCCCATGTTGTTCGGTATAATAATAATGACCCCTATCAAGAGGGCTATGGGTTCTGTGCAACCTTTGTTTGGGAAGATGACAACGTTGTTGACTTGTCGTTAACTATCAGCACATATGGCCTTGATGGTTGGGAGGAAGATATTCCGAATTCCATGAAAGATGGCGTATTGGCAGAGGTCAACCGTTTCCTGAACGACGCAAAATCAGTCGTCGAACTTCGTGATGTAGCCATCTTGGGGGATGCGTTCGATGGATAAAAACATTAGCGGCTACTGGATTGCAAGTGTTCGTCTCAATTACCCCCATTCACCACAAGATAGCTGTTGGGGTGCGCCAGCCGTATGGCTAGTGGGCGATTATCAGGATGACAGGGTTGGGTACCGCATTTACTTTGAGGGTTGTGATTCGTACCAGACGGCGCATGTGTTCCAAGATGGTGACAACCCTGACGAATGCAATTTCATCAACTTAATCGAACGATTGGGCGATGATGACGATGACTTGGATTTTAACAACGTGATTGGCGAATGGCGGCATCGGGCGGATTGTTGCGATGCGCCACTAGAATGGTCGTTAGAGCCTGTTGGTAATCACACGCTTCTGATTGACCGTTGGGGGCGCGTGCTGTTGGTAGATGAAGGGAGCCACGACTGGTACGTGCGACGTTGTTGGCGTGCCGAAAGCACAGCCATCGAACCGGAGCGCACACACGAAGTTGAGAAGGCACTTCACTTGTTGACGGTGCGCTATGACGGCTTTGTGGTGTCCAATGACATCGAACCAACTGACGCTCAAATAGCCACCTTGGAGAAGATTGCAAAATTGTCGTCAGAACGCTTTGAAGAACGTATATTGACATATCTGTGGGCAAGTGGGAGACCTGTGGATTGGGATAACTTGCTGCCAGATGGAGGTGGTTAATGATTAGGATGGCACACAAGGACGGCCAACATATGTTGTACGGGGACAGGCTGCCTGATGCGGTTGATTCGTACACATTGGTGGATGGGGGGATAATCGGGGTTGAGGGGTACTTGCTTGCCGAGTGTGATGTTTTCACCGCTGCCGATGGCGCGGAAAATGTAGTCATTCACGGTTGCGTATTCGAGTTGCCCGATGATGCACATACAGCACTTGTTTGGCGCGGGGAATGCGCGATGACGTATCACAGTTCCAAGCAAGGTTATTACCGCCCCAGACTGATTGGGACGGATGTTGTGTGGGAGCATGATGAACTGGCGTGGGAATCTTGGGTTTTACAAAACATCCCGCACACGGGGGTGCATCGCCCAACCACAAAACTTATCATGACACTGTTTCATCTTTTGAGCCGTCAAAACAAACAGGCCGCCGAAGGAGCAACAATAGATGTTTTGCGCGAAACGCTAGATAAGCTCGTGTTGGTACTCGAAACACAGTTTTAGTGTCAAATCGGCTACATCGCAATCACTCTGGATATTGTAGGATACTGACATGAACCTTTTGAAATTCGCACATAAAATTAACGAGCTTGGCGGCACCTTGTATGTTGTTGGTGGTATACTGCGCGACTTCGCCCTGAATGGTGTTGAGATTACAACCGAAGCCATCCTGCAACAGTGTGAGTATGGCGTGGATATTGACTTGGCTCTTGAGGGTCTTGATATTGGTGATATTGCCAAACTATGCCCCGTTGCACCTGCCTCCACCTCGCGCTCGAATGCGCCAGTATACTTGGTGACACTTGAGAATATGTCTTTTCCAGTGAAATACGAGCTTGCGCTGACCCGCCGCGAGAAAAACACGGGTGTGGGTACGAATATGGTTGTGTTTGAACGTGGGAATATTGTTGACGATATGTACCGGCGCGACTTCACCATTAACAGCATGGCGTTTGACTTGGCCGCAGGAATATTGATTGACCCAACAGGTATGGGCTACCAAGATGCAAAAGACCGTATCCTGCGTATTACTGACCCGCAAAACTTTTCACAAAGCATTGAGCGGTGTATGCGTGCCTTCGCTATTATCGCAATTACGGGTGTACATCCGATTGAGGAAACGGTTAATGTCTGCCGTGATATGTACCATCAGTATCGTAAAGAGTTGCCAGTTGAGCAGTTGTGGCGGCAAGGATTTGGCAAGGTTGCTAAACGTGGTGTCTACATCAACGAAGCCGTGCTTTTCTTGATTAAGAGTGATTGGTACCGTACATTGCCGCTTTGTAATTTAGCGCGTCTTAAGGAATCATGGGAGCGCATCGCAGAGAAACGCATGGCATTTGACAACCCATTCCCGCCAAGCCAGTTAGAAGAACTGTATCTGGCGGCGATTGTGGATGCTGCGGAGCCGAAGTTGTCGGTGCGTGCCATTGCTGACATGGTTGGTTATGGCATGAGCGACATGGATGGGGAGATGGGGCGCAAGCACGTGTTGAGCAAGATACAACTGTTCTTTGATGCGAACTTCGATGCCCCGGCACCCATTGTTGCGAACATGGTGCATCCCCATTCAATCCATTCGATGCGGCATTTGCTGTCACTGTTTGCAAAGCCACGAACGGTTGCCAAAATCCTGCACGAAGCGAGACTGGCGAGTGTCATGCACGAACGTCAACGACCATTCGTATCAGGTGACGACTTGTTGGAGATTGGTTACAAGACGGGAAAGCCGTTGGGAAAGGTTATTCAATTGCTTTACAGTCAACAGTTGCAGGGTAAATTAACATCACGTGATGATGCACTAGCAGTTGCAGAGAGTGTATTGATGGATGTTAGTAAGGCACGTTAGACGTGTCATAATTAGCGGGGCGCGTGTGGCACGCCCATGTGCGTGTATGCCCCGAAAATTGCCCCGTGTCGGCCGCTACAAGTCGGTGCGGGGCAATACCACCCCAAATCCGGCAAAAGCTGTTGTGGCGCAAATTTGCCCGATTTTAGCCCGAAATGATTTTTACCATCGGCAACCGAAAAAACTATCTGCAATTCATTATGGACTACGGCGTACCTGAAAAACTGGGCAAACAACCGCCCAATGAACGCTTTCCCGATGGATACCCAGGTGGGTACGCATTCTTGACAATGGCCGATGCTGAGAGGCGTATACAAGAGGCTGGTTATCGTGATTTTGCCGTGTTCGGATTGGATGCTGATTGGCAAGAGGACACAGAGCCGTCAACCGATGGCTGGTGGCATAACTTGCTGGTGGATGCCGACATCGTATTATTACCGTCATATCATTATGTAAAGTAAAAGTACCACGCTTGCGACTTTTGGTTTACATAACGAATTACAACGAAATCACGCTTGAACTGTATCCTGTTTGACAGACGCGGGCTGGATTGTGGCGTACACTGTGGTCATGAATGCGACACAAACTTATTACATCCCCCAACGATTGTTCACTGGCAATAATGCCAAAATCATGAAAACGACGAAGCGGCTAGAAGTGGCTGGCTATGATGGTGTCATTGCGAAAGTAATGCACTTGTCTCCGGCGGCTGAGATTGAAACTGCGAATGGAAGGCGCGTTAACACCTGCCCATTTGCCAGTGAAGGGTGCAAGGCCGCATGTTTGAACACGGCTGGGCGTGGCCGCATGGACTTCACACAACAGGCACGTATGAACAAAACCCAATATCTGTTCGGTGATACGCCAGCATTTATGTTGCAACTGCATCAAGAAATCGAGCGCGACTTACGTTCGCCCAAGAAAACGGGTGCCATGTTGATGTATCGCCTGAACGGCACATCTGACATTCCGTTCTGGTCTCCGGCGTATGCCTATCGTGTCCGTTATGATGGTGGCCGCGCTGTCGAGGTGGATATGGGTTATGACGATGTGGAAGGTTTCACTGCCAAAATGACCGTATACGAACACTTTGCTGCTGTTGATAGGGTCGTTTTTTACGACTATACCAAGTCATCTTCTGCCTACCAACACTATGTAAAAGGGCGTATGCCCAAAAACTACTCGCTCTGTTTTTCGCGCTCGGAAGATGAAAGCAATCAAGACAAAGCGTTGGCGTTTTTGGCTGCGGGGGGTCAGGTCGCTGTGGTGTTTGACAAAGTTCCCGATAGCTGGAACGGCTACCCTGTTGTAGATGGTGATGAAACGGATGCGCGGCCGTTTGACCGCGAAGTGTACGGGATTGCAGCTAACACCGGTTTTGTCGTAGGATTGAAAGCCAAAGGTGAAGCGATTAAGCAGCAAGACAACAACTTTATCGTGTGGATTGGTCAGTAGTACAAAACGCAACGTTGGGTGTGTTAAGCAGTTAATAGCACGCCCAACGGTACTAAGGTAATATAACAGCATGAATCAACCAACATTAAAGTTCTTTAGGTTCGGCAATCATTGTCTCGATTTTGGTAATCTAGTCATCGTCCCGGATGGACGCGACGCTGTTCGGGTGGTGCCAAAGTATGGGGATAAATACGACTATCATCGGGCAGCTATTGTGCGCTTTAATGCGCCATCATCATTGTCAAATAGTATGCCAGCCGTCGCGTTTGTGGCAAGGTCAGTAGTTGAAGCAAGTGCTTATCCCGCCTTCTACGAAGCGAATAACACGCTTGGCGACTATAATAGAGCGGTTGAGAGATTGGCTTGGAATCGTAATCAAGCGGTGAGGGCCACGCGGGCGGCAAAGCGTTATAAGGCTGTGAATATTGATTTTTCAGGCAAAGTATTGCAGCCGGAAGTGATTAACGGCCATGCAGTGGCAACGGTTGAAATGTACGGCCTGATTGGTCATGTGATTCTCGATGAGTCACATCGTCGTCATGTCGCATTCGATGTGCGTCCATTGTCTGGGCGATGGTCGGCGCGATACTTATACTCTCTTGCAAAAGGAAGTGTGACTGGCGGGCCATCATTTGATACACCGGATATGTATTTGAATGTTGTTCAACAGATGATGGAATATCTCAAGGCAGCAGTTGACAATGAGCGGGGAGAGGATTTGTACAACCACGCCCGTTATATCCGCAATGTGGCTGCGGCCGCGAAATACACCAGAATAGCTGACCAGCAAGAGAATGAGTTGGAAGGCGTTTCTGAGGAGGTATTGAAGCAACGTCTCCAAGAATCTTTCGATAGTTTGGTCTCGGAGTTGCACGCCGCCGGTTAATGTGCTAATATTGAGTGTGTCCTATGTGTTTGTTTGTGAGGGGTGCTTGTTCATGTTAACAGGCACCCCTTTCGCTTATAAACCAGTTAACAGACATCCCCCGATTGAACAGGTACAATTGAACAATGGAACTTAGAAACGGTTATGTTTTAGATGATGACACATTTCACCTGTGGCATGGTGGTGAACTGCTTGGGCGGTGTAGCAGTTGGCAAGAGGTGTTCTTGATGTACTTGCTTCACCGCTATCACGGCGTGGCGGGTGTTGACGCTTTTGATATGTTAAAGCTCTATCTTCCAAAGCGTCGGTACGAACTTAAGCCGCGTTGGGATTACAATCCGACGATGGTGGACGAAATTAAGTCTGTTACCGTTATCAGCAAATGGGCGTATGGAAAGTTTGATATGTACCATTTGGAAGTGGAACACTTTGCGATGGGCAAGACCTTTGACGGGTGTCTTGTCACACATGAAGGCTGGGCCTCCAACGCCTTGACGGTGGATAGTTACGATATGGCCGCTGCTGTGTTGGCAGGTTTCCCGTATCAGGGTGCGAACAATGGCCTGTTTGATGTGTTGCGGCTAATGGTGGGCAATTGATGAAAAGTACAAATATCGAAGCATTGATTATGGCAGTCAATACGTATGGTGATGCTCGGCCACTGCATACGCGGTTAGGTATTCAAAGCGACCAGCTATCAGATAGTTATTTGACTGCATATCGGGAGGCGTGTGTATTTCTTGAGGAATGCGGCTATGAAGTGTTGCGCGACCGTATGGCTATATATCGCACGAATATTCTTGAAACGGTGGACTCGTATCACGTCATGACATCTATATTGCGGTGGTTCATTGCTCAATGGCGGGTCGTTATCATCGTTCACACTGGAAATCCAGCACTAATCTATGAGCCAGTAACCATGATGGTGAGCGATGGCAACACGGGCGAAGAAGCATACCTGTGTCAAAAGACTATCTGGTATTTTGCAAACCAGTTAACAGACAGTGTTGAATAAATCAGGTATCCTAACCCCATGAAGAAAACAATTTACTCCATCAACGACCTCGAACGGTATTGTGACGACATTTTGCACTCGGCCGGTCTGCTGCACCATAATGGCTATGGGTTTGACACGGCAATGTATGACGAAATCGCTTTCCGTCTCGAACTTGATTGGCTGGTATCTCCTGCTGATTGGGAAGCCTACATGGGCGTTGCTTGTCGTTTGGGTGCGCTAATGTATAAGGTTGACGACCTGCTGCTGCGCGTCCAGCGCGAGCAAGACGGCCTCGGCACGACGTTGCAGGATGCGCTTGGCGACGACACGATTGACGGCTTTAAGGCAATGTTGGAGGATTTTCAATATGGCTGGTAACGCACTGGAAAACTTACTCGAATATGTTGTTGGTGACGAACTGGTATTGGCGACATACGAATATAACCGTGCGCCGCGTTATCGCCACGTGGCGGTTGCTCGCGTGACACCCAAGCAAGTCCATTTGAGCAACGGCATTAAGTTTTGGCGTGAAACAGCCAATGTAGTGGGTAGTCGCCTTTCCGACCATCTCAGCCCCGACTACGTTGTATACCTGTCCAACGTAGAAACGATGGGATGGGTGCGCGAATCGGAGCGTCAGCAGGTGCTACGTAAAAAGCGTGGCTCTGTTCGCCATGCGGTCAACGAGATGCTTCAAGAGTTGACAGTCGAGCAATGCGATGCCATTCTCGCTGTATTGGGGAAATAATTGTGTGGTTACAAGAGGTAAAAGCAGGTGACAAGGTGGTGTTGGGGGTTTCCCACACGATGGGGAATACAGGGTATTATCTCGTATCGGTGGAACGTGTCACCAGAACGCAGGTCATCGTGAGTGTTGGTAATTCCGACAAGCGGTTCCGAAAGTCGGATGGTGGCGTTGTAGGTGATAATGGTTCTGGATGGATGCGGACGCGGTACTACTTGCACCCACTGAATGAGGAGAATGCCAAGCGTGTCCTGCAAACACAAGAGGACATCAAGCTGGCGACGTTGCAGCGCGAGGTACGAGACCTGATTGCAGAGAATTGGTCGAATCTGACCAAAGAGCAATGTGAGTCAATCATCGAAGCGACACGTGGGCTGTCAAGCAGTTGACAACTTGATTCCACTTTTCGTGCTAGGATATTGACATGAAATCAATCAAAACAGTACAACGAAAATTGCAACGTGATGATAAGGCTGGACGGGAATATGCCGTAAGCCTGTCGTCAGCCGATGATGGTGTTTACTACTACATTGTCCAGCGTCATGGTGGCACACTGCAAACCGCCTACCGACTGTACCCGCTGTTGGGCGGTGTATACCAAGTACACGATGCGTACAACGAGCCGACGTTCAGCAGCTTCAACGAAGCCATTGAGTATATCGTGACGCATACCGCCGCCCATGATGACGCTATCTTCGATTCCATCATTGAATCAGACGTGTTCCTCGAAAACTATGAGGCCGACAGTCGCAATGGTATGCCGTGGAATGTGGCTCACATGATTATGCTAATCAAGACCAGCGGCCTAACGTATGGCAACAACAACGTGCTTTTCAGACTTGTGGCGTGGGCAAATGAGGGCATATAAAGCGATGGCGAGTGAAGTTGACGAACGTGCCTTGACCATGAAACAGAGCGATGGTGAGGTTTTGGTGCTGGTGCATGATGGTGGTGTGACCATTTTGAGTATGCCGCCCGTTTGGGACATGCTTTATGGTTTGCGGGAACTGATTGACGAAGCTGTGAAGAAGAATATCCCAATGGGAGAAACGGCCGTATGGAAGTTGTCAGGCTCGTTGTGGATGGGTGAATCTGAATGGGACATTGATGTTGTTGCCGAACGTCAATTATTCGTGGGCGATGGCACGCAAATCAAGGTTGAATTTTTTGATACTGACGGTGTGTAGCGTGGTTAACAATGTTAGTAGCCCGAACAGGGTAAGATGTTGTTATGTTTAACAAAGAGCAAGTCATCCAACGTATCCGACATAAGCACGACATACCCGACCATATCCGTTTCGATGTTTCTGAGTATCAGGGCGGCTATCGCTCGTTCTACGCCAGTTATAATCATGACCGCGTATTAACCGCCGTTTGGCGCAAGGCTGGGGGCCAGTTGCAAACGGATAGCGGATGGTTCAAGGTCAACGGGTTAAAGCTGGAAAATGCGATAGAACGCTTCATGATGCACGCCAACGATAGCCGCCGATTTTATGGCCGTTAAAGTCAGTTCGTTCCATGAAAAGGGCTAGGGTAACACCTAGTCTTTTTTATTTGACAACTGATGCACGCCTTGACTGTATCTCATTTGACAGAAAAAGATGGAAGGGCATGGTATTCTCTTGGTATGGATACACAACAACGACAATTAGTAACCGACATGGCACTTTCGCTGCCAAAGAACGCTCAAATGGCTCATATGTACCCACCGTACTGCACTCGCTCAGAGGTGATTAGCCTTCACATCATGCAAACAGACATGGCTGATGGCGTGGAATTTGTCCGCGAAGTGGCCCGACGCTTGGGTATTAACCAGGCACAGTACGACCTCTCGATTCGGTATTTTCAGGGGCTATTCACTGTCAATTGCAAATTGATTAAATGCGTAGGAGGCACTAAGTTTGTCATTTCAGTGCGAGGTCAAATGTCATATTGCCCAACTTTCAAGGGTGTGACGACTCCCCACACGCTGGAAGTCGAGAATTTTGGCTGGAAGGTTAGCCTGACAAGCCAAGAGCTTGCATTGTATTAGTTTTCCACCCGTCATAGCTCAGAGGATAGAGCAACGGTTTTCTAAACCGTGTGTCCCCGGTTCGACTCCGGGTGGCGGGTCAAAGGGCGGTTGATAACCACATGATTGTCACATGGGCAATAATCCATGTGTAACTCTGGGGAAACAAATAGCTTGGTCGGCCAGACCATTAAAGCTATGGCGGAATCTATAGCAGGGGCAAAAGTAAAGCAGTTAACACAATTTCTGTCTTGCTTCAAACTGAAAGCCCGCTCAAATTGGGCTAGAATATTGACATGAACACACAACAAACACACACACACTATGTCCCACAAAACCTGTTGACAGGTAATAATCTCAAGATTCAAAAGACGACAGATAAGGCAAGCGTTGATGGCTTTGATGGTGTCAAGAGCTACATCATGCACTTGGCGGCGAATTATATGATGGGGGGCAAGGTCAATACCTGCCCACATGCAACCCCCGGTTGTGCCGCTGCTTGTCTAACTCACGCTGGTCATGGTCGTTTTACACGGTCGCAAACGGCGCGTCGTAACAAGTCTGATTTTTTCTACAATGACCAAACAGCTTTCATGACCAAATTGTACAAAGAGATTGCCGCCAAAGCTCGTAACAATCCCACCAAGTTAATTGCTATCCGCCTGAATGGAACGTCTGACATTGCATGGGAGTTTGTTAAATTCGACATGGGTGAGGGGGAAAAGAATATTTTTGAGCATTTCCTTGATACGCCCAATGTAGTATTTTACGATTACACCAAAATCCCCGCACGTATCTGGCGGCAAGCAGATGGCAAGATGCCAGCCAACTACCATCTAGTTTTTAGCCGTGCCGAAACAGAACGTAACCAGCAAATGGCAAGTCAAGTGTTGGCGATTGGCGGCGGGGTTGCGGTTGTGTTCGGGGGAGAAGTCCCTGAAACCTATCAAGGTTGGCCTGTAATCAACGGCGACGAAACGGATGCACGATGGCTAGACCGGCAAGAGTTTAACGTCACCGGGGGCTATATCGTTGGGCTGACGGTAAAGGGGTTGGCAGCCAAGAAAGATAAGAGCAACAACTTTATTGTTTGGTAGGGTTCGCAGTGAGGGTGTCAGGAATGGCACCCTCTTTTTGTATCCCACTTTACTCCGCGCTGGCGTGATTTGGATTGGCCGACCGGCGCGAGGTGGACAATGTTTAACCTGAGACTGACAGATAGCCAGTTTGGCGTACTGCTTGAGAGTTCTGCAAGAAAGCAGCTATCATTGACCAATCGAGATGATTGTGTATCTGTTATC
>Ga0209203_1002057_pt1 | contig 13901 bp, 7 predicted proteins | sample AD_UKC109_MetaG_FD_184423 | JGI IMG/M metagenome (GOLD analysis project Ga0209203, IMG submission 184423) | Active sludge microbial communities of municipal wastewater-treating anaerobic digesters from Hong Kong - AD_UKC109_MetaG (SPAdes)... | ecosystem: Engineered > Bioreactor > Anaerobic >...
TCGGACCGGATGATTTTGCACCGGGATTCCAATAAATAGTCCCGTCTGAGCTTGCTGCTGCCGCATGAGCCGGAGAAACTCTCGCTAATCCAGCCCTTGCTACACTATTTGGAACAAATTTGTTGCTACCCCGTTGTACCGTGAAATTTAAATCTGAACCTTCTAACTGTCTAAGTAGACCTTGTCCTGAAGAAACTGCATTAATATCATCAAGAGCACCTTTTGCTTTAGAAAGATATCCTTTTACTTTTCCGGTGTAAGCTGTTCCATCCTGATTATATAAATTTCCATTCTCAAATAATAAAGTTTGCTTACCACCTAAACCTAAAAATCCGGTTCTATGTGTAACCCAAAGACTGTCTCCATTTACATCAATAAAATAAATTGGATTATTAGCACCATAATGGTAGGGCGTAAGACTTGTGTATTTTTCAGCGAACCGGTCAACAATAGTAAACCTTACAGTTAGCGGATCGTAGAACCGCCAGCCGTAATCGTACCAATCGAGCGTGTTGCCCGCCAGTTGGTCGTCCTGGAGTTCCTTGCTGTTGTACAGGTACTTGTTTTCAGTTGTGTTCTGGCTGGAGAAGTTTTGCTGCTGCAGGGTCATGCCAAACGGATAGTAGCTCGTTTGCTGCAGCAGTTCGGGCTGGCCGTGGCTGTGGGCGGCAAAAACTACACGAACGTTTCCCAAATGATCTTTCATACTGTATTCATATTTCCAGAAAGTACTGTTGCCAACATTTACAGGCACTATCCGCACATCACCTGCAAAGATAGTGATTATTTGGTTATCGGAGTAAATGAAGTTGCCACAGTAATCCGTTACGCTGCCGGTGGTGGTTTTCATGGTGGTAACGGTTTTGCGGAGCTTAGTGCCAGTGGCGGTGTAGGCATATTGTATGTTGTCCTCCGGCCCGAAGTTGATCTGCCGAGGCAGGTTCAGGTGGTTGTAAACAACGTTTATCAGCTTTGAGGGGTCGTGGGTCATGTTGGCGTTTGCGTCGTAGGTGTAGTTTCCGGTTGCAGGCACATATCCTTCAATCGTTCCCTGGTCGTTCACCGAAAGCAAACGGTTGCTTTTGTCGTTGCCGTAATAGTTATAGGTGAGGTTGTCAATCAGCACATTATCTTTCTTGCGGGTAAGATTAGTAAAATTGCCATTTGGATCATAATCATAAGTTGTTTTGTACCAGTCCTGGTTTGAGTTTAAATTTGCTCCCTGTCCGTAAATTGCAGTAGTTAGTCTGTTTAGTTTATCGTATTCAAAGCCATAGCCGCGCTGTGTATCGCTTTTGCTGTTCCAGCGCATCTGGGCGATGTTGCCGTTGTATTTAGGAGTGACGCCAATTGTGCCTGTGTTGGTTTGGGATTCATAGCGCAGGTCCATTCCAAATAAATCATGGTCAAGGTTCTCAGGATTGTTGATCATGCGCAGCCAACCCCGGATGTTGTATTTGTTTTTCACATTCTGGTTGAAGTTTTGGCCGGTCGCGCTTCCATGCATGTAGGTATTTACCAAATCGCCCAACTCATTGTATTCATAGGCTTTAGTGGTAACCAGCGGTTGATCATTCATCTTTAGCTTTTCTTCGAGCAGCCTCCCCTGGTGATCATAGGTGTAGTTGGTTATCAGCATAATTTCATCGGGTGAGGAGGATGCGTTATGCACCACCGCTTCTGTTACTACCTGGTCGCTGAAGTTATAGGCGAAAAAATTATTGTTACGGCCTCCCAGGTGGTTATCTTTCACCGTGCAGATCACCCGCAGGCGGTTATCGAAATAATTAACCGTGACAATATCAAGGCCTGCAATGCCATCCATCTTTTCCAACGATCCGGTGGCCATCCCCTTGACTTTGGTCAGGTAATCGTCAGAAAAACCCTGATCAGGGGGGACAATTGGGAATTCAGAACCTTCAAACAACTGTAAAAAATTGTAATTGTCGTACCAGGTAACAGTTTGAATGGCACTTAGGGTCTGCCGGCAATCAATTCTTGATTAAAAGCTGATTTATCAGGCAGCAACCGGTTTTGTGTTATCGAAGGTGTCGAAAATAGTTTTATCAGACATCCTTCTATGTTGCTGACCAAATTTATTTTATTAAGGAACGTTAAATTACACTTTATGTCCTTGTTTGACAAGAATTTATATTTTTGCCTTGCAAAGAAATAGACGTTATTATGTCAGCCCTCTGCTATTTATCTGGTAGGGGGCATTTCTTTGGTACATTGAACGTAGAGTAACAGCTAAAAAAATTTTCTCAAGGGTCTTTTGTTTTTTGTGAAATTTGTCAGCTGTACCCCTTTATTGATGCCGGAGTCAGAGTAAACGTTGAACCACTTCCAATCCGGCCATTTGTTGTCCAGAAAGTTTGTGAACCTGATCAGGTCATTAACTCTGTACTTTACGCAATAGGCGCTACCGTCAGGGTTGTTGTTGATCTTGGCAATTACTGTGTACTTTTTCGACATCAATAGGTTTATTTCTTTGCACCATTCATCAAAAACAAAAACTATAAAACAACCTTCTATTAACGGACATCCATGATGCCGCATTTCCCTTTTTTAATTCTATAGATTAAAAGCCGAAGCCTAATTAAAACGGATTGCTGCAAACGAGTAACCGCAAGTGTCTGCTACCGGTCTTTTATTTACTATTTGTTTTATAGTACTATCATTATTTGACAACAGCTTGCACATAAGCTTGTTTATTGTTTAATACGTACATTATCCTGTTTACAAGTTTCTTGGCAATTCTAATGATTGCTTTCTGAGGTTTCATTCGCTTAACCAATTTTTGATAGGCCAGCATCAAAGCCGGATCATTTTTTATGGCAATCCATGATGATTCGATGATAGCTGTGCGTAGTATCTCATTCCTGCGTACAGTTATCTCGCCGATTTTTTCATCATCTCCTGTTGAATTTGTCATCGGTATCAGGCCAATGAATGAACATAGATTGTCCAGGTTTTTAAATCGCTTTATATCTCCAAGTTCTGTCAGTATGAGCATGGCCGTCAAAGAGCCTATTCCCGGAACACTCAGCAGCAAGGTGTAATTCTCTTTGTAATTTTCTTTTTCCGCTAACTTTCGGATCTGCTTGTTGATCAGATACTGCTTTTTACGTAGCATCTGTGCGGTTTCTAAATGTTCTTCAAGGGTTAGTTTTGCACTTTCTGTAGTAAGCTCAATACTCTTAAGCCAGTTTGTAAACTTTTTCGACCAGTATTTCTTCTCTGAAAATTGTTCTGGTATCGCAATCCCAAAATAATATAAATGCGATTTTATTCTGTTTTTGGTCCGGGATATTTCTTTGGTTAGTGTCTTTCTGTACCTGATCAGGCTTCGGTCGCCCTCTATCTCAATGTCTGGCACATAAATGCCTGTTAAGTGATGTGCGCTTAACTCCATGGCTATTTTACGACTATCACGCGAATCTTCCTTCTGCTTGCGCTGCTTGTCGGTTGTTGGTATGTCTGCAGGATTCACTATGATGTTTTTTATCCCCAAACTTACTAATTCTCTGTGAATGCAAAATCCACAAAAACTTGCCTCGTAGGCAGAATAATAATTGGCGTTGGGAAAATTCTTTTCCAAATAGTTTTTCAACGCACCTGAGCGAGGGTCTTGTGTAAAGGTCTTGAAACAGGTTTCCCCAACAATGATACTCACACTCCAGCTTTTCAAATGTGTGTCAAGACCAATAAATATGTCATTACCACTAAAATCAATTTGATTAATTTTGCCCATGTTATTTTAATTTTAAAGTTTCCGGGGGCTAAGTTAATGCTTACTCCCGGATCTTTTCAAATTGCAAACATAGGGGCTAAATAGATAAATAATTGGTCTGACAGGTTAAATTTTTTCTCAGGGTTTTGGATTGGTTATGGATAGTTTTGATAACCTGCTTTGATCTGCGTATTTTAATGTATTTATCTCTTGTTGTTTATCCGCATCAGAAAATAAAAGTACAGGCGATAATATCATTTTTTTTGATACTACCGCCTGCTTTTAAAATTCGTTTTGATTTTTTCTTTGTAAATCAATCAGCCATTTTTGGGTTCATTTTTCACCAATAAAGGTCGCTATTAAAACCGGTTTTTAATCTGTTTGAATTTACCAAAAGAAATACAGAGAATTAATAGTTTGGTTTAAACCCCATGTTATAAAACATGAAAGCATAAACATCGGCATATTCTTCGATTACTTTTGACGTAGGTTTGCCTGCACCATGACCGGCTTTTGTTTCAATCCGGATGAGTGTTGGATTGCTGCAACCCTGATGCTGCTGCAAAGAAGCAATAAACTTGAACGAATGAGCTGGTACAACGCGGTCATCATGATCGGCAGTGGTGACCAGTGTGGCAGGGTAACAGGTTCCGGTTTTCAGGTTATGAAGCGGGGAATATTTGATAAGGTATTCAAATTCTTCGGGAACATCACTTTTACCGTAATCTGTTGCCCAGGCCCAGCCTATAGTGAAAAGATGATAGCGCAGCATGTCGAGCACGCCCACAGCCGGTAGTGCAACCTGGAACAAATCTGGCCGCTGGGTCATCACTGCACCAACAAGCAATCCACCGTTTGAACCACCCTGAACAGCAAGATAGTCGGGAGAGGTATATTTGTTTTCGATCAGGTATTCGGCGGCTGCAATGAAATCATCAAAAACATTTTGTTTACGTTCTTTGGTTCCGGCTTCGTGCCATTCTTTTCCGTATTCGCCGCCACCGCGCAGATTTGGCATGGCAAAAATCCCACCCTGTTCAAGCAAAATCAGTCGTGTAACACTGAAACCGGGTGTCAGGCTAATGTTGAATCCTCCATAGCCATAAAGTAAAGTTGGGTTGTTGCCATTCAGTGCGATTCCTTTTTTGTGAACAATGAACATTGGTACTTTGGTTCCGTCTTTGCTTTCATAAAATACCTGTTTGGTTTCGTATGCTGTCGGATCAAAATCGAGTTCCGGATTGCGATAAACCACAGATTCATTCTTTTCGATATCATACTTGTAAATGGTGGTAGGGAAAGTGAAAGAGGTGAAACCGTAGAAAGCGATATTTTCATCTTTTTTGCCACTAAATCCGGCAAGGGTTCCTATCCCGGGAAGATCTAAACTGCCTGTCTGCGTACCAGTCATATCGTAAATAAAAGCCTGACTGTATGCATCTTTCATGTATTCTGCCACAATTTTTCCACCTACAAGAGTAACATTTTCGAGAACGTTTTCCTGTTCTGGCAAAATGGTTTTCCAGTTTGACTGTTCTTTCTGTGTTGGGTCAATTTGTATGAGTTGATATTTTGGAGCTTCATAATTGGTTCTGACTAACAGTTTCCCATCATAGTCATCAACGACAGTAAAATCGTGATCAAATCCATTGACGATTGCTTCAAATTGTGATTCCTGTTTGGTCAGATCTTTAATATACATGGCATTTCCTGAGGTGCTTTCGGTTTCGTAGATAATCAGAAATTTCTCATCATCTGTAACACCGGCGGCATAGTTACGCAAGGGAAATTCTTTGTTTTCATAGATAAGTATATCCTCGGTCTGAGGCGTTCCTGTTTTGTGATAAAACACTTTGTGATATTCATTTTTACCGGACAATTCGCTGCCGGTTGGTTCGTCATAGCGGCTATAGTAAAAACCATCGCCATGCCAGGCAATCCCTGAGAATTTTATCCACATCAGATGGTCATCGAGGTTTTTTCCTGATTCAATTTCCAGAATGTAAATTTCGTTCCAGTCTGAACCGCCTCTTGAAATTCCGTAGGCAAGGTATTTTCCATCACGGGACACATCATAACCGGATAAAGCAACAGTACCATCCTCCGACAAGAGGTTTGGATCAAGGAGCACCCGTGCTGTGTCTTCAAGACTTTCCTGCACATAAAGGACGCTTTGATTTTGCATCCCGTCGTTTTTAAAGTAAAAATAGCGGTCTCCTTTTTTGAATGTTACACTGTATTTAGGATAGTCCCAGATCTGGGTCAGACGGTTTTTTATGTCTTCTCTGAAAGGTATTTGCTCCAGATATTCAAAAGTAACCTTGTTTTGTGCTTCAACCCATGCTGCTGTCTCTTCGGATTTATCGTCCTCAAGCCAGCGATAGGGATCAGCAATTATAGTTCCGTGATAGTCATCGGTAACATCCACTTTTTTTGTTTCCGGATATTTGATGCTCACCGGTTGATCGCAACGTTGTGTCATAAGCATTCCCATGGCAATGAGTAAAATAAGTAACTTTTTCATTTCCTAAAATAATTTGATTAATAATTAATTAAGTTTAAATTTTTTGGTTGCAAAAATAATTGAAAAATTCTGAAATACTTTTATTTCTCTTCCTACCTGACCTTATTGCTTAAGATAATGAACAGTTTTACTTCCTTCTGCATTTATTAATCTGAATGGCTGATCTGCTTTTGATAGTTGGTTTAGGATTTCTTAACAACCATAAACCTTTGAATTTAGGTACTTTTGCAACAAATTTAAAACCAATATCTATGTTATTTGACTTTGATTTAGTTCAAAAAGTTTACAAAGATTTTTCTGAAAAAGTTGATTCAGCTCGTAAACTTCTTAACAGGCCACTCACATTAACTGAAAAAATTCTATACGCACATTTATGGAATCGTTTACCCGATAGCGAATATCAGCGTGGAAAAGACTATGTTGATTTTGCTCCTGACCGTGTTGCGATGCAGGATGCTACTGCTCAGATGGCACTATTGCAGTTTATGCAGGCCGGACGAAGCAAAGTTGCTGTGCCCAGTACTGTTCATTGTGATCATTTGATCCAGGCAAGAGTTGGAGCCAAAGAAGACCTGCGTATTGCAAAGGATGCCAATAAAGAAGTCTTTGATTTTTTAGCTTCAGTATCCAACAAATATGGAATTGGTTTTTGGAATCCGGGTGCTGGAATTATCCATCAGGTTGTATTGGAAAATTATGCTTTTCCCGGTGGTATGATGATAGGAACGGATTCGCACACTGTAAACGCTGGAGGATTGGGGATGGTGGCAATTGGTGTTGGTGGGGCTGATGCTGTTGATGTAATGGCAGGAATGCCCTGGGAATTAAAAATGCCAAAACTTATTGGGGTTAAACTGACGGGAAAACTCAGCGGATGGACAGCTTCGAAAGATATTATTCTGAAAGTAGCCGGAATTCTCACTGTAAAAGGAGGTACAGGTGCTATTCTCGAATATTTCGGCCCTGGTGCAAAAACACTGAGTTGTACAGGAAAAGGCACAATTTGTAACATGGGAGCGGAAATTGGTGCAACTACTTCAATTTTCGGATACGATGAAAAAATGGCTGACTATCTCAGGGGTACAGGTCGTGAAGTTGTTGCAGATGAGGCAGATAAAATCCGGGATTTTCTTACTGCTGATCCTGAGGTTTACGAACATCCTGAGAAATATTTTGATCAGCTGATCGAAATAGATCTTTCCACTCTTGAGCCTCATATCAACGGCCCTTTTACTCCTGACCTGGCAACCCCGGTTTCGGAATTTGCCAAAAAAGTAAAAGAAAATGGCTGGCCCGAAAAACTTGAAGTTGGATTGATAGGTTCGTGCACCAATAGTTCCTACGAAGATATTACCCGCGCAGCTTCAGTGGCTAAACAGGCACTTGATATGGATTTGGAGGTGAAATCTGAATATACGGTAACTCCGGGCTCGGAGCAGGTTCGCTTCACTGTTGAACGAGACGGCTACCTGGATGTATTCGAAAAGATCGGAGGAGTAGTTCTGGCGAATGCTTGTGGCCCTTGCATTGGTCAATGGGCAAGGCATGGAGCTGATAAAAAAGAGAAAAATTCGATTATGACTTCCTTCAACCGCAATTTTGCCAAACGCAATGATGGAAATCCAAATACCCATAGTTTTGTAGCTTCTCCCGAAATTGTAACAGCCTTTGCCATTGCCGGAACCCTGAATTTTAATCCTTTGACAGATTATCTGGTGAATAAAAAAGGAGAGAAAGTGAAACTGAATGAACCTAAAGGTATCGAAATGCCATTGAATGGTTTTGCATTTGAAGACAATGGCTATCAGGCACCAGCGGAAGATGGCAGAGACATTGTTGTGAAAGTCAATCCGGATTCTGATCGGTTGCAGTTACTTGAAGGTTTTCCGGGTTGGGATGGAAAAGATATAACGGGACTCAGGCTGTTGATTAAAGCAGCCGGAAAATGCACAACCGACCACATCTCAATGGCTGGCCCCTGGCTGCGATACCGCGGTCACCTCGACAATATTTCCAATAATATGCTGATCGGTGCTACAAATGCTTTCAATGGAAAAACCAATGAGATTAAAAATCAGCTATCAGGAAAATACGATGAGGTTCCTGCTACGGCACGTCAATATAAAGCTGCAGGAATTGGTTCCATCGTTGTTGGTGATGAAAATTACGGTGAAGGTTCGTCGCGCGAACATGCAGCAATGGAACCACGTCATTTGGGTGTTAAAGCTGTCCTTGTGCGCAGCTTTGCCCGAATACACGAGACAAATCTGAAAAAACAGGGCATGCTGGCATTAACTTTTGTGAATAAAGCGGATTACGACAGAATTCAAGAGGATGATACAATCGATATAATTGGTTTGCAGGAATTCGCACCAGGAAAGCAACTTACAGTGGTATTGAATCATGCGGATGGTACCAAAGAGCAATTTCCTGTAAATCATTCCTACTCTGAAGTGCAGATCAGCTGGTTTAAAGCCGGATCAGCACTAAATCTTATTAAAGAGCAATCAAAAAAGCATTAGAACAAATGCAAGGCAGGGAAAGATAGAAAATTGAACGGCTAAAGCAGTCATTGGAATGGATGGGATAGGGAAAGCCAAGTGTTTATTTTTTAGCTGCTTCAGGTTCGGTAATGTGAGGCTGGGACAATAAAAAAAGCCCCCTTTTTAAGGGAGGCTTTTTTTTATTGAGAATTTATTCTGATTTACTATTTTGCAGCAACAATGGTGTAAGTCAGATCATTGATATTAGCAGTGATAACATAAGTGCCTGCAGCATCCGGAGCAGGGATTGCAGCTGGATCTGGAGTATTTTCGTCAGGACGATAAACCAGGTTTCCACCTGAGCTGGTTCCATTTGCATCAGTTCCGTATTGTGGTGCCCATTGGCCAAGAGTCTCGATGAATTTAAAAAATTTACCAGCTCCTCCGAGTTCAGTGGTAATGGTATAAATACCATCAGTACCAGTCATTGGCAGAGCGATTGTGTTATCCCAACCTGCGAGAGTTGCATCACCGAGAACATAAAGTTCGGGAGCTGCTCCGGCTTCGTTAACGGTAAAGGTGTACATTTCGGTTACTGCGTCAATAAAGAGTTCCATATCAAATACACCAGCTTCTTTTGGAATAAAGTTACCATCAGCGTTGGTTTCAAATTTATCAGCAGCAAGGCCTGCCATAGTTACTTCATTGTAACCAATAACTTTTCCATTCCAGTCCTGACCTTCCCTGATCTTGAATCCACCGCCATCAACCTGTACTTCAACGTTTGTGTAAGTCCAGGTGTAATTGGTTTCGTTTTCAACGGTTGGTAATGAGAGCATTATTGTTTCATCCCAGTTATGAGGAACTCCATTAACGACGAGACTACCGCCAACAAGTCCTAGCTCGGTAGTGCTGTAATCGATAACCTGGAGATCACCGGTTTTTTCTGTGGAAGCTACATAGGCTGAACCAAGCGTCCAAACCATTTTTGCTGTATAGATTCCACCTTCTTCATTGGAAATGTTGGCTCCACCGGGAACGAGTGCATCAACTGCACCTCCAAAATTGGTGTTAACTCTTACACCCATAACACCGCCCCCAAGGTCAACATTATCATCAATAATGACTTTCCATCCGCCGGAATAACGGAATTTAAAATCTGCTTTTGTCATAGTAACATCATTCAGTTCAAAGGTAATGGTGTTCAGGTCAAAACCTTTGGAAGGCATCTGAGTATCATCTGACCATCCGCCTGGTGTGGCAGCGCCGATTAGACCCCAGTATTTAACCGGCACGACAACAACTTTACCTACTTCAGTGTCGATTACCACATGATATAAACCGTCTTCAGGTACAGTAAATTTGGTTTCAGTTTGAGCGAGTGAACCACGCCAGAAATCCAGTTTGGGTTCATCAGCAATACGATCGGCTTCACCAACAACTGCAAAGTCGTCACCAGGACCCCATGATGTTTTTGTTGCACCGGCAACCTGCATAATGTTAAATCCGTCAGCACCAGTTTTAACTGCTACATAGATTTCAAGAAGGCTTGCACGTTCTTCCTGAGTTACTTCGTTACGGGTTGGCTTAAGTAAGCCTTTAATGTCATAATCAGTGAGTGCTGTTCCTGCGCCAACGATATAAAATCCATCCTCAACAACAACAGGAGGATTTGGATCGTCCTCATCGTCATCTTCACAAGAAACAAGCACTACTGCAACGAGCAGCAGCATGCTGACTGCTCTTAAGAACCATTTAAATGATTTTTTTTCCATTTTGAACTAACTTTTAATTATTAATAAATTTAATAAAGGTGATTTGAAAATTTCAAACTGCAAAATTACAATTTTATTATTCAATTGCAACCGGAGGTTGTGCAAGATTAGGATTAGAATCGATTGCCCACTGTGGAATGGGGAATGTTTGACGATCGGGTGTGCTTGCTGCTTTTTCCCACCAGGGTTCATTAAATTTTCCAAAACGAATCAGATCCTGACGACGATGGGCTTCCCAGAATAATTCTCTGCCTCTTTCTTCGAGCAACTGGTCAAGTGTAACTCCTGTCCAGGGAGTAAGGCCAGCACGTTCGCGTATCAGATTCACATATTCATCTCCATTTTTGCCCTGACGGATTAAAGCCTCAGCCTTCATCAACAACACATCAGCGTAACGGAAAATGGGAAAATCATTGCTCAGGTTATCCTTTGCGCCTCTTTTTACTTCAAATTTCACAACCCTTGCGCCTGAATTGCGTATTTCCTCAGGTGTATAACCGTTCAGGTCAAGAGCTGGAATAAACGGGTTGAAAACCAGAGGAATACCACCAGCGCCCTGATCCATGATGGGTTCACCACTAAAAGTATATTGTTGTCCAACAAGAAATCCGTCTTTGCGTCTGTCGCCATCTTCATAAGTATTAAAATGATCGTACATGACTGCAAAACCGTTCCATGGTCCGACTACCATTTCAAAGGTCAGGTTGCTGTTGTAATGCAATGTACGCATATGCAGGTTATGTCCGGTGTAAGTGTCTTCGTCAAATGGTATTGCCCAGATGTTTTCCGGTGAATTTTCATTGGCGGTAATAAAAGGTGCCAATGCATCATCTTCGAGCGAATATTGCCCCAGATTGATCACACTGTCGCAAACGGCTTCGGCTTTTCCCCAGTAAGCAGGATCAAGTGTTCCTGTGTAAACTGCATGATTAAGGTAAAGTTTGGCAAGCAGGGAGAATGCTGCACCTTTGCTCAGGCCGGTTTTGGTATTGTTGGTAACGATCAGACCCACATTATCTTCTACTTCTTTTACAATCTGATTAAAAATCTCAGCCCTGAAATTGCGCATGGGTTGTTCCGGTGCTCCGAGATACTGGGTTACGTAAGGTACATCACCGTAGTTGTCGATCAGCAGATAGTAGTAATAGGCACGAAGAATTCTGGCTTTGGCAAGAGCATTGTCAACAATCGAATCACCGGCAAATTCCTGCTGGGTTTCGATAAACTCATTAGCTGCCAGTACACCGTTATAAAAACGGCTCCACATGCTGTTAATTGCTTCAGTATTGTTATCCCAGGTATGAGTGTGCAGTACGCGCCATTTTCCGCCGTCGTCCCAGTCACCACCACGGGTCGGGCAAACTACAGCATCACCGGTGAGTTCCTGTGCAAACCACCATCCTCCCCAGTCCAGGAACTCACGCATGGGTGCATAAATTGGGCTCATCAGTATGATTGGATCGGCGGTATATTCATCAGCAGGAATTCTGTCGTATAATTCATCATCAAGTTTGGTACAACCAAATTGCACTGCTGTAATTAAGAGAAATGCAAGAAATATTTTTTTCATGATTATCAGTTATTTTAAAAGTTATAAAGTGATATTCAAACCAAAAGTAAATGTACGGGCTTTTGGATAGGTATTGTATTGATCCAGACCGAAAGAGAGACCGGAGGGAGAAATTTCCGGGTCAATTCCGGAGTAGTTGGTAAGGGTGAATACGTTATTGGATGCAAAATAGAGACGGATACGTTCAAAACCGGCAATATTTTTAAAATTATAACCCAGAGACAGGTTGTCCAGTCTGACAAAAGTACCGTCTTCAAGATAATAGCTGCTGAGTTTTGGATTATCGCGCAGGCCACGCTCGTATTCATCAAGAGCTTCATATAAGACATTTCTGTCGGGCAGGAAGGTTGGATTTCCAAAAATCAGCCGGGTAGTGTTAAAGATTTCATGTCCTACAACAGCTCTGAAAGTAAAGTTGAAATCCCAGTTTTTGAAGAAGGTTAAATAGTTGGACCACCCCAGCTCGAAATCAGGTTGCGCTGATCCAACGTTTCTTCTCTCAGCCTGTTCCAGTTCGCGGGTTACACCGCCGGTGGCCGTGTAAAACAGGAATTTTCCGTCCTGTGAAAGCCCTGCGTATTCAGGCATATACCATGTTCCGAGAGGCATACCAGGTTGTACGGTTTGCGTCCAGTTGAGGTCACCTACAAGACCAGGACCAGAAAGCCAGCCTTCTTCAAGACGGGACCATTGAAACTGACCGCTTGAAAGATTGATTACATCCTGTTTATAGGTTGAGAAAACCAATGAGGTTCTCCAATCAATTTTGTTGTTCTTTACAGGATAAGCCTGCAGATAAAATTCCAGACCAGTTACTTCGAATTCTCCCACATTTGCCCAAATTCTATTGGCGCGATAAGGTGGCATAGGTACTGAATACTGTCCGAGAAGGTCATACGTGTTCTTTTTGAAATAATCAACAGAACCTGAAATCATATCATCAAAAAGTCCAAAATCCAAACCAATGTTCAATTCTGCGTTTTCTTCCCATTTCAGGTCAGGATTGGCAGCATGGGCAAACTGGAAAAGAATGGCTTCTTCACCGGTTTCGAAATTGAAGGAGTTACCTGCTGATTGATAATATTCTACATCATTGTAAGTCCCGATTTCCTGATTTCCGGTAATTCCATAGCCGACACGCAGACGTAAGTTATTGATAACATCAATATTCTGCATAAAATCTTCTCCTGTAATATTCCACATGGCCGAAGCTGACGGGAACCAGCCCCATTCATTGTTAATACCAAATTTTGAAGAACCATCACGACGAATGGTAGCAGTGAGGAAGTATTTTGAATTATAGCTGTAAATACCTCTTGCGAAGAAAGAAATCAACCTGCTGGAAGATTTATAGGAAGTAATATCTCCCGGAACGACGCTTTGGAACAATGAAAGGTCATGCATCATGGTATAATTTACAAAAGGCTGACGTCCCTGGGCACGAAATCCGGTATAAAAATCTTCCTGAAATGAATAACCAGCTACACTTTGCAGACTGCTTTTTCCAAAATCATTGTTATAGCGCAAGGTGGCTTCCAATACTTTTGAATCGTAATTATTATAGTTTCTGCGGCCATAGCCCTGATGGGTTCCGAGATACATGGTGGTAGGTTCAAAATAGAATCCTTCGTCATCATTTCTGGTGTATGCGAGATTCACGCCGGCTTCGAATCCTTCGAATATCTTCATATCAGCTTTCAGGTAACCAAAAAAGCGTTTGGCATCGCGTTCATTGTGGATTTGGTCAACCAGGTTAACCGGATTATAATATTGAAATACACGTTCAATCTCATAATATTCTCCGTTTTTATCTTTC
>Ga0209203_1002061_pt1 | contig 13887 bp, 11 predicted proteins | sample AD_UKC109_MetaG_FD_184423 | JGI IMG/M metagenome (GOLD analysis project Ga0209203, IMG submission 184423) | Active sludge microbial communities of municipal wastewater-treating anaerobic digesters from Hong Kong - AD_UKC109_MetaG (SPAdes)... | ecosystem: Engineered > Bioreactor > Anaerobic >...
GCGGCTCGTGGTTCAGCTACGGGGATACCAAGATCGGACAGGGACGCGACGCAGTAAGGCAAATGCTCAAAGACAATCCCGAGTTGAAAGAAGAGATCGAAGAAAAAGTGCGCAAGGCACTCAAGGATCAAAAACAAGGGCTCTGATTATGCAGGTGTCATGGACAGATCGGCCAGCACAATGGCCGTAACAGCTTCCACGACAACCGGTACACGTAAAGCAAAACAGGCATCGTGACGACCGCGGCCACCTACCGTAGGCGTAGGTTTTACTGCAATCTGGAACGAAACGGGATCCCCGTTGGTTATGCCCCCGGCGATCCCTCCAATATGCGGATTCTGGGAGCCGGTAAGCAAAGACTCGTCAAAGCCCAGTCCAAACGTGATGCCTTTGATGCCGGGAATGGCAAAAACAGCATGGGACAACAAGGATTCCAGCGAATCAAAAAAAGGATTCCCGACTCCCGCCGGAACCCCGTTTACCTCACAGGATATAACTGCTCCCAAAGAATCGCCTTTCTCTACGGAATCCCTGAGGATCGTGTTGACTTTTTCAGGTAACGGACGGTCTTTGATTACGGGAATTCCCCCTACCTGTGAAAGGTATGCATGAATACCTGTGGACGGGTACTTGTTTGCCAGGATTTTTTTGGCAACGACGCCTGCTGCAACCAAAGGTAAGGTCAGACGGCCCGAAAAATGTCCGCTGCCACGCGGATCCTGAAATCCTTTGAATTTGACATCCCCGGTATAATCAGCCGTTCCGGGCCTGAAAGGTATTTTTTGGGCAGCATCGCTTTCGTCAGACAACAGGTAATCCCGGGAACGCGCATCCCGGTTCATAAAAGTTATGCATAAGGGACTGCCTGATGTGTAATTTCTATATACACCGCTTTTGATCAGAGGCTCATCTGTCTCCCTTCGTTTAGTGGTTCCTGTGGCCCCGCTTTTACGTCGGGCTATGTCTTCCATGAAATCCGCTTCTGACAAGAGAATCCCGGGAGGAACACCATCCAGGAGCACACCTACTTCCGGCCCGTGAGATTCGCCATACAAAGCTACCCTGAAATTGTTGCCGAAAACATTCATTCTATAGGTTTTGTTACTTTTTCCAATTCCACCCAAAAATCAGGAAACGATTTTGAAACGGTATGTTTGCCTTCAATCTCAATAGGGTTTTCCGCTCCCAGGGCTGCTATGGCCAGAGACATGGCTATCCGGTTGTCTCCCCGGGCAGAAATGGAAGCTCCTCCCGGCAAAACACCGCCTTCTACTATCATATTGTTCCCTTCCAGCCTGATATTGGCCCCCACTTTTGAATATTCCTCCAGTAAAGCCAGGGCTCTGTTTGATTCCTTGTGGAAAAGACGGTCTATACCGTTTATGCTTGTGGTTCCTTTACAATGTACAGCCAGTGCCACTAAGGGGGGAAACAGATCGGGGCATTTGCTCGCATCAAATTCAAAACCTTGTAAATTATCCGTTTTATATACTTTCAATTGACTTCCTGCCCCCCATGCCCATGACCCGCCGGCCTTCCCGATGGCTTCCAGGATGGCCTTATCGGCCTGCAAACTGTTTTTCCACAGGGGACCTATCCTAAGGTCTCCAAAGAGGGAGGCACCCACAATAAAATTTGCGCCCCCGCTCCAATCTCCTTCAATAGCGATCTTTCTTGCACGGTACGTTTGCCTGCCGGGGATATGAAAAACTTTATAATTGTCATGTGTGGCACGTACCCCGAAAGATTCCATAACATCCAGTGTCAGATCAATGTAAGGTTGGCTGGCCAGGTGTTCCACCTCCAGAATGGAATCCTTTTCCGCTAAAGGAAGGGCCATAAGCAACCCACTTAAAAATTGGGAACTTCCTCCTGCATTGACTTTGTATTTTCCCCCACGCAACGGCCCCTGCACCAATAATATGGGGCGGGAAAGACTCAATGACGCGTCACGCGTCTCCCAGCGTCCGGTTTCTTTCAGGTTTTCCATAATAGACAAGGTGGGCAAAGTGTTCAGACTTTCACACCAGCAGCCTAATTCACGCAATCCTTGTATCACAAAATCGATGGGTCTTGTTATAAGTGTAGTACGGCCTCTCAAACAATAGATATATGAGGACAAAGCCAGTATGGGGGCAAACATTCTCAAGGCCAAAGCCGATTCGCCGCAATCCAGTTGCCGGCGTGAATGATCCCTGCCCGGCAGTGCAGCGTGAGGCCAAATATCTTCCTTCGCAAATTGCGAACCTACAGAACGAACCACCCGGTATGCCGCCTGAACGTCTTCACAAACCTGTGTACCGTCTTTTGGCCAGGCTCCTTTCAGGGAAGTATCCCGCCCTGCCAGGAAAATGGCAGCCAATGCCCTTATGCTCATGCTTTTAGATGGCGGTAACGAAACCCTTCCCTTCAAACGACCTTTGGTTATTGTAATCATGTCTCAAGTATAGATATACAAAGATAACATTTACCTAAAAAAGACTAACTTTGTGAGCTGAATTTTGAATTTTCCACACTTATGAAAACTGTTCTGAGCGGCATACGTTCCACCGGTCATCTGCATTTGGGCAATTATTTCGGAGCACTCCGGAATTTTACCCAATTGCAGCATCAGGCCAAATGTTATTTTTTCATTGCCGACCTGCATTCCCTGACCACGCATCCCAAACCGGATGATTTTCACTCCAATGTCCGGATCATCCTGTCCGAGTACCTGGCTTCCGGCCTGGATCCGGAAAAATCCACGTTGTTTGTGCAAAGCAGTGTTCCGGAAGTCAGTGAACTATTTGTCCTGCTAAATATGCTTACCTACAAAGGAGAACTGGAGCGTACCGCTTCGTTCAAAGACAAAGTCAGGCAAAATCCCCAGAATGTTAACGCAGGCCTGCTGACTTACCCCGTTCTTATGGCCGCCGATATACTTGTTCACCGCGCCGACTGGGTTCCCGTGGGAAAAGACCAGGAGCAGCACCTGGAAATTACCCGCCTGTTGGCAAGAAGATTCAATAAAATTTACAATACACCTGTTTTCCCGGAACCCGAAGCTTATAATTTTGGAGGCAATCTTGTGAAAATTCCCGGACTGGACGGAACGGGAAAAATGGGCAAGAGTGAAGGCAACGGAATATACCTTGTTGACGATGAAAAAACCATAACCAAAAAGGTTATGCGGGCAGTAACCGACAGCGGTCCCAAAACCCCGGGAAGTCCCATGAGCCAGGAAATTGCCAACCTGTTCACTATTCTTTCCGTGGTATCCGATCCACAAACAACAGCTTATTTCAAAGATCAATACAACAATTGTACTATCCGGTACGGAGATCTTAAAAAACAGCTTGCCGCTGACATCTGCAAACATACCTTGCCTATCAAGGAACGAATAGAAGAAATATACCACGACGATACTTATTTGAAGTACGTAATAGAAAAAGGAACGGCAGAAGCCAGGGCCTCTGCACAGGCTACCATGAAACTGGTTCGTGAAGCGGTAGGATTCAAAGCATTCTGATGATAGATCAGGCTACCATAGAACGTATATTGGAAGCAGCTTCTATTGAAACAGTAATAGGAGAATACGTCAATCTGAAACGACGTGGCGCCAACTACGTTGCGTGTTGTCCTTTTCATAATGAAAAAACTCCCTCTTTTACAGTTTCGCCTTCTAAAGGGATTTTCAAATGTTTCGGTTGCGGAAAAGCAGGCAACGTGGTCCGTTTTATTATGGAACACGAACAGCTTTCCTATGTGGAAGCCATTAGGTTTTTGGGCAACAAATTTAACATTCCCGTGCAGGACAAAGAAGAGACACCCGGAGAAGCAGAAACCAGGCTAAGACGCGACAGCATGATGGTTGTCAACGCCTATGCCCAGGAATTTTATTCGCATTACCTATGGGAAGATCCTGCCGGACGTGACGTGGGATTGAGTTATCTCCGGGAACGGGGCCTGACTGAACCCGTTATCCGTCAGTTTCAATTGGGGTTTGCCCCTCCGGGGAAAAATCTTTTCTCACAGGCTGCTCTGGCCGCCGGCTACAAACAGGATCTGCTAACCGCCACAGGGCTCACCATACACTATCCTGCACAGGACAATAAACCGGAAGTATTGCACGACCGTTTCCAGGACCGGGTTATGTTTCCCATCCATTCCCTGAGCGGAAGGATTATAGGTTTTGGCGGAAGGACCTTGAGGAATGACAAACAAACCGCAAAATACGTGAATTCTCCCGAAAGTGAGATTTACAACAAAAGCCGCTCACTGTACGGGATCTTTTTTGCCAAGCAACACATAACCAAACTGCAGAAATGTTACCTTGTGGAAGGATATACAGACGTGATCTCTCTTTTCCAGGCCGGGATCCGGAATGTAGTGGCCTCTTCCGGCACTTCCCTGACAGGAGAACAAATCCGTTTGATTAAAAGGTTCACGCAACAAGTCACCGTTCTTTACGACGGCGATGATGCCGGGATAAAGGCCTCCCTGCGGGGTATTGACATGCTGTTGGAGGAAGGGCTGCAAGTTAAAGTGGTAAGATTCCCGGAAGGTGAAGATCCGGATTCATATGCCCGAACACACAACGCCCGTGAAACTATAGATTTTCTTGAAAGCAACGAAACGGATTTCATCCATTTCAAGATTGCCCTGATGGCAGGTGAAATGAAAGACCCGCTTAAAAGATCGTCTCTGATCCGGGAGGTCATTGCCAGTATTGCGGTAGTACCTGATGCCATAACACGTACCATTTATATTGAAGAATGCAGCCGTCACCTGGATATTGAAGAAGTCATACTGACGCGTGAAGTCTCGCAAATCCGAAAAAAAAGAAAAGAACAGGAACGCTATACCCCCAGACCCGGTATCAAGCCTGTCCGGGATCCGTTCCCGGAAGAAGAAACCCAGGCACAAACCCCTGCGCCGGGAAAAGATGACCTGAGCCGGTGTGAAAAAGACATTTTGTATTACCTGATCAAATTCGGGCAAACCCCCATGGACGAAATTACTGTCTGCGAGTATATTGAAAACGCATTGGCAGAAGATGAACTTGAGTTGCGGGACCCTTTTTATGCAAAAATATTCAATGAATACAAAGGGCTTAGCGGGGATGACACGGCTCGCAGAAAACATTTCATAAACCATCCGGATCCGGACGTATCCCAACACATACTGGACCTTCTGAACAATCCCCACCCCATCAATCTGAAAGTTCTCCGGGACAGCCTGCCCCTGGAAGAATCACTTTTAAAAGAACACGTAACCAAATCCGTATTGGTATACAAATTGAATATTGTTTCCGGAACATGTTCACAACTGACTCGTGACCTCCGGCAGGCACAAATGCTGGGAGAGGAAGAAAAGATACAAAGGATAGTCAAAGACCTTATGGTCATGATGGATGTGAGGAATTCCTTTGCCAAAGAACTAAACCGACTGAATTAATAAACCTGTTATACCGTTATGCAGAAAGAATACAAAAGATATCTGATCACTTCGGCATTGCCTTATGCCAACGGCCCCCTTCATATTGGACACCTGGCCGGCGTTTACGTCCCGGCGGATATTTACGCCAGATACATGCGCCTTCGCGGACGTGAAGTCTGTTTTGTGGGCGGATCAGATGAACACGGAGTTCCCATTACCATTAAGGCAAGACAACTGGGAATCTCCCCACAGGATATTGTAGACAAATACCATACACAAATCAAAGAATCATTCCACAGACTGGGTATTTCTTTTGACGTTTATTCCCGTACCACATCCGGGATACATCACAAAACGGCATCGGAATTTTTCAGAAAATTATACGACGAAGGAAAATTCATTGAAAAAGAAACTGAACAGTATTATGACCCTGAGGCCAAAACATTCCTGGCAGACAGGTATATTACGGGGACCTGTCCCCGTTGCGGACATCCGGAAGCTTACGGAGATCAATGCGAAAAGTGTGGATCCACACTTTCTCCTGATGAACTGATTAACCCTCATTCTTCCATAAGCGGGAGTATTCCTGAAAAAAGAAAAACCAAACACTGGTACCTTCCCCTGGATCAATACGAACCCTGGCTCAAAGAGTGGATCCTGGAAAATCACAAAGAATGGAAACCCAATGTTTACGGACAATGCAAATCATGGCTTGACAACGGATTGCAGCCCAGAGCCGTTAGCCGTGATCTGGACTGGGGTGTTCCCGTTCCCGTAGACGGAGCCGAAGGGAAAGTTCTGTATGTGTGGTTTGATGCACCTATAGGTTATATCTCCAACACCATTGAATTGTATCCTGACTCCTGGGAAACATGGTGGAAGAGTGAAGACACCAAAATGGTCCATTTTATTGGTAAAGACAACATTGTATTCCATTGTATTGTTTTTCCCTCCATGCTCAAAGCACACGGAGGGTACATCCTGCCGGAAAATGTACCTGCCAACGAATTTTTAAACCTGGAAGGCGAAAAAATATCCACTTCTCGAAACTGGGCCGTGTGGCTGCACGAGTACCTGGATGAATTCCCCGACCAACAAGATGTTCTGCGTTACACCCTCTGTGCTACCACACCTGAAACAAAGGATAATGATTTTACATGGAAAGAATTTCAGGCCAGGAACAACAACGAGCTGGTAGCCATTCTGGGCAACTTTGTGAACCGTGCTGTTGTACTTACCCACAAATACTTCAACGGAGCCGTACCCGCCAAAGCCGCATTGACACCCTTTGATTCAGAAATTACGGACACGATTCCCCGGATAAAAAAAGCATTGGAAGACCACCTGGAACATTACCGTTTTCGTGACTCCCTGAAGGAAGCCATGAATCTGGCGCGTCTGGGAAACAAGTACCTGGCAGACACGGAACCCTGGAAAGTGGCAAAAACAGATATGGAGCGCGTAGGGACTATCTTGAACATATCGCTACAGATTTGTGCCTGCCTGACCATAGCCATGGACCCGTTCCTTCCTTTTACCACCAACAAACTCAGAAATATCTTAAACATTGCGGAGCAATTGCCCTGGTCTGCATTCGGTCAAGGAGACCTGATGGAGGCCGGACATGCCTTGAACCAACCTGTATTGTTATTCCGCAAAATAGAAGATACAGAAATGGAAACCCAGGTGGCTAAATTGAAAAAGCCTGTAAAAAAGGATATTGCCCCTGCATTGCCGTCTTGCACAATTGACGATTTTTCCAAAATGGACATCCGGGTTGCAACCGTTCTGCAGGCAGAAAGGGTCCCCAAGACGGACAAATTATTAAAGCTTACCATTGATACGGGATTGGACCAAAGAGTCATTGTATCCGGTATTGCAGAATATTACCGGCCGGAGGATATGACCGGACGCCAGATCTGTATCCTTGCCAACCTGTTACCCAGGAAGATCAGGGGCATTGAATCTCAAGGCATGATCCTGATGGCCAAAGAGCCGGACGGGACCATGCGTCTGGTCTCTCCTTTGGAAGGGATCGGCAACGGGGCAGTTATAGGTTAGTTTTTTCTTTCATAATTATCATATGGAAAACGAAGAAAGCCGTAAACCTTCCTTTATCAGGTTTATCAGGTATTATTTTTACCTGAGAAGAGATAAAGAAAATGAACTGGAGACCATCGCCAATATCCGTGGCGGTGTGGAATTCAAGGGAGCCAATCTCTGGATCCTGATCTTTGCCATTCTTATTGCTTCCCTGGGACTGAACATCAACTCAGCGGCGGTTGTCATAGGAGCCATGCTCATCTCCCCGTTGATGGGACCACTCATAGGGATGGGCCTTGCTTTGGGAATAAACGACCTGGAATTGCTCAAGAAATCGCTGAGAAGTTACGCTGTTGCTACCATAATTAGTATTATAACGGCAGCCCTGTTTTTTGTCTTATCCCCTTTTGATCAGCCCCAGTCCGAATTACTTGCCCGGACATCACCGACCATATACGATGTGTTCATTGCCCTGATGGGCGGTCTGGCCGGTTTTATTGCCTTGTCAACCAAAGACAAAGGCAATGTCATTCCCGGAGTTGCCATAGCCACAGCCCTGATGCCTCCGCTTTGTACGGCCGGATTCGGGATCGCCACCGGAAGTATGCGTTTTTTCCTGGGTGCTTTTTATTTGTATTTCATCAACACTGTTTTCATTGTGTCTGCGACGTTTGTCGGAACGCGTATCAGGGGATACGAACACAAGGTGTTTCGTGAAAAAAGACGCGAAAGAACCGTCAAAAGATCCATCCTGGCTATCGTCATAATCACCATGATACCGGCCCTGATGCTTACCATTGATATTGTCCGTTCCTCCCTGTACGAAAACGAAGCCAACCAGTATATTGATAAAGCTTTTGTATTCCCTGACTCCCAGATCATAAGCCGGAACATATCGTATAAAAACAAAACGATAGACATCATGCTCATAGGCCGGGAAGTGCCTGAAGATGCCCTGTCGGTTGCCCGAAGCCAGATGAACCGGTTTCAGAAATTGGAAAACAGCCGGCTGACGGTGGTTCAGGGAGGTAAGGAACGGGTGGACCTTGATGCCATACGATCCTCTGTACTTGAAGATTTTTATCAAAAAAGCGAAGAACGCATATATGCACAACAGGAGATCATAGACACACTCAGCACCAGCCTGGACCGGTACCGGTACTTTGAAGCCCTCAGCAGTGAATTAATAGGCGAACTGAACGTACTCTACCCGACTGCACGGGAATTGTCCATTTCACAGGCAATCAATGTTTCCATGAAAGATCAGGAAAAAGACACTTTGACCATTGCCGTAGTAAAATTTGATTCCATCCCGCCTGCCGATCAACTGCAAGTAATGTCGGAATGGCTGAAAACACGCATAGACACGAAAAAACTGCGTTTAATTGCCGAGTAGTATTCAGGGGTACTGATCGAACAGATGCTGTATTTCTGCAGGCTCCCGGGATACGGTCAGGGCCAGCATAAGCAGAATCCGGGCTTTCTGGGGAGACAGCGATCTGCTGACCACCTGACCTTCAAACGTGTTTTCCGTATCGGAGGAAACCCCGCCTTTCAACACCCTGGTCGCCCGTACGACTGCCACCCCGTTCCGAACGGCCTTTTTTGCCGAGTTTTCGATCTGACGCGAATAATTTCCGTGCCCGACTCCGGCAATGACAATACCGTCAGTCCCGTTCTCCACCAATGCATCAAACAAGAGGGAAGATGCACCGGCATAAGACAAAACAATATCCACGCGGGGAAGGTCCTGATTGACCAACTCGGCAAAGGAAAACCTTTTCTCCGGAAGGGGTCTTTCGTGGCACGGGTGGTAAAAAACCGCGTTTCCCCCGCGGATCGTGCCCAGTGGCCCGTGATCCGGACTTTCAAAGGCCTGCGGGTTGACCGTATGGGTCTTTGTTACCCCGGAAGCTGAAAAGATATAATCATTCATCACTACAAGCACTCCCTTTCCCCCGGCAGCAGAATCTGCTGCCAGGCAAACGGCATTATAGAGATTGGCCGGGCCATCGGCCCCCGGGCTGTTTGAAGGTCTCATGGATCCTGTGAAGACAACCGGATTACCATGAGGATTCACCAGCTCCAGAAAGAATGCCGTTTCTTCCATGGTATCGGTTCCATGCGTTACCACTACCCCGTCACAATGATCCCCGCTGAACAAGGAATCCACTACCCGTGCCAGCCGGATCCAAATTTGCGGGGTCATATACTGGCTGGCAATGTTACATAACTGGATGCCCTTTATTGAAGCTTTGTCGGTAATTTGGGGTACCTGCCTGATCAATGTTTCTACGGTCAATTGAGCCGGGGTATACGTGTTTTCTCCAGGGCTGGCTGCTATACCGGCAATGGTCCCGCCGGTTGCGATGATTGTAATACGCGGTTTGCCTTCCTGTCCCCAAACCGGAAAAAGACACAAGATGGCGATAACCGTGAATATATATTTCTTCATAAGCGTCTTCAAATTATATATATTTGTTATCGGTAAAGCAAAATTAGGAATTTTCATGGAAACACTGAGCCTGATCTTTATGGCAATCGGACTGGCTATGGATGCTTTTGCAGTATCTGTATGTAAAGGAATGACACAATCCCGCATGAATTGGGGAAACGCGTTGAAAGCCGGCCTCTTCTTTGGTGTATTCCAGGCACTTATGCCCTTGTTGGGGTACTGGGCAGGAGTCCGGTTTCACCACCTGATTGCTTCTTTCGATCACTGGATTGCCTTCCTTCTGTTGGGGTTCATTGGAGGCAGAATGGTTGTAGAATCCTTTAAAGAGAAAGAACAACAGGATTGTTCTTTCGGGTTAAGATCCATGTTCATACTGGCTGTGGCTACAAGCATAGACGCCCTGGCGGCAGGGATCACACTGGGATTTTTGGAAACCAATATAGTAACGGCAGTGGTTCTGATAGGCGCAGTAACTTTTGTGATGTCATTTCTGGGTGTTAAACTGGGACATCTCTTCGGGTCCCGGTTAAGTTCAAAAGCAGAACTTACGGGAGGTATTATTCTGATACTTATTGGGGTGAAGATCTTATTGGAACATTTATTTGTTATCTGATCTCATTTTTCTGCGGAAAAAGAATACCGCCAGAACAAAGAAAACAAGCGCATACAAACATACAACTCCCAGGTGGATCCACAGATTGTCCGGGCGGCCGGACAATACGATCCGGGAAGCTTCTATGGCGTGAGAAAAGGGTAAAAAATCAGTGATTTTTTTTAATGTTTCTCCCAGGATGTTCAGGTCCATCCAGGCCCCTCCCAGAAGCGCACTGGCAATGATGTAGATATTGCCTATGGCCATTACCTGCGTTTCCCGGCATAGGACTCCCAGAAAAATGCCGAAAAACCCCGAGAAAAGGACGAAGGGAATAAATGACAGGAATGTGTAGACCAGTTTCACAGACAGGGGTATACCTACAAACAGGCCGGTTATAAGGCAACTCACTGCGATGATGGCTGCCATCGGCAAAACGGGAATGAAATACCCCAGGATGAAATCCCGCGGTTTCAAAGGGGAAATGAACAGCCTGGTCAAAAAAGAAGAACTTTTGTCTTTGGCAATAAGCATTCCCAGGAACATGGTAATAAAGGTAAAGCCGAATACGGTCAGTCCGGGAACAATGTTGACCGGCTGAAACACCTCTATGGGAGCATTCCGGGATATCAAAGAAAACAAGACGATAAACACAACGGGTAATACCCCTGCAAGGATGAGGGACAAGGGATCCCTTAATATTTCTTTGGAGTTCCGTCCGGCAAAATAAATGTATTTCATTTAAGCCTCCTTCTGATTTAGCCGTATGAATGCATCCTCCAGTTTTTGGGTATGGGTCGTTTCCAACAAATCTTTTACCGTTCCCGAAGCGTTGATTTTTCCCTTTATCATCACCGCCACCCTGTCCGAAAGGGCTTCCGCCTCTTCCATATAATGCGTGGTCAGAAGGATGGTTGTTGTTTCTTTCAGTTTTGTGATGATCGTCCACAACTCCCTGCGTGCCAATACATCCAGGCCCAGGGTAGGTTCATCCAGAAACAGGATCTCCGGGTCCGTGATCAGGGCCATTGCAATGCTCAGACGACGTTGCATACCGCCTGAAAGGAGTTTTGCTTTTTTGTCCCGCACTTCCTGCAGATTGAATACGTCAATCATTTCATTAATCCTGACAGGAATGCGGTCTTTTGTAAGGCCATATACTCCTGCAATCATTTTCAGATTCTCCCGGACCGTGAGATTTGGAGCAACAGCCGTTTCCTGGGGAGACACATTGATCTTTTGTTTTATGTCCCGAGCCTCTTTTACCAGGTCTTTTCCCATCACCCGGGCACTACCGCCGGAAGGCCTGATCAGACATGAAAGCATCTTTATGGTCGTGGTCTTACCGGCCCCGTTCAGTCCCAGCAATGAAAACAACTCACCGCGTGCAATGGACAAGTTCAGATTGTCCACTGCGGTAAGATTGCCATACTTCTTGGTCAGGTTCCGGGTTTCAATCATAATGACGAAAGTACAAAAAATAACATTTTCAAATGGAGTTTGACTGCGCCAACATAAAAAGACACAATGTAAGCATTTGAATAACAGCACCTTGTTTTTTTTATTTTTTTATGGCGCAGTCAAACTCCATTTGAAAAAAAGCACCTACGTTTTTTCGTAAGTGCTTTTGTCTGTGGCTCCTCATCAAGGACTTGAACCTTGGACCCCCTGATTAACAGTCAGGTGCTCTAACCAACTGAGCTAATGAGGAATGTCCTGTTTATAAGCTGCTTACGAATGTGTTTTTGTGTTTTTTCTCAGTGTATGGCCACTTGGTTTACATGATGGTTTACATTTCTGTGCAAATTCGATACGGGTTAATAATTCAGTATATATGTTTTGTAACCAGTTATCCCTATATTAAATACTTTATAGTAATTCTAAGTTGAACTTACCTTGTCGTCTGCATTGAAGGCAGTATTCAATTAAACTAAGGTTTAGACAGCGCCCTCTAAGACAAAGCTGAATGCCTTAATATGGTACTATAAAAAATAGTCAAATAGAAAAATAATCAAATAAATTAATCTTAATCCCGCATGCAACGGACAGAAAACCCGAGACCCTTAAAGTCGAGGTTCCTGTCTACGTAGCTGTCAAAGTAGTACAGGGAGCGGCGCCAGGCGTAATCCTCATATTTCTGTGTAGAACCCCACCAGCCGCCGTAGATCTCAATGCCGACGAACGAGCCACTGAGGCCCCGGTAGCCACCCGGAAGGGCTGAGAAACCTGATTTGTTTCTGAATGCGTCATAAGCGGTATTGGTATTGCCAATTGCTCCTACATCGTCTGAAGCAAACCATCCCTTCGCATTTGCCAAGGATATAGCAATTTTATTACTTGTCGTAGTGCCATCATAATTGTAACCGTTGGCAATCAAGTATTCTTCCAATTGTGTCCATTCTGCATCACTGGGTACATGCCAGCCCTTGGGGCATAAAATTCCCGACTCAACAGCGTACCAGTTATATAAAGCGCCGTATGTGTTTTTATTATCTATATCATTGTCATACCAACAATAACCTGGTCTACTTGCATCATTCCACTGTTCTTCACTAGTTATATTTATAATGCTGCTGCCATCGTTAAATTTTGTGGTTCTTAGATTTTCAACCATCCAAACCTGCTTCCCAATCTTTATTTCAGTATAAACATTGCCGTCAATATCTTTTATTTTTTTCATAACATTTTGAGGTTAAAATGGTTATTATTCTACACTGGATTATGTAAAATTAATAATTTAGCCTAAAAAATACAAAAAAAATCCTTTATGGCCGAGATGTTTATGATAAGGTGCTCATTTGTGGCATCACTTATTCTCTTTCCCGGTGAATATTTATTCCCCACTTTCAAGCTGGTGTTTTTTCGAAATTGTTTTTCCACAATTCGGACATATTATCTCATCATTTTTTTTTGTTTCTTTTATCACAACAGTCAATAAATTAATATTCAGTTACTTGTAAAGTCTATTTTTTGCATATTCATCCCATTGACTAATACCATTTATTTTGTATTACTTAATTTGTCTTCTTTTCCCTCTTCACCACCTCCACATAATTGTACAGACTCAATACAAAACAGCTATCACAGATCTAAAGGTAACGTCATATATATTTTTCGCACCCACTTATCCCTATAAAATTATATCATAAATGGTTACATAAATGTTGTATAATAAGTTTTAAACTTACTCTATGGTCTGAATTTGCGGGAGTATTATATTAACAAAGCACCCAGTTACGCTTTATTTGAAAGGCTATTTGGATTACCAAAAGGGAGGCTTGGGGATTTATATAGAAAAGGAGTATACGAGAACTTTGGTAGGAATTCCAGACAAATCAAACAAGCTGTGTTGAAAGATCGATTTCAAAATGCTCAATTG
>Ga0209203_1002066_pt1 | contig 13834 bp, 15 predicted proteins | sample AD_UKC109_MetaG_FD_184423 | JGI IMG/M metagenome (GOLD analysis project Ga0209203, IMG submission 184423) | Active sludge microbial communities of municipal wastewater-treating anaerobic digesters from Hong Kong - AD_UKC109_MetaG (SPAdes)... | ecosystem: Engineered > Bioreactor > Anaerobic >...
CAAATTTTTGCCTTTTTGTCAACCTTTTTTTGTCAAATACCCCCAATAAAAAAGAACCGGGTACGTTTTTCGTCGTACTCGGTTCTTATGTTTTGTTGCTCAAAGCCTTAACTTAATGACATTGGGCATAGGCCCGCCTTGTTTTGTCGCATTTTGAATTGCAAAGAATGTTTCGGCTAGTGCTTCGCCGGAACGCGGAGCGCAATGAGTCGCTTGACGTCGCTGAGAATCGCTTCGTCCGTAACGTGAATCATCAGCCAGGCTGCGCCGTTAAATGTTTTAACGCGCGCATAAAGCGCCTGCAGATAAGGCGAAAAGGTGGTAAGCAGCAATTCCGCTTCAGTTACTTCCTTTTGTCCGATCGTAACGAGCGCGATGAACGATCCCGCGTCCGGGTACAGCGTGCAAAGCGCGCGTCCGCTCTTTTTATATTTCACATTCCAGCCGGGCGCGCCGGAGCAGGTGCTGTACTCGACACGCGGCGAAACGCCGTAGGCCGACTCCAGATAGGTGCAAAGTTTGCCCCAAAGCGGATTTCCGATAAACGTGGCGATATCGCCCAGGCTCGGCTGATCGTCTCTTGTGTAACGTTCCGTCCAGTTCATATAAACGCACTCCTTTCGAGCGGATAGGTATTTCCGCATTCGCTGCATTGTCGTGTGTGAAGGGAGATCAACCCGCCGCAATCGGGGCAGGTGTGCGCCGCAAGCTGTCGCTTCAGCAACGCATCCACGCCGTCCTGCCGGGCGATCTGAGACACCTCCATCAGCAGGAAGCCGTAATGTTCGCGATATCGCTTCTCGAGCGTTTTGATGCGCCTGCAGGGGAACTTGCCGCACTCAAAGCAATATTGAAGCCCCTGATCGAATGCGCAGAGCCTGATGCGGCAGGTTTTGCAGTGGACACTGGTCGGCGATCCGCCGTTGAGGCAGCCAAGGCACGGCGGCCGCTTTTTGTCCATGTGCCTTGCGCACAGTTTGCAGTCGATGCCGCATGGCGCGAGATATTTCCGCGCAATCGCATTTGGCGCTTTCAAGATCGACCCTCCCGTCGTGCATTGGTTACTGCGCTTGCCAGCGCTTCAGCTGCGGGAACATCTTTTGCATGATCCCCCGCGCGGTGGTTTCGTCCATTCCGGGGCTGTTTTCCAGCATGGGACCGACGCAGTAGCCGATCATTTCATCCATGGTGCACTCCGCCGTAAACGCGCCGTCCGTATAACAGTATTTACAGTAATCTTTGCTGAGCGTTCCGTCCTTTTCTGTTCCATAGAATTCGTTGGTTTCACCCATCGGCATGCCGCAGCTTTGGCAATAACGTTCCTGCATGATGATATCCTCCGTTTCGTTTTGATGGGACTATCATACAAAAAAGAACATGACACTGTTCGTCAGGTTTTGTGATGTTCGTAAATGTTTTTTGCATAGGCGGCGAGTTCTTCGCGCAAACGTTCCGGATCAAGCACCGTAACGCTGTCGCCGAATGAAAACAGATATCCGGCGACCCAGCCGTCCAACGGAAGTTCCGCCGTGACAAGCAGGGAACCGTCGGCCTGCTTTTCGATTCGCTTCCGGTCGAATTCGTCATAAACGCGGAACGCGGCCGAAGGAGCAAAGCGCAGCCGTACCGGCGTGCAGCCGGCGTTCGGCATCATTTCGATCTCTATGGGCGGCGCGTCCTCGAAGGTCTGCGCAAAACGGCGGTCGGTGACGGTCAGTTCGACGATGCGGCTGATTTTAAACAGCCGGTAATCGTCCGCTTTTTCGCAAAAGGCCTGCAGATACCAGCTTTTATCCTTAAACACGAGCTTAAAGGGCAGGACGCTGCGGCTGGCCGTGTCGCCGAGCGTGTTGCAGTAGAGGATATCGAGGGCGCGCCTTTCCAGAATCGCGGTCTTGAGCTGTTCGAACTTTTCGCTGTCGACACGACCGAGCCCCCAGCGGGAGAAATCGACCTCGATCCAGTTTGCGTTTTGCTTTTGAAACATGCCGCCGAGCTTTCGCAGAAGCGCGTCGACCGGCCGGTCCGCCGCCCTGAGGCTCTGGACGGCGAACAGGAGCTGATTCTGTTCGTCGTCGGACAGCAGCGCCTTGTCGAACGCATAGTTCGGCATAAGCGAAATGCCGCCGCCCTTGCCCTGCGCGGTGAAGACGGGGACGCCCGCCATGGACAGCGTTTCAACGTCCCGATACACGGTGCGCGTCGAGACCTCGAGACGCTCCGCAAGCTCCGGCGCGGTGACGATGCCCTCGTCCAGCAGGATGTATAAAATTTGGAACAGGCGGTCGTTTTTCATGCGTCGTCCCTGCGAAAGTTTTGTCGGTAAACGGCAATACCCGCTCTTTTTGCGAAAAAAGCGGGTATCCTGCCGTTTTCAGTATGACTCGTTACTCGCCGTTTTTCAGCTTGAGGCGAGGCTTGTCGAGGTTCTTTGCAAACAGGCTGCGGAGGTTCGCAATCCCGGCCTCGGATAAAATCTGGTCCTTCGGCATGACGTTTGCGTGCGTGTCCGAAATGAAGATATAGAACGCGTTGCGCGTTTCGTGGATCGAGACGATGCGGTTCCAGGGCAAATCGGAATTGCCGCGGTCGGACACGGCATGGATACCGTCCTTGTCCACCGTGAAATCGACGGAAAAGTCGACCAGCTTCTTTTTCTTGTAAAAGCTGTTGATGCGCACGATTGTCGTAACCACATTGACCGCCAGCAATAAAACGGTGCCGAATACCGCCATGAGCAGCGCGTTGGCAATTGCGCCCTGAATAGCGACGCCCTGCGCATACCGCATCAGCGTCAGCGTCCCGGCGATGATGACAAACACGATCACCGACGTAGAGATCAGCTTTTTTCGCATAATATAAAAATTATAACGGGTGTTGTCTTTTTTGGTGATGGTGAAGTGATTTGAAAACTGCATATAATGTTGTCTCCTTATACGGATAAAATATTATACAACGCCCGGGAAATGGCTGTCAAAACAATGCGCCGCCAAAATAACCAACGCCCCGCAGGACGTTGCCTGCGGGGCGTTTTTTGGGAGAAAGCAGCATGATGCTTGCTTACGCACTCGTTCGAGCGTCAGTTGCGCTGCAGCGCGTCGATCGGGGTCATCTTGCTCGCCTTCGCGGCGGGATAACTGCCGAACACGACGCCGATGACGATACAGAAGATCAGCGCCGCGATGGCCGCGCGCCATTCCATGGCGATGGTCATGTCCGTAGCGAGCGCAAAGATCTTCAGGCCGAGTGCCGACAGCCCGAGTCCCAGCAGCCCGCCGAGGATGGAGAGCACGCATGCCTCAATGAGGAATTGCATCAGTATGTGGCTCCTGCGCGCGCCGATGGCTTTTCGGATGCCGATCTCGCGCGTTCGCTCCGCCACGCTGACCAGCATGATGTTCATGATGCCTATGCCGCCGACAAGGAGCGAGATCGCCGCGATTCCGCCGAGCATGAGCGAGAGTGTGCTCATCACGTCGTCCAGCGTATCCAGCAGTTCGGTCATGTTGTAGACCTCATAGGTGTCTTCGTCGCGTGTGAGCTCAAGCAGGTTGTACTCCGTGAGCGCCTGCGCCAGGGCGACGTCGTCTACCGAATCAGCCTGCACATACGCGGTGGTGATAGCCGTGGAGTCCGCTATGCGCTGCGCGGTCGTCAGGGGGATCAGGATATTGGAATCCAGCGATCCGGACGAGTTCGATCCGCTTTCGGAAAGCAGGCCGACGATTGTGAACGTATGCCCGCTCATGGTGAAGGTATTGCCGATCACGTCGTAGCTTTCATACAGCTCGCCGGCGATTTCCGTACCGATGACCGCCACATAGGTGCGCCACTCAAGGTCGGAAGGGACGATCGACCGGCCGGACTCCAGCGTCAGCCCGGCGACGTCCATGTACTCCTCCGTAACGCCAAGCGCGGAGACGCTGGTGTATGTGGAGCCGCTGCGTGCCGTGGTGCTGACCGTCAGGTACGGCGCGACGCCGGAAATGGAGTCGTATTCTTCCAGCGCGAGAAAATCGTCGGTCGTAAGCGAGATATCCTCGTCCGTAATGGTCACGGTCAGCAGGTCGGACCCCATCGAAGAGATGGCCGAGGTGATGGAGCTCGTCGTGCTCTGCGCAATGGAAACGAGCACGATAACGCTCATCACGCCGATGATGATGCCGAGCATGGTCAGGAACGAACGCATCTTGTTGGCAAGCGTCGATCGGACCGCCAGGCGGAGAGAGTTAAAGAACATTGTCATAATCCCGCCTCCTCGCTCGTTTCAAACAGCCTGCCGTCGCGCACGAATACGATTCGCTGGGACATTTTTGCGACGTTCATATCATGCGTAATGAGCACGATGGTGTGCTTCTGTTCGGACAGCTCGCAGATCAGGTTCATGATATCGTAGCCGGACTTGCTGTCCAGGTTGCCGGTCGGCTCGTCGGCAAGGATGACCTTCGCGTCGCTGGCCAGCGCGCGGGCAATCGCCACGCGCTGCTGCTGGCCGCCGGAGAGCTGAGAAGGACGATGCTGCATACGGTTATACAGGCCGACCTTGTCGAGCGCGGACTTGGCGCGCTCGATGCGCTCCTTTTGCGAGCATTTTTGGTAGATCAGGGGCAGCTCGACGTTTTCCAGCGCGCTCATGGAATCGAGCAGGTTAAACTGCTGAAAGACGAAGCCGATTTTTTCGCTCCGGATCAGGGAGAGTTCGTTGTCGGTGGAATCGGCAATGTTCACGCCGTCAAGGATATAGGCTCCGGAGTCCGGCAGGTCGAGACAGCCCATCACGTTCATCAGCGTTGTCTTGCCCGAACCGGACGGACCGCAGATGGCGACGAATTCCTGAGGCAGGACATGCACGCTCGCATGGTCGAGCGCATGCACGGCCTCATCGCCTACGAAGTAGGTTTTGCAGATGTCTTTTAAAACCAGCATTGCAAGCGCTCCTTAATTGCCCGGAGACATTCCGCCGCCCATATTACCGCCGCCGCTCGGCATGTTGCCGCCGCTGAAGTCGCTGCTGCCGCCGCTGAAATCGCCGCCCGTCGTGCTGCCGAAGCTGAACGTCGTGGTGGTTTCCTCGTCGTCGCTGTAGGTCGCGCTCGTCGTCAGGTCCGGAACCCAGATCAAATCGCCCGTGGCGAGACCTTCGCCGGTGATCGCGATATAGGAGCCGTCCGACATGCCGGTGGTTACGGTCACCTTTGTCAGCGCGTCGAGGTCGATTTCGGTTTCGGTGAGCGTCGTGCCGATCGACGTATCGTCGCCGGCAAGCATTATGTATGCGGTGTCGCCGTCATACTGGACCGCGTTTACGGAAACGATCAGCGTTTCGCCGCTCGTCTCGGTGATGATCTCGACCGATGCGCTCATGCCGGGATATGCGCCTGCGATCGGCTCGGTGGTAATGGTTGCGGTATAGCTCGTTACATAACTGCCGCTGCCGGAGTAGGAGATGTTTGTGACGGACCCGCTGTACTCGCCGTCAATGGCGTCCAGCGTTACGGTCGCATCCTGATTGAGCGCGACGGACGCGATATCCAGCTCGTCGATGGAGAGGGACAGCGTATAACCGTCCGTTCCGGTCAGCGTGCAGAGCGAACTGCCGGCCGAAACCGTGTCGCCCGCTTCAACGGAGAGCGAAGTCAGGACACAGTCGTATTCCGCCTTGATGGTCAGTTCGTCTTCCAGGTCCGCGATCTGGTCAAGCAGGTCGTTTTCCGTTTCCTTCAACGTCGTATACGTCGACGTCGGGGCGCCTTCCGCGAGGACGAAGAGCGTCTTGCCCTTGCTTACCTTTGTGTTTTCGGTGACCTTAACGGTTTCGATCTTGCCGGACGCCGCGGTGATGTCCACGTATTCGTTGACGTCGATCTCGCCGGTGCCGAGGACGTTGCCGTCTTCGTCCTGAACGGTCGCGCTCGTGCCGACCGCATAGTAATCGTCTTCAAAAACGATGGTCGCAACGCCGTCGGACAGCTCGGTCACATAACCGTCCTGCTCGTCTTCGCCAATGACGACGACAACGGCGTCATATTGCTCCATTCCGTCCACTGCGGGGATTTCAACACGCATATTTCCGTCGGTTGCGATGCGGCACAGATAGTCCATATCGTCCACGATATCGCCTTCGGAAGCCTGTATGATCTTTACGATGCCGGACTTCGTCGCCGTGATCTTCCGGTTGCTCAGGTACTGCGTTGTCGATGCAAGAGAGCTGCGCGTGGACGCAAGCTCGTCGTTCAACTCGTCGATCTGCGCCGTGATGTCGTCGGAAGTCAGCGTCATGACGACGTCGCCTGCGGCGACCGTGTCGCCGGGTTCGAAATTCACCGCGGTTACGGTGGATGCCGCGGCCGCGGTCACGCTGGTGGATTCCAGAGCCGACAGCGTGCCGGACCCGCTGATGGTGCTGCTGATCTCGCCGCTGGATATCGAGCTGACGCGATAGCTGAGTACGCTGGTGGTTTCGCCGTCGCCGCCAAGTACATTTAAAAGGACGATAGTGCCAACGGTGAGAACGACCGCAACGACGCAGAGCACGATGATCGTGCGGACGCGCTTGCGCTTCTTTTTCTTTTGCTGTGATGTAACAAAAGAAGTATCGTTAGTTTCCATATATGATTCTCGCCTCCAAATTCATTCGTAACAAATCATATTGTCAACGTGTGGCAGAACCATGGCAAAGAAACGCCCGGAATGTGTATGATTGCGACAGGAACCTTCATAAAATAAAAGGCCCGATCATGCGCCGGCGCGTGGTTTTCGCCAAACGGCGCGCCGGGAATTAAGGCGTTATGGGAAGAACCGAAGATAAGACGTTGACTTTGTGTCAATTTTTTGCCAACATCGTTGCCTATAGTAAAATAAAGAAAATAGGAACGGCCGATTTTGTGTGCCCTTATACGACCGGCGCACGGAAATATGGTTATCAGGGGAGAACGATTCAAATTATGAAACGAACATTCAAGAGGATTGTTTCGCGGGGCGTCGCCGCAGTATTTTTGGCTGCGCTGATGCTGTCGCTTGCGCTCGGTGGAACCACGACGGTCGACGTAGCGAACGAAGAGGAACTAAAAACGGCGCTGAGCGACGCCGTGGTGAACAGCGCGGATTCGTACCTGATCGTGTGTACGGCGTCGATTACGGTGACGAGCGGGGTGAACATCCCGTCCAATGCGACGATCAGCAACACGGGATTCGAGCTTAGCTTTACGAGCGGGACCGTCAGCCTGAGCGGGACGATCGTCGATGGCACAGTCAGCGTCTCGGGAACGAGCGCAATCCTTGCGGTTTATGGAAGCCTTGCGAGCCCGACGACTGTTTCTTCCAGCGGGACGCTTGTCCGCATGACGGGCTGCAGCATCACGTCCAGCGTAAACGCAACAGGTACCGGCGAGATCCGCTATGAAACGCAGCTTTCGCTGGAAAATCTCGACCCGGCAAGCACGGAGACGATCCAGACGATCACGTATTCCGGAATAGCGGATGCCGACGACGATGCGACTTTCGTGAAGGACCATTCGGTCTGGGGATACGTTTATCCGCTATGCGACAGCAGCGGGAATAAATTGACGATCACAAAAGTAACGACCGACGCGGGCAACATCTTCCGCCTCGGCACAAGGAACACGGGCGTTCTTTCGCTGGAATACACCGTCGGCTATTACGGAACGACGGACGCGACGTTCACCACCGCGAATCCAACGTCCTATACGTCTTCCGATTCGGCGATTCAGCTCAATAACCCGACCAAGGACGGCTACACGTTCGACGGATGGACCTGCGATCAGCTTTCGCTGACCGTACCCACGCTGAGCGCGGTGATTCCGGAAGGAATGAGCGGCGCGCTGACGTTCATCGCGAACTGGACGCAGACGACCATGCCGTCCGGCGGCGGCCAGACCGGCGGCGGCAGCGGCGGCTCGACTGGATCGGTTTCTTCATCCTCGTCCACTACTACGGAAGAAGAGGACACGACGGAAGACGAAGCGGCGACGGAAGTCGCGACAAACGACACGTCTTCGACGAGCAGCGCCCGCGTCGGACAAGGGACCTCCTCGACCAAGGTTACGTTTACAAGCGATGTTGACGAAGTGATACCGACGATCGAAAGCGTACAGGGAAACTCCTTCCCGTGGGGCTGGACGCTGCTGGGCGTCGGCGGATCGGCGATCCTTGTTTACGTCATCGCGCTGATCAACCGTAAAATGCGCGAACGGGCCGACGTGAAAAAATAAAACGGAAACAAACAGATAGGATAGGCAAACGCCGGAGAAAGCAAGGGCTTTCCCCGGCGTTTGTTTTTGCATAAAGAACTTATTCCGCGTCGGGAGTCTCGTTTTCCGGTTCTTTTTTCATGCGCTCGGCATAGGCGCGGAACGCGGCCTTGCCGTCCTCGTCCCACCAGTCCTCGTAAATCTCCCAGTTTTCATGACCGTCCTTTGATTCCTCCTGCTTTTTTTTACGGCAGGCGCTTCCCTTTTCCTCGTCGCCCTTGTGGGATTTGCTGGAATCGCCAAAGCCGCCGAAGAGGATACGGGCAAGCGCGAACAGGCCGAGGCCTTCCCAGAAGCCGATCGTCCGCAGGCCGAACAGCCCCGGCATCAGCCAGTTCCAAAGCCAGCGGACAATGTTGCCAAAGAGCAGGCCCAGCAGAAACGCGCCCGCGATGCCCAGAACGGTGTAGAGCGTGTACTTCATCCACTTTGGGACGGCGTCCCATTTTTTCTTTATGTTGCTCATGATGTGATCTCCTTTTTTCACGTTCAGTCAGGTTCGCTTTTCAGCATGTGCTTCAGCGTTTTCACCGCGCGGCTTTTCCGCGAGAGCAGCGTGCCGATCGGCTCGTCCCATTCCTCGGCGAGCTCGCGGAAGGTCTTTCCGCGCAGTTCCGTCGCGATCAGGACCGCGCGCTGACGCGGCTCGAGCCTGTCGATGGCGTCCGTCAGCCGCTGCATGTCTTCCTGCCGCTCCATCGGATGCAGATCGATCGTGGAAAGCATGCTCATCAGCGGAAGCTCGCCGTTTTCGTCCGCAAGGTCTTCCAGGTGGACGACCCGCGCGCGGCCGCGCTCATAGTCGGCGATTCTGTTCCGGATGGAACGGTATACATAGGCGGCGATGTTTTCAACGGGGCCCGCGGTGTCGAGGCGGCTGACGACATTGAGCATGACGTCCGCAACGATGTCTTCCGCGTCCATCTGACCGATTTGCCGGACGCGGCTTTTCACGAAGCGGACGAGTTTTTCACCGTCGCTGATGAAAAACGCGTACCATCTGCTCTTTTCGGTTCGATCCATAGCCATCAAGCACCCCTTACACTGGATAAGACGGAGAGAAAGGAGATTTATTGCAGTATAGCAAAAGTTTATTTTAACAATATCATATTTCGATATCAGATTTGATCTTTATGTTTTTTCATCATGCGGTGATTGAAAGCGCAAAAAAAGCGCACGTTTTCGTGCGCTTTTTTGCGAAAATTCAAGCGGTCGTCAGATGAGCGGAACGAGAAAACCGCCGCCGGAGAGTGCGTAAGACTGCCCGTTTAAAGCCGCGTTTTCCGGCGCGTTGGAATCATAGTAAATCGAAAATCCGTTGGATTCGATGTTTTGATACGTTGTGTCTTCATCGGTAAACGCGGTGACGTAGGTGTCCGCCGTCAGCGACCAGACGCTGGTCGCATCCAGCGAAACGCCTGCGTTTGCCGGGAGGGAATCGCCGAGCGTCCCGGCGAAGGAACTGCCGTTTGTCAGATTGAGCGTGAGCGTCGCGTCGTCCAGAATCGTCACCGTGCCGGAAAGCGCCTGCGCGTCCGCGCTGAGCGCGCAGTCACCGGAAAGCACCATGATCAGATCGCTGTTCGCCGCCGAAAGGGATGCGCTGCCGATCGACAGCGTGGAGCCGCCGCTGAGAAAGATGGCCGGGGAATCGCTACCCTCGGTTACGGCCGTCCCGCCGGTGAAGGTCATGGTCCCGCCGTCCGCCGCAACGAGCGCGGGCGAAGAACTGCCTGCGGTCACGACATAGTCGTCGCTCGCCGAAATGACGGAGCCGGAGCCGCTGACATACAGCCCGTATGCGCCGAACGCGTTGGTCGTGACGTTGCTGCCGAGAAGCGTGCAGCTGCTCTGCGTCGTGACCGCAAACGCGGCGTTCTGGCCGCTGGAAAAGCCTTCGGTCGCGTCGCCAAGCTTATTGATGTCCGCGCTGTTCATTTCCAGCACGCCGCCGTTTTCCACGAGGACAACGTTTTCGTCGGATGTTGTGGATGCGTACGACCCGCTGTCGGATTCGTCCGTCGTTGCGTCGACATAGTAGATGCCGCTGTGCTCCGCGGAATCGTCGCCGACGTCGGAAACGGTGTCGATCACGGTGGGGCTCATTTCTTCGGAAATCGAGGTTTCGGCCTGCTGGTCGGTCGATTTCATACAGCCGAACAGAAATATCAGGGACGCGGCGACGATAATCGCAAGCGCGCGCTTTGCCGTTTCCTTTTTCATCTCGCATTGCTCCATTCGTGTAGTGTACGGTATGCCGCCATGCGGGACTGCGCGGCATAGAAAAGGTACAACTCTAGTATACAACAAACCACTATGATGATACCCGTACGTTATGGCAATCGTATGTCCGGCGTTTGAACGATCTGTCAATCCGTACAGCCCGGCGCTATATTTGAAGGGAATAAATGGAAACAATTGTTTGAATGCGCCGCAATTGATGATATAATACACCCTATGGATGGATTAACGTTTCTCGGCCGTCTTGCCGGCGGCATGCAGATCGGCGGCGCTTATTATTTTTGCGGCGAGGACCCGTACAGCCTGGACAAGGGCGTACGGGCGATGATCGATGCCACAAATCCCGACCTGCGGGACATGAATACGCAGTTTTTGAAAACGCCCGCTCCGGCGGATGTGCAAAACGCCGCCGAAACGCTTCCATTCTTCGATGAAAAGCGCGTGGTCGTCGTAACCGAATTCGACGCGGACGCAGCAAACGCGCTTGTCGATTACGTTAAAATCGTGCCGGAGACGACGGCGCTCGTGTTCGTGCGGCCCGGGAAAGCGGCGACGGCGAATCCGCTCTATAAGGCGATCGACGCGCTGGAGCGCGCGGTGAGCTTCGACCCGCTCGAGCCGGAACAGGCGCAGGCGTTTCTGCAAAAGCGCGCGAAGGAAAACGGGATTCCCCTGGAAAACGCGGCGGCGAGGCTCCTCGTGCAATATCTCGGCGTGGACCTCGGCGCGCTGGAAAACACGCTGCTCATGCTCGGCGCATACGTCGGCTACGGCAGCAAAGTAACGATCAAGGCTGTCGAAGCCTGCGTGAATCCGTCCAGCGAATACAGGGTGTTCGCCATCATGGACCAGCTTTGGGCGGGCAACAAGCGCGCGGGCATGGCGGAGCTCACCGGCCTTGTCAACAGCCCGACGGAATCCGCAATCGGCCTGGCGACGCTGTTCGAGCGGAACATCCGCGTCGTCGTTAACGCAAAACAGATGCTGCTCTGCGGCAAAGCGGAGCGGCAGGTCGCCGGCGCGCTCGGCGTCGCGCCGTTTATCGCGCAAAAAGCCGTGCGGAACGCAAAAAAACGTACGCTTGCCGATTTAAACGGCGCGCTAAACGCGTTTGCAAGCATCGAATGGAACCAGAAGCAGGGGACGGCCAAGGCCGAAAACGCGCTGCTGCTCGCCTGTTACGAAAACTTCTGATGATCCGTTCGTCACACAAGAAAAGGAGATTAAAATTCGAACATGCTCAAGCACATCATCTTTACGAAATTTGAAAACCCCGAAGAACAGGCGAAGACGGCAAGCGAAATGCTGCTTGCGCTCAGGGACAAGATCCCGCAGATCGTCTCCATCGAAACAGGGCTCGACTGCCTGCATTCCGCGCGCAGCTTCGATCTGGCGCTGATCGTCACCTTCAACAGCCGCGAGGACCTGGAGATCTACGACCATCATCCGGAGCACGAGGCGGTGCGCGCGTATATCAAGGCGCACAGGACGGCGACGGCGTCGGTGGACTTCGAATACTGAATCCGGCGCGGCCGAAACGGCCGGAACGCCGGAACGAAAGGGAGGAGCTGACGGGCAATGTTAAAATATATCGTCTTATTCAAGTTTCGCGATCCGGAGGAATGCCTGCCGACCGTAATTGAAAAGTTACACGGCATGATGGGCAAGATACCGGAGATCCTCTCCATGGAGACGGGTGCGGATGTTTGGCACAACGGCGAACGCAGCTACGACCTCGCGCTGACCTGCACGTTTGAAAACATGGAAGCGGTCGATGCTTACGACAAGCACCCGCTGCATCAGCAGGCGCGCGAATACATCTATGCGCACCGGCTGGACGGCAAAACGGTCGTCTACGAAATTTCATGAACGAGTTTAAGGTCGTATCCGAATATCAGCCCGCCGGCGACCAGCCGGAGGCGATCGACCGCCTGGCGGAGGGCGTCCTGCGCGGCGACCCGGCGCAGGTGCTCCTCGGCGTGACCGGAAGCGGCAAAACCTACACCATGGCGAAGGTGATCGAGCGCGTGCAGAAGCCCACGCTGGTGATCGCGCACAACAAAACGCTCGCGGCGCAGCTCTGTGCCGAATTCCGGGAGTTTTTTCCGGACAGCGCGGTCGAGTTCTTTGTCAGCTATTACGATTACTATCAGCCGGAGGCGTACATCCCGTCCTCCGACACGTATATCGAAAAGACCGTCGATATCAACGACGAGATCGACCGGCTTCGCTACAGCGCGACCAGCGCGCTCAACGAGCGGCGGGACGTGATCATCGTTGCGTCGGTTTCCTGCATCTATGCGCTCGGCGACCCGGAAGAGTATATGCGCATGTCCGTTTCGCTTCGAAAAGGCATGGAGATTTCTCGCGAGGAGGTCGTAAGAAAGCTGGTCGATATCCAGTTTCAGCGCAACGACATCGACTTTTCGCGCGGGACGTTCCGCATCCGCGGCGACGTGCTGGATATCTTTCCGGTTTCCAGCGCGGGCACCTGCGTGCGCGTGGAGTTCTTCGGCGACGAGGTCGAGCGCATCATGGACGTCAACTCGCTCACCGGGGAGCTGCTTGGCGAGCGTGCGCACGTCGCTATTTTCCCGGCGTCCCACTATGCAACGAGCCGCGAAAAGTTGGACGCCGCCATCGACGACATCTGGGCGGACGCGCAGAAGCGCAAAGACGAGTTCACCGCGATGGACCGGCTGATCGAGGCGCAGAGGATCGAACAGCGGACGCAGTACGACATTGAAATGATGCGTGAAATCGGCTATTGCAGCGGCATCGAGAACTATTCGCGCTATTTCGACGGCAGAAAACCGGGGCAGCCGCCGTTTACGCTGATCGATTATTTTCCAAAGGATTTTCTGCTGTTTATCGACGAAAGCCACGTGACGGTCCCGCAGATCGGCGCAATGTACCGCGGCGACCTTGCGCGCAAGACGTCGCTGGTCGACTACGGCTTCCGCATCCCGTCGGCGTTCGACAACCGCCCGCTGAAGTTTCCGGAGTTCGAGGCGCGCATTCCGCAGATGATCTGCGTTTCCGCAACGCCTGCGAAGTACGAGCTCGGCAGGGCGACGCAGGTGGTCGAGCAGATCATCCGCCCGACCGGCCTTGTCGACCCGGTGGTCGAGATGCGCCCGGTCAAGGGCCAGATCGACGACCTGCTGGGCGAGGTGCGCATGCAGGCGGGAAAGGGGTACCGGACGCTCGTGACGACGCTGACCAAGCGCATGGCCGAAGACCTGACGGAATATCTCGACGGCATGGGCGTGCGCGTACGGTATATGCACGCGGACATCGCCACCATGGAGCGCATGGAGATC
>Ga0209203_1002069_pt1 | contig 13823 bp, 13 predicted proteins | sample AD_UKC109_MetaG_FD_184423 | JGI IMG/M metagenome (GOLD analysis project Ga0209203, IMG submission 184423) | Active sludge microbial communities of municipal wastewater-treating anaerobic digesters from Hong Kong - AD_UKC109_MetaG (SPAdes)... | ecosystem: Engineered > Bioreactor > Anaerobic >...
TGGCAGCATCTGGTTGCTACCTCCCCTGATTTAGATGCTAGAATCAGGTTTGTTCCTCCCATCCTTCTGGACAATATCGCCGTCCAGCTCGGTGACTGGAGTGGATACCATCTGCTGGCTCAGTACCAATTTTGGTCAAATAGAAAAAAGCCAGCCTGAAGAAGGCTGGCTTTCGGCTAATTTGGATAGGATTAAGCGCCGGTATTGGTGACAGAAGTGGTTTTCTTCTTCTCTTCTTTCACTTTGCGCTTTTCTTTGATGGACAATTTGGGTTTCTTACGTTCTTCTTTTCCAGCTTTATCTTTAGTTGCCATGATGTACCTCCGTTCAATAATGAGATTGCCTCTTAATTATAGCCGATTATGGCAAAATTGGATGAGACCTGCATAGCCTCGCGTGTTATGAGAAGGTTGATGTAATATTTTCCTTGTGAATAACATAAATACTTTCGAACCTTTTATGACCCTGCCTGCTTATTCCGAAAGACCACCAAGCACCTCGAGCAGCCCCGCTTCATAAACCTGGCTGTGGGGACCCCTCGCGCGCCAGAGTTCATTGCCCTGGTGGTCGATCAGCAGGGCGAAAATGTGCTCCTCGTCTTCCAAACCCAAAGCAGTCCGGAAATCATCCTTCTCAAGGTAAAGTGTGATCGTGCGTTCGCGCGATTTTGGGTTGGGGATGCCTGCCCGCATGCCCTCGTTGATGAAAAACCTGGAAAAGGCGTTCAAGGAGCGAATGGTGGGCAATTCGTAGTAAACCAGTCCCGGGAATTGGGCTTCGCAGGACTCAGCCAGCGGGATCCAGGTGTTCACTTCATCCTGATGCCATTGCTGGAAGGCGATAAAAAGCAGGTTGTAATCGCCCTCAAAATCCTGGGGGAGGGTTAGTTTAGCCCTTTGCAAATTTGATCCGTTTACTGTTGGAAAAGTCATGGTGGCACCTGTCAGTTTCTCTTGTGATTGTTGCAAGGTCAGCGAGCTTGCGCGGACCCACTGCGGTAGGCGATCAAAACGCGCTCACGTGCCAGGCTGTGGTCAACGATTGGACCCGGATAGTCACTGTCGATCCGACAGTTAACCTGTTTTTGAAGGTCATCGGGCATTTCCCACGGGGTGTGGATGTGTTTCGCGGGCACAAGCCCCAGTTCTGGCACCCAGCGGCGCACGTAATCGCCCTGGGGATCAAACTTGAGCCCCTGCAAAATGGGGTTAAAGACCCTGAAATACGGCGCCGCATCCGTGCCCGTGCCGGCGGTCCACTGCCAGCCGCCGTTGTTGGAGGCTGGGTCGCCATCCAACAGCTGTTGCATGAAATAGCGTTCGCCCTCCTGCCAGTTGATCAGTAAGTCCTTGGTCAGGAAGGACGCGGCGATCATGCGGGCGCGGTTGTGCATCCAGCCGGTGGCATTCAGCTGGCGCATGGCGGCATCCACCACCGGGTAGCCTGTGAGCCCGGCTTTCCAGGCAGCCAGACCACTCGGATCATTGCGCCAGGGGATGTTCCGCAGTTCAGATCTAAATGCCTGTTGGCGCACGTACGGGAAGTGAAAAAGAATGGCAGCGTAAAATTCGCGCCAAATGAGCTCATTGAGCCAGGTTTCTGCGCCTTTTTGGGCGGATGTGGTGCTTGCTGACTGCGAAGCTTCCTGTGCCGCCCAAACTGCCTGGCGTGCGGAGAGCATTCCCAAGCGCAGGTATGGGGAAAGCCGCGAAGTGCCTTCCATGTCCATGCGGTTGCGCATCTCGGAATAGTCAAAAATCGCCCTGTCGCTAAAGCCAGAAAGCTTGCGTTCTGCCTCCTGCTCGCCCGCCTTGAACAAACTCTCAGCTGGGTGGGATGGATGCTCTGGTACCTCAAGGCTGGCAAGGGTGGGAATGGCAGCGAGATGCTCCGGGGCAGGGATGGTGCTGCCGCTGGCTGGCAGGCTGCGCCACTTGCGGCTGAAGGGGGTGAAGACGGTATAGGGGGTATTGTCGGCTTTGAGCAGCATTTTCGGGTGGAATACCGTGACCCCGGGTAGAAGCTTTAAGGGTAGGAAAAGCGCAACATTCTTATCGCGTTGACGGGCATAAGGGGAGTAGTCTTCTTCAGCAAAGATACCTTCGGCATTCGTGTCTTGAACCAAATCCGCCAATACCTCAAGCGGATCACCCCGCCGCAGGATGAGCCCGCTGCCGCACTGCTTCAGGCTTCTGTCCAACTCTCTCAGACCGTCGAAAAGGAATGCCAAACGTGCTTGACCCGTATACTCCGAAGCCAGCAATTTTGGATCCAGGATAAACACTGGCACAACCACCTCAGCCCGCCGAAGTGCCTCTGTTAGAGCCTGATTATCACTTAAGCGCAGGTCGCGCCTGATCCACCAAATGGCAGTTTTCATGTTCTCTATCCTCGAATGTCCTTTTTTGATTCTACCATCAGCTCTCTGTGGAGGTGACACACCGACTTCATCGTGAGGTGTGTCAATCATTCTGAACGAGGTGAAGAATCTTACTCAATAAATCCACCAGATCCTTCGCTGGCGCTCAGGATGACAAATTTTGTGTACTGTCGTTGAGCTTGAGGGGTGTTTTTGTCGGAGTGAGCCCGCGACAGCTGTCTGTCATTCTGAACGAAGTGAAGAATCTTAATTAGTAAATCCACCAGATCCTTTGCTGGAGGTCTCATTCCGACCTACATGGAATCTCCTCACCTACGAGGCATGATTTGTCATCCGAATCGAATTCAAGAATCTTGATCAGCAAGACCACAAGAGCCCTCCCTTATGCTCTGGTTGACAAAAAGTGAAGCCTAATACGTTAAAACCGTGTCTGGTTTTTCAAGTATATCGCTCTGGGTTTAGGTGACTGATGAATAATTGGAAAAGAAAACAGCAGCTTTACGCTGCTGTTTTTGTCAAACGATAAGGACCAGCACAAAAAATTTTGCTGGTTTGGATGCTGTCTTATTAGTCCTTGAGGTTGGTCGCGCCGAGGTAAATGGCAACCAGACCGATTACAATCTTTATAACAGCATGCCACCAAGGTTCATCACCCAATGAAATACTTGGGATCAGGGCTAGAACACCCATGGCTGCCAGCAGGATGCCGATAACCAACAGTGCAGTCTTGGTCTTGCCGGTCTTCTGCAGGGAAACCCACAAACCAACCAAACCGACTACGATCTTAACAGCGGCATGCCAGGCATCTTCAGTGCCCATATTAATGCTGGGGATGAGCGCCATAACGCCCATCAGGATGACGATGATACTGATGACAAGCAATACTCTTTTTTTCATAATAATCTCCTGTTTTATGATAAGGGGGTTTCGAATTAAACCCCGGAATTATGTGAAAATTATAACAAGGATTACTTCCATGTCAATCACAACTAAATTTGTCAGGGAATAAATCCGGGTAAAGGTTAAAAAACACAAAAGTGAAGTCATTTTTTATACCTGAAGCTTTTTCAATCAATTCATCAGGTCAGAACTTCATCATCATAGTTCAGGTATACGATCGCACGATTTATCGATTCTCATGAAGTAAAATAACTGCCAGATTGTGCGACGAGCTTTCCGAGGAGTGTATCCATGTTGAGAATAATTGTTCCTATCAAACAAGTGCCCGAGACGGGCAACGTCAAGATGGATCCCGAAACGGGCACGATGGTGCGGGATGGGGTGGTCAGCATTGTGAACCCGCTGGATCTCTATTCCATCGAAACCGCTCTGATGCTCAAAGAACAGTTCGGCGCCACCGTAACCGTCCTTACGATGGGACCGCTTAACGCCGTCAAAGCCTTAAAGGAAGCAATTGCGATGGGCTGTGACGACGGTTACATTCTTTCAGACCGGGCCTTTGCAGGGGCGGATACCTGGGCAACCGCCTACGCGCTGATCAATGCCGTCAAACGCATCGGTGACTTTGACCTGATCCTTGCGGGTGAACGCGCCACGGACGGCGACACAGGTCAGGTCGGTCCGAATATCGCCTCAGGGCTCGACATTCCCCTGGCTACCTATGTGCGCAAAGTCAACGAGCTCGACCTGGAACGTAAAACCATCACGGTCGAGCGGTCGGTGGAAGAGGGCATCGAAACCTTGCAACTGCCCTTACCCTGCCTGTTGACGGTGGTGAAAGAAATCAGTTATCCGCGCCTGCCCACCCTGCGTGGCAAGAAGAAGGCAAAAACCGTTGAAATCCCCGTGCTGACTGCAGCGGACCTTGGCTTGAAGTTGGAATACCTCGGGCTGAAAGGCTCGCCCACCAGGGTGGTTTCCACCAAGTCGCCGAAGGTGACCCGCAATGGACAGATGGTGACAATCAAAGAAGATAAAGATGTGAGTGCGGCTGTGAATGCCCTGATCGCTTTTCTGGAAGAGAGAAAATTGATATGAGCGAGAAAAATACGAACGTATGGACCATCGCGGAAGCAGCCAACGGCAAGCTGAAGTCGGTTTCGTATGAGTTGTTATCCAGGGGCAGAAGCCTGGCGGATGCCTGCGGCGAGCAATTGGTTTCGATCTTGATTGGGGCAAATGTCAGCGAAGCAGAACTAACAACCCTGATCCAGCACGGCGCGGACCTGGTGATCAGCGTGCAGGACCCTGCCCTGGATGCCTTCATTGTTGAGACTTACAGCAATGTTCTGATCGACCTGGTAAATCAGTTGAAACCCAATATCATCCTGGCGGCGGCTACCAATAACGGACGCACCCTGATGCCGCATGTGGCCATGCGCCTGCACACCGGCCTGACGGCAGACTGCACTGACCTGCAGATTGACCTCAACACAGGGGACCTGCTGCAGACCCGCCCGGCGATCGGCGGCAATATCCTTGCCACCATCAAGACCCCCAACCACCGCCCTCAGATGGCGACGCTCAGACCGCGGTCCACACAACCGCTGCCGGCAGACACTTCCCGCATCGGGCAGATCCAGCAGGTGGCGCTAAAGCCCGAACTTGTGGACAACAGGGTGAAGCTGCTATCCTTCGAGGCGGAGGCCACCGACGAAAGCAACTTGCAGGACAGCGACGTGATCGTGTCGGGTGGCAGGGGCATGAAAAAGGCCGACAACTTTGAGCTCCTGCATAAGCTGGCAAAGTTGTTAAATGGCAAGGTCGGCGCCTCGCGCGACGCGGTCGACCGCGGTTGGGCGAGGTACCCGCAGCAGGTTGGCTTAAGCGGCAAAACCGTGCTGCCCAAGCTCTATATCGCTCTGGGCATCTCCGGCGCCATTCAGCATCTGGCGGGCATGAAAACCGCCGAAACGATCGTGGCTGTCAACACGGACCCCAACGCGGCTATCTTCCAGGTAGCGGATTTTGGAATTGTCGGGGATGCCTTCCAGGTTCTGCCTGAACTGATTTCCCGGCTTGAGGAGAGAAAGTCATGACCACCTACAACCCCCTAACGCCTGAAATTGTTGCCAAACTCGCGCAGATCGTTGGACCTTCGAACGTCATTTTGGACGAGGAAAAGCTCGAGGCTTATTCCCACGACGAGACCCCCAAGGACCAGTTTTCGGGGATGCCGGAAGTAATTGTGACCCCCACCAGTACGCAGCAGGTGGCAGAAATCATGAAGCTGGCGAACGTGCATCTCATCCCGGTCACACCGCGGGGAGCTGGCTCTGGGCTTTCCGGCGGGGCTATTCCACTGCATGGCGGGATTGTCATGGCTTTCGAAAAAATGAACAAGGTGCTGGATGTTGACCTGCAAAACATGATGATCGAGGTGCAGGCGGGCATCGTCACCAACGAAATTAACGCCACCGTGGCGGATGACGGCCTGTTCTTCGCCGGCTATCCGATGAGCCTTGAGTCCTGCCAGATCGGTGGCAACATCGCCGAAAATGCCGGCGGCGGCAAAGCCATCAAGTATGGCGTGACAGAGCGCTACATCACCGGCATGGAGGTGGTCACACCAGCTGGCGATATCATCAAAATTGGCGGAAAGATCGTCAAGGACGTCTCAGGCTACGACCTAAAACGTCTTTATATCGGCTCCGAAGGCACACTGGGGATTGTAACCAGCGCGACCATCAAGCTCACGCCCCTGCCGAAGGCCAAGACCGACCTGCTGGTGCTGTTCCCGGACGTGCAAAGCGCGATTGAGATCGTGCCGATGATCGTCAGCAAATTAGGCATCGTCCCCACTTCCATCGAATTTATGGACCGCCTTGCGGTGGAAACCTCCTGCAAGTATCTGAACGAACACCTCGACTATGAGAGCTGCGGTTCGATGCTGCTGATCGAAGTCGATGGCACCACCCTGGACCAAGTGGATGGCGAAGCCGAAATGATCGGCGACCTGTGCATGGAGCACAAGGCGATCGAAGTCTACGTGGCAGATAACTACACCACCCAGGAACGGGTTTGGGCGGTGCGGCGCAACATCGCCGAAGCCTTCAAGGTCTATTTGCCCCACCAAAGCCTGGAAGACATCGTCGTGCCGATTGCGCAGATTCCGGCGCTGACTGAGGAAATTGCCAAACTCGCGGCTGAGTTTGACCTTTCGATGCCTTCCTATGGGCATGCTGGCGACGGCAACCTGCACACCACCTTGATCAAACCGCCTGAAATGCCGCTGGATCAGTGGTACGCCGTGGAAGATCAGGTCGTGCGCCGTTTGTACGCGGTGGTAATGTCTCTTGGCGGCAAGCTGAGCGGTGAACATGGCATTGGCATCAAACGCAAAGCCTACTTTCAAGAAGTCGTTGACCCACACGAGCTGGAATTGATGCGCACGCTCAAGCGAGCCCTGGACCCCAACAATATCCTGAATCCGGGGAAAATATTCGATTTGGTTTAAATAGGTTGAGAGTCAAAGGGCTGGGCTATAATTGACTAAGTTGCCGGGTGATGTGGCTGGTGATAAGATGAACTGCAGACGGAGCTCTGGTGGACGAAATCTCTAATCGCACACGCACGCGATACACGCTGACATTGATCATACTGATCACGATTCCTTGTTACCTGCTGGGGGTTATCCTTTTGCGTCTCAACCGCGGTCCACTGCAGCCGACTGCCACGCCAACACTCACCAGCACGGCTACATTTATTCCCAGTGTGACTCTCACGCCGTACCTCACCCGTACTGCCAGCATCACTCCCACCGCCACCAATACTCTGCCACCGACCGCAACTGGCACTCCCACCTGGACTCCGACTGTTACTGCCACCCCCACGGAAACACCGCTACCAACCGATACCCCTGTACCTGAACCGACGAATACACCTACTGAAACACCAACCGAGACTTTGGTTGAACCTACGCCTGAACCATGAGAGAGGCTTATGAAACTTGATCTGAAACAACACTTGAAAGAAATGATCTCTGCCGGGGGTCCAAGCGGTTATGAGGACTCAATCCGCGAGATCATCCGGAATGCCTGGCAACCGCTGGCTGACGAAATACGCGTCAACAATCTTGGCAGCCTGGTGGCGATTCGTCATGGAGAAGGCACAGAACCCCGACCCAGCGTGATGATCGCGGCGCACATGGATGCGATTGGTCTGATGGTGACCGGCATCGATGAGGGCTTTTTGCGCTTCATGCAGGTTGGCGGGGTCGATCCGCGCATCCTGCCTGGACAGATGGTGACCGTGCATGCAACTAACGCAGATGTCCCACGGGACCTGCCGGGGATGGTGGTCATGCCGCCGGCAGCTCTGCTGCCAAAGGACGGGAAATCCGGACCCTTGCCGCAGAAATATTTGCTGGTTGACACCGGATTGTTGCCAAACGAGGTTAAGAAACTCGTCCGCGTTGGAGATGTGATTTCCTTTGCGACGGAGCCAATGGAACTTTGCAGTGAGTGCATCAGCGGACACACCCTCGATAACCGCGCCTCTGTGGCGGCAGTCACGGTAGCGCTCGAAATGCTTTCCAAGCGCAAGCACCTTTGGGATGTGATCGCCGTGGCAACCTCGCAGGAAGAGGTCGGTGGAATTGGCTCGATGACGGATGCTGTCGCGATCAAACCGGATTTCGCGATCGTGATTGACGTTACCTTCGCGAAGGCACCAGGCAGCGCCGGCACGGAGAATTTTGATATGGGCAAGGTAACCCCCCTCACCTGGGGCTCCTGCAACCACCCGGCTTTGCACAAAGCCATGTTGGCGACTGCGGAGGAATTCGAGATCAACGTGGCGAAGGAACTCGCGCCAACCGGTTCGGGCACCGATGCCTGGGATATCCAGGTGGCGGAAGCCGGCATCCCCGTGGTTGAGCTGGGCATTGCGCTGCGTTATATGCACACCCCGGTTGAGGTTGTCTCGTTGAAAGATGTCCGACGAGCTGGAAGGTTGATGGCTGAGTTTATCGCCGGCCTTCCGCTCGATTTCATGAAAACTGTGATCTGGGAGTAAACCAAAATGGCAAAAAGTGATGTTTCCACCAAGTTTAATCCCCGCCTGGGTAAAAAAGAATTAGATCTGCTCACCAAACTTTGCAACGCTGTCAGCGTCTCAGGTGATGAGCAGGAAGTACGAGCGATCGTTCTGGAAGAGTTGCGCGATTTCGCTGACTTCACAACCGTGGACGCGATGGGCAACGTGTTGGTTCGGCGTGAGGGCACCGGCGCGAACCGCGTCAGGGTCATGATCGCCGCCCACATGGACGAAGTTGGCTTCATGATCATCAAAGATGAGGGGGATGGCGTTTATGAATTCAAAGTCATCGGAGGGGTTGACCCGCGCCAATTGGCAGGTAAGCCGGTTACCATCGGTCGGGATCACATCCCGGGTGTGATCGGCGCTAAAGCAATCCATCTGACCACGCCGGAAGAACGCAAGCAAGTGCTAAAAGTAGATCAGCTGCGCATCGATATCGGACCTGGAGGGGACTCCAAGGTTAAAATCGGCGACCGCGGAACCTTCGCGACAAAGCTGGCAGTGTTGGGTCCGAGTATTCGCTCTAAAGCGCTGGATGACAGGTTGGGCGTTTTTAACCTGATCCAACTGGTCAAACACACCCCTGAGAATGTCGACCTGCTGGCAGCATTCACCGTGCAGGAAGAACTTGGCCTGCGTGGCGCAAAAATTGCTGCCTTTGCCTTTGATCCGGAAATTGGCATCGCCATGGATTCAACCCCCGCCAACGATTTGCCCCATTATGATGGCTTGGCAAACACCAGCCACAATACCAAATTGGGGGATGGACCTGCGATTTACATCATGGACCGCGGCACCATCGGAGATCAGAGGCTGATCAAATGGCTGGTCGAATCGGCTGAAGCGGAGAAGATCCCCTGGCAGTTCCGACAGCCAGGGCTGGGCGGAACTGACGCCGGAGAGATACACAAAACCCGCGCGGGAGTGCCGAGCGTCTCGGTGTCTGTGCCCCAACGCTATCTCCATTCAGCAGCGGGTTTGATCCGCGTTGATGATGAACTCAATACCTTGAAGCTAATCCACACGGCTCTAAAACGCCTTGATAGAAGCATCCTAAATCGTCAGGAGAAAAAGTAATGGCAAAGAAAAACAATTCATTATGGACAATTCTACAAACCTTGGTCGAGACACCAGGCCCTTCCGGTTCGGAACACGTGATCCGCGAAAAGATCAAAGCGGAAATTGAGGGGCACGCTGACGAGATCTATACGGACGCGCTTGGAAACCTGATTGCCCGTAAAGGTACTTTGAAAGAAGGCGGCAAGCGGATCATGGTTTCGGCACATATTGACGAAATCGGTTTGATGGTCACGCATGTGGATGACAACGGCTTTGCGCGATTTATGCCGATCGGCGGCATTAGCCCCCTCACCTGCCTGGGCGGCAGAGTGCTCTTCATGAACGGCACCCGCGGTGTAATTGGCATGGAGCGTTTGGAAAAAGACGAACACCCCGAACTGGCGAAGTTGTTCATTGACACCGGCGCAACGTCCAAAGCGGACAGCCAGATTGGCGTGGGCGATGTTTGTGGTTTTGAGCGTCCATTCCTGGACCTGGGAAAACGGCTGGTTGCGAAATCGATGGATGATCGGGTGGCTGCGGCAATCGCGATGGAAGCCCTGAAAGAGGTCCAGCCAGGCAAAAACGAGCTCTATTTCGTCTTCAGCGTTCAGGAAGAGGTTGGCATTCGCGGCGCGATCACCGCGGCTTATGGTGTGGACCCGGAAGTCGGGCTGGCGGTGGACGTCACCCGTACGGGCGATACCCCCCTGGGCGTCAAGATGGAAGTCGCGCTCGGCAACGGACCCGCGATCAAGGTCAGGGATTCCTCCTTTATCGCCGATCCACGCGTGGTTAAGTGGATGGTCAATGAAGCTAAGGCTCAAAAACTACCCTACCAGATGGAAGTGCTTGAAGCAGGCGGCACTGATGGCGCGGCTATGCAACGCACCCGTGCCGGCGTGCCGGCAGGTTGTCTTTCGATCCCCTGCCGCTATATCCACAGCCCCTCTGAAATGGTCGATCGGGACGATGTGGAGAACTCGGTGAAGCTGTTAGTAGGGCTGCTTGGCAAGCCTGTAAGCCTGGGATAACCTCCCGGGCAAGATGCTTTACAATTGCATTGATGGCTGATAGCGTGAAAAAGATCAAGATATTGCTGGTGGTGCTGCTTCTCAGCAGCCTATTGGGGCTGGCTGGCTGTGACTTGCTGCCTGATACCTGGGAGCTTCCCTGGCAACAATCCAGCACCGCCATTCCTGAACCGAGTGATGTTCCACAGCCCACAGATATTACTGGAGAATCCCCTGAGATCGTTGCAGAACAGACACCCACGCCAGCACCCCCTCTTGAAAAGCTGATCCTTTGGCTGCCTCCCGATTTGGACCCCAACGCTGAAACAGCCGCGGCAACCATACTCAGAGACCGTCTGAACGAATTTGCTTACCTCAACAGCATCGAAATTGATGTCCGCATCAAAGCCGTCTCAGGTGGTGGAGGGCTGTTGGACGCGCTGCGCACCACCCACGCGGCTGCACCAGCCTCCTCGCCGGATGTAGTGGCTCTCTCGCGGGATCACCTCCTCAGGGCTGTTCAGGATGGAGTGGTGTTCGAGCATGAGGGACTAACCACCATGATGAGTGATCTGGATTGGTATAACTTTGGCAGAGATGCCGGTGTGATCCAGGGTGAAGTCATGGCGGTGCCCTTCAAGGGCGTGCCGATGGGTTTGGTATACCAAAGTTTCAGCCAGCTGGTTCCGAGCAATGAGTGGACTGATACCAAGTTGAATTTCGGTATATTCGGATTTGCGGCGGATGATCCCAGGGGAACCTTCTTGTTGCTGCTCTATCTGAGCCTGGGCGGGCAGGTGCAAAATGAGCAGGGCGAGACAATCTTGCAGGAAGCGCCACTTACGGAAGCCTTGCAGACCCTGAAAGATGGTCTGAACACCCTTCATTTCAGCGAATTGTCAGTCCCAATGCAGAATTCAGAACAGGTTTGGGACGCATTCAGCATTCAAAGTTTTTCTACCGCCTTCCTGCCGGTGAATGTTGTGCTGCAGGGAAGGGAAACCACGCCTGATGCACCAGATCCCGCATTTACCTCGCCGGATATAACCCTGACTGATGCCTGGGTGTGGGCTTTGGGCAGCCAGGAGCCTCAAAGGCAGGAACTGGCACTGGCGTTGATTTCACACCTCTCCGAGACCCAGTTTTTGGCAGAGTGGAGTGAAGCCCTCAAGGAAATTCCAGCCCGACCTTCCGCGCTTGGCAGTTGGGAGGAGACCGCTTTGAAACCCGCCTTGGAAAAGATGTCCAGTGGCGCGGTTCTGTATCCTACTGAAGAGGTCATGAACAACCTCGGACCGATTTTGCGGAATGCAACCTTGCTGATCCTGCGGGATAATGCTGATGTGGTCGAAACCGCCAAACAGGCTGTGGAGAGTGTCAAATGAGTGTGCAACAGGGATCAATGAAATCCAGCAGTTTGTCGATCGTTCTGATTGTGCTTGGTTTGTTGGTGATCAGTTTGCTGGCATTAGTCGTCTTTGTTGATCCAATCAAGATACAACCTGATCTGACATTGACCGCGACTTATGTCACTGGGACTCCCCAGCCAACTCCAACAGCTGCAGAGCTGCTGCCATCGCCAGTGGTGAACGTTGACGGCATCGCAATCCTTGGCGGAGTGCTGGCGCTGATCGTGCTCGCGGCGGTCTATCGCGAGATCCTGATCCACAAACGGACTTCAAAAAAGTAATCCTATCGAAATTAGTCAGGCGGGCGTTTAGCCCGCCTGATTTGTTATGTTTTAGATGATGTAATCCGGACCATCGGAATACTCCCAAACCCCGTCAGGTTGCAGCTGTAATTGGCTAAGCTGGTCGCTGTGGATCTCAAGCCGGGATTCCACTTCCGCAAGTCGATTCATTATCTCCTTCAAGTTGCTCACAACGGCGTCGGGCATCTCGGTGTGGGAGAGGTCGGTTTGGTGTTCGTCCACCAGCCGCTTGCGGCGAATCACCTGCCCGGGGACCCCAACCACCACAGACTGCGGAGGAACGTCCTTGACCACGACCGCGTTGGCACCGATGCGGCTGTGACTTCCAATGGTGATATCACCCAGGATCTTCGCGCCTGCCCCCACCACCACGCAGTTTTGCAGGGTGGGGTGGCGTTTGACCTTCTCGAGGCTGGTGCCGCCGAGGGTGACCCCATGATAAAGCGTAACCTCGTCGCCTACCACCGCTGTCTCCCCGATCACAATGCCCATGCCATGGTCTATAAACACTCGCCGACCCAGGCTGGCACCCGGGTGGATCTCAATCCCGGTGAAAAAGCGGGTTAGCTGCGAGCCAGCCCGAGCCAGCCATTTGAAGCCATGCTGCCAGAGCCAATGTTCCAGGCGGTGCGCCCAAATGGCATGTATCCCGGGATAACTGGTGAGGACCACGAAGGCGTTCACCGCGGCTGGGTCGCGTTCAACGGCTGCACGAACATCCTCCGCCATCAGGCTGAATAAGTTCGGATTTTGTCTTGCTGGCATGCCCTCGCAGGGCATACGTTCACTTGCTTCCATTTTGCTCCCTCCTGATGTCCGCGAATAAGTCCGTGCTGAGGTAGCGCTCGCTGAAACTCGGCACAATCACCACCATGCGCTTGCCCTTTGATTCGGGTCGGGCAGCCAGTTGCAGGGCAGCCCATACTGCCGCGCCGGAGGAAATCCCGCCAGGGATACCTTCGATCACTGCCAGTTCGCGAGCTGTGCTGAAGGCAGCCTCACCGCTTACCTGGATGATCTCATCCAGCAGGGAAGTTTTGAGCACCGAAGGGATGAAACCCGCGCCGATGCCCTGGATCGGGTGCGCGCCCTTGCCGCCGCCGGAGAGCACAGGCGAGAAGGCTGGTTCGACCGCCACGATTTTCAGAGCCGGGTTTTGCTCCCGCAGGTAGAGACCGGCGCCGGTGATCGTGCCTCCGGTACCGACGCCTGCCACAAGTACATCCACCTTGCCGTCGGTGTCCTGCCAGATTTCGGGACCAGTGGTGAGTTGGTGAATTTGCGGATTGGCAGGATTGTTGAATTGGTCTGCCCACCAATAGCGGCTGTCTGACGCCAGCAAAGACTGCGCTTTTTCCATCGCGGCAGCCATGCCCCCGGATGCGGGGGTCAGGATCAGGTTTGCTCCAAGTGCGCGCATCAGCAGTCTGCGTTCAAGGCTGGCTGACTCGGGCATGATGATTGTGCTGCCGTAACCACGCGCCGCAGCCACGTTTGCCAGTCCGATCCCGGTGTTGCCGCTGGTGGCTTCCAACAAGATGCTGTCCTCGTGCAAGCGGCCACGTTTTTCGGCGTCGTCCACCATGCTGACGGCGATACGGTCCTTGACACTGTGGGTCGGGTTGAAATACTCCAATTTGGCCAGGACTTCGACTTCAGG
>Ga0209203_1002072_pt1 | contig 13801 bp, 13 predicted proteins | sample AD_UKC109_MetaG_FD_184423 | JGI IMG/M metagenome (GOLD analysis project Ga0209203, IMG submission 184423) | Active sludge microbial communities of municipal wastewater-treating anaerobic digesters from Hong Kong - AD_UKC109_MetaG (SPAdes)... | ecosystem: Engineered > Bioreactor > Anaerobic >...
CTCTTGCAGGCATGTTGAATGAGATTAAAGCTGATGAAGCAAACTGGAGAGATTTGTTTAAAAACAATCAGAAATTTGATCCGGAAGAAATGGCAACTTTGTGCTTGACTCAGTTGGGAGGTAATAATTGTGATGTGTTTGTATTAAAAGCAATGGTTGCCTATAAATACACTAAAACAGGGCAAGTCAACCCAACTCAGGAAGAGTGGGATGCGGTTAGAAGTGTAGCAAACAGAGCCGCCTCAGATTGTAAAGAAAACTGTCTCAAAGCTCCGGTTCAGGCACTTAGCGGGGCTATGGAAGATATTAAAGCAAATGAGGAAACATGGAGGAATATGTTCAAAAATGAAGATAGTTTTGATGCTGAGAAAATGGCCCGAATGTGTGTCCAGCAACAAATGAGTGCTGATTGTGGAGGATTCGTAATGATGGCAAAAATGGCATTCCAATATACAAAAACAGGAAACTTTAACATTCAGCAAGAAGAAATTGATGCGTTGAAACCTGTGATAGCCAGAGCTGCTCCGAATTGCAAACAAAACTGTATAAAAGACCAGATGTTGCAGCAACGCATTGGAAATATCATGGACAGACTCAACCAAATAAAAAACTTTGACCCACAAGAGCAGTGGGATAACATTTCACAAAGAACATCCGGATCTGATATTTGTAAGTTATACACTTTCCAGCAAATTTCCGGCTTTTGGGTCAATGCTGCTGATACAAATGACCCAACTGATAATCGAAATAATAAAGAATGGATGACGAACTGGGCAGCCAACATAGATGCTTTTATGAAGCAAAAGAGCAGGGAATTGAGTAACACACCTCTTTTTAAGGCTACTCAGGATCGAATGAACAGTATCCCTAAAGAACAAAAAGGAGAAGCGATTCGTCAGTTTTTACGGGATGAGTGCAGACAATAGTTTAAATATTAATTTGAATTTTTGTAAAACTTCAATTAAGACCAAAATATTCAGTTTCCATAGCAATAATGAAAAATAAATTTGGTAAAAGTCTCAATCAGTATTTGGAAACTTATGCCGAAAAAGAAAGCAGAGAAATCTCTAATTTTGCCTATTCTTACAAATTAGTAGTGGTTATTCCTGTCTGTAATGAAGAGCCTGATTGTCTCACTCAAATTTTTTCACAAATTACCAATGATGCAATATTAGTTATCTTGGTCGTGAATTCTCCTGAGAATCACATGCAAAGCAAGGATTGGCAAAAGCAAAATAATTTATTGATTAAATATTTGCATGATTCTTCAATAAAAATAAATCGACTCTCATCCAATTGCAATTTGATCAAATCAAATTCCCGATATGATGTTTTGCTAGTGGACAGAAATTCCAATCATTTGCAAATTCCTGAGAAGTTTGGTGTTGGTTTAGCCAGAAAAATTGGCTTTGATATTGCTTTAAAGTTATTTGTTGAAGGAAAGATTGAGAAACCATGGATATTTTCAACGGATGCGGATGTGATATTACCTCATGACTATTTTAAAAACTCTATTGAAAATACTGATAATTATTCAGCTCTAGTTCTGGATTTTGAACATGTCAGCAATGATGAGGCTTTGACACAATTACAATTTTTATACGACTTAAAAATTCGTTACTACCATGCCGGAGTCTGTTTTACTGGAAGCCGGTACGATTATATTCCTCTAGGAAGTACTTTAATTATCAATATGTATTGTTATCCGCAAGTCAGAGGTTTTAGTAAAAGATCTGCCGGTGAGGATTTCTACTTGTTGAATAAACTGGCAAAAATCAAACCTGTAAAATATTGTCATGAGAGCTCTAAAATCAGCATCAATTCCAGAATTTCAGATAGAGTTCCATTCGGGACCGGTCCGGCATTGCAAAAAATTGCTGACTTGAATAGTACAGATGAGTATTGCTATTACAATCCTGATTGTTTTGTGTATTTAAAAAAGTGGATGAACTATTTACAGAGTTTGTGGCAGGAGAATAATTTGCAAATTGATCAGCCCAAAGATGAGTTGTTATCTGAACTTTTCAATGAATTAAATTGCTTTAATGCATTTCAAAAAGCTAAGAAACAAATCAATTCCAAAGAAAAATGGAATCAGTTTATACACGAATGGTTTGATGCTTTTAGAACACTGAAAGCAGTGCATTTTTTTGATAAGAAATTCCCTCGCTTAAACTGTAAGAGTTTGTTAAAATCTCCCCTTTTTGCTAAAGTGATAAATTCACAGGTGAAAACATTTTTGGAAAATTATAATGAATAAAATTAAAGCGTTTTTAATTCACCTTTTAATCAGCGCCGGTGTGATTGGACTGCTGTTCTTGAATATTTACTATATTTGGTACCCTAAACCATTCTTTGAAATTTCAGGTGTGATTGAACCTTTGAAATTGTTGATTATTGTGGATGTGATTATTGGACCACTTTTAACCTTAATTGTTTATAAAAAAGGCAAAGAAACTTTAGTTATGGATTTGTCAGTTATTGCACTTATTCAAATAGCTGCTTTAGCTTATGGAATTTATACCATCAATGCCGGGCGTCCAAGTTTGGTCGTGTTTAATAGTGGACAATTCCACTATCTTGCCGAAAAATTTGGTAACAATAGTGATATTCAATATGAAGAATTAAAACCGGGAATGTTCACTTCTCCGAAGTATGGATATATCAATCAGCTATCGACACTCGATATTTATAACTCGTATAAAGACATTGAACCTATTTCTGATAGCAAACTGATGCTTTATCCTCATTCACTTTCAGAGGAAAACATGTTAAGTCAGTTTCCAAAGAAAGCTGAAGAGATTAAAAGTATCTCTTCAAAATATACAAATGAGGAAATTATGTTCTTTACCATGACAAAAGAACAAAGCACTTACTATGTGGTTTATTCAGCGAAGCAGAAAAAAATTGTGGAATACGTTAAGTTCTAGAAATGTTCGATATTAAGTTTCCAAGAACTGTTAGCTATTCGTCGGGTTGGCGTTGGATTAATGAAGGATTCAGGTATTTTTCACCCTATAAAAATATCTGGATACTTTCTCTGTTTTTAATTGTGTTGGTGTTAATTGCAGTTAAATTCTTAGTGCCGGTCTTGCAGATAATAATTTTGTTTTTATTGCCATTTGTCACAGCAGGGTTAAGTTTGGCATGTGCTGATATTGAACAGAACAAAAAAATGTCACTGGAATATTTGCTAAGCGGTTTCAATAGCCCGAATCGATTGAACCTGTTTCGTTATGGGTTGTTGCTTATGCTGATGATAATTGTTGCTCAAATGGTGAGCACAATCATTTTAACAATGATGGGTGTGAGTCAGGAGCAGTTGGTTTCTGAGTTGCAAACTTTACAGGAAAATTCCAATGCGACCTTTTCATCATTGCTAGAATCTGAAGTGATGTCTAAATTTCTTTTTGTGAGTGCCTTGTCACTATTACCTGTGATCGCAGTTAATCTATTTGCTCCAATTATTTTGGTCTTCTCAAACTATTCAGCTTTTTATGCTGTCAAACTGAGCTTTTTGGCAGTTTTGAGAAACCTACCGGCAATTATTGTTTATGCTATTATCTATATTTTATTGTTAGTGATTATAATATTTGCCACCGATTGGTTGGGGAATTTGCTGGTATCCCTTTTAGGGAATCAGTCGGCAATTGCGGTAGTTATTTATTCGCTTTTATTTTACTCCTTAATTTTTGTGTTAGGGGCGGTTTCATACAGTTCAGCTTATGTGGCGTTTAAAGATATTTTTCTAGGAGAGGATTTGTAATGGTTTTAACATATACACCTGATGTTGAATTCGGTAAAAAAATGCCTGATTTTGATTTGCCAGGAGTGGATAACCAAAACTGGAATATGCAGAAATGCATGGGTGATAATGGCTTGGTTGTGATGTTTATATGCAATCATTGTCCTTACGTCAAATCGATTCAGGAAAGACTTGTGGAAGATGCACTTGCGATGCAAAAGTTTGGAGTGAATGTGGTTGCAATCATGTCCAATGATGTGAATGACTATCCTGAAGATTCTTTTGAAAATATGCAAATTGTTGCCAAAGCACAAAATTATCCTTTTCCATATTTATTGGATGAAACTCAGGAAGTAGCCAAAGCCTACGGAGCTGTTTGTACTCCTGATATTTTCGGGTTGGATAACCAAGGTGTTTTACATTATCGTGGAAGGCTGGATGCAGCTGGAAGAAATAAATCGGAAGAACAATTACCCAGAGATATGGTCAATGCCATGAAACAATTGGCGAAAGAAGGGCAAATAACAACCGAACAAATTCCAAGCATGGGATGTTCTATCAAGTGGATAAAATCGTAAAGGAAAAATAAAGTTATATGTCAAATCAATATCAGTCCAGTGATATAGAAGTCCTCTCGGGATTAGACCCTGTCAAACGCAGGCCGGGAATGTACACCGATACATCCCGTCCCAACCACTTAATTCAAGAGGTTGTCGATAACTCTGTTGATGAGGCATTGGCTGGTCATGCTAAAACTATCAAGGTCACATTATGCGAGGATGGTTTCATTGAAGTCGCTGATGATGGTCGGGGAATGCCGGTAGATATCCACCCTGAGGAAAAAGTATCCGGTGTCGAGTTGATTCTTTCTAAATTACATGCCGGCGGTAAATTTTCTGATAAAAACTACGCGATTTCAGGTGGTTTGCATGGAGTGGGTGTTTCTGTTGTCAATGCGCTTTCCGAAAGGTTGGATGTGTGGGTTAAACGTGATGGCAAAGAGTATCACATTGCCTTTGAGCATGGTCATAAAGTATCTGAATTGGTTGAAGTTGGATTCGTTGGGCAGCGGAATACAGGCACCAAAGTTAAATTTAAACCGGCAAAAGAGTATTTTGATACAATTCAAATTTCATTGAGAAATTTAAAAAGATTGCTCAAAGCAAAAGCGGTACTTTGTTCAGGACTGGCTCTTGAATATAAAGATGATAAAAGCAAAGAATACGAAAAATGGTATTACGCTGATGGTTTGCAAGAGTATTTTCTGGAATCTTTGTCCGGTTCTGAAATTCTGCCAATTGAAGGGTTTCAAGGAACACAAACCGTTGATGGTGAAACTGTTGACTGGATTGTCAGCTGGAAAATTGATGGTGAAGTTTTAAGTGAAAGTTATGTGAATCTGATTCCCACGGCTCAAGGAGGAACCCATGTGAATGGATTGCGGACCGGTTTGACCGAAGCGATTCGGGAATTTGCTGAGGCTCATAGTTTGTTGCCTCGTGGTGTTAAACTGGCTCCCGATGATGTTTGGGACAGAGTGAGTTATGTGCTTTCAGTGAAGATGAAAGACCCGCAATTCAGCGGTCAGACCAAAGAAAGGTTATCCAGCAGAGGAATTGCATCCATCGTTGCGAATTCAGTCAAAGACAGTTTTGTCTTGTGGTTGAGTCAAAATGTTGCAACCGGTGAGCAAATTGCCGCGATTGCAATTGAAAAAGCACAGAGTCGTTTGAAAAAAGGAAAGCAGGTGGTTCGCAAGAAGATTACTGCTGGTCCGGCACTCCCTGGCAAATTAGCCGATTGCAGTAGTCCTGATCCTTCACAAGGCGAATTGTTTTTGGTGGAAGGAGATTCAGCGGGCGGGTCGGCAAAACAAGCCCGTAATCGTGAATTTCAGGCAATCATGCCACTTCGTGGAAAAATCCTGAATACTTGGGAAGTGGATTCGTCTTCTGTCATGGCATCTCAGGAAGTTCATGATTTGGCAGTTGCTATCGGTGTTGATCCGGGAAGTACCGATTTATCCGGTTTGAGATACGGAAAAGTGATTGTTCTGGCGGATGCCGATTCGGATGGTTTGCATATTGCCACCTTGCTTTGCGCCTTGTTTTTAAAACATTTTGAATCTTTAGTCAGAGCAGGGCACGTGTTTATTGCGATGCCACCTTTGTACCGAATTGATGTCGGTAAACAAAAATATTATGCTCTTGATGGTTCGGAAAGAGATCGAATTCTGGATAAAATTGAGTCCGAAAAAATATCAGGAAAAGTGAGTGTGACTCGATTTAAAGGATTGGGTGAAATGAATCCGATTCAACTCAAAGAAAGTGCAATTGATCCTGATACCAGACGGCTATTACAATTAAGAATTGATGAAGGTGATAACACATTCCATATGATGGATATGTTATTATCAAAAAAACGAGCTGCAGACAGAAAGTCATGGTTGCAGGATAAAGGAGATTTGGCGACAGTTTGATGAGGTTAACTCATTGAAATTGTGAGAGAATCAGAAATTTTGAGATTGCTAAAATCTCAATTTAATTACTTGGATTTTATATTTTATGAACGACTATAGAATTGAAAAAGACAGCATGGGGGAACTTCAGGTTCCTGCTAATGCATTGTACGGAGCTCAAACACAAAGAGCGGTTAATAATTTTCCAATCAGCGGAATCACCATGCCCAGAGAATTTATCAGAGCTTTGGGTTTGATAAAAGAGTCTGCTGCTTTGGTCAATAAATCCTTAGGATATCTGGATGGTGATATCGCATCGGCAATTGTTGAATCGGCTCAAAAAGTTCAAAATGGCGATGTTGACGGACACTTTCCAATTGATGTGTTTCAGACCGGTTCCGGAACCAGCTCGAACATGAATTGTAATGAGGTGATTTCGCATCTGGCATCCACCGATGATTTACACGTTCATCCCAATGACCATGTTAATATGGGTCAAAGTAGTAATGATGTGATTCCAACAACAATTGCTGTCAGCGCTGTTTTAAATGTTCGTGAAAAACTAATTCCTGCTTTGGATTATATTGAAAAAATCTGCCGTGCCAAATCCGAAGAACTAAAAGATGTAGTCAAAACCGGTCGTACGCATCTGATGGATGCCATGCCGGTCACTTTCGCTCAGGAATTAAATACTTGGGCAGATTTAATATTGAGAAATAAACAAAGAATCACCGATGCAACCAACCGTTTGAGTTACTTGCCACAAGGTGGAACAGCAGTTGGCACCGGAATCAATGCTGATAAGTATTTTGGTGTGAAATTTGCAGCTCAGCTTTCTGCCAAAACCGGTTCTTCATTCCATAGTATGGAAAATAAATTTGAAGGAATCGGTTCACAAGACGGCGTGGTTGAGCTTTCAGGCCAACTAAAAACTTTAGCATCCACAATGATGAAGATTGCTAATGACTTGCGTTGGATGAACTCAGGACCGTTAGCGGGTATCGGCGAAATTGCATTACCTTCATTACAACCGGGAAGTAGTATCATGCCGGGCAAGGTGAATCCGGTGATTCCAGAAGCTATGGCAATGGTTTGTGCACAGGTTATGGGTAACGACACCACAATTTCAATTGCCGGCGCATCGGGTAATTTTCAATTGAATGTTATGTTGCCTGTTATTGGATTAAATATTCTGCAAAGTATTGAGATTATGTCGAATTCTATTCGTGTGATGGCGGATTCAGCAATTAAAGGATTCGTAGTCAATCATGACACTGTTGCAGAGTCATTGAATCGAAACCCAATATTAGTTACTGCTTTGAATGCCATCATCGGCTATGATTTGGGAGCAAAAATTGCTAAAACTGCTTATAAAGAAGGTCGGGCTGTTATTGATGTGGCATTAGAGCATACCGACTTGTCCAGAGAAGAACTGGAAAAACATCTTAACCCGTTAAAACTGACCCTCGGAGGTATTGGTAAATAATATGAAAAAGATAATAAGTATTTGCGTATTGATATATGGCTCGGTGTCAGCTAAGACACCAATTACTGTAGAAGCTTCTGAACCTGAAAAAATCACAACTGACGGAATGATTGAAACAGTTAGCCGAGAAGATGTGGAACTTGACGAAGATACAAAAGTGAATTTGCAAACGGAACTGCCGGATTTAGAGCTGCCTTTGCTAGAATTTGATGAAAGAACGACTAACAAATCCGCTAATGCAAACTCTCAAAACAGTCAAACTGTCGAGAAAAAGGAAAGTACAACTGCTACTACAAATACTCCAAAAATTGTTATTGCTGAAGATGTTTTTACATATAAAGACTTGATTAGAAATGACAAAGTTGTTATTAGTGAATCAGGTAATCAATATGTTTATCGCTTGGCGAATAATGTTATCACTCAATATAAACTAGATGGAAACTTGAATCTGAAATCATCAGGTCTTAGAAAAAAAGATGATAAAAGTTACTATGTGATTGATAACAAAAAATTATTTTCTCAAAATAGTGAGGCCAACTCTGAAGAAATTGCGGATGTTGTTGGCTTGTCAAAAGATATTCTTGAAAAGAGACGAAGCGTAGAGCGAAGCCGTAATGGTGGAAATAAAATTGAAACAGAAATCAAATTGTCTGATTTAAAATCAGATGATGAAATTTATATTTTTGGTGATGTTTTGTTGGTTGAAAGAATAGGTGGCGATCCCGTAGTCGAGGAAAAATTCTGGTTGATGGGAAGTCCAAACTTTGAACTCAAAAAATACCGCAAGATATCAAATGCCAAATATAAAGTCAGATAATGCAGCAGGCTGATATTTTAAAATATAAAGCTGTTTTTTTTGATTTGGATGGCACAATGATTGATTCAGCTAAAGATTTGTCTTTCGCTGTTTCACAAATGTCGAATGAATTAAATATCTCAAAACCTTCATTGGAAAAAGTTAAAACATGGATTGGAAATGGCACATTAAAATTGGTTGAACGATCTTTGAGCGATTCGACAGGGAAGAAACCGGATGATGAATTTCTCCAAAAAGCATTTCAGATTTTCTCTAAAGCCTATAGAGATTGTGTTGGTGAGCACAGCGTTCCATTTACCGGAATCAAAGACTTGTTAGTGGTTTTGTTGTCTCATAACATCAAAATAGCATGTATCACGAATAAGCCTTTGGAATTTACCGAATTTTTACTCCAGCAAAATATGATTAGCCAGTTTTTTACCGTTGTTTGTGCTGGTGATAATGTCAAGCACAGAAAACCTGACCCTTGGCCTTTATTATTTGCAGCTGAAAAATGTGGTGTTGATATTAAGGAGTGTTTGATGATTGGTGATTCAGAACATGATATCAATGCCGCAAGAAATGCCGGTTGCAATGTTTACTCCGTGACTCATGGTTATAATCATGGAAATAATATTGCTTTATCGAATCCCGATGGCGTCATTAATAGCTTTACCCAATTGTTGTAATTTATGATTAACCGCTTTTCTCACATTTCATTGATACGCTTAGCAGGATTAATCATCTGGCTGAGTTTATCAGTGCCATTTGTGATGAAAGTTTTCATTGATCCACAGTGGTTGAACTCGAAAAGCATTTTATGGCTGTTATCTCATTTGTCGTTTGGTATTGGTTTTATTATTCTGACCAAGCACCTTGGGCATGAAAAGTTGAATAAAGATGAATGGGTGCTTCTGTTTGCGATGATTGCCGTCATCTATATCATCAATTGGTCAACAATTAGTATGAGTGGGATGTTTTACTCGCTCATCATAGCGATTCTGTTGCCTTGGATTATGTCGGTTAAACAAGGGGTTTTGATTTTAATTTTGCAGAACTTACTTCTGGCATGGCAGCTTTTTGCGGATATGCAATATTGGGAAGAGTTTGAGAGTATGCAAGCAGGCCGTGTCATATTGCAATTTTACTGGATAGGGATTTCATCATTTTCTTATGTTTTATCATTAGTTGCTTTCAGACAACAGAATGCCAAAGAGGAATTAAGGAAGTTGAATTCAGAACTCAGAGCCACCCAAGTGTTGCTTGCAGAGAGTTCAAGGATTAATGAAAGGCTCAGAATATCCAGAGAGTTGCATGATTTGATTGGGCATCATTTAACCGCTTTGAGTCTAAATCTGGAAGTTGCCTCCCATATAACCAAAAATAAAGCCCATGAACATGTCAAAAAAGCTCAAAGTATCGCTCGTTTATTGTTGTCTGATGTGAGAAATGTCGTCAGTGCATTTAGAAATAAAGGAAATCTGAATTTTTATCAGGCAATCGTTGAATTAACGGATGATATACCCAAATTAAATATTCACATTGATATTGATGAAGATTATACGATTGAAGACCCTCGATTGGCTCAGACAATGTTAAGATGCACCCAAGAGTTGATAACGAACAGCATTAAACATGCTCAGGCAAAAAATTTGTGGATTCATTTTAGTAAAAACGAGAATGAAGTGATTTTTTCAATTGAGGATGATGGAACAGGTGATAGTCAATCATTAAGAGAAGGCAATGGACTGACAGGGATTCGGGAACGAGTGAAACAGTTTAATGGAGAAATTGAGATTTTGAATAAGTCTCAGGGAATTTGTGTAAATATTATTTTAAGGGCAAGTTAGAAAATGATTAGTGTGTATTTGGTAGATGATCAAAATCTGGTCAGACAAGGTGTTCGGGCATTATTAGAAATTGCTGATGATATCTCTGTAATTGGTGAAGCAGAAAACGGACAGCAAGCAATTGATAAAATACCTGAAGTGAACCCGGATGTGGTTTTACTGGATATGCGTATGCCCGGATTATCCGGTTTGGATGTTTTGCATGAATTGCAAAAGCGTGAGCAATTACCTCCGACTATTATTCTTACCACTTTTGATGATGATGAATTGGTGCTTGCCGGAGTTCAGGCCGGTGCCAAAGGCTACTTGCTGAAAGATGTGCCTTTGGAAGATTTGGTTGACGGCATTAAAAAAGTTGCCGAGGGTAAAACTTTGGTACGTCCGCAAGTCACACGCAAAATACTACAAGGCATTGAAGATTTGAAAAATGATTTTATCAGTTTTGATTTGCCCGAACCATTAACTTCTCGTGAGACTGAAATTCTCAGACTCATGGCCGGTGGTCACAGCAATAAAGAAATCGCCAAATCATTATTTGTTGCTGAAGGAACAGTTAAAAACCATGTTTCCAATATTTTGGCAAAAATAGGTGTTAGAGACCGTACCCGTGCGGTTTTGAAAGCACTTGAGTTGGGCTTGATTTAAAATTAGTACTTTATTGCTTTGGGTCCTTGTTCGGTTTCATCGGCTTTCTTTACAACAGATCGAATCACCCAACTTTTTTCAAAATAAACCAAAAATTCCGGATATTCCCACTTCGTAATTGGCGGGTTGCCAATACTATCAAACTTCATTAAAGGTTCACCGTAAGTTGCGGTGACCTGGTTCATTGACAAACCTCTTTGCGGAACGTTAAATGCTTCAGACTCGTAAACTCTGTCGATGATTAACTTATCAGCCACTGCAATATTTGTGACAATCAACAATCCGGCAATAATCATAAAACTATGAATTTTCATAATTTTCCTCCATATAGTTGTGATGTATTTTACTAGCCTTGAAATAATTGTAAATGGAATGATTAGACATCTTTCATTTCTGCGAATTAATTCAAACTATTCCAATGAACTAAACTGGAATTCAGTCACGCCAAGTTCCGGATAAGTGTTGTCCGGAACATTGGATTCATGTTCTTTGAGAATTTTTTCTATACGGTTCTTAGATATCTTGAGCTCTTTACCTAAGAGTTCGAGAACTTTAGCTTGTTTACTCGGGGCGATTTTTGTTGAGATAACTGTTTGTTGCCCTAATTTATATTGATGTTTATCATCAAACATATTTTTGTAGTAAGTTTGAAACAATCTTTTTGCAGTGAAATCAACTTCATCAGCCATCATTTGAATATCGGCAAGTTGTTGTTGCAAAGTCAGATTGAGTTTATAGTGATTGTCATCTGATTTTGTAATAATTTTATTTGATAATAGCTCTTCAATAACTGCGCCTGAACGAATGTGTCCTGCGTATATGGAATCAATGATTGATTTCAGCATTACATTTGAAATTGAACTTTTGTCTTCTTTAGCGAAATAGAGCTGAAGCTGAACAATCACCATGTCCATTTTGTTTAAAGGGTTATGGTTTTGACTTTCCGGATTGTTTTTTTGCTCTGCAATAGTGCGCCGATCCATGCCTGTTTTTATGGCTATTGCCTGATGGTTTGGCTTGATGTCAGATTCATTCAAGATTTCTTCTGCTGCATGTATATAGGCTTTTTGCATGTTTCTGACGAATTCATAAAAATGCATTCCGAATCGAATAACCATCTTGCATACAGGGATTAATGCAACCTGTAATTGCACCGGTGTTGATATTTGAACTTGTTTGTTTGACATAGCAGTGTGCACATTATTGTACACACATTATAAAACAACTCGAAATTTGAGTATAATTAAAATCGCTTAGAAATTAGATTTAGTCTCTTTATATTTATCATTACTCCTGGTTTTTAGGCAAAAGATTGTATTTCACATTATATCAATCAATAAAAAGGGTGAAGCCGATATAAGTTTTAGGGGTTAACGTTTTCTTGTATCGGCTTTTTTATTTCTGATGACTCCCTGAGAATATTTCTTCGGCATATTGCATACTGGCTTCCGCTTCGTCAAATAACCATTTCTTAAAAGCAGCTATTTTGGGTAGGGTTTCGTTTCCTTTGGGACAAACAAAGTAATAGGCATAATCACTTTTGATACTGATATTAAATGGAGCAAAAAACAATTTTCTTTTTAAATCATCAATGACCAACGTGGTTCGACCTAAAGCAAAGCCCTCGCTGTTTTCTATCGCCTCTAGCATCATCACAGTATGGCTGTAACGAGTTCCTTTTATAGGATCGTGTTGGGAAAGTCCGGCCTCAGTAAACCACATATCCCAATCTTCCGGTGAAAAATCATCATGATGCAGCTTATAATCCAGTAAAACTTCAGGTGAGGGATTCTTTCCAAGAGCCTTATAAACTTTGCGATTACATATTGGAAAGACCCGTTCTTCAAATAATAATTCACAATAAACATCATCCCAATCTCCTTTTCCCCAACGAATGGCAACATCAATATCTTCTTTTTTAAAGTCCGCTAACCATTCAAAAGCTGAAATACTGACTTCAGTATCTGGAAACTTATCCTGAAACTTCCAAATCCTTTTCGCCATCCACTTTGTTGCAAAAGAGGGTAGAAGTGATAAATTTAGCATTCCTTTGGCGTTGCGGTTTGCAAGCTGTTGTGTTGATTTCTCCAGTTTTTCTAAAGCTTCCATGATTGATAACAGATAAACCTGCCCTTCAGTTGTTAATTGCAAAGAACGATTATAGCGTTTGAAAAGTTTAACACCAATCATATCTTCCAGTGATTTGATTTGGTGACTAATGGCTGCCTGAGTTACAAAAAGTTCTTCGGCAGCTTTAGTAAAACTCAAATTTCTGGCCGATGATTCAAATGCTTTTAATGCTCGAAGTGGAGGTATGTTATTGTATTTTCTCATTAAAATAATAATTTTGGATGTTTTTCACATTAGTGTAATTTATCCGAGGTATAAAAACAACTCGTTTGTAATTTATTTTGAAATGCTTACAATGCACATGTTTTCAAATTAAACGCTTTTTTCAGCAACTGGTATGGAACTAGTTTGAGTTATTAAAGTCAAAGAAAACAGATTATTTGAAAGAATAGTCGTTGAAATTTAATTTCATTATTTATTTCCCGCCAAACTTTGTTTGGCAACTATGGTAATACAGCTGTCGGTTATTAAGGTTTTTCCTCCCTCTTCCTTGTAACCAAGTATTGATAAATACAGGCAGCGACCTTTTTAGCCTCCTGGTCTTCAGGAGGCTTTTTTTTGTCTGCAATATTTGCCTTTATAAAAATTGTGCTACAATTATCTTAACATTTTATGAGGGCGGGGAAAATGTATAAGTTCTTTAGTTTATCAATTCTGCTTTTCTTAAGTTACTGTAGTTCAGCATACGTCG
>Ga0209203_1002074_pt1 | contig 13793 bp, 13 predicted proteins | sample AD_UKC109_MetaG_FD_184423 | JGI IMG/M metagenome (GOLD analysis project Ga0209203, IMG submission 184423) | Active sludge microbial communities of municipal wastewater-treating anaerobic digesters from Hong Kong - AD_UKC109_MetaG (SPAdes)... | ecosystem: Engineered > Bioreactor > Anaerobic >...
CGCGTCAGCATACACCGGAGACGTTACCGGGTTTATCGGTGTCACTGAAAAAACACAATATCTACCTGACGGCAGTGACAGCAGGACCTGGTATGATCATGTGTATGTGCAAACGGATGAAAAAAAGAATGGGGTAATAACAGAATCGAATGGAGATGGTGGTGTAACAATTAGAAATAATGAATATCGTAAGAAAACTAAATTTTATTTGCGTTTGAGGTTGCCTGATGATAGATTGATATCCTAGGATTAATGTTTGTTAGTAATTAACTTTTTTAATTAGAGGATGAAAATGTGATGATAATAAAATCAATACTTATAGTGTTTATATTTTTGTTAAATAGTTTTGTATTTGCTGAACAAGGAATTAAAAGATCATGTGTTGAATCATCTCCTGATAAAATCAAAATATTAAAAGAAACATTGACTCCGATGAAGGAATATTCGCCTCAGGGTAAAGATGATTTTATTAAAAGTACATTGTCGGGTTCAATACTATGCAGTGCAAGGTATGCACAATTCACATTTGACCGGAACGGTACTTTTAAGTGTTATTATCATGATTATGATGACAACGTCACTGTTAATACTCAGGGCACCTGGGATGTTAAAGATAGCAAAATTATCCTGAATTTTACCGGTAAACAAAAGTGGTGGAGTGGAAGGTATACTATAGAGTATTACATATTTAGATATTGTGAAAAAATAGAGTATCAATATAATTTTTCAATTGAGCTTAAAGAAGACACTCCTTGGGCTGAACAAACTTTATACTTTAATTTTAAATAACCCTGTTGTTCCTTGATAACGCATCAATGCTCCGGCAACGGGGTACTGGTGATTATAAAACAATGTCTAAGCTATCAAGTAAGTTGTCTGAAAGAACATTTTTTATGTATATGCGCAGCAGCCTGATCAGGAGCCAGGGTTATTTTGTACTCGATGCACCTGAATATATATTCATAGATAAAGTTAAGGATAGATATCACAAGTGCATATATCTATCTTGTATCAAAACCACTCCGATTTATATAAAAACCTCTTGACGCTAAAGTATAGTTATTTATAGTGATTTGATTCTAAAAAATGAGGGAACATCTACGGTGGAGAGTTACCTTGAGGTTGATATAACCGGGAACGGTTTTGACGGTGAAACTGTAAGGTTCGATGATGGGACTCCACAATTGGAAAATATTTTTAGTAGATATGGCATAACCTTCCGTTATTATAACAGTGCTGGGTATAGTGATTTGATCAGGTTAACGTTCCCCCTTGATGTTAAAGTCGGAGATGTTTATACTACTGGTTCTTACGATACATCAGATTATGACTGGAAAGTCGCCTATACCAGCCAGTATGCTGAAGCATCCAGTTATTCATATGCTGTTTCTACTGCTTATGACTTTACCTTCACTGTAACAGAATGGGGTTCTGTTGCCAGGGGAGAACTTTCAGGTACAATATCAGGGTCAAACGGTACTGTTGTATTATCAAACGGCACGTTCCAGTTTCCTGTTCAAGATTAGAGATTAGATGGCTGCGTTTATTCTTTTATTAATTGTTTAAGGCCTTTGTGATAAAGGCCTTTTTCTTATATTGTAGAAAAATGCGTCGAAGTACAATCATTTTTATACTCATATTGCCTATATTCGGATGCGCCACGCTTCCGGATCACCTTGCGGTTCCCTCCAACAATCAAAGCTCGATAATCGGGATGCGGGTAAAGCATCGCGCTCCTCTGCGTTTTTTTCAGCAATATGCGCAACGGGTCTATTTTATAAAAATTGATGATGAAGACTCGATTCTCTGCGCAGATCAGGTATATCCGGCTAATTACATCAGCTTTTCCCATGCCTACCTCGTTAATGCCCGGCCAGGCACCTACGCGGTGGTCGCGACCGCGTACAAAAAAACCAATCCCGAAGACCTGAAAGTAGAATACCCAAAATCCGCTTGCGGCCCGCCTGAAAAACTCAGAGAGAAAAAAGTTGAATGGATATACACGATATTCAATGAAGATCTGATCAAGGCGACCATTGTCACCGTTAAGCCCGGTTCCGTGGTGTTCGTGGGGGACCTGTGCGTTGACCAGGATATTTTTCTTTTTAACATTATGAATACCGATAAGTTTCAACTTCACTTTATGCAGCTTGTCAGACCTTCCATTGACAGTCTTTGTTTTTATTCCGGCAAAAAGCATACACTGGACCGCGATCATGAAACAGAGCTGAAATTCATGCGAAAGGCCCATAGCAAGTTAAAAAATACGGCATGGGAGCCGTTATTCAGCAGCCGGCTCGATGAACTTCTGAAGAATTTTGATGATTAAATAATTGTGTTGAAAGAGACGAGTCCTTCATTTTTATATAGATCCGGCACATCAGAGCAGTTATTGCCGTAAAACCGTTCTTTAAAGGCCTTTGAGGCGTTCTGACGCTCCTCTTCACTCATTGAGATTTGCCGGGCAATGTCTCATTCTTCAGCTTTGGAGAAATTATTATAAATTCTGCAAATACTTTCAACGATTCAACCTGTGGGTATTATAACAGTAAATACATTTCAACGATTCAGATTTTTTGATGCCGCCTTTTCATTATTGTGTTTGCACTGCTCAAGATAACAGTAAATGTACAAACATCCACTCTTCCACCCCCGGCCAGCCGGGCAGTCTGAGCCTCATTTCTTCAGGGAACAGCGCGCGTTCGCGGTGAAATGCTTCATCTCCGGAGGATCCGGGGTCGCCGATGTACAAGAGCCGGCGCCCGCCCGCGTTTCGGTATAGCCGCAGGGCATTGGCCGCCATAGGATCATGGATTTCAGGCCATGCCATGAGAAGCGTCCGTTCAGGGTAATCGCGCAGGGCCCGCTCGTCCCCCTCGACCAGGGGAAACCAGGTATCGTTGAACCAGCGGTTGCCTTCATTCCAGAGCCAGGGATTTTCCTCACCGGGGGGGCGTTTTTCTATGGCGACCACGTCAACGCCGATCTGGTGGAGGCACCAGGCCCAGTACCCGGTCCCGGCGCCGAGTTCAACGATCGGCCCGAACCGGGCGACCGCTTCAAGTATCGGGTACACGGGGATGGAAAAGGCGTACTCGGTGATGAACTCCTGGCGCTGAAGATACAGGGCGGATTTGACATCCCCGCCCTTTTCTTTAAGGGCCGCAATCGCTTCAATGACCGCGTCAAGATACGGGTTTTTCAGCAGCCGGTCCCCGGTGCAGGGAATATATTCAGTGATGTCCGCGGCACACATAATTTTACCTTGCAGAGTATGATGATCATCCCCCCTTATTCGTCAAGAAATTCACGGAATGAATATGCTTTGACAAAAATCACGGGCACGGGTAATCTTCGGAAAAAACGAGAACGATCGCACCAATACAATTGTCTTATGAGCGGAATACCATTACAGAACCAGGCGGCGGAAGAGGACCGAAAGCTTCTCGATTCATTTTCGCGCGGCAATGAAAAGGCGTTTGACGACCTGGTGAAAAAATACCGGGACTTGATCTTCAACCTCTGCTACCGCTACCTGGGTGATTACGACGAGGCGGACGAATGTGCTCAGGAGGTTTTCATTAAAATGTATCACGGGATCGCGGGATTCAGGATGGAATCGGCCCTGTCAACCTGGCTCTACCGTGTCGCGGTCAATGCCTGCAAGAACAGGATCAGCGCTAAAAAAACCAGGCGAAAATATGTTGCCGAACCTGCCCGCGACAGCGGCAATCCCGGACTTGACACCAGGGGGGACTCGTCGTTTGACCCTGCCGGAGTGTTTGAGAACAATGAACGGCAGATGCTGATCCGGAAAGCGATAGAGACCCTGCCGCCGGCAGAGCGCCTCATGATCATCCTTAAAGACATGGAAGGCCGCACCTATGGTGAAATCGAGGAAATAACCGGAATAAAAGAAGGGACGGTCAAATCGACCCTGGCCCGGACCAGAAAAAAAATGAGAATACTGTTAAAGGACATTTTTCCATGAAATGCGCCGAAGTGCAAAAATATCTGCCTGACTACCTCTCGGGCGAGCTCGACGAGAAAAAGCTGAAGGCCGTAGAAAAGCACCTGCAGTCCTGCGCGGAATGCGCCGAAGAGCTGAATTTTTACCGCGCTTACACGCAGGAGCTCCGTGCTGCCAGGCCGGTCAAGGCACCCGCCGATTTCATGGAAAAACTGAACCGCAAACTTGAACGCCGGCCTTCACGAAAATCACTGATAGAGCTGCTCTTTCTGCCGCTCAGGTCGAAGCTGACCCTTGAAGCGGCCGGCGTTCTCGCGGTCGCGTTCGTTGTTTTTTTCTTCTGGAAGCCGTATGAGCACAAGGAGCCGGTGTATATGCCCGAAAACGAGATACAGGCCATGAAGGATGTTCAGCCCCAGCCTGCCGAAGAAGAAAAGGCCGTAAACAAAAAAGCGGCCCCTTCCAGAACGCGGCGCGTCGCGGTAAAACGGGCCCGCCCGGCAGACAGGATCACTGCAGCGCCCGAATCAAAAAAAGAATCCGCACCGGCGCCGGTACTCTCTGAATCAGCGGACCTGGCGTACGCCCCGGCAAAATCGAAGAAGACCGTATTCAAGGCCATAATGACCCTGTACCTCGAAGCGGACCGGGATTCCCCGCTCTTTCAGCCGGTCCAGGAGCGGTCCGCTTCCGGCGCTTCGGCCAGAGATGAAAAACAGCTGGCTGAACAGGAGAGCGCCGGCAGCCCGGTTTCAAAATCCGCGCCGGTAAACCGCGAAGAACGGCGCTGGCGCGTGGATGAGCACATGGCCTCGCTGGTGATCGGGCACCACGGCACGATCGTGCGCAGGAAGCTCGACCTCTCGGGCGGGTCCGTTCATTCGTATACCGTTGAGCTTCCGGCCGGATCACTGGACGGGTTCCTGAAAGACCTGAAGCGCCTGGGCCCGATAAAAAGCGCGGCGGTCCCGAAGGGCGATTCGATCAGGACTTACGTGATCACGATCATTATTCAGCGCGGCAAATCATAAACTGCGCCGGGTCACAGGATATTCCTGAACCGGTAAAAAAACCATTCCACAAAAAATCCCGGCAGCGACCTGCGCGCGACATCTTCCAGCCTGAATTCACTGCTGTATTTCATGTCATAAAAAAACTGCTTTTCCATTTCAGCGCACGCGTCCTGGTCAAGGATCACCGCGTTGATTTCTAGGTTGCGCCTGAAGCTCAACGCGTCCATATTGGACGAGCCCACCGTTGCCCAGCATCCGTCGATCACCGCGGTCTTGGCGTGCAGGACCGATTTGCCGTATTCAAAGACACGGATGCCCTGCTTCAGGTATTTTTTGTACAGGTACCTGCTCCCGAATTTGACAAAGGGAACATCGGTTTTTCCGGGAAGCAGCAGGCGCACGTCAACCCCCCTCTTCGCCGCGGCGAGCAGGGCGCGCAGGACCTTTGCCGTGGGGATGAAATAGGCGTTCGTGATGTATATGCTGTGCTGCGCGTACCGGATCGCGGAGAGGTAGGACTCCTTTATCGGCTTGAGGTTCTTCTTCCCCTTTGAGCCCATGATCATGATTATTTTTTTCCCTACCGAGCGGATATTGGGAAAATGATTTTTCTGTTCGAGTATTTCCCCGCCGCTGCGGTACCAGTTTTCAATGAAAAAGAACTGCACGTCCTTGACCGAGGGGCCTTCTATTTTAAGATGGGTGTCGCGCCATCCCTGGCCGGAAAAATTTTTGCCCGCGTATTCGTTCCCGATATTGACTCCGCCGATAAAGGCTGTTCTGCCGTCTATGACCAGTATCTTCCGGTGGTCGCGTTCCCTGAAAAACGGGTCGCCGATTCTTTTCAGGGTAAGAAACGGGCGATAGGCGATTAATTCAACGCCGGCGTCCCTCATATAGGAAAAAATCGCCGGAGACGTGCCAAGACATCCCCATGAATCGTATATCAGATTGACTTCAATCCCGGCCAGGGCTTTGCCGGCAAGGATTTCCGCGACTTTCCATCCGACTTCATCGCTTTTAAATATATAGGTCTCCATGTTAATGCTCAACCGGGCCTTTTTCATCGATGTGATAAATTCATCGAAACAATCATCACCGTCATTGAGCAGCTGTATTCTGTTCCCTCCGGAGAGCCCTCCGATCTTAAGCTTTTTCATCCTCCGCAAAAAACGGGGGAGAAAGAGTTTTTGCCTGACCGTTGAAAACCGGTTCGTGATTTCCTGAAGCGTGAGGTAACTTTTCTTTGATATAGTAATTGATTTATTCCCGCTGTTTTTCCTGTTGGAACGGTGTTTTGAATTCTTTTTTCTGTCCATCGGAGTTATTGCATCATATAGTTTGTGTATCTGTCATCATTTAGCTATTCTATGATTAAAAATCAAGGTTATTTCGTGAAATGAATTGACGGGTAATTCTTTTCTGATTATCTGTACCTAAAAAAGAGGATTGTGATGGAATTCAAGGCTTCAGAAAATCTTGCGGAACAGATCCGTGATTACCTGGCGAACAGGATTATTGGCATGGAACTGATGCCCGGAGAACGCATTCTTGAAGCAAAGCTTTCTGAAGAACTCAAAGTAAGCCGCGGGCCCATACGTGAAGCGCTCCGCATTCTTGAAAAAGAAATGCTCGTTGAACTCATCCCCCGCAGGGGCGCACGGGTTACCCGGCTCACGGAAAAAGATTTACACGATTTATTCGATGTTCTTATTGAATTTCTTTCGATACTGGTGCGGCGATGCATAGAAAACTGTGATGATGAGCACCGCCGCAGGCTTCAGGATGCCTGCGATACTCTTGAAAACAATGCGCACCAGGGAGATACCAACGCCTATATCAGTGCGCTGTTTGAATTTATAAACGTCGGGCTTGAGGCGGCATTCAATCCCCTGCTTTCACGCGTTCTCAACGAATTGATGCCTTCGATAAAAAGGGTGCAGTATCTCTCCATGCGCTATCTCGACCGCAAACTGGAGCATAATCTTCATTATTTTAAAGAACTGACCCGTTACGTCGGGCTTCGCAACGCGGAAATGGGGGTTAAAGTGATCAGGGACTATGTAACCAATGAATTCGACATCGCGATCAAGGCCCTTGACTCACTCAATAATTAGCATTTTTTCACTAATAGCATCAACAATGCAAACCGCTCATGAGATAGAATCATTATTAAACGCTGCTGCGAATAAGGCAAAAGCCGATGTTCTCGAGCGTTTTTTTAAAACAGGGCCTGGAGATTACGGCGAGGGGGACGTTTTCCTCGGCGTCCCGGTCCCCCGGCTGAGAAAGATCACGAAGCCCTTTACCTCGATATCCCTGAAAGAATTATCTTCCCTGCTGAAAAGCCCGGTCCATGAATGCAGGCTTGCCGCCCTGCTCATCCTCACCGAACAATGCAAAAAAGCGGATGAAGCCCGCCACCGTGATATTGTCGCGTTCTACTGCGCGCGCGCGCACCGGGTCAACAACTGGGACCTCGTTGATCTTTCAGCCCCTAAAATACTGGGGCCGTGGTTCCTGCCCAGAGATAAAGGGCCGCTGTACGATTTCGCCAGATCGGATAATCTCTGGAAACAGCGAATAGCGATTGTCACCACGCATCATTTCATTAAAAACGGCGCCTTCGAAGATACGTTCGCCATAGCGGATATGCTGATGCATCATCCTCATGACCTGATTCATAAAGCGGTCGGCTGGATGATCAGGGAAGTGGGTAAAAAAGACCCGGAAGCTGAAAAAAAATATTTAGAGAACAGATATAAAAAAATGCCGCGCACCATGCTTCGGTATGCCATTGAAAAATTCGACCATGATCTGAGACAGCAGTATATGCAGTATAAAATATAAAACCGTTACCGGCAACCACCAGGAGAAAAATGTGAACAAAAACGACATAAAAACAATACAGAGTATAGACCGGGCACTGGAAGTGTTAGAGCTTTTTACCGGTGAAGAGAGCACTCTCAGCATATCAGATATCGCAGAAAGATTGAACCTCCCTAAAAGTTCTGTCAGGGGGATCGTCAACACGCTTTTCGCAAGAAATTTCATTGAAAAGAGCTCTTCATCCGGTGATTATCAGCTCGGGACAATGCTTTTTCAACTGGGAATGAAATACACGGGCATCAACAATATCATGACAATATCCGGCGCGTACATGGAACGGCTTACCTTCAAGTATCGGCAGGCAGTCAATGTCAGTATGGCAATCGGCAACGCGATTTCCATAGTCATGAGGTTTGATTCAACACAGAAACACCTGGCGTATCCTTCCTCCGGTTCGCTGATCCCCGCTCACGCTTCCGCAACGGGAAAGATGCTCCTTGCCTTTATGGACGACGAACACCGCGAGATTTTTCTGGGGAACTCCACGTACCGGTCCTTTACTCCGAACACGATCACCAAAAAAGAAAAGTTGATCAGGGAGCTTGATGAAATTCTCAAAACACGGCTTGGTTTCAGCAATGAGGAATATATTCTCGGGCAGTGCAGCATCAGCGGCCCGATATTTAACGCCTCAGGTTCAGTAATAGCGGCATTCGCGGTGTCTGGTCCCGCGGATGCCATTAATGCGAAAAAAAACGAAATAATCAATGACATCAGGTACACCTCATCACTCCTTTCATCCAAAATGGGCCATGCCTGACACCGCTTTTTCATAATGAAAAAGCGGTTGATCATTCCTGCTTTCCATGATATTTTTAAGTGTTCATTATATAGACAAGAGTGAGCTTATGGAAAAATTAAAAATCGGCCAGATACTGGTCAAAGGCGGAGTCATTAACGAAAATCAGCTGAAATTCGCCCTGGAAAAACAGGAACGTGAAGGCGGAAAAATCGGTGAAATCCTGATAAAACTCGGATACATCAACGACAGGGAGCTCATCAAGGCACTGACCGAACAGGTTGAGGATGACTGAAACAGGCGTTGAGACCTGATTCTGTATTTATTTATTCATTAATCGGTAGCAGTATAATTTTGAGGGTAACGTAGTTTTGTCATTCCGGTTTTGCATCTTCCGAGTTTGCAAATACCGGAATCTCATGCGATAAATTCATGAATATTTTCTATGAGATCCCGGTATTACCTTCGGTAAACCGGGATGACAACAAAATGTGTTATGAAACGGTTGCCCCTAAAAATAATTTGCTACCCATTAATCTTCTCCATAAAAAAAGATTTATTCTTGATTTAAATATATTTATTATTGTAAATGTCTCTTCCCGGATATATCCATAACCCGGTTTAAACTATAAATGCTTGCCCCGTACCCGGGGTTGTCCCCTTTGCCGGGGTTATTATCTCTCATCATCAGGGGGGATACTCATGGTAAAAAAAGAAATACTCGACCGATGGACGATTGAACATTCCGTCGATCTCTATGGAATCAGGAACTGGGGAAAGGGATATTTCAATGTCTCTCCGGGCGGGGATGTCGTCATTACCCCTTTCGATGATAAAAACATTTCTGTCAGTATCCGTGATATCATCGACGGCATACGTGAACGGGGGATGGACATGCCCGTCCTGCTCCGTCTCGAGAACCTTCTCGACGCCCAGATATATGAGCTGAACAAGTCCTTCCAGGACGCTATCGACACCTTTAAATACCAGTCCCATTACCGTGGCGTCTATCCCATAAAGGTGAACCAGCAGCAGCAGATCATTGATGAGATTACCCGCTTCGGCTCAAAGTACCATCATGGCCTCGAAGCCGGGAGCAAGGCAGAGCTGATCGCGGCCATTTCAATGCTCAAAGACCATGAATCGTTCATCATCTGCAACGGATATAAAGACGCAGAATTTATCGACCTCGGCCTTATGGCGGTAAAAATGGGCATAAACTGTTTTTTTGTCATTGAAATGCCCAATGAACTTCCCCTTATTCTCGAGCGCGCAGTAGAGATGAACGTCACTCCCCTGATCGGCGTAAGGCTCAAGCTCTCGTCAAAGGCCGGAGGCCACTGGAGCGATTCAGGCGGAGACAGAAGCATTTTCGGCCTCAATACCACGCAGCTGATCCAGGTAGTTGACACCCTTCGCGAAAGGGGAATGCTTGATTGCTTCAAGCTTCTTCACTATCATCTCGGCTCCCAGATCCCGAATATCAGGGACATCAGGTCGGCCGTTATGGAGGCGTGCAGGATATACGTGGAACTCCAGAAAGAAGGCGCGGCCATGGGATATCTCGACCTCGGCGGCGGGCTCGCCGTCGATTATGACGGGTCAAAGACGAATTACATGAACAGCATGAACTATTCTCTCACCGAATACTGCCATGACATCGTTGAGGTGATCATGTCCACCTGTGACGATATCGGGGTCCCTCACCCGGTCATTATTACCGAATCAGGAAGGGCCACGGTCGCCTATTATTCAGTGCTCCTCTTCAATGTGCTTGATGCAACACGCTTTGAGGCAATGCCGCTTCCGGAAACAATCAACGACACAGAACATGAGCAGATAATCAATCTTCTGGATGTATTAAAGACAGTAAAACCCAAAAACGTCCAGGAGTGCTTTAATGACGCCCTGTACTACCGCGACGTGATCCATCAGCTGTTCAAACACGGCGATATCTCTCTGAGAGACCGTTCGCTCGCCGAAAAAATTTTCTGGAACATCATCAATGTGATCGCCCTTGAAAAAAACAAGATGAAACTTATCCCTCCCGAACTAGAGGGAATCGATTCGGCGATCGCCGACATCTATTACTGCAACTTCAGCGTGTTCCAGTCTTTGCCTGACGCATGGGCCATAGGCCAGATATTCCCGACCATGCCGATACACCGCCTGAATGAATACCCCTGCAGAAACGCCGTGCTCGCTGACATCACCTGCGACTGCGACGGAAAGATCGACCGGTTCATCAGCGACAATGAAATACGCAACTGCATCCCGCTCCATGATTTTAACGATAACGAATACTATATCGGCGTGTTCCTGGTCGGCGCCTACCAGGAGACCCTTGGCGACCTGCACAACCTTATGGGCGATACCAATGTCGTCAGCATAAGGATCAATGAAAAAGGCGACTATGATTTCGTCAGGGAAATCGACGGCGACTCCGTTGCCGATGTGCTCTCGTATGTGGAATATAACCCGAAACTCCTTCTGGAACAGTTCCGGGCAAAGGCTGAACGCGCGGTCAGGGACGGACTCATCAGCGTTTCCGAACGGCGCAAGATCATGAAGGCCTATGAATCAGGCCTGTACGGCTACACGTATTTCGAAAAATAACCGGCGGAGGTGTGATATGTCACGGGTAATGATTATCGGCGCAGGCGGCGTCGGCCAGGTTGTAGCGCATAAATGCGCGCAGGTCCCCGAAGTGTTCAGCGAAATAATGCTCGCGAGCAGAACAAAGGAAAAATGCGACCGCATCGCGGCCCAGATCACGCGCGAGATCGAAACAGCCCGCGTGGATGCTGACAATGTCCGTGAACTGGTAACGCTGATCAAGTCTTTCAAACCGGAGCTCATCATAAATGTCGCCCTTCCCTATCAGGACCTCCACATCATGGACGCCTGCCTTGAAACCGGCGTTGATTATCTCGACACCGCGAATTATGAGCCCCCTGACGAAGCGAAGTTCTGCTACCGGTGGCAATGGGAATATCACGAGCGGTTCAGGGAGCGGGGGATCATGGCCCTGCTCGGAAGCGGTTTTGACCCCGGCGTGACCAATGTGTACACCGCCTACGCGCGCAAGCACCATTTTGACGAGATCCATGAACTCGATATCATCGACTGCAATGCGGGCGACCACGGACAGCCTTTCGCCACGAATTTTAATCCCGAGATCAACATCCGCGAAGTCACCCAGCGGGGCAAATACTATGACAGCGGCCAGTGGGTCGAAACCGATCCCATGTCCGTGTCGCAGGTCTATAACTTTCCCGGCGGCATCGGCGACAAAAAGATATATCTTCTCTATCACGAGGAGCTCGAATCTCTGGTCAAACATTTCCCGAAGATAACGAAGGCACGCTTCTGGATGACCTTCTCGGACAACTATCTCAAGCACCTTGAAGTGCTCCAGAACGTGGGCATGACCCGCATTGACCCGGTGATTTACGAGGGAAGGGAAATCATCCCTCTCCAGTTTCTCAAGGCCCTGCTGCCTGACCCTTCGTCACTGGGCCCGCTGACAAAAGGAAAAACCTGCATCGGCTGCGTGGTGAACGGGGTGAAAGACGGCAAACAGCGTAAATATTACGTGTACAACATCTGCGACCACGAAGAGGCATACCGCGAGGTCCAGTCACAGGCGATATCATACACCACGGGCGTGCCGGCAATGATAGGGGGGATGATGATGCTCACCGGCTCCTGGCGCGGCAAAGGCGTCTTCAACATGGAGCAGTTCGATCCCGACCCCTTTATGGACAAGCTCAACAAGCACGGATTGCCATGGCAGGAAACGTTTTTATAAACCTTGACACCTCGAAGGTAAAAACTCCGTGCTTTATCGTTGATGCCGACTCCGTAGAACAGAACCTGCTCGTCCTCAACGAGATACAGCACAGGACCGGCTGCCGTATTCTTCTGGCCCTCAAGGCCTTTTCGATGTTCAGCCTGTTCCCGCTGATAAAGAAATACCTCAACGGGACCTGCGCGAGCTCCCCGCACGAGGCCCGCCTCGGGCGCGAAGAATTCGGCGGAGAAGTCCACTCTTTCGCCGCGGCGTTCAGCGAATCCGATTTCAGCGAACTCATGAAATACTCCGACCACATCGTGTTCAATTCGCTGAGCCAGTACAGAAAATTCAGGGGGGATGTCATCCGCAGCAGGAGCGTCAAGTTCGGTCTGCGCATCAATCCCGAAGTGTCCCAGGCGCCGGTGCCCATGTATGACCCGTGCGGAAGATATTCACGCCTCGGCATCACCGCTGCCGAGTTCGCCCCCTCGTGCCTGGAGGGAATTTCAGGCCTTCATTTCCACGCCCTGTGCGAAGAGAATTCACCCGCGCTTGAAAAGACCCTCAATGCCTTCGAAGCGAATTTCGGGCGCTATCTTGATGACCTTGAATGGCTGAACCTTGGCGGCGGGCACCACATCACCAGGAGCGATTACGACCGCGAGCTTTTGTGTTCCCTGGTCGAGCGCGTAAAAAACAAATACGATCTCACGGTGTACCTCGAACCCGGAGAGGCCGTCGCTCTCAACACCGGCATCATGGTCACCACCGTGCTTGACGTAATCAGAAACGAAATCGACATCGCCGTGCTCGACACCTCTGCAGCGGCGCACCTGCCCGACGTTCTTGAGATGCCGTACCGCCCGTCGATCATCGGCGCGGACCAGCCGGGCGTGCTTTCCCATACGTACCGGCTCGGAGGGATTTCATGCCTTGCCGGGGACGTTATCGGGGACTATTCCTTCGACCATCCCCTCAAACCCGGTGAAAAAATCGTCCTGCTCGACATGGCGCATTATACCATGGTGAAAACAAACACGTTTAACGGCATCGCGCTTCCGTCAATCGCCATATGCAGAACCTCAACCGGCGAAATAACGACGGTCAGGGAATTCGGTTATCACGATTTTAAAACGAGGCTGTCATGAATTTGTTCAGGGAGAAATACCCGCCGTTCCTCGGCTCCGAAACCGGAAATGTTCCGCCGGGCAAGGCCCTTTTCCATGTCATTCCCGTGCCGTTTGAAAAAAGCGTTTCATACGGCACAGGCACGCGCAGGGGCCCTTCGGCGATACTCAGGGCGTCGCAGCAGCTGGAACTCTTTGACGGCCATTCTGTCCCGGCTGAGAACGGCATCCACACTACAGGGCCGGTGCGCTGTTCAGG
>Ga0209203_1002078_pt1 | contig 13778 bp, 11 predicted proteins | sample AD_UKC109_MetaG_FD_184423 | JGI IMG/M metagenome (GOLD analysis project Ga0209203, IMG submission 184423) | Active sludge microbial communities of municipal wastewater-treating anaerobic digesters from Hong Kong - AD_UKC109_MetaG (SPAdes)... | ecosystem: Engineered > Bioreactor > Anaerobic >...
CTTCTCCCTGGCGGAGGAGATCGTGGAACGACGGCGCCGGGAAGAGAAAATTCCCTGAAGCGGCGGCCGCGAGGGGGCCCGGCGGAAAAAAACCGGCTCCCCGGGGGAGGGAACCGGTCGTGGAGCTTTGTCCCTCGATCTCAAACTTACTTTGACAACGAAAATGCGCCTACCGGAACATACGATTCGTGAAGTGTGGTTTACTTCACGACCGCGTGCGAGTATCGAGCCGCTCAGCACGGGCGCGCAATAACCAGTGTCCTTTACCGTGCTGGCATATCATCACCGCTTTCCAGACCATAAGTACTCACTCGCTGAGTCTACGGCACCATCCTCGCGAAGTAAGGGTAGAGACGAGAGTACCGCTCGTAGTTGCTCATCTTGGCGATACTAACTTCCTCCGAGTCATCACCCTCAGTTAGATACCCTAGAGCGGTAACACATACTGTCCCGTCTCCCGTTTCGGTCGGCAGAATTTCTTCGAGCTTCAGACGCTCCTTCGTGCTCAGCACCGGAACATCGATCTCATCGATCAAGCCCGAAGCAGTCACATAGAGGGGGCTCGTAGCCTTAAAGTGACCAAGCAACGCATCTCGGTTATTCTCCGGACAGAACACCCCTGTTATGCTTAACATAATTGTACCATCCGAGTACTTTGCCACCTGTAGCGGAAGAAAAGTCTTCGGCTTACTGCAAGCGCTCTCCAGAACCGATAGCACCATATGACTGAGCAACCATGGGAAGTTCTCCTCTTTGAAGTTCTCCCATGTGAACAGGTCATGGTCATAGGATACTTCTGCGACTGTCATGGCCTTCAGGTAATCATCTCGAAACTCATTGAAATCTTTCTTCTTGTAGGACGGAAGTATCTGCTGATGGCGCCGAAGCTTGACCTCCCTATATACCGGGGTCTCCGCCATGAGCGTTACCCGCAGCACACTCCATTCAAGAGCCTGACGTGCGATACCGGACACTTCTGTCAACTCTTGTCGCCCAGCATCAACGTAATCCACCCACACAATCGTTGGTTTTTCGCTGGGAAACAGCGTTGACAGGAATTCCTCAAACCGACAGGACAGAAGTTTCACTTTTTTTGAACACTGGTGGAATTTCTGTCGCCTGTACGTCTCACCATCACTCTCAACCGACACCATGTCAAGGTTCGGGAACACGTTGCTCAGCAACCTGAAGTCTTCAAGAAACGGACCTCCAAACCCGATATACAAATGCTCTTTCAAGCTATGTGTGAGTTCAAACGTACGCAGCAACTCGACCAAGACCAAGCGATCAATAGCCTTGTTGGATCGCAAATGATATGCTGGATGTTTTGGTTTTCTGAGCCAGGTCATTCCCTCGCCTCCTCAAGGATCACGTCAAAGCACCTCGCCCCAACATTGGATGGATTTCTGTCGGGGCTATCAAAGATGTACTGTGAAACACGACGCACATCCCTGACAGCACGGGTAAAGACTATTCGCTCCGTCGTCTTCTTCTTGTCCGGTCGCGGTAACACAGGTTTGTACTGTTTGCCTTTCACGGCACCGCGCGTCGCAGTCATGTGCAATTTCAATGCTCGAGTTCGAATCTCGTCAAGCGTCGCTTTGTGTGTTGATCTCATCTCACATCGAGACTTGGCAACGAGATCCTTACCTTTCCATTGGTTAGTGTACTGAGTGAACATCTTTGTTCCCTCAATCATCTTGTCACGCACCTGCAGGTAAAGAGGAGATGAGGCCTCGATCCCTCTTTTGGTTGTCGTCATAGGCAAGAGATTCGCGTCATCCGCACTGAATATGACAATCCCCGATATCGCAATGAATTGCATGTGGTATTGCGGCACTCCCGAAACTCCCCACCCAGTCAAAGGCGTCTTGTCACAGTAAACTACAGTTCGGTCGTTGCAGATCACAGTCCACCCGGCCTCTGCAGAAGAATACCGCTCCTTGTAGTTCTCAAGGCCTTCGTCTGCCTCCTCTCGGCTGGGGATCGGGCTCGTGAAACCCACAACAAGGAACACATCAACCCCATCGTGTTTCCCTTCGTAGATAAAGGGCATTATCGGGTGCTTCGATCTCACCGCTTCCTCCGCGAATAGCAGGCTTATGCTCCTAGGAGTTACCGCCTTTCCGTTGATACGGACTTCAAACCCCTTGCCAATGATGTACGCATAGTGCGTCGCTACGGCCTCACGAAACGCTCTCTCAAAGGCTCCGGATTCGAATTCCGTACGCACGGATGAGTAAATACTTCTGATTTCAAGTGTGGTACCAAGAGTTTCTGCTGGCTTGATCGCGACTACGGGAATCAACCAGTCATCCTCTTTTGATATCCACTGCGGTGATAGCCGCAAACGGTAAGAACCGTCCTTCGCATGTGTTCTGATTGTGCAGTCCGCTCCCATCTTGAAGATGGCGCGCTTCATCCCAATTCCATACGTACCGATGGTTTTTTTCCCCTTGTCTATGTCCGCTTTAATCCGTCCCATGCGAAAGGCGTAGTCATGGTATCTCACCGGTATCCCCCCACAGTTGTCTTCAATCCTGAAGCGCGTCCCGTCAAACTCAATACTTGCCCAATATCCCTCGTATGGGAGACGCCTAGAAAGTTGCCGTTTCGTTTCAGCCCGCTGAATACCATCTACACAGTTATCCAGCAGATCCAGGATCGCATCCTGAAGCTCGATGTCCCTTGTTAGCATATGTACGAAAAACGACTTGACCGGATTGGCCGGAATGTGTGGGATCTTCCTAAGATGCATCTGAGTAACCTCCTTATTCAATAAACTCCTTCATGCGACTAAGTACGCTTTCTGCCAGAATCGGGCTGATGCTATTCCCGATCTGTCTAAAGCTGTGCCACTTCGTCGAGTCGAACTGGAACCAGTCGGGGAAGCCCTGCAACCGGGCCGCTTCCCGGGGAGTAATGACGCGCGGCTCTGTGGGGTGAATTGGCCGAAGGGCTTGGTAGCTTCCATGCTCCGGGTCTGAGCCCGATCTTAGAGTCGGACAGAACCCCTTCCGTGCCAAACGCACAGCTCGCGAAGGCCCGTCAATGGCTCCCTCCGCCAGCTTGGCGAATCTCTCCAGAACGGTTTTCGTATGCCGTGTACCAAGACAGCCTGAAACGCGGTTCTCGTCTTGCAAGCGCCTAATCGCCTCCAGATCGCCAACACCCTCTGGTATCTTGTCGCGAATCCTTTCCCAAAACGGGCCGCTGTTGTGAGGCGTTACTGTGCGCCAACTCTGGGCTTCTTGCTGCCACTCAGGACTGATCTTCTGGCGAAGACCTAGAAGTGCCGTCCCAACGTTGACTTTCGCGACGTTGGCAGGGGGCGCAAAACAATCCTTCGTCAACCCGTTCGCACGCCCCACAACAATACCAATAAAGAACACTCGTTCTCGACTTGTTGCCGCGCCGAAATCCGATGCTTTGAGAATAATAGGACCGAGGTTTATGTAGTTAGCCACTCTGGCCAACGCATTCGCGCGAACTTCGTCGAATTGAGAGTCCCGTATGCCTAGCACGTTCTCAGCAATGTAAAACGTGGGTTGAAGCTCCGCCACCAACCGAAAGAAGTGGTCGAACAGGTTGTTGCGCGCGTCATTTGGTTTGCGGCGACCGATTCGACTAAAACCCTGGCATGGCGGTCCACCGATAACCCCATCAATTCCGTTGATGTCGATTTGGGCCTTCTCAATAAGTTCTGCGCCTGTGAGTTCAGCAATGTTTGCATCAACGTATTCGTATTTAGGGAAGTTCTTCTTGAAAGCGGATTTGGCTTGGGCATTGTTATCCACGGCTGCGGCAATCTGGAAGCCTGCGCGCGCTGCACCGAGAGTCAACCCTCCCACACCGCAGAACAAGTCAATGACCGTCGGCATACCTTCTGTTCCCTTCGCCGTTTTTCTGTTACCCGTGAAGCTCAGATCCGTCTCTATTCTTAACTGTATCAATCACAGGCACTCCTCAAATCCATCTTCTGAAAGAATCGCTAGCCTTCCCCCTCTGCGAATCCAAGTGGCTATTCTCTTCACATCTCGGCCTTCACCAAACGCTGGGGTGCGCCTCCGAACGGCGCATTCCCAAATCACGAGAACACGCCAGCCCATATCTAGCAGTTTGCCTCGCACGCACAAATCTCGCAATCTGTTGCGTTTAATCTTCTTATTCCAAAACTGCTGATTGCTCTTTGCCTTCGGCCTTCGACCACATTCATGCCCATGCCAGTAGCATCCGTGGACGAACACAACAGTCTTATGCCCGGCTAGAACAATGTCAGGTCGGCCCGGTAGATTCCTGGCGTGTAACCGATACCTAAAGCCTTCTCCAAACAGCGTCCTACGCACCTCCATTTCCGGGCCTGTGTTTTTCCCCGATTCGCAGCCATGATCTTGTGCCGAGTCTCAGCATTTACTCGGTCCACCATCAAGACTTCCCTGCCCTTTTGTCCCGTTGATGCACTTTGTTATGACAAACGATGCACAATGTCTTCAGGTTCCCTTCAATATTTACGCTGCCCTTCACGTGATGCTCGATGTGATGCAACTCCAAGTGTCGCGGATCGAACGGGTTCCATTCGTCGTGCGCCCACGCGCAAAACCGGCACTTGTCCCCGTCGCGCCGAAGCAACGGAAGCAAGCCGAACACACAGTTCAATCGCTTGTCCGACATAGAGATGTGGGGCGACCGCAACCTGCAATCTCACCAACCGCCTGACCGACAACAGCGTATGTGTCATAGCTCGGTATCCGGAGCATTGGACCGGTGAAAGACGCACAAAGAAGAGGTACTCGTTCGCGTAGATGTGCAGACCCCAAATCTCCTCCGCCAATCTTCACACCATGGTCAGCCACTACGAACACCCAATCGCCAGAACGAAGAAAATCCAAGAATGACTGTAGAAAAGCGTCAAACCGCTCAAGGGTTCGCCAGCACGCCGATGCATCTCCCATGTGGGCATAACGGTCAAAATCCTCCAGATTGACCATGATAAATGCCTCGTCCTCCGCCGCTGTAACCTCTGCATTCAACAGCTCAAAGCACTGCTCGTCTCGCTCAGTTCGTACTGCCATATTCGCTGGCAAGGATAGGATTTCCTGCACCTTGCCGTTGACTATCCGTCTCCATCCAAGCGGCACGAATTTCTGCAGCAGAGACTCTCCATCGATCATCTGAAAGAAGTCACGCCGTAGTTCTTCAACCGGTTCTCCGCCACGCAACGGTCTTGCAAGCACCTTCTTCACGCATAACTCCGCTGATGCATCCAACATGCAGCGGAGTGCCTGTGCGACTTTATATAGACACTCACGGGGCACGACAATTTCATCTGCACTCACGACCACAGTGCTGTCGAGCCCCCTATAGAGCATTATTGCCCCAGTTTGCAAATGTTCGAGCCACAACTCCGGGAGAACATCCCTGCCCCTTCCCTGTTTGTTGCCAATCAACTTAACTCCACAATTATTGCCAAGCTTCATCAGAACATCACGCGGTAGCGGTTCCGAGGGTATAGGGTGAGGTTGTTTAGTTATCCATCCGAACATCTCGCGATGTCCTTCCTCCGATCCCACCGCGACTGACGCTTGTCTCATCACATGTCCACGACCCGTGACCGCAGCATCCAATCCCATATTAAAAAGGACTGGAAGAACGGAGATTTTGCGGCCGTACTGTTCGCACAGAGTCCCTAGGGTGCTGGTCTCACCGCCGTCAGGAGCAACTCCAAAACCATCTACAACGATCACAAAAACGCGCGACATCAGGATTCAAATTTTCTGATTCGCAGGTTAACGAATTCAACAACTTTCCGCCAAAGACTGGCGATTGAAACTTTGCTGCCAAGCGAGAGTTCTCCTTCATACTGAAGAAGAAGAGGAATGATCGGTATAGTTACCTTTAGCTTGTCCGTAACAGAAATATCAGACTTCAGCACAGTGGAAGTAACGGAGACCCGTTCTGCGACCTTAGGCAAAATGGCTGAAGATTTTATGGTGTCACAGAGCGTCGCTAACACCTCTCTGGATTCTTCAAGCAGCGCTTTCATCTCCTCTGTTTCAGGCTCATGGTCCATCGCTGAGACGAATGACTCGACAACAACATCCCGGGCCGTTCTCGCCTCTGATACCGCCTCTGTAGCAGCGATCTTCCCTGCCATCTGAAGTTGTTCGTATTCCATGACAGACGCGACGACTCTGCCCCGTATCTCTAGGATATCTTCCTCAAGCCGCTGGATGCTTTTGGGTCGGTCCTCGACTCTCAGGGTATCTTCAGTGCGTTTGAGAAGGACGAAGTCCTTGCGTAGATTATCCCGAATATCTTCCAGCCTCTGTTTCTCTACCGGTATCCCGTTAGCCACTGTTTCGTCCTTCCTCTCTTCACAGGATCTGGGAACGCCGACGATTCTCCTCACATCGGTCAGAATATCCTTTGGGGCCGATGCCTCGGAGACAGCGCCAAGAATATGCACCAATGCTGTCACGCTCGAACGTATCCGCTCTGGGTCCGAAAGCAACCCGCGTCCCATTTGAATCATCACGTCCGCACCAAATGTCTCAACGTTCTGAAATATTTCTTCGAGGAAAATACTTCCCGAAGAAACAGCGAAGCATGGTCTGAGACCATACTGATCGCCCTGTAGCTTTTCGATTTCCTCCTTCAATATTGCTTGCTCATACGGAAAATCCTGGGTGAACGGCCCTGTGTAGACAGCATCTCCACCTGCAAGTCGCGAAAGTAGGGCAATTACCTGCTCCGCTAGGTAGTGCGTGCTCTTGCGCGTCAATACACCCCGGCCGATGTTGTTCACAACGAATGCTGTCTGACCATCACACGTATCGATCACATGCCTGACAGCCGAAAAACCCATCGCGATACAGTTGAGGGTAAAACCACAAACGCCATGGCGCTGTCCATCCTCGACCAAGCGCAAGGATGTCTCCACATCTGCGGTTGCATTCATGAAGTAGCCCAACTTGCGCCCCGTTTTCTCTTGGGCTGCAGTAACTACGGTTTCAATGGCCTGTGCGCGTTGTCCAAATGGACTACAACTTGGGGACACGAGCAACTCGTCGTCAATCACGTAGTCAACACCACCCTCCAATGCTCTTTGCACTGTTGGGAGAATATCAGATAGACTCATGCGCAACCGCGGTTTCAGGATGAGCCCCAGAAGCGGCCGTTGGGAAACACCAAGAAGCTTCCTAATCCCTGATACACCATACCTTGGCCCCTTGTATTCATCGAGGCAAACTTTGGGCAATGCCAGATCCACCACGGCAAATCGCTTCAGCGCTGAAAAGACAGAGCAATAGCACACACTCCCTAGGAGCATGGCGAGACCCGTACCAAGTCCAGCAGAACAAGGCGGCAGGGACAAAAGCACTTCAAGCTCGTTCTTGGATTGATCAATCTCACGAACATCGAGAATCTCTGGGTCTTCGTGAAATTCACAAGGCTCATCGGTACGTCGCAGCGGAATCGTTCCGGTGCTGCCTAGATCCATCGCAGCGAGGAGTTGCTTCAGCCCCTTCTCACGGTTTTCTAGGATCATGTGAAGTGTTACAGTTGCATGCATAATCGATCCTTAGTGCTTAACGTCAATGACTTTGCCATCTACAAGAAAGGTTCCGCTCGTCAAGTGGTACACCTGCGGTATTGCACTTCTCAGTTTTATCTTATCCTCTGAGAACAATTCTTTATCGATATCTGCTGCAACGACCAATCCAACAACAACGTGGTGGTTTCCTGCCTCCTTGTGCCATTGCAGCTTACATTCCAGATTGACTGCACATTCTGCTATCCGCGCGGGCTTCACCTTGTTCCTCGCATATGGTGTCAATCCCGTTTCCTCAAACTCATCCACGGCCGGCGGATACTCGTTAGCAGCCTGGTAAAGTTGAGTCAGAATCTTGCTCGTAGGAATTCCTACCACAAACTCGCCGGTCTTTGAGATATTCTTGAAGGTGTCAGACTTTGGCGAGATACCAAGCGCAACCATCGGGGGGCACGTCGAACACGGCGTGAACATAGCGTAGGGTGCCAAGTTCTTAACCCCCGCTGTGTCGACCGTTGACACGAGTACAACAGGGGACGGCTGAACCAAGTAGACAACTTTTGCAACTTTGTCTAAGACCTCGATCTTCTGATACTTCATCTTGTATCTCCTCTCATCTGATCTACCATTTCAACCAAATCCGCAAAAACAAGGTCTGGCCGGGAATCATGCGTGCGTCGAGCCACATCTTCAGCAGTACTTATCCCTCCAAGAACAAGGCAAGCCAACGCTCCAGCCTTTCTGGCTGCTGCTATGTCAGTATCGAGCGAATCCCCAATTACGGCTACCTCTTGCGGTTTCATACCCATAAGATGAAGTAGAAGGCGAAGCGAGAAGTCATTTGGTTTCCCCACGACAAAGGGCGATTTGCCAGTTACTGTTTCAATTGCAGCCACAATCCAGCCAGTTCCGGGCTTGTCCATACCCGGAGCAGCGAACACACGATCCCGGTCCGTGCATACGAACTCCGCACCCTTCAAAATTGCTCGCTGGGCTGCCACTAGGTCGGCATATATGAAATCCTTTGAATAGCCAACGACAACTGCGTCAATGTAACCAGTGTGATCATTGGCGGCGATATCCATGCCACCGCAGGCGAGCAACTCAGGTAGTGCTGGTGCTCCACCCAGCACCAAGCAACACCTGTATCCCTTAGTGCGGCAATACTCGGCAGCGGCAATAGTGGACGTCATGATATGCCGCGGGTCCGCTATCACGGCCATCTGGCCGAGTTTGTCTGCTAACTCCTGCTGCCTTCTTACGCTCGTGTTTGTCAAGAAGCCAACTGTAACGCCAGATTGTCGCAAAATGCGAATGGCCGCGAGGCTGGCTTCTATCGGCTTGTCTCCTTTATAGAGAACACCGTCGAGATCCAGCACAACTCCCCGTTTTGAAGCCAGATCCCGCAGCTTATCCGTGGACTTTACTGGCACCCTCGGATGGCGTGGCTCGCGTGGGCGTGAACATTGGATCGTATAGAGCGACCTCACGGCGGTATTCCAGGATAGCTTGTACTCTTCATGGCCGCGCATGAAATCAACTTCCTGTAGCCCGTTATCGCAAGCCCATCGAATCGCTTCACCCAATAGCACTAGCCCCGGAGAACAATCGTCTAACGCCAAATCAAAGGATGTGTTCCAGTCATAGTATCTGCCACCACGGATGAAGCCCATCCGATAAGCAACTATGTTGCCGTTCAGAAGCAGATGAAAAAGACAGAAATTCCCGGTTCCGGCGAAATCTTTCGCAACGTCATGAATGAAGCCTCTGCGCCTTGTGTCGGCAAATGCTTGGACTCCGTGAATACTGTCCCAACGAGTATCATGGAGATCAAATAGACGTTCGAGGGTTTCATGGTCGTAATCCCGGACAACTTGGAGTTCTACCTTGCCGCGGCGGCGCAGAGCCCGCATCTTGCGGTTCAGCATTCGCCGCCGGTTTCTTGTCCGTGACTTAAGATACTTATCCCAAGAACAACCAAGTTCTATATACGGCGCATCCTCTGCCCTGACAATAACCGGTGATAGACCGCAATCTTGAAGTGCACGTGTTACAATGTGCAAGGTGACGTCATCTTGCCGTATGTTTTGTAGCCTTATTTCATCCCATTCCAAATGGTCGCACATCGCGGCTGCGATGCGGTCGATAGGATCACATGCAAAGGCCGAGAAGACTCCGCCTAGGTAGTCACTACAACAATCAGAAAGAAGCGTAAGGATCGTATGGGATCCTACGCGTTTGCGCATCAGAGGCAGAATGGCAAGAACGTCATCTCCCAGCGCGGCCCAGAAGATGGACAATTCCCTGTCAGAACCGAAGTGGCCCCACCAGTACGAAAGCCAACGTGGATCAACCGAGACTGGAAGGTTAGGCTGTTTTTCAAGGATCTTAACCCAGTGAGGGTAGATTGCGGACCACTCCTCATTGCTCCTCACAACACCGACCTGGGCCCTACGATAGTCGCGTTCCGTCGACATGTAGTTACGCAGGGAATATTGCCAACTTGTCTGTGATGCATCCAGCCAGCTATCGCTGCACATCATCACTCCTGTTACTTGCTTTTTTCTTCCCGGGCGGCGAGATTCTCCTCAATCATGCGTGACACAATCCAAGAGAGCGAACGCTCCTCTTTCTCCGTCAACTCTTCCAAGATTTCTTAGACTTGCGGGGTAACTCGGACGCTCAGGAGTTTTATTTTCAGTTCAACCTTGTGCCTTTTCGTAGGGTGTACGACGTCATGCATTTGCATGCTGATTTTAATAATATATGATGTGTATGCTGTGTGATGATAGTAGAAAGAAGAAGGATCCGATAAACTGCTTTCTGTATGCCCATTAGTCGATTGATTAGTCCACCCGTCAGATGCTATAAATTGAGGCGCAGGTCACGGGACTTTTGGAGTATGCCCAGAAGGAACGTCTGCATCGTGGAGAAGTTTACGGAATTCATGACAGCATGGAAACCGGGCTGACCGGTTTTCAATGCAATGATGGATCGGGGAGTCAAATGCGCTGCTCGCGTGGCTCCCTGACCGCTTCGGGCGTAACCCACTCGGCGGGGGCCGCGGCGATTTTTCCATGCATTTCGAACACTACGCCGCCGTGCCCTTCTCCCTGGCGGAGGAGATCGTGGAACGACGGCGCCGGGAAGAGAAAATTCCCTGAAGCGGCGGCCGCGAGGGGGCCCGGCGGAAAAAAACCGGCTCCCCGGGGGAGGGAACCGGTCGTGGAGCTGAGGGGATTCGAACCCCTGACCCCATGGCTGCCAGCCATGTGCTCTCCCAGCTGAGCTACAGCCCCGATCAATCGGGTCAACTATAGCCGCGGAGCCGATCTAGTCAAATAAAAACTGCAGCGCCGTTCCCGACGCTGCCCGGGGCCGCGGGTTGTGGTATACTCAAAAGGCGGGAACCCATGAACCGGATACTGCCGATAATCTGCTTGAGCGCGGCGATAGCGGGCGGGGGCTGCTCCGCCGAGGATAAGCCGGCGGCGGGGGCGGGCGAACGGAAGCCGGTCCTGGCGGGCTCCTACTATCCCGCCGACCCCGGCGAACTCAAACGGGAAGTGGATGCCCTGCTTGCCGCCGCCCCCGAAGTTTCCGTTCCCGGGAGGCTGCTGGCCGTGGTCGCTCCTCACGCCGGTTACGTTTATTCGGGACCCACCGCCGCCGCCGCCTTCAAGGCCGTGCGGGGGAGGAAGATCGCCACGGTCGTACTCGTCGGCTGCGCCCACCGGGTCGGCTTCCCCGGCGTCTCCGTCCCCGATTTCTCCTCTTACCGGACCCCCCTGGGGGCGGTGCCGGTCGATTCGGTTCTGGCGGAGCGGATCCGGGCGGCCGCCCCGGAGATTGTCAGCATTCCCGGGGTCCACCGCAGCGAACCCACCCTGGAGGCGGAGATCCCCTTCATCCAGACGGTGCTCCCCGACGCCCGGATCGTGCCGGTTTTGATCGGGGATGCGCCGCCGGCGGCCTTGGCCGCGCTGGGAACGGTCCTGGGCGACATTCTCAGGGACGATCCGGAAACGATCGCGGTCTGCAGCACCGATCTCAGCCACTACCCCGGCGTCGAAGACGCGGCCCGGGTCGACCGGCAGACGCTTGAAGCCGTGGCGGCGCTCGATCCTTCCCGTCTCGACCTGGTCCGGGAGCGCTTCGAAGGCGGGAACGTTCCCAACCTGGTCTGCGTCATGTGCGGATTCCGGGGGGTCAAGGCCGTCGTTGCCGCGGCCCTCCGGGCCGGGGCCGACGGAGCCGCCGTCATCGCCTACGCCAATTCGGCCGATTCCCCGGCGGGGAACCCCGACTCCGTGGTCGGTTACGGCGCGGTGGCGATTTACGATTCCGAACGAGACCGAGCGGACAATCAGGAGGAGCAGCCCATGAACACCGCCACCGACGCAAATCTCTCGCCGAAGGCCCGGGCGGAACTGCTGAAGACGGCCCGCGAAGCCCTGACCGCGGTCGTCAACGGCAGGCCGCTTCCCGATTCCCCCATCGACGACCCCGAACTCCAGGGGCACCGGGGCGCGTTCGTCACCCTCAACGAAAACGGGGCCCTGCGCGGGTGCATCGGCCAGTTCACCGCCGACGAGCCCCTCTACCGGGTGGTGCGCACCATGGCCCGCGAAGCCGCCCTCCACGATCCCCGTTTCGTCCCGGTCTCCCCCGCCGAAGCGGACCGGATCGACATCGAAATCTCGGTTCTCTCCCCCATGCGGCGGATCTCCGATCCCCTCCGGGAGGTGGTGCCGGGCAAACACGGCATCTACATCCGGCGGGGGGCGCGGGGGGGCACCTACCTGCCCCAGGTCGCCACCGAACACCACATGGGACTGGAGGAGTTCCTCTCCTCCTGCTGCGCCCACAAAGCCGGCCTGGCTCCCGACGCCTGGAAAGACCCGGAGACGGAGGTCTACGTCTACACCGCCGAGGTCTTCGGCGAGGAGTGAACCCCGGCGGGGCGGCTCCTCCCGGTTCCGGTTTCATCTGGATTCCGGGCGGCGAATAATGCGAGAATCCTTTCGTCCGAAACGGATCCCGATGAACCCGCGTAAATCATTCACAATTTCGGCCCTGATAATCGCGGCCGCGGCCGTCGCCGCCGCCGTGGTCTTTCCCACCGAAACCGCCCGTTTCGACATCCCCGTGGCTTTCACCTTCAGCGGGGAAGACCTGCTGGTCGTCGAGAAAAACGACAACACCATCCTGCGGCTGCGCGGGTTTTCCCCCGGTGCCCCGATGCACCTGGAGGAGGAGCGGGCCATCGAACCCGACGACGACCGTTTCTACTACATGGTCAGGGACCTGTATCCGGCCCCCGGGGGGGTCATGGTCCACAGCTACATCTACGACCGTCGGACCACCGACTTTCTGGGCTACCGCTTCAACCTCTACCGGGATATCGCCCGGGCGCCCGAAACCGTCTTCACCATTTTCCTCAAGGAACCCGACGAATCCCCGGAGCTGCGCTACGCCGCCGGGCCCGGGGGGCGGCATTATTTCGCCAACAACTGCCGGGGACAACGTTGCGTCTGGCGGCTGCCGGAGGATGCCCGGGGAGTGGTCATGACAAACGGCGTTCCCCCCGCGGAGATCCAGGAGTTGGGCGACCGCAACGGCGAGTTCGGGTACTGGATGAGCCTCTTCGTCGACCCGGAGGGGACGACATACCTCTCGTCCGGCGAAGACGACCAGATCGTCCGGTTCGACTCCGAGGGCAAGCGGCTGAGGGCGTGGGGACGACCGGGACGGGAGCGGGGGGAACTTCTGGCCCCGGTGGACGTTTTCCTGCTGGCGGAGGCTCCGGGAGGGGAACCCCGGTTGACCGTGGCCGGAACCGGCAACCGCGACTGGGTCTGTTTCGACCGTGAGGGGGAACCCGTCCGGGTCATAGAACCCCTGGAAAAAGGGTATCCTTACATCGATATCCTGGTGGGAAGGATCTTCGATATCGCGGGGAGGAACCTCAGCTACGACCTGGCCAACAAGTGCCTGGTCGTCGCGGGTCCGACCTTCGAAGCCGTCGAGGTCTTCCGCAGGCCCGCCCGGCTCCGGACGGTCCTGCTCTGGCTGGGGGCGGGGCTGCTGGTCCTGCTGATCGCCGCCCGGGACCGCCTGGCCGCCCTCTGGAGACGGAGGAGGATTCCGGTTTTTTTCAAGATCATGCTTATTTTCGCGCCGCTGGTGGTGGGGGGGTTCCTCATCAGTTCCCGGGCCCGCAAGA